>PR_CR_10_Liq_1_inCRDRAFT_1001246_pt1 | contig 14568 bp, 14 predicted proteins | sample PRCRCaboRojoPR_3_FD_10241 | JGI IMG/M metagenome (IMG submission 10241)
CCGCCGGTGGCACCGGCGGTCGCGGCGTGGACGCCACCGATCCGGTGGCCGCCGCGGAGCAGGCCGCGGTGGACCTGGCCCGGCGCTGCCACTGCGTGGTCGCCGTCACCGGCGAGATCGACTTCGTCACCGACGGCGCACGGGCAGCCCGGGTCGCCAACGGCCATGCGCTGATGCCGCAGGTCACCGCCCTCGGCTGCGCCCTCACCGGCGTCTGCGGGGCCTTCCTCGCCTGCTGGGACGATCCCTTCGAGGCGACGGTGGCCGCCCTCGCCTGTTACGGCCTCGCCGGCGAGCACGCGGCGCGCGGCGCCGACGGGCCCGGCAGCTTCCTGCTCTGCTTTGTGGACGCCCTCGCCGGGCTCAGCGCCGACGCCCTGGACAAGGACGCCCGCATCGCGCCGGCCGCACTGCCGATGTCGCCCGCCGCCGACGACGCCGGCGCACCGGACCCGGAGGACCACGCGGCATGACCCGCCGGCTGGATCTCGCTGTTTATCTGGTGACGGACCCAGGGCTCTGTGCCGCACAGGGCCTGCTGGAGACCGTGCGTGCGGCGGTGGCGGGCGGCGTCAGTGTCGTACAGCTGCGCGACAAGGACGCACCCGACGCAGCCCTCATGGAGCAGGGACGCGCGCTCAAGGCAGCGCTCGCCGGCACCGGGGTGCCGCTCATCGTCAACGACCGCATTGCCGTGGCGGCCGCCATCGGCGCGGACGGCGCGCACATCGGCCAAGCGGACGACAACGTTCTGGCGGCCCGCGCGCTGCTGGGGCCGGACGCCATCCTCGGCCTGTCCATCCAGACGGCCGAGCACGCACGGGCCTGCGCCGGACTGCCCATCGACTACGTCGGCATCGGCCCCGTCTTCGCCACCGCCACCAAGGCCGATCACGCCGCGCCGCTCGGCTGCGCCGGCCTCGCCGCCGTGCGCACGGCCACCCGGCTGCCCGCCGTCGCCATCGGCGGGCTCACCGCCGATCACGCCGCCTGCGTACTGGATGCCGGCTGCGACGGGCTCGCCGTGGTCTCCGCGGTCTGCGGCACGCAAGACCCGCAGGCCGCCGCCGCCGGGCTGCGCCGGGCGGTGGACCAGCACCGAAGGCGCCCGGAGCCGACATGACCCACCATCCTGTGCCCAATGTCCTCAGCATTGCGGGCTCCGACCCCAGCGGCGGCGCCGGCATCCAGGCGGATCTGAAGGCCATCAGCGCCCAGGGCTGCTACGCGATGGCGGCAATCACCGCTCTCACCGCTCAGAACACCCGGGGCGTCAGCGGCGTGCAGCTGGTGGAGCCGGGCTTCGTCGCGGCGCAGATCGACGCGGTGTTCGAGGACATCCGCGTGGACGCGGTCAAGATCGGCATGCTCGGCAGCGCCGACATCGCCGCCGCCGTGGCCGACGCCCTCAGCCGCCACCGCCCGGCGCACATCGTGCTGGACCCGGTGATGGTGGCCAAGGGCGGCGACCGGCTGCTGACGGAGGCCGCCGTGGTCATGCTGCGGGAGCGCCTGCTGCCGCTCGCCACAGTGCTGACACCGAACCTGCCGGAGGCCGCCGTGCTGCTCAACGCGCCGGAGCCCACCACCCGCGAGGCCATGCAGCAGATGGCCGCCGCGCTGCGGGCGCTGGGCCCCGCGGACGGCAGCGGCTCGGTGCTGTTGAAGGGCGGCCACCTGCCGGGCCCCGCGAGCCCGGATCTGCTTTCGTCGCCCGCCGGCGAGCACTGGCTGGAAGCCGAGCGCATCGCCAGCCACAACACCCACGGCACCGGCTGCACCCTGTCCTCCGCACTCGCCGCCCGCCTCGCCGTCAACGGCGATGTGCGCCTCGCCACCGAGCAGGCCAAGCGCTACGTCGCCGCCGCCATCGCCGCGGCGGATCGGCTCGATGTCGGTCGCGGGCACGGGCCGACACATCACTTCCACGCGCTCTGGGCCAAGTAAGGCGTGAGCGTAGACGACCTGAATCCCGCACTTCCTTATCCGGCGCCTGTGCTCCGGCGCTGCCTGCCCGGGCCGAGCTGGTGCAGCACTGTGGAAAACCCGGCGCCGGGCAATCACCTGCCACTGGGGGACTGAGCTTCGCCGACCCCCAGGGTGCCGACCGAAGTCGGCGTACCCGGGCCGGCCGCTGACTTGCACACTGTTGGGCCAGGACACGGCGGACGGGCACGGCGCACCGAGCCGCCTGCGCATCCCGGACGCTCATGGCAGCCGGCAATTCCCCAGAAAATGGAGGCATTGCCGCAACCGATGCCAGCCGACGCGAGGTTGGCGGAAACGGTTACCATTCACACCTGCGTCACATTGGCCAGCAGGCAGATGGCCCAGCTCCGGCCCCCGCCCCGGCCCCCGGACAGCAACCAGGCACGCAGTCACCCAAGCCCATGTCGGAACAACAATCCCAGCTCATCGACCGCTTCGGCAGACACATCACCTATGTGCGCCTCTCCGTCACCGACCGCTGCGACCTGCGCTGCGTCTACTGCATGGCCGAGGACATGACCTTCCTGCCGCGGGCGCAAGTGCTCACGCTGGAGGAGATCGCCCGGCTCGGGCGCTGCTTCAGCGAGCTCGGCGTCACCAAGCTCCGCGTCACCGGCGGCGAGCCCCTGGTGCGGCGCAATGTCATCTGGCTGTTCGAGCAACTGGGCGCCCTGCCCGGCATCCGGGACCTGACGCTCACCACCAACGGCACCCAGCTGCCCAGGTACGCCCAGGCACTCAGGGACGCCGGTGTCACCCGCATCAACATCAGCCTGGACTCGCTCAAGCCCGAGCGCTTCCGCGCCATTACCCGCAAGGGCGAGCTGCAAAAGACCCTGGACGGCATCGACGCGGCGCTGGCGGCGGGCTTCGAGCGGGTCAAGCTGAACAGCGTCGTGCTCAAGCACCGCAACCACGACGAAGTCGGCGATCTGGTGCAGTTCGCGCTCGACCGCGGCATGGACCTGAGCTTCATCGAGGAGATGCCGCTCGGCGTCATCGGCGACCACGACCGCGCCGAGGCCTTCTATTCCAGCGACGAGATCCGGCGGGACCTCGCCGAGCGCTTCGAGCTGATCCCCACCACGGAGACCACCGGCGGCCCGTCGCGCTACTGGCGCGTCGCCGGCACCGACAACCGCATCGGCTTCATCTCCCCGCACAGCCACAACTTCTGCGGCGACTGCAACCGCGTGCGCGTGACGGCAGAGGGCCGGCTGCTGCTCTGCCTGGGACAGGAGTTCTCCACCGACCTGCGCCGGGCACTGCGCGCCAACCCCACCGACGACGAGCGGGTCAAGCAGTCCATCCGCCAAGCCATGTCCATCAAGCCCCGCGGCCACGACTTCGACCTCACTGAGCAGCCGATCATCTTTCGGCATATGAACGCCACGGGCGGGTGAAGCCACCGCCCGATCCGGACTCAAGGGATGCTCCGGGGCTTGGCATCGCCGGGCAGCGACCCGTGCTTAACGAGCCAGACGCCGGAACCCAGCCTCCAAGCCATGAGCGCAATCACCTTCGACACCCACAAGTTCATCCGCAAGCTGGAGGAGGCCGGATTCGACCCAAGGCAGGCCGAAGCCGTCGCCGACGCCTTCAGAGAAGCGCAAGGAGAGGCCGAGCTCGCGACCAAGCGCGACATCGAACGGCTCGAGGCCAAGCTCGACACCCGTTTCGAGCGCCAAGACGGTGAGCTGCGCCTCAACCGTTGGATGCTTGGGCTGATGCTCGCCGGTGTGGTTTCCCTCATCCTCAAAGCGTTCTTCTGATCTTGCTGCGGCGGCCCCTGGACCTGCGCTGACGACCGCACCTACTCGCCCCCGAGCATGTCGGCCAGGTCCAGCTCCACCGCCTCGAACGGCGGCACGTGTGCCCGCTCGGCGTCCTTCAGCGTCGCAATGACACGCCATTCACCGCCCTCCAGCGCATGGGCGACGAGCGCCTTGTCCTCGGGCCAGATGAGCCAGTAGAAGGGCACGCGGTGCCGGCGCAGCAAGAGCGGCATGGCCAGCGTGTCCTTCTTCACATGGCCGGGGGAGACGATCTCGCAGACCCAGTCCGGCGGCAGGTCCATGATGCCGTCCGGGAGCCGCGGCAGGCGCTCGCGACGCCAGCCGGCGAGGTCGTGGCGCGGGCACTCGTGCGGCTCGTAGGCGACACTGACCTCGGTCAGAATCCACCAGCCGCCCGGATCTGCGCCGCCGGCAAAGGGACCCAGGTGTCGGCTTGCCTGACTCTGCGCCCGCGCATGCCAAGCGCGCGTCATCGGCCGCCGCACGATCTCGCCGCCGATCAGCTCGACATCCTCCTCCGGGTGCGCCAGCAGGTCGGCCAGGGTCTTCAGCTTCAGGGCTTCCATCGGTCACCTCCGCGCTCGGGCTGCCTCGATGCTCACCATCATCGCGCAACTCGGCCCACGGCTCCAACCCGGAGATGCCGACCGTGGCTGCGGTTGCGAGGGGCCGCACATGCCATGCTGCGTGTTCCCCGCCCCATGCGCAGCCGGTACTCCCGTCTGTGGCTGCTCCCTCAGCGGCCCTCACCCGCCCGCCGCAGCGCATCCAGATCCCGGATCTCGATCAGATCGCCGGTGACCCGCACAACCCCCTGCTCCGTGAACCGGCGAGTGACCCGCGACCAGGTCTCCGGCGTGATGGACAGCCGCGAGGCCAGCACGGCCTTGGACACCCGCAGCCGGATGGACGGCTGCGTGCCGGCGTCCTGACCGTCCACCGCGCCCAGCAGCCAGCGCGCCACCCGCCCCTGCGCCGAAAGCAGGGCCAGGCTGTCGATCTCGGCGATCATCGCGTGCAGGCGCCGGCTCAGATCCCCGAGCAGCGCAAAGCAGGTCTCCGGCGACTGCCGCAGCATGGCCTTGAAGTCCGCGCCGTCGATGGCCAGCAGCCGCGTCGGCTCCAGCGCCGCGGCACACACCGGATAGCCGCAGCCGCCGCGAGACGGGCACCATCAGCCGCGCCGAGCTGGCGCGCTGGGCGCGTTACGAAGTGGTGCGGGACGAGACCACCTGGCGGCCGGTGCCGCGGACATCGGGCCATGCAGCCTGAGGACTTGTGCCCCGGGCGCCGCGGCCCACCTTAACGGGTAGACTGGCGGCCTGATCTTGCCACCACTGTCCGCACCCGCAAACAATGCCCCAACGCGTTTCCCTGTCCCGCGCCGCGCGCCTCGCCGGCGTCACCCGAGCAGAGCTGCAGCGGCGTATCCGCAAGGGCGAGCTCACCACCTTCGAGGGCGAGCTCGACATCGGCGATCTGCTGCGGGTGTACCCCAGCGTCACCCTGGAGAAAACCGGCAAGCTGGAGCAGGTGGAGCAGATCAAGGCCGATGCGCTGCCGCGCAGCCACGACGCCGACACCGCCCTGCCGAGCCCGGAGGTGCTGGTGGCGCGCATTCGTTCCCTGGGCGCGGCGCTGGCACAAAAAGCGGCACAGGCGCACGCCCAAGGGGCATTGCTCGATGAGCTGCGCCAACGCCTCAGCGACGATCAGGCACCCAGTGGGCTGCTTGCGTGGCTCGACGCACGCCGCCAAGAGATCGACGCCCTATCACCGGACGACGGCCGCGCCCGCCTGTTCGCCAAAGACACCTTCCTACGCCTCATGTCCGCCAGCATCAAGATCATCCCCAGCGGCCACGAATTCTTCGTCGATGGCACCGAATCCATCCTGGAAGCCGCCGTGCGCGCCGGTGTGCGCCTGGGCTACGGCTGCTCCAGCGGCAACTGCGGCGAATGCAAGGCGCGCGTGGTGTCGGGGGAGATCACGCGCATCGCCGACCACGACTATGTGCTCTCCGAGCGCGAGAAGCAGATGGGCTACATGCTCACCTGCTGCAACACCGCCGTCACCGATGTGGTGCTGGAGGCCTCGGAGGCACGCACCAGCCAAGACCTGCCGGCGCAGGACATCCGCGCCCAGATTCGCAAGCTGGAGGCCGAGGGCGACGACCTGCTGGTGCTGCACGTACAGACCCCGCGCACCCACACGCTGCGCTTCATGGCGGGGCAGCGGGCGCTGCTGACGCTGGAGGACGGCGCCGCGCGCGAGCTGCCCATCGCCTCCTGCCCCTGCAATGGCCGCAACCTGCAATTCTCCGTGCGCCGCGGCGACGATGCCTTCGGCGCCCACCTGTTCGGACACAAGCCGACGCGGGCAATGATCCGGGTGCAGGGCCCCACGGGGGAGTTCGTGCTGGACGAAGCCTCCACCGAGCCCGCGGTGTTCATCGCCCTCGGCGACGGCATCGCGCCCATCAAGAGCCTCATCGAGCACGCCATCTCCATCGACCGCATCGAGGCGTTCCATCTGTACTGGAGCGTGGACCGGCCGGACGGCCACTACCACCAGCGCTGGTGCCGGGCGCTGAAAGAGACCCTGGACAATTTCGCCTTCACGCCGCTGGTGAATGCCGGCACGCCAGACCTGCTGGCCATGCTGCGCTCGGACCTGCCCGCGCCACAAACCCTGCGATACTACATCGCCGGACCGCAGGCGCCGGTGCGGGCGCTCGCCCAGGCGCTGAGCGATGCGGCGATTCCCGCCGAGCGCGTGAGTGCCGAAGGGCTGGGGTGAGCACGACCCGCCGCGGGCCGTTGCTGCGCCCCCGACGGCGCCTCGGCCGGTGTGCCGGTCAGCCCAGCCTGCGCATCACCGCTGGTGCCGCAGCGGCCAGCGCGCGTGGCCTCAGGCCGCCACCGCCGGCGGTCGATTTTGCCGCGGCGGCAGGAACACCGTCCCCTTGCCGAAGCGGTTGATGGCCTCGTTGCGCACCCAGGACGGGGCATCGCCGTAGAGGCGCAGATAGGTGAAGCCGCAGTCGCCACGCTCGACGCTCGCGATCCACTGGGTGAAGTTGTCATTCTCTTGCATGTTTACTCCTCCGCCGCCCGGGCGGCTCGCCCACCGCCATGGGCGGCTGTTATCGGGTTCGGCGGCACCGGTGCCCATCCGTTACCGCCAACATTACCTTAACGCGATCAGACAACCACCGCGATCGCTTGATCCCCTGGGCTGGCATGCCGACTTAACCACCCAACGGCACATCGGCATTGCCCTGATGCAGCGGGTGGGCTTGTCGGCACCACAGCCCGCCATCGCACCACCGAGACCAGCCCCGCATGTCCAGACAAAGCAACCGCCCGCAGCCCATGGACGTGGTCTGGCTGAAACGCGACCTGCGCCTGCGCGACCACGCGCCGCTGCTCGCGGCCGCCGACCGTGGTCCGGTGCTCTGTCTGTACGTCTATGAGCCCGAGCTCATGGCCCATGAGACCACCCACGCCGCGCATCTTGCGTTTGTCAATGCCTCGCTGGCGGAGCTGGATTGCGCACTGCGCGAGCGCGGCGGCGGGCTCGTCACCCGCATCGGCAACCTGCCCGAGGTGTTCGACGCACTGCATGCCGAGCGGCCCATCGCCCGGCTCTGGAGTCATGAGGAGACCGGCGTCGGCATCACCTACGCCCGCGACAAACGGGTCAAGCGCTGGGCGCGCCAGCGCGGGATCGAATGGATCGAGCTGCCGAATCACGGCGTCTTCCGGCCCCTCGCGAGCCGCGATGGCTGGTCCGCACGCTGGCGCCGGCGCATGGCCGAGCCGGTGCGCCCGGCGCCGGCGCGCATCGAGGGCGTGCTGGACCTGCCGAGCGCCGGTATCCCGAGCCCCGCGGACCTGGGTGTGGCCGGGGCGCCGCGGCCCGAGGCGGTGGCGCCCGGTATCGCCGCGGGCCACGCGGTGCTCGCGGACTTCCTCGCCCAGCGCTCGCGCGGCTACCAGGGCGACATCTCCAGCCCCGTCACCGCCTGGTCCGGCAGCAGTCGCCTGAGCCCGCATCTGGCCTGGGGCAACCTGTCGGTGCGCGAGGTGTATCAGGCCACCACGGCGCGCATCGCCCGGCTCAAGGCCATGCCGGAGCGCGACGCCAGGGACTGGGCCCGGTCGCTGGACTCCTTCGCCAAGCGGCTGCACTGGCACTGCCACTTCATCCAGAAGCTGGAAGATCAGCCGGACATCGAATTCCGCAACCTGAGCCGCGCCTGCGACGGTCTGCGCGACGAGCGCCCCGATGCGTCCCTGCTGGAGGCCTGGCGCGCGGGCCAGACCGGCTACCCCATGGTGGACGCCTGCATGCGGGCGCTGGCCGCCGGCGGCTGGATCAACTTTCGCATGCGCGCCATGCTCATGAGCTTTGCCAGCTATCACCTCTGGCAGCACTGGCGCGAGCCGGCGCTGCACCTGGCGCGGCTGTTTCTCGACTTCGAGCCCGGTATCCATTTCAGCCAGGTGCAGATGCAATCCGGCACCACGGGCATCAACGCCGTGCGCATCTACTCGCCGGTGAAGCAGGTGCGCGACCACGACCCCGAAGGTGTGTTCATCCGCCGCTGGTGCCCGGAGCTGGAATTGGTCCCCGACGACTATCTGCCGCGCCCCGAAACCATGCCGCCGCTCATGCAGCAGGCGGCGAGCTGCATCATCGGCCGCCACTACCCGGCGCCCATCGTCGACAACGGCAAGGCCTATTTTCGCGCCCGCCAGCGCATGGGCGCCCTGCGTGCCCGGGCCGACGCCCGCAGCGAGGCGCGCCAGATCCATTACCGCCACGGCAGCCGCAAGCGCCCGGGCGCATAGCCAGCCGTCGCCCATCGCCGACACGCCGCCAGCGCCGCCAGCGCCGCCACAGACTATGCTTATGGGTAGGCGCAGCCCTTGTGGGCATCTCATCGCCGCCATACGCCGCCGATGCGATGTCTCCCAAGCGGACCGCAGCCCAAGTGCTCATCAGCCAGGAGGTCATAGCGATGATCGAGCGATTCACCGGACTCCCCGACAACGTCGTCGGCTTCAGTGCCCACGGCCAGATCACCTCGGCCGACTACGAAACGCATGTGGTGCCGGCGGTGGAGGAAGCCCTCATGCACCACGACAAGGTGCGCCTGCTGTATCAGCTCGGCGAGGACTTCGAGGGCTTCGACGCCGGCGCCCTGTGGGACGACGCCAAGGTGGGCCTGGGCCATCTCGCCGCCTGGGAGCGCATCGCGCTGGTCACGGATGTGGGCTGGCTGCGCGGCGCCACCAAGGCCATGGGCTTTATGATGCCCGGGCAGGTGCGCGTGTTCACCAACGCCGAGCTGGAAACCGCCCGCAGCTGGATCGTCAGCTGATGTGGCGCCGGGGGCTCAGCCACCGTCCGCGGGCGGGCTCAGCCCCACCAGCTGGCTGCTCAGACGCCAAAGCTCGGCGTTCGCCGCCGGGTCGTCGGCCTGCTGCGGCGCCGCGATGGGCTTGCGGGCACCGAAATACTGCCCGCTGACGTCGGCCACCGCGGCGGACGTCAGCAGGTACAGCACGCGCTCGGCGGCGCGCTCGGGCTTGGGTAAGGCCCAGCCGAAGGCCTTGGCGAACAGCTTCAGCGCCCAGGGTTGGGCGCCGTCGGTGCTGCCCAGATTGGACAGGAACACCCCCGGGAACACGCAGTTCACACCCACACCCGTGCCCGCCAGCCGCCGCGCCAGCTCGCGGGTGAAATGAATGTTGCCGAGCTTGGCCTCGCCGTAGGCCGCCATCATCCGATAGGGCCGGCGCGCCCAGTTGAGATCCGAGAAGTCCATGGCCGTGTCGATCTTGGTGCCGACGTTGACGATACGCGCCCCATCACCCGTGCGCGCCGCCGCCTGCAGCAGATCCAACAGAAGATGGGTCAGCAAAAACGGACCCAGGTGATTCACCGCCAGCGTGCGCTCGACGCCATCGGCCGTCAGTCCCCGCTCGGCAAACGCCGTACCGGCGTTGTTCACCAGCAGATCGAGGGCGTCGATGCGCTGGTGCACCGCCGCCGCGGCGCGCCGGATCGCCGCCTGCGAGGCCAGATCGCAAACCACCAGCTCGAGCTGCGCGCCGCCGGTGGCGGCACCGATCGCATCCCGCGCCGCCGCGCCACGCTCGGCGCTGCGACAGAGCATCAGCACCCGGGCACCACGCGCCGCCAGCGCCGTCGCCACCGCCTGGCCGAGTCCGGAATTGGCGCCGGTCACCAGCGCCGTCTTGCCTGCCAGCTGCATGCACCTGCCCTCCCCGATGGATCAGCCACGACCACATGCGTTGCGACCGCGGCTACTTCGCCGGGGATATGGCGGCCGACACCGGCCCAAACCAATGGCGACGACGCGCCGCGGGCACCATACTGCGCCCGTCTGTGCGGCTGCGCCCGCTTGGCAACCGGGTGCTGCTCCCGGATCATGCACGGGCCAGACGCCATTCATCCCCCAGGACGACGGATTACGCAGGCATGACCCATTCCCCGGACCCAGACGCACCTGATCACACGCAGGACGACAAACCCGAGATCGCCGGCTTTTTGCACAGCGAATCGCCGCGGCGTGCCAGTGTGCCCGACCCCACCGAGTCCCTGCGCCGGCCGCCACCGCCACCCGGCGATCCGGGCGACGACGCCGCCGCGCACGGGTCCGCGGGTGACATGCGGGATATGGAAAAATCCCTGGTGGAGCGCATCGCCGACGTCGACGACGACCGCCGCCGCACGGCGGTCCAGCTGCGCAAGGCCCTGGACAGCCACCGCGACGAAATCCGCGCCCAGCGCCATCGTGACCACACCGCGCTGCTGGTGCTCACCGGCATCGGCATCGTCCTGCTCGCCGCCGTGCTGCTGCTCTTCAACCAGCTGGTTCACACCCGCAGCAACCTGCAGGACCGCTTGCAGCAACTGCAAACCGCAACCACAACACCACAATCGAGCCCTCAGGCCACAACAGACGCCATCGCCGCGCTACGCCAGCGCATCGACCGCCTGGAGCAGGCCGCAGATGGGGACAACGCCACCGACGCCCTCGCCGCGCAACTCGCCCAGCTCAAGACCCAAATCGACACCCAACGCCAGACCCAGCGCCAGGCCCAGCGCCAGGCCCAGCGCCAGTCCGCGGACACCCTCGGCGACCTCGACCAGCGCCTGACGCAGCTGGAGACGGCGAGCGCCGCGCTGCGGCCAGACCTGGCGGCCACGGCGGACAGCCTCACCGCGCTCCAGCAGCGCATCGACCGCCTGGAGCAGGCCGCAGGTGCAAGCGACGCCACCGATGCCCTCGCCGCACAACTCGCCCAGCTGGAGGCCCAGCTCGAGACCCAACTCGAGACCCAGCGCCAGCCGGAAGACACCCTCAGCGACCTCGACCAGCGCCTGACGCAGCTGGAGACGGCGAGCGCCGCACTGCGGCCAGACCTGGCGGCCACGGCGGACAGCATCGCCGCACTCCAGCAGCGCATCGACCGCCTGGAGCAGCGCCCCCGCCCCGCCGGTGCCGACACCCGCGCGGACATCGACGCCCTCAGCGCCGGCATCGAAGGCAATGCCGAACGACTGGCAACGCTGGCAGACCAGCTCGACACCCTCACAGACGCCCAGGCGGAAACGGCCGCAGTGGCACGCCGGGCGGTCAGCCCCGAATCCAACGTAGCGGCACTGGCCAGCGCCGTCGCCGCCGCCGAGCAGCGCCTGCAAGACCAGCTGACACAACGGCTGGCGGCGCTGTCGACACAAATCGACACCCTGCGCGAGGCGCTCACCCCACCGCCGGCCGAGCCAACACCTGAGCCAGCACCCGAGCCAGCACCCGAGCCAGCACCTGAGCCAGCGCCCGAGCCAGCACCTGAGCCAGCGCCTGAGTCAGCACCTGAGCCCGCAGCGGACTCGAGCGCAGCGGACACCCTGCGCACGGACGCCGGCACCATCGCCCTGCAGCTTGCGGGCTTTCCCAGCCGCAGCGCCATCGACCGCTTCATCGCCCGCCACTCACTGCCCGAGCAAATCTATCTGAGCCTCGACAGCCGGCGCGGACGCGCCTGGTACGGCCTTGTGCACAGCCTGCACGCGGACATGGCGGCCGCCGAAGCGGCGCGCACACAGCTGCCCCCCGAGCTCGCCCGACTCGACATCTGGCTGCGGCCGCTACCGGCGGGCACACCATTGCAGCGCCTCGACGGCGGCTCCTGAGCGGCCCCGACGACGACACAGGATTCCGTCACACCCGCCAACAGGCTAGACTAGCGCCCGCACGCGCGGGTGGCGGAATTGGTAGACGCGCTGGATTTAGGTTCCAGTGGAGCAATCCGTGGGGGTTCGAGTCCCCCCTCGCGCACCAATCACCTGAGGCGACAACGCGCCATTCGCCACCACGGCGCTGCCTGAACGACGTCGTGGTGGGATGGGTCTGTGCAGATCGTCAATGCCATTGACAATCTGCACAGACCTGCCTAACGTCAAGGGATGATTCCACGCGAGGCCGAATCCCAGGTACGCGCACTGCTGCGCGGTTTTCCCGTGGTCACAATCACTGGGCCGAGGCAGTCCGGCAAGACCACGCTCGCCCGCACGGTGCTCAACGACAGGCCTTACTTGTCTCTGGAAGAGCCGGACCGGCGACGCATGGCGCTCGATGATCCCCGGGGCTTCCTCGCACAACTGCCGGACGGCGGCATTCTGGACGAGGTGCAGCGTGCACCCGAGCTACTGTCCTACCTACAGACCCAGGTGGACCAGAACGGCGGCATGGGCCGCTTTCTGCTGACGGGCTCGCAGCAATTCGGCCTGATGTCGCGGGTCACACAATCGCTGGCCGGTCGCTCGGCCTTTGTGGAATTGCTGCCCTTCTCGCTGGAAGAGCGACGACACACCGCGGCGCAGGTCGCCGACCTCGACGAGGTCCTGTTCAGCGGCGGCTATCCGCCCATCCATGACCGTCGGCTGGCGCCCGGGACCTGGCTGTCCGCCTATGTGCGCGCCTACCTCGAACGCGACGTCCGGCAGGTGCTCAACATCCAGGATCTGGATACCTTTCAACGCTTCGTGCGGCTCTGCGCCGGGCGCAGCGGGCAACTGATCAATCACGCCGCCATTGCCAGCGAATGCGGGATTACACACAATACCGTCAAGTCCTGGATCTCGGTCCTCGAAGCCAGCTACATCCTGTTTCAGCTACGGCCCCATCATGCCAACTTCAACAAGCGCCTGATCAAATCGCCGAAGCTCTATTTTTATGACACCGGACTCCTCTGCTGGCTGCTCGGCATTCGCGAAGCGGGACAGCTTGCCACCCATCCCCTGCGCGGCGCCATTTTCGAGACCTTTGTCCTATCGGAGATGGTAAAGAACCGATTCAATCGGGGCGAGCAGGCGCAGCTCCATTTCTGGCGCGACAGTCATGGCAACGAGGTGGATGTGCTGGCCGAGACGGGCACGCGCATCCAACCATTCGAGATCAAGTCGGGGCAAACCCTTAACCGCGACTTCTTCAAGGGCTTGGAGCACTGGCTCGCGCTGGCCGGCGACCGCGCGACTGAGCCGACCCTGATCTACGGTGGCCGGGAGCGCTCGCACCACAGGGGCGTCAGGATCATCGGCTGGGAAGCCATCGGTCAGGCCTGACGGCGGCCGCCAGCAGACAATTGCAGCGCTGCCAAACACCGGCGGCGGCGTCATGTATCGGATATCGCGCGCCTGTGCAGCTTCACAGACAGCACCCAGTGGTCGTCCAAGGAGCGCTTCGCGGCGGTGCCGGAGACGGCCGCCATGAACGCCGAACAGACGGCCGCGATCGCCACCGCGCGATCCGCTTCGTCACGCCCGATGAGCGCCAACGCGGTGAGGGTCACGCCATCCTCGCCAAACGCCATGCCCTGACTCTGGCCGCACGCGCTGCCCATCCCGAACGCTGGAGCGGCAAGACCCGCAACTGGAACCCCATCGCGGTCGTCTCGCTCAACCCGCAGCGGGCGCCCGACACAACGCCGATCAACAAGCTTGAGTGAAACCATCGGGCAGGCGACAATAGCCGTGACATTCACCGCGACCGAAGCCACATTGCCGCGGCACACACAAGCCGTTTGACAGACGTCGGGAATGAACGGTAATTTGCCCAGTGCACTTCACGCCGCCTGATCCGCGGAGCGACCGCAGGGCTTCGTCATCCCTGAATATTAGCAATAATTGCAACCATTGAGTAAGTAACGGGGGGCTTGGTACCAACCGAGATCGCCCCACGACGTTCAGGTGACCCGGCGCAGTTGGTTGGTGATGCGGCTCGGACAAAAGCAGGTCCTGGTTAGCAACCACGTCACATTGACTTGTCACAAATGATAGGGACTGCTTCGCAGTGGTAGATGTAAAAAAGGAACAACCCAACCCCTTTGCTCGGCACCCATTACAGGCCCCTCAACGCTCGTACGGGCCGGTCCGTCCTCGGACCGTGCATCGGTACTCAGTGCCTCGCTTTGCTTCACTTGGCAGGCTCCCTTGGCATCACGATCCGAGTTCCCGCAGTTCCACCGAAGTGCCTGAATCGAGCTCGCACCCTATCGATGCCGGACATCGCCCACCCAGTCAACAGGCTCCCTATGGGCTCGCCCCAGAGATAGTTGTGGCCTCTGGTTTTGATGTCTGCTACGCAGTTTCGACACCTCGACGAGGGTTCGTGGTCACTCGCCTTCTCGATTCACACCTGACGCACCACCTGGATGCGCCTTCTCCCCCGACGCTCACGACCACG
>PR_CR_10_Liq_1_inCRDRAFT_1001247_pt1 | contig 14565 bp, 12 predicted proteins | sample PRCRCaboRojoPR_3_FD_10241 | JGI IMG/M metagenome (IMG submission 10241)
TGCTTTTCTAGAGTCTGCAAAGCAGAAATAGGCTCTTTGAAAGTAGAGTTTTTTGGATTTTCAGGCTTGAGTGGAGGTTTTTTGATTTGTTTGGCGAAGCTCAAGGCTCTTTCACGCACACTAACCTTTCTTCCAAGGGTTTCTTCGGGCTTTTTGGTTTGGACAGGGAGTCTGCTGCTGTTGGCTTGCTGTACGCACTTGGCGTACTCTGCTCTTCTGTCTTGGAGTTCTTTCTTTTTTTTCCATTCTTCAGTTCCTATGTTAAAAGCCCCCAAACCTCCTAGTTCAAAGTACTTTTCTTGCTTAATGTTTCTGTAGTCGCTCATTGTATAAGGCTTGAAGTCTTGGTAGGTCCTTCTGCGTTGATATTCGTTGATTTCACCAGTTTCACTTTTTGAGTCGTCTGGGCGGACACTGTTGTTGGTTTTCCTCAAAGGCTGTGCTGAGTGAGTGACTTTTCGGTTGATTTTTTGGTTTACCAAAGGAGTGCTGTTGAGGCTGTTTTGGGCAGTGAGGAATTCCTTGGAAACTGTTGAGTCAATCTTGTCGGGTAAATTTTTTGTTGGAATAGAATATCTATCATATTGATTGGCAGGTGGATACTCGCCTTGGAGCTTTATGGGCCTAACGAAGTCTTGTTTCATTTGTAGATGTGAATCAGGGAAGTACAAATTTCCCTTGACGATATTGCTGGCTGATACTTGCATTACGGACTTGTAGTTTTTAGAGTGGTTGGGGCCAGTATTTACAGCCTTAGTAGAGTCAATTTCGAGTTCACCTAATTTGCCCACTTTGGAGACCTTGTCCTTGAATCGCTCTCTGAAGTTCAAAGATGACATATTAATTTCTCTTCATACCTTTAAATTGGATACTTATTAAGGTTCTGTTTTAAGTATAAATAGAAGGAATAATTATGGGAAGTAAAGGATACTATGCACAAAATTACTGCATGTTGTTGTCAGCTTTTGGAACTTTTTGGCTTGTAAAGTTTATTTAGGTCCTGATTGGGAGTTTGTGTGCAGGAGATGTTGACGAGTTGGACATAAGTAACAAAAAGGACAATGCTTGGGCAGTGTACGTTGCAGGGGCAATTTACTGGATTATATTTGCAGCACTCTTGTTGTTGAGGTTTTACTCAGTAAGAAGGTCGCGAATAGCCAATGGGGATGGCTGCTACGAACTCATGGACTTGAACACTGGAGAGTCAGTTGATTAAGCCTAAACATTAAGTTGTAATTATTAGTTCTGTATCCATTTAGCTCTTCTAGAGAAGGTTTTATTGAGAAAAGAGTTTCTGGCATTTATGCAACAGTGCTGGAAAGTTTCATAACTAAGGTGATTCCAAACCCTTTACATAAACAAAAACAAAAAATAACCAAATTAAAGGCACTAAACTAAGAACTAGCAGTTCTAAAGCATAGCTAAAGCAAAAATAATAAAGCTTTGGTGAATTAGTTGAAGTTTGGCCACAAATAAGCATTTATAATGGTTTTTACAAAGGGGCTGAGGTATTACCTCCACGCACTAGACACTTACCCCCTAGCCACAAAGTAATTACTACTCAGGATGGCAACAGGGCTTTCGCTTGTAGGAATGGGTGACGCCTTTGCTCAGAAGTTTATTGAAAAACAAGAAAAGATAGATAAAGGGAGATTTTTAAACATTCTAGGCTACGGAGGACTAGTTTCGGGGGGAGTGGGGCATTTCTGGTACAAGGGTTTGGATGCACTGTTTGGATCGAAAATAACCTTAGTTAGCACTTTGAAGAAGATCCTGGTGGACCAGTTTTTGCTCACTCCACCTGAAATAGCGATTTACATGGCTTGGGCCCACTTCGGAACCGGAAAACAAGGCTCTTTTGTAAAAAAGCTTAAAGATGACTATTGGGAAATTTTAATAGTGAACTACAAGTTATGGATTCCCACCCAGTGCATCAACTTTTACTTAATACCTGAAAAACACAGAGTTTTATTTCAGTGTATTGTTATGGTGATTTGGGCTACGTTCCTTTCGTACGCCTCACACAACAGCCTAAGTATTGAGGAATAACTTAATAAAACCTAACGCTGATAAGTTAATAGATCTGTGGTTAGTTAAGCCTTTTGCTCTTGCATCTTTTTCTTGATGACCTTGACTTCTTCAGACAGGAAAGCCCGAATTATGCGGTCCTTAACAACGCTGTGAGTGAGGACGCCTCCGTAGGCCCTTGAGATGGTTCTGTCTTTCCTGTTAATGCGGGAATACTCTCTGGGTCTCATCGATGGCAGTCCACTAAGTCTTTTTCCGCTTTCTTTGCAGTGAGGACCTTTGGAAATTTTCTTGACGTAATGAACCAACAGTTTGTTACCTGGAGTCTTCACCTTCTTGGTTTTGTTTGATTTAGTGTTGTAAGAACACCTTTTCCTTAGAGTCACTCTTTTCACCATTTAATTTTAGCCTCTGGTTGCATCTTAGGTGCACTAACTGGGTATTTCGCAGTTCAAAAGATATTCACAATAATAACTAGGTGCTTGGAGAAATGGCTAAAATAATATCAAATATGATCGCCAGATTTGCTAACAGAGGGTTCGGGACTATGTCAGTACCCCTTTCGAGGCCTAAAGTTTTGTCAGAGGCCCAAATAAACGCTTATGAAGCAGACGGCTACGTTATTCTTAAAGACATACTGCCAAGTTCCGTCAAAGAGAACCTGAAAGCCTGGGCAAGACTCCTGGAGGACCTTCCTGAAACTCCTGGAAAATGGATGAAGTACTATGAAACTGACTCCAACACAGGAGAAAGGCTTTTGTGCAGAGTTGAGAACTTTTCTCCTTTCTTTAAAGACCTTAAAAACCTAACTGAGGGTCTTATCAAGGACGTAAGCAGTGAACTGTTTGGAGAAGAAGCAAGTTTGTACAAAGAAAAAATCAACTTCAAGATGCCTAAAGGCAACGGGTTCAACGCCCACCAAGACCAACCAGCCTTCACTAGCTTTGGAATAAACACTTTGCTGACGGTTTTGCTTCCAGTTGACCCTAACACCCGTTTGTCCGGGGGCATCGACATAGTGGCTAGAGAACACAGAAAAAAAGAAATAATGCCCCAAAACACCGATGGAAGCATTAGAACTGACATAGAGGCTAAGTTGAACTGGCTGCCTGTAGATGTTTACCCCGGAGACCTTGTGTTTTTCGACTCTTACGCACCTCACCGCTCAGATGTTAATTTGAGCACTTTCACGAGGCGCAACATTTACCTTACGTACAACCCTTCTTCTTTAGGGTACTTTAGAGACAAATACTACGATGAAAAACGGAGACTCTTCCCTCCAGAGTGCGAACGCGACCCTAACAAAGATTACAGTGAGGGAGCTAGAGTTTTTAACGTAGCTAACCCCATTAAATAATGTTAACTAAGTTAGAGCAGTACAGGTACAAAGGAGAACTCCACAGACAAGCACTTACGGAACTGCCCAACGTGGGGTCGTTATCCATTGAAGAAAAGAACAAACTCAACAGTGCAGTTAAGTTAGGGAAGTGGTTAACCATTGGAGTCCAGTGCCCCGTAGTATTGGGAGCTGTAGTTACTTTTGAAAAACTTAAAAGTCTCCCTGCAGACAAAAAAATCGTAAGTTACGTGGCAGGAGTGGGATTTTACGGAATGTTTTACATGCTAAGCAAAGCTTGGGCCTGGCACACTGCTTTTCACAGAGTGGAAGGTATTGTTAAGGAGTACGTCCTGACAGCCGACATTGAAGAAATCCAGAAAATACAGCAAGAACAACAACTAGGGATTTCTAGTAAACCCAAACAGATTTACACACCTAAGTAGTTTAATATAAATGGCATCTGAAGTAGTTGCTGAAACTTCTAAAGACTCAGATGAAATGGTTCTTAGGATAGGTTTATTTGTTGATATACTTGAAAAAGAATTTGAAGTCCACAAAGGCTACAAAACCAAAGACTGGAGGAACTTACTTAAGTATTGGCGGGACAACATAGCCAACTTGGAGTTTTGGACTGCAATGAAAGAACAAGCCCAAGTTATGAACAGGGGGAAGTCACTACCTTATGAAACAGTTGTAGAGCGAGAAAAAACAATAGGCTGGCTCCAGAGTTTAGACTCAAAGGACATAGAGTACACTCTTTACCAGTACTTTGAAGGCGGACTGTTTCAAAAAAGAGAAGAAATCCTCAAGAAAAGGAACCGGCTCAGCAGTTCTAAAGCCCCTCCCATGCCCCACACGGACAACCCTAGAGTCCTAGACATGTCAATAGCTAAGCTTATCTTTAACTTGTTTGAAAAGCAAAAAGGCTACTCCCCTAGAAACATAGAAACCCTTATGAAGTTCTTCAAAGAAGTCCGAGTCAAAGTAGAACTGCTTGTGAACCTGCCTGAAGAAAGCGTGCAACTCACCCTGAGCGCCTTCATGGAAGCTAAGTCCAAACTAGAAAAGGAAAAACACCAACAACACATAACTAGTTCCTTTGCTAAAAAGAAGCAAGAAAAGAAAAAACTGCTAAACAGAAACATAGCTAACCTCTCCCAAGCTCCTCCAGCAATTCCTAAGTCACTTGAGTCGCTTTACAAAGAAATACAAAGTGTGTTCAAGTTACTTAAAAACTACTACCAAGAAAACCAAAATTACACCAACGACCCAGACACCCTTTTTGGGTTTTACAAGAACCTAGACAGTGAAGTCAAGAAACTCTACGACTTGCCTGAAGACGCAGAAGAAACAAGAATCAGAATCAACAAGTTCTTTTCGAGAGAAATTATAGTGGCAAGGATTCTAGGGCTGTTTAAGTCTTGTTTTGGCTACTACACTGAGAACATCAACAGTTTGTATAAGTACTGGGTGACTATTTCTACGCCAGACAAGTACTTGGCAGGAGTTCACTACAGCGACAAAGAAGAGCTTTATTCCTTACTGACTTCTTACTTCGAAAACTTAGAAAACGAACGCAAAGAACAGCAGAAAAGAGAAGAAGAAGAGCAGCAAGAACACAACCTTAGAAAAAAAATGAAGTACGAGAAGCTAGAAAGACCTCCTTTGTACGAAGTCAAACAAAACCGACTTAAGTTAGGAAAGAAACTAGTGGAACTGGGCAAAAAGTTCCCTTTGGACCCTGTGCTCAAAAGAATGATCAAGATTGAACTTGCACACAATGCTAAAGTTAGGTACAACTTAGAATACGAAACTGCAAACAGAACCGAAGAACTAGCTAGGAAGTCCAGACTTAGGAACTTAACTGTTTCCAAATCCAAAGACCCCCGCACACAAGAACAACTAATGCGTGAACACTGGGAAAAACTCAAGTTTAAAGAAAAACAAGAACAACAAAAAACCCAAGCAGAACAAGCCACTCTTAAGTCCCAAGAAAAAGGAATGTTTAAACAAGCACTAGAAATAGCCAGACAGTACTTAAGCAAACGAAGTTCCCAACACGTGTCCTTGACTTCTCACCTTGGAGCAAGTTATGCTTCTTTGAAAGCCCAGTTTCCACTAGCTGTTAACAAGCACTTTCCTTTCCAAAATTACGGTTCTGTGAAAACCAAAAAAGGCAAAACCTTTGAAAAAGCCTACCCTGTGTCTTGGAAACACTACTTCTTCGGACTAGTTAGGTCCTTTCTGCACACACCTGACGGACTGCAGTTTCTCAAGTTGATGCACTGCAACTTTTGGATGCCTCCTTCAGCTTCAGTTTGCACTATCCACAAAACTGACTGCCCTAAGAACTGTCCTTACGTATCTCTGAACCAAAAAGCAGTTAAGCAAACCCAAAAACACCAAAAGTCAGAACTTCAGTGGCACGAAAAAATCCGACCTTGGCGCCGAGAGGACATGTTGAGTCACAAGCAACAAGTGTTCATGAGTTTTTCAGACGCTAAAGAGTGCACCTTCGAACCAATTATAGGGTCCAAACTGCCCAAGAAGCAAGTAGACCTAGCTCTTAAAACCTTCACTGAGCTCAGAAACATCTACGAACCAGACAAACCTCCTAACTTTGAAATGTGGGCTACTCGCAGAAGAGGCGAGAAGAAAGAAAGCAGAGACCCCTACATTAAAAAGTCCGGCAAGTACAAAAAGGCCAGGGCTTTTTTTTACCAAGGCTACCCCGAAAAAGCNCTTCAGATCCTCGAAAAAAAATTCAATATTCCTTGCATACTCGAAAAGTACACTGGTGAAAAGCAACCCAACGTCAATGAAAAACCCCTTGAAGACTTTGAAAAACCCATTTCTTCGGAGTTACTTGAAAACGTCTTTTTGCTTTACAAAGCCATTAAAGACCAGAAGGAAGCTGTAGACAAACAAATAAAACGACTTGAGAAGGAGTACCAAGCCGAGTCCAAAGGCAACTACAAAATCAGAACTGAAATGTGCCCAGTAGGCGACAACTGCAAAAAGTACCAAGAAAAAGACCCTCAGAACCCTAAAGATCACAACTGTCCCTTTGCCCACAAACGCACAGAGTTAAGGTTCTCGAAAGAACAAAAGTCCCGCAAAAAGGCACAAGAACACTCCATACAAAGCCTCAAAAAAACCAAAGAAGAAACACCTAACCCCATTCCTTGGCGACACGACGGCTACATAACAGAGTGTAGCCGGTGCTACTCTAACTTTTTGTACAAACCTTTAGTGTCCAGTACAGCCTTAGGAGCCACAGCCAAAGACATGCAGAGCTGGAACCGCAACACGAGTTGTTTCTGCAACAGGTGTGCAATTGAAGCTAAGAAAAAGGTTAACCAGTCAGTGATTCTTCAAAGAGGTCACAAACTGAACGAAGAAGTTTACTACAAAAAACTAGACCCTAACCGCAACAAAAGAGAACAACTCTTTTCCAAGAAACTAGGACTTTACAGAAAAGCCAAAGTACTTTCCAACGACAGAAGGTATGTTGCAGCTCTCGAAACCCTTACTAAGGCTTTTGAACTCATCAACCAAGAAAAACACCTTAAAAAACTCTCTAAAAAGAATGACTTAAGGTCCAAAAGTGTCAAAGGGAGTTTGGGCTTCGACAAAAAAGAAACTAGCTTGGCAGAAGACTCCCAAAAGTCTCTAAAAATGGTAGTTGGCTCGGGACTAGGAGTTTTGGGGTTGATGCAGAAGTACAGCAAGGAGTACTTACCTAAGGCCCAAGAGTACCAAGAAAAAACTAAGTCAGGCCACCAAGAAGACTCCAACGACTTCCTTAATGAACAAATACTTGAACTTTACGAACAAATCGGAAAAATCAAAGCCAAGGAAAAACACTACGCAGAAAACCTTAAAAAAACTGCCGAAACCCTTGAAGACGGAAACCAAGATCTAAGCAAGTCTTACTTGCTAAAGCCTCCCAAAACCCAAATGTGTCCATACATCATTAAAAAAGAGAACTGTCCAGACGGCAAAGAGTGCGAGTACGCCCACTACTCAATAGAACTAGACCTTGTTCCTAAGAGTGAACTAGCCTACAACCTAAAGCGCACTTCAATGACCATCCAGAAAAAGAGCCTGAATGACGAACGTCTTCCTGACTGGAAACCCTGGCATAAGTAATTTAAACCTAGTTATAAGTTATTAAAAAACGGCACAGATTTAATAGTAAAACTGAGTTAAAACAAAATACAATAATTTGTGAAATGGAACAAAACGAAAGGAGCCAGAAATTTATAAATACCGGAAGGTGGAATAAAGACGAGCACTCAAGATTCATACGGGCACTAGAAGAATACGGAAAGAACTGGAAAGAGATTGAAAAACACGTAGGGACACGCACGACTGCCCAGATAAGGTCACATGCTCAAAAGTACTTTTTGAAGGAACAAAAGAAGCACAAACCTGCGCAAACTAAACTGTACACTCTAGCAACCTCCAAAAAAATAGAAGATTACGTCAAAACCCTTAGGGTACTTCACAATCAAGCTTACTACAATGCGCTTAACCAAAACCAGCTTTATTTCCAGCAATATTCTTCTCAAGTAGTGATTCCGCAATTTATTAACCAGTTCCCAAACAACACTAATAATTAGCTGTAATCTAACATTTAAAACCAATTAACTAAAAATCATTATCGGTGCTTTCGCTGTTTTCGTCGTCTTCGACCTCCAAACTTTCAGAGTCATCTTCGTCCACATCGTCAATTAGGTCTGAGTCGTCGCTTTCTTGCATGTAGCTTTGCCGTTTGTTGCTCCTTGCTTCAGTGGGTCTGTCTTTCATGCCTTCGCCTCTCATCATGTTTGAGTCTCTAGAGGGATCTCCTTCTTGTTCTCCTCTGAGTATCTTGATTTCTTCTTCCTGGATCTTGCGTCTTTCGTCGTCTAGGATTTTATTGGCTTGTTGTTCCCTTTCTTGTTCTTTTTGGCTGTACTTTTCAAGGTCGTTTTCTAAGTAAGCCAGGTTTCTGAACTTAACTACGTAGGCTTCATATAGTTTTTGGAGTTCTTGTTCTACTCGTTCATACTCGTCCATAAAAGCAGGCCTGACTGTTTGCAAAGACTTCATTCTTTTTTCAGCTCTTTCTAGTTCGCTGCTTCTTTTTTTGATTTTGGCTTCTAAGTTCTTTTCGTCCTTTTCAAGTTCTTCAAGCATCTTTTCCATTTGACTCAAAGAGCCTGTTTGGTTTTGAATGATGTCCCGAATGCACCTTTTGATGTAGTCCTGCTCAGCACCTGAGTCCAAGTTCCTCGAAATGTTGTCTAAGAAACCCAAAGCCTTTTCGCGGGCTTCCCTAAGTTCCTTTTCTTTCCCCAGCAAGTCGAACAGCTTGGCTCCGCTTTCAGTGATTTCACTAGCAAGGGTTTTGGCTCCAGAGAGGTTTTGGAGTTTAGAACTCTTAGTTATGTCTATCCCTGAGTCTTCTTCGTCTTTGTTTGAAGAAGACTGCGCTCTGTAAAGCATATTGGCTATTTTAAGCAGTTCCCGGACAGCGTAACCATCTGCTTGGTACAGTTTGCGCATGTTAAGGCGAATTCGCGTTTTCGAGAGGAAGAACTTAGCAATGTTGGTGATGAAGTTGATTCTTTGCCTTTCGTCTTCGATGTCGTCAGTGATGTCATTTTCAGGATCTACTCTGTTTAAAAGCCAGTCCAGAATGTCTGCCACCAGTTCGAAGTTAGGAGTTCTGAAGTTTTCCATAGAGATAATCCGCGGGTACCCCAGCGAACGCATTATCTCGCAGAAGTTCCTGATTTCGCGAAAGGACATTATTTAAAATTACGAGGGAAAGTCATGAAACTCTAAGTGTTCTGATAATCAAGAATTTAATGGAACTGGCTGTCAAAAGGGAGTCGCTGATTTCTTCGCACCAAGCAAACATCAGAAACCACTACAGGTTCACCTTGTCTACACTAGGCGAAGGAAGTTACGGCTTTGTAAGAGCTGCCAACCAAATCGGAAGTGGCATTCCAAGGGCCATCAAAGTCATTCCCAAAAGCAGAATCAAAAACAAAGAAACTCTAGAAAGAGAAATAAGCATCATGAAACAAATGGACCACCCCAACATTGTGAAGCTTTATGAAACTTACGACGACATTAAGTACTTGTACTTAGTTATGGAGTTGTGCCAAGGAGGAGAGTTGTTCGACAAAATTATAGAACTAGGACACTTCAGCGAAAAAGTAGCAGCTAAGTTGCTTTCGCAAATGCTAGCGTCTATTTCGTTTCTCCACGGACACGGAATTGCCCACAGAGACCTTAAACCTGAAAACTTTTTGTTTTTGGAAAATGACATATACTCCCCTCTTAAACTCATAGACTTCGGACTTGCAAAAACAGTTGACAAAGTAACTAAACTCACTACTAAAACTGGAACTTGCTATTACGTTTCACCTGAAGTTTTAAACGGCAGCTACACTGAAAAGTGCGACATTTGGAGTTTAGGAGTTATTCTTTTCATGATGCTTTCGGGCTACCCTCCTTTCGACGGAGAAAGTGACACTGAAATTCTGGCCCAAGTTAGAGTAGGCGAACTTAAATTTGACGACCCTGTTTGGGAGAAAATATCTGAGTCAGCTAAAGACTTGCTAAACAAAATGCTCCACAAAGACCCTGAACAAAGAATATCAGCTACACAGTGCCTTGAACACTCTTGGCTGTCTCAGTACGAAACCTGCAACACTGAAATAATTAAGCCTGATGTCGAAAGCATGAAGGCTTACCAAAAGTCTACTCACCTCAGAAAGACTGTGCTGAACTATATGGCTACTCAGTGCTCAACTTCTGACTTAGCGGACCAAATTGCACTCTTCCAGCAAATAGACACCAACAAGGACGGAAAACTAAGTCTAGATGAAATGAACCAGGTACTTGAAGGCCTGGATGACATGAACGCCCAGCAACTACAACAACTCTTTTTTGACATTGACACTGACATGTCTGGGTCCATCGACCTAACTGAGTTCTTAGCAGCAATGCTTGAAAGGAAGGTTTACTTAAACGAACAGATGCTGTTAAACGCTTTCAAAAGGTTTGACTTAGATGACTCAGGACTGATATCTGCTGAGGAACTCCAAGAAGTTCTAGACCAAGACAAAAGTGTCCAGGACATTGACTTCTGGAGTCAACTGATCAGAGAAGTCGACGAAGACGGGGACGGGTACATTAGTTACCAAGACTTTGTAAAGATGATGGAAAAAAGCTCTGAGACCAGCGTAGAAACTCTGAGAAAGTCTTTGAACTCCGAAGACATAAGCTAATAAGTATTACATATACCAGTGCACTTAAACCTCACCTGAACTTAAATTCGAATAATTCAAACCCTTTTTGCAAGCATTACTTATAAATGGATTTTTCTGGGTTGTTAAGTTATCATGGGGACCCTTCAGCAGCAGCCGGCAGACCAATACAAGAACTCAACCATGAGCAAAAGTGGCGACAAATTGTCTGTGACAACGGAGCAAGACCAGGACCCCGAAGTGGTGCAGCAAGTGTGGTCTATAAAGACTCACTTTATATCTTCGGGGGTTATGGAGGCAACGGGAGACTTGATGACCTTTGGGAGTACCGATTCCTCGACAAGCAATGGCACAAACTAGAAACCAAAGGGTCTCCTCCGGCAGGTCGAGAAAACAACGGAGCAGTCCTTTACAAGAACTGCATGTATGTCTTTGGAGGGTACTCAGGTTTTTTTTGGCTGAATGATTTCCACAAACTAGACTTTCGTAAGCTTTACATAGAGACACTCTAGAATGGTCGCCTGTAATGGTTAGGGAAGGGTACCCTCCTTCCACTAGGTTTGGGTACGTGAGTGCTGTATGGAGGGACTCTTTTGTAGTTTTTGGGGGGTACGACGGGTCTACTTGGCTGAACGACTTGCATGAATTTAATTTTTTGACTGAAAAATGGATAAGAGTTGAAACTGCAGGACACCCTCCAAGTGTACGGAGCTGTCCTTCTTGGGTGTCTTACAAAAAGAGTTTATTTATATTTGGAGGCTATGACGGAGTCCACCGAATGAACGACTTCCACGAGTACAACTTCGAAACCAAAACTTGGAGCAGTGTAGTCTTTTCCGGGCCTGCTCCTTCTCCACGGTATTTCCACTCTTCTGTCACTTACGGAGACAGCATGTACTTGTTTGGGGGTTACTCTGGAAGTGAACGCTTGCACGACTTGTACCAGTTTAGCTTTGAAAAAAAAACCTGGACTCGATTAGACGTGGATAAAGCTCCTAGTGGAAGGTCTAGTTTGGTTTGTCAAGTCTACAAGAACTCCATGTTCATCTTTGGAGGTTACAACGGAAGTTGTGTTCTGAACGACTTTTACGAGTTCCGTTTTGAGTTAATTGCTATTCCCCAGTCTAGTTTGATATCTGACTTGCGCAAGATGATCAACAACCCTTTGCTGAGTGACGTAACCTTTGTAGTAGAGGGAAGGGAAGTACTAGCTAACAAAGCCATTCTTGCAGCACGCAGTGAGCACTTCAGAGCGCTTTTTTACGGAGGCATGCGCGAGACCCATGAACGAAGAGTTCATATTCCTGACATGCCCTACGCAGTGTTCACAGCAGTCATGGAGTACCTTTACACGGACAACATTACTGATATGTCGGGGGACATGTCTGTGTCTCTCATGATAGCAGCTGAACAGTTTATGCTGGAAAGACTCAAAGCCCTGTGCCAAGACAAGATAAGAAAAATCATCAGCGAAGACAACGTAGTCCCCATTCTAAGAGCAGCTTACCACCACGGAGCGCAAAGTTTGCAGGAGATTTGCATGGACTACATATGCGCTAAGTGGGAAGACGTCAAGAGGTCGCCTTACTTTGGAGAGTTAGTCAACGAGCCTAAATTACTGATGGACTTGGTACTGAGAATTAAATAATGTTAGATTTAGGTGACTCTGTTCAAGTCGCATAAGAATATTAGTTTCTCAGTGTAGTTGTCAATCAGCGAAATCAAGGTTTCTAGAAGCCACTCTTCTGACTTGGTGTCTTCGCTGGAGTCCTGTTTCATGTTCATGTACTCCTGAAGGGCTTCTACAATAGCTTCTGCTACTTCTCCTCTAGCTTGAACTATTTCTTCTTCCAAGGACTCTTTGTTAGGGGGTTTCCTTTCGGTGGTTTTGCCAGAAATAGGAGTGCTTGACTGTTTTTTGCGCAGTGCTTCAAGTTTCTTTTCGTAGGAGTTTTTGAGCCTTTTGAGTCTTTTAGTTTCTCTTTGAAGCCAAGACTCGTTGATTTTTTTGATTATAGACACAACTGAGGCATTGATTATAGGAGACTTGGTGAGGTTAGTTGACTCTTTGGTGGCTTCGTAAACGGGCAAAGGGACCCAGTCTTTCATACTAAGGGACTTTGCAGATGTTAGGTTGCCTATGTAGCCTAGGCCTTCTGAGTCTTCCATGAGTTCATTGAAGTTTTTTAGTTCTTTAGCTGTTTTAATAACTTTGTGTAAGTTTTTGTTTTGGTCTTCTAAGTCTTCAACTTGCCTACTGAGTTGAGGAAGTTTCCTCATATACTCCAGAGTTACTTTTAAGTTTTTGAGTTCGTCAAACATTTCTTTGCGGACTTCTGGGTAAACGTTCACTCTGCTTTCTTTAGCAATGAGTTTGAGTTTTTGGTTCAGAGCAGAGTTGGTTTTCCTCAGTGTTTGAATTTCTTCTTCGGCCATAAAAACTCTTCTTTGGAGTCTTTGGTTTTCTTCAGTCCAAAGTTTCTTTTCGTGTTGCCACTCCGATTTGACTTTTTGTATAAGTTCGTCTTTGTCACTGAGTTTTTTCTTGACTGTCAAGCTGTTTTCGTTTGAGTTTTCAAGTTGCAAACCAAGTTTGTCTATTTGTGTTTCATATTCTTCAATGGTTACTTGTTGCTTTTGGCATTTGGACTCAGACTCCTGCAGAGCAGCTTCCAGAGCTTGGACGTCTTGTTGTGACTGTGCCAAGTAAAACTCTACGAACCTCAAACTTTCTTTGAGTTCTTTGATTTCTTCTTTGGCTAGTTGCAACTGCAAGTTGTGGCTGTTCCACTTAGAAGGTTTGAGTGACATTTAATTAAACTGGATTAGGGGAGCTTCTGAAAGTAGAAAGTGTGGAGCTCAGTAGTTTCGAAAAGGAACTTTTATCAGAGTGCTTCCCTGCACCTGTAGTATGCTTGCCTTCAGCCTTGTTGTTTTCGATTTGCTGGTTGTTTTGGAGTTCTCTTCGGAGGTTGTCGTACTTTCGAACTAGGGTTTGGTACTCGTCTTCTTTTTGCTTCATCAACTCAGTCAGAGAGGTGCTGCGGCGTTTGCGGAGGTTTTGAAGTTCTTTGTTAAGCTGCTGCTTAAAAAGGTTTACTTGTTGCTGGATCTTCATTTGGCGTTTTTGCTGGAATTCGTCCATTTCAAGGGACTTGGCTTCTTCGATTCTTTCTAGTAGAGCTTGGGCTTCCATGTACTTTTTAGATTTGACAGCCTTTTCTTTGCACTTCATTAAGTTCAGTAAGGCTGAACTGGGTTTAAATATAGAGGAGATAGCTTGTTGGAGCCGTTGGGTTTCCTGCTTGACTTTTTCCCTGTTGGATTTTTCTATTTGGGCTTCTTCTTGGTTTCTTTTTTCTTCGAATTCTTCGATTTTTTGGTCCCAGTTGTAGTTGAAGAAGTTAAGTTCTTCTTGGAAGGCTCTGTCCAAGTGGTCTTTTTGCGCTTTTTGGCTGCTTTTAAGGTTGAATACTGCGCTTTTATGGGAATATTGCCTTAACTCCTCGATTTTTTTAGCTAAGTTTTCAGCTTCTATGTACTTTTCTTCTGCTTCGCACTGCTTTTGCTTTTCTCTTAACTTCAGCATCAGAGTCTGAGGGTCTTCTTCTGAGAAGTTGCCGTTAACAGATGACTCCACTTCCATTTAATCTAATGTAAAGCTAATTGCCAGCTATATAAAAATGAATCAAAATTCCAGCGGCCAGGAAGCTGAGAACAGAAAGCTAAGAAGAATGCCTGCTCTTCTAATAGATGAGGATATCGACAGTCAAATAGAAAGGTTTGAAAACAAAGGCAGTCTCAGTCTACCTAAAAGCCCATCTCCACCATTCCAAAGTACAATCAATGACGGCTACATTAGGACAAGGTATAGGATAAGAAGATAAACAACAAGGTATAATCAACTTAACTAAGTATATTAGTAGAATT
>PR_CR_10_Liq_1_inCRDRAFT_1001248_pt1 | contig 14557 bp, 13 predicted proteins | sample PRCRCaboRojoPR_3_FD_10241 | JGI IMG/M metagenome (IMG submission 10241)
CCTCTGGCGTCACGCCGGTTTCGAACTGGCTCGAATAGGGCTCTTTCAGCAGCAGCGTCGGGATCAGCGTCGTCAGGTTGGCATTGCCGCAGCGTTCGCCCAGCCCGTTCAGCGTGCCCTGGATCTGCCGCGCGCCCGCGTCCACGGCGGCCAGCGAATTGGCCACCGCGTGTTCGGTGTCGTTATGGGTGTGGATGCCCACATGGTCCCCCGGCACGCCCGCAGCGATCACCGCCGCCGTGGCCTCGGCCACCTCTGCGGGCAAGGCCCCGCCATTCGTGTCGCACAGCACGACCCAGCGCGCGCCGGCCTTGTAGGCGGTGACGCAACAATCGAGCGCATAGGCCGGGTTGGCCTTCCAGCCGTCGAAGAAATGCTCCGCATCGAACAGCGCCTCGCGGCCCTGTGCCACGATATGGGCAATCGAGGCGCGGATATTGTCGAGGTTTTCCTCCAGCGTGATGCCAAGTGCGGTATCAACATGGAAATCATGGGTCTTGCCGACGATGCAGACGGCAGGGGTCTGGGCATTCAGCACCCCGGCCAGAACCTCGTCATTCTCGGCCGAGCGCCCGGCCCGCTTGGTCATGCCGAAGGCGGTCATGGTGGCGCGGGTTTTGGGGGCATTGTCGAAGAACTCGCTGTCGGTGGGGTTCGCACCGGGCCAGCCGCCCTCGATATAATCGACGCCCAGCTCGTCCAGCACGGCGGCGATGGCCTGCTTGTCGGAGGTGGAGAATTGCACGCCCTGCGTCTGCTGCCCGTCGCGCAGCGTGGTGTCGTAGAGGTAAAGGCGTTCCTTGGTCATCGCGCTGCCCTTTCAGATTGCTTCGTCCGGGTCGCGCAGCGGACCGGACAGCCCCCGACCGCCCCCCTGGGCGGGGGCTTCACCCCCACCCGCGGCCGGGGGCCGTCCTCTGTATGGGTGCGGATCATAGCAGGCCCTCCAGCTTGTCCGGGTCGAAGTCGGGACCGGGAACCAGATCCACACCCTCCTTCGACATGCGCACTTCGACACCGGCGTCGATAAGTGCGGATTTTAGGCGGTCGACCTCGGAGAAGTCCTTGCTGACCAACGCTTCCTTCCTCAGCACATCGAGATTTTGAGCCAAACGATCCAAGTCGCGCGTGGGTCCAGAACCAGAACTATGGGCCAACCACTGCGCACGAGCATTCTGACGCACATCATCAGACAGGAAGCCCATGAATCTTGCATTATCCAACAGTCGTTGGGGATCATTCCTCAGTCGTTTCAAGACATTCAACGCCTCATGCGTATTCAGGTCGTCATTGAGCGCATCAACCAATGTCTTGCTAGGAACAAAGTCCCCAAGCGGCGTCGGCTCGAGATCCATGGTCTGTTGCTGCCAATCGAATATCAGGCGGTTAGCTTCTCGCGCCTTTTCCTCGGTCCAGTCCATCGGCTTGCGATAATGCGTGGAGAGCATCACGAACCGGATCACCTCTCCCGGCACACCCTTGTCCAGCAAATCCCGCACGGTGAAGAAATTGCCCAGGGACTTGGACATCTTCTTGCCCTCGACCTGCAGCATCTCGTTATGCATCCAGACCTTCGCGAAATCACCCTCGGGGTGAGCGCATTTGCTCTGCGCGATCTCGTTTTCGTGGTGCGGGAATTGCAGGTCGTTGCCGCCGCCATGGATATCGAAACTCTCGCCCAGCAATTCGTAGGACATGGCCGAGCATTCGATATGCCAGCCGGGCCGTCCCCGGCCCCAGGGCGAGTCCCAGCCGGGCAGTTCGTCGTCTGACGGCTTCCACAGGACGAAATCCATCGGGTTGCGTTTGTAGGGCGCGACCTCGACCCGGGCCCCGGCGATCATGTCATCGACGGACCGGCCCGACAGCGCGCCATACTCGGCATAGCTTTCGACCGCGAACAGCACGTGACCCTCGGCCTCGTAGGCATGGCCCTTGGCGATCAGGTCCTCGATCATGGTGATCATCGCGCCGATCCACTCGGTCGCGCGGGGTTCTTTCGTGGGCCGCAGCGCCCCCAGCGCGTCCATGTCCTGGTGATACCAGTCGATGGTCTCGTCCGAACGGTCGTGCACCAGCTCTTCCAGCGTGCCCTCTGCCCCGGCCTCTTTACGGGCCAGCGCGGTCGCGTTGATCTTGTCGTCCACGTCCGTGAAATTGCGCACATAGGTCACGTGATCGGCGCCGTAGGTGTGCCGCAGCAGCCGGTAGAGCACGTCAAAGACCAGAACAGGCCGCGCATTGCCCAAATGTGCGCGGTCATAGACCGTCGGCCCGCAGACATACATGCGCACGTTCTCGCGGTCCAAAGGCTCGAAAACCTCCTTGGTCTTCGTCTTGGTGTTATAAAGCTTGATCGTCACAAGTGGCCTCAACGCGGTTTTCGCCCGCGGGCTTAGCGACTTTCCTGTTGGATTGAAACGTGAAAGAGCGGCCCGCGTGACTGGTGTCAGCAGGGAATAATGCAGCAGATGATGCAGATGCTCTTCATGGGTGTCTTGATAGACGCCACCGGCCCCCGAATGCAAGCCCGCGCGTGCCAAGGCGCGGGCTTGCGGGTTCATTCGTAGCAGACCACCTCGATTTCCAGCCCGTTCTCCTCATGGAAGTAGAACCGGCGGCCGGGTTCGTAATCGGCATGGGAATGCGGCGCGTAGCCCCTGGCCCTGACTGCCGCCTCGGCCGCGTCGAGATCCTCGACCACCACACCGATATGGTTGAGCCCGCCGCGGGTGCGATAGCTGTCATCGGCCTCACGCTGGCCCTCGGCCCCGTCTGGGCCCGTATAGAGCGCCAGGTAGGTATCGGCCTCGCCGACATGGATGGTGTAGCCATTGTTCTTGGCCGCGCCCTCCCAACGGATATGCCAGCCGAAAAGGTCATGCAGCATCCCGGCCGTCGCCTTCGGGTCCTTGACGGTGATGTTCACGTGTTCCAGCCGTCCCATGGCTCACCTCCCGTTTCCGAAACGCGAGAGTAATCCGCGCAGCACCCCGGGCGGCGCGCGGCGGGCCGCGCTGTCGAAACAGCCGCAATCGAGGTCATGCCCCCAGCCGATACCGTCGCGTTGCAGGTGCCGGATCGTCGCGGCGTCGAGGCAATGTCGTGTCGTCTTCATTCCGTGTCTCCTTCTGGTCTGGAATTTTGTGGACGACTCATCTCTAATTCCTCAAGTTCACTTTAGATCAAGGAGAGTTTTCGAATGGCCAAGGACGGGCTGACAATCGGCGATCTTGCGGACCGGACCGGGCTGGCCGTCTCCGCAATCCGGTTCTACGAAACCCACGGCATCGTACATCCGGTGCGCAACGCGGGTGGGCATCGGCGCTATGGCCGGCATGATTTGCGGCGGCTCAGCTTTGCGATGATCGCACAGAGACTGGGCTTTGCCCTGTCAGAAATCGCCCGCCAGATGGCGCACCTGCCCGCCCACAAGGCCCCGTCGAAATCCGACTGGACGCGCATCTCCACCGCCATGCGCGGCGACATCGAGACCCGTATCGCCGAACTGGAACGCTTGCGCGACCGGCTGGACGGCTGCATCGGCTGCGGCTGCCTGTCGCTTGAGACCTGCGCGCTCTACAATCCCGGCGACACCCTGGCCGCCCGCGGTCCCGGCCCCGTCAAGCTCTTGGGGGATTGACAGTCTCGCCCCCGGCTGGAAGGTCGCGGCCCATGACACGCACGCTTTCCAACCGCATCACCACCTTGACCCCCGGCGGCTCCGACGGGTGGGAGGTCTTCTATCGCGCCCGCCAGATGGCCGAGACAGGCGAGGACGTCATCGAGCTGACCATCGGCGAGCACGACATTCGCACCGCCCCGGACATCCTCTCGGCCATGCATGACGCGGCGCGGGGCGGCCATACGGGCTATGCCGCCGTGCCCGGCACCACGGCCCTGCGCGACACCGTGGCCGCGCGGATCGCGGACCGCACCGGCGTGCCCACGACTCGCGACAACATCCTGGTGACCGCCGGTGGTCAGGCAGGGCTCTTCGCCGCCCAGCACGCTGTCTGCGACGAGGGCGACCGGGCGCTGTTCATCGACCCCTATTACACCACCTATCCCGGCACGATCCGGGGCGTGGGCGCGCTGCCCGTCCCTGTGCTGGCCCGGCCGGAGCAGGGGTTCCAGCCGAACCGGGCGGATATCGAGGCCGCGGCCCATGGCGCCAAGTCGCTGCTTATCAACACGCCCAACAACCCCACGGGCGCGGTCTATTCGCGCGCCACGCTGGAGGGGATCGCGGCGGCCTGCGCGGCACATGACCTCTGGCTGATCTCGGACGAGGTCTATGACACGCAGGTCTGGGAGGGGGACCACCTGTCACCGCGCGCCCTGCCCGGCATGGCCGATCGCACGCTTGTCGTGGGCTCCATGTCGAAAAGCCACGCCATGACCGGCAGCCGCGTGGGCTGGGTCTGCGGCCCCGAAGAGGTGATCGACCACCTGCTCAACCTGGCCACGCATACGACCTATGGCGTGCCGGGCTACATCCAGGACGCTGCGGTTTTCGCATTGAACCAGGGGGTCGCCGCCGAAGAAAAGGTCGCCGCCCCGTTCCGCCGACGCCGCGCCATCGCCCATGACCTGCTTGCCCGCCAGAACACGGTTCGGGCCGCCCCGGCGCAGGGGGCGATGTATGTCATGCTGGATATTCGCGCCACGGGGCTGAGCGGATCCGAATTTGCCAACCGGCTGCTGGACGAAGCCGGGATCGCGGTCATGCCCGGCGACAGTTTCGGTGCAGGCGGGGCCGGCCATGTGCGGGTGGCGATGACCGTGGAGGATGCAGCCTTCAAGGCCGCGGTGACACGGCTTTTGGACTTCGCCGCGACCGTACGCGGCTGAAAGACGGGCGGCCTGCGACAGGCCGCCCGACGGGTCAGATCAGAATTCGAAGGCGACGCGTGCACCGATCGTGGTGGCATCGACGTCGATGCCACTACCGGCATAGTCGTCGAACCGGTGCTTGAGCACCTCGCCGCCCACACGCATGTTGCCGCCCACGCGGTAATCCAGGCCGGCCCCGTAGAAAATTCCGTTTCCGCTGTCGTCGATGGCGCCGGAAGTGGCCAGACGCGCGCCGCCGGCGGTCAGGTACGGCAGGGCATTGCCGGCATCGTAACCGGCCCGGACCTTGACCCGGGTGACGCTGTCCACGTCGAGCCCGAGGGTTTCCTCGGTCACGTTGAAGCCGGATATCTCCAGCTCACCGCCAAGGACGAAATTGCCGAAATCGTAGTCATAGCCGGCAAAGCCGCCATAGGTCAGACCGGTCGGGCTATCGTCGAACCCGTCGGTGCCGGTCGCATCGGCATAGCCCAGCGATCCACCGGCATAGAAGCCGGTCCAGTCGCCGCCCATGCTGACCGGAGCGGGTGCGGCCACTGGCGCCGGGGCCGGTTCGGCCGCGGGCTCGGACATGGAGCCGGCGAAGGCAGGGGTGAGGCCGACAATGGTCAGCGCGGTGGTGGTGGCGATAAGGGAACGTCGCATTGGGGGTCTCCTGTCTCGATCTCATTAGGGTTCGGCGCGCCGCGTGACGCGGCCCGTCGCGTCAGATGTCGTATCGCCCGGGCACATTTCCAGACCGCTCACCACGCCGTGATCCGACTATGCGTTTCCTTGCCGAACGGGGCGGCACGGCCGCGCGGGTTCCCGCCGCATGGCAGTTTCCTGCCGCTCGGCCCGAATTGGTCGTACCGGGGTCCGAAAGCGACATTCGGTCGCATTTGGGAGAGACCCCATGGCCTATCCGCGCCCAGATGAACCGAGGACGGAGAGGAGGACCGCCCCATGTGGCGCATGAGCAAGCGAACCAGCGATAGTCTCCTGGTGCTGCGCACGATCGGTGCGCGGCGAGGTCGTGCCGCGCGGGGGCGGCCGCGTCAGGTCTGAGCTTTTTCCCTTCCCCTGACCCAAGGACCGACCATGGCCACTGACCTTTCGCAAGACCCGACCCGACCCGCGCGCAGCGGGGGCCGCGCCGCCCGCCGTGCCGCCCGCGCCGCGCCGCCAGACGCCGCAAATCGCGCGATCTGGCCCGGCCTGCAGGGCGGACGTTACAAGCCCCTGACCGAGACGCAGGTCGCCCGCATCCATGACACCGCCCTCACCGCGCTGGAAGAGATCGGCCTGGCTGATGCCCCGCCCAGCGGCATCGCGGCAATGTGCGCTGCCGGGGCCATTCTGCAGGACAATGGCCGGCTGACCTTCCCGCGCGCGCTGGTCGAAGACATGCTGGCCCGCGCCGCCCGCGACATTACCCTGTGTGCCCGCGACCCCGCGCAGGATCTGCAACTCGGGCCGTCCCGGGTCCATTACGGCACGGCCGGGGCGGCGGTGCACATGGTCGATGTGGAGGGACGCGATTACCGCGAAAGCACCCTTCAGGACCTGCATGACGCGGCCCGCATCGTCGACCGGTTGGACAATATCCATTTCCTGCAACGTCCCATGGTGGCCCGCGACCTGAGCGATCCNCGCGACCTCGACCTCAACACGGTCTATGCCTGCTGCGCGGGCACGACNAAGCATGTCGGCACGTCCTTTGTCGATCCCGCCCATGTNCCCGCTGCGTTGGAGATGCTGCANCTGATCGCGGGCGGTGAGGAAGCTTGGCGNGCACGNCCTTTCGTGAGCAATTCCAACTGCTTCGTCGTGCCGCCCCTGCGCTTTGCGACCGAGGCCTGCCAGGTGATGGAAGCCTGCATCGGGGGCGGCATGCCCGTGCTGCTCCTTTCGGCGGGCATGGCCGGGGCGACGGCACCTTCGACCATTGCCGGGGCCATCGCGCAATCGGTCGCCGAATGCCTGGCCGGGGTGGTTTATGTGAACGCCATCGCGCCCGGCCACCCGGCGATCTTCGGCACCTGGCCCTTCGGGCTGGACCTGCGCACCGGCGCGATGACCGGGGGCTCGGGCGAACAGGCGCTGCTCAGCGCGGGCTGCGCCCAGATGCATGCCTTCTACGGACTGCCGGGTGGCGCCGCCGCCGGGATTGCCGATGCCAAGCTGCCGGACATGCAGGCGGGCTGGGAACAGATGTGTTCCAACGTCATGGCCGGGCTGTCCGGGCTGAACATGGTCTACGAGGCAGCCGGCATGCATGCCTCCCTCCTCGGGTTCTGCCATGAAAGCCTGATCCTGGGCGACGACGTCATCGGCCAGGCCCTGCGCTGCGTGCGCGGGATCGAGGTGGATGACGAAACCCTGGCGCTGGACCAGATGAAAGAGGTCTGCCTGAACGGGCCGGGACATTACCTTGGCACGTCCCAGACCCTGGGACGCATGCAGAGGGACCATGTCTATCCCGGCCTCGGCAACCGCATGTCGCCCAAGGAATGGGAGGAAGAGGACAAGCCTGATCTGATCGCCTCGGCAACGGCCCGCAAGGAGGCCATCCTCTCGACCCGCAGCGCCGCCGCTTTCGATGCGGCCACGGACCGCGCCATAAGAGAGCGATTCGACATCCGGCTGTCGGTTTAGGGGCTCTGCCCCGTCCGCCCTGCGGGCGGACTCCCCGGAGTATTTTTGGCGAGATGAGAGAGCGGACGCCCCGGTCTCTTGGTTACCTAGTATTAAGGTTAATGCGCGATGCTGGAGACACGGTACAGGCTGGAGAGCCGATGACCGTGCGAGGTGAGGGCCGACTGCCCGATCCGGGGCGAAATGGGGCCTGCTCTCATTTCGCCCCAAATACTCCCGCCGGAGGCATCCGCGCGTGCCACNGGCACGCGGCTTTGACGGGGGCGCGACGTCAGCCCTTTCGCGGCTTGCTCAGCGTGCCACCGCCCACCGCCGCACGCACCCCTGTCGTTCCGGGACAAGACGTCGGCAGGCCGCGCGCAACCCGGACGGCAAGAAAGGCGAATGCCTGCGCCTCCAACATGTCCCCGTCCAGGCCAACGGCTTCGATCGGTGCCACGGGCATGTCGGCCGCCGCAGAAATCATCGCCATCAGCGTGCGGTTGTGTCGGCCTCCGCCGGTGACCAGAAGCCGCTCGGGCGGGGCAGGACATTGATCCAGCCCTTGGGCAACCGACGCCGCGACACAGGCCGACAAGGTAGCCGCCGCATCGCCATCTGCCAGCCGGGATACCGCTTGCGACAATGGCCTGAAATCGTTTCTGTCCAGGGACTTGGGCGGCATCCTGTAGAAATAGGGCGCGGAAAGGAAGTCGGTCACGACGGCCGCGTCCACCTCTCCGGTCGCCGCAAGGGCACCATCCTCATCACATGCCAGACCGCGCCGCGCCCGCATCAGATCGTTTATCGGCGCATTGGCCGGACCGGTATCGAAGGCCAGAAGCGCCCCCTCTACCTCGGGCGCGGCTTTCGACGGGTCGATCCATGTCAGGTTGCCGACCCCGCCAAGGTTCAGGACAGCCAGCGGCNCCTCGGCCCCGANCCANTTGGCCAGTGCGAAATGGTAGAACGGCGCCAGCGGCGCGCCCTCGCCGCCCATTTCCACGTCCGTGCTGCGGAAATCCCAGACCACAGGCACCCCCAGCACCTCGGCCAGCACCGCGCCATCACCGATCTGATGGGTGCCGCGCCCACGCGGCTCGTGCGCAAGGGTCTGGCCGTGAAAGCCGACCAGCGCCACCTCGTCCAGCCCGGCCAGCGCCTGGGCATGGACGGTTTCCACGATCTCGGCGGCCTGCGCCACGTCCTCGCCCGGCCATTTTCCCAGCGCGGCACTCAGAACTGCCTGCTGGTCGGCGGAATACGGCAGGAACCGGCTTGGTCCGAACCCGAAAATGGCCTCCCCATCGGTCTCGATCACCGCCGCATCGACCCCGTCCAGCGATGTGCCCGACATGGCGCCCGCAACGCGCACCGCCCCCGCCTTCAACATCCGCTTTTCCTCTGCCGTCTCGCGTCCTATAGAGTGCGCCGAACGCAACGCGGGGACAAGACATGACCTACCATCCCAAGTCCGATTTCATGGCCACCATGATCGCGCGCGGCTTCCTGGCCGATTGCACGGACTATCAAGGCCTTGACGAGGCATTGAGCAAGGGGGTCGTGCCCGCCTATATCGGCTTCGACGCCACGGCGAAATCGCTTCACGTCGGCAGCCTGATCCAGATCATGATGCTGCGCTGGCTGCAGAAGACCGGACACCAGCCCATCACCCTGATGGGGGGCGGCACGACCAAGGTCGGGGACCCGTCCTTCCGCGCCGATGAACGCCCCCTTCTGACCCCGGCGCAGATCGATGACAATATCGCCGGGATCAAACGGGTCTTCGCCGCCTATATCGACTATGACACCGGCGCCCCGAATTCGGCCCTGATGCTGAACAATGCCGAATGGCTGGATGACCTGAACTACCTCGATTTCCTGCGCGATATCGGGCGGCATTTCAGCGTCAACCGGATGCTGTCCTTCGAGAGCGTGAAATCGCGGCTGGACCGGGAGCAATCGCTGAGCTTCCTCGAATTCAACTACATGATCCTGCAAGCCTACGATTTCCTTGAACTGAACCGGCGCTATGGCTGCCTGTTGCAGATGGGCGGGTCGGACCAATGGGGCAATATCGTCAACGGGATCGACCTGACCCGCCGGGTGCTGGATCACGAGATCTACGGGCTGACCTCGCCGCTTCTGACCACGTCTGACGGCAAGAAGATGGGCAAGTCGGCCAGCGGCGCGGTGTGGCTGAATTCCGAGATGCTGTCGCCCTACGAATTCTGGCAGTTCTGGCGCAACACCACCGACGCGGATACCGGCCGGTTCCTGAAGCTCTACACCGAATTGCCGGTCGAGGAATGCGATCGGCTGGGGGCCCTCGGCGGGTCAGAGATCAACGAGGCCAAGATCATCCTGGCCAACGAGGTGACGGCGCTGCTGCATGGGGCCGACGCCGCGAAGGCCGCCGAGGCCACCGCGCGCGAGGTCTTCGAGAAAGGCGGCGCAGGCGGTGACCTGCCGACCCTGACGCTGGGCGCGGACGAAATCGGTGACGGGATTTCCGTGGTGCAGCTGATCGTGCGCTCGGGCCTGGCCGCATCGGGCAAGGAGGCCAAGCGCCTGATCGCGGACAACGGGGCCAAGCTGGACGATGCACCGCTGAACGATGCGGGCCGGATGATCACCGCCGCCGACCTGGCCCGCCCGATCAAGCTGTCGGCGGGCAAGAAGCGCCACGCGATGGTCGAACTGGGCTAGAAGACGGCCCAGTCCAGAAGGGCGAGCAGCGCGCCACCGGCCAGCGCACAGGCCGCCGCGACCAGGGCTGCGGCGAGCGGTGTCGGGCGCGGCGGAGGGATCGAGAGCCCATAAACCTTTGTCATGGCCCCATTAACCGCGCCTTAGGTTTCCATCGGCTTAACGGGGCCATGGATTCTGCTCTGCAACAATCCTCGGAATTCGAACGCGGCCTGCTGGCCTGCGGGCAGGCGCCGTGGCGTGGGCCGGGCGGGCTGATGCTGCGCCGCCGTCTGCCTCTCATCGGATGGCACGGGGTGCTCTCGCGCGGCGACGTGACCTGTNCGGATAGACTGCGAACCGCGCGGCGTATGGGCCTGCGCATCGTCAATGCCGAGCGGGCCGCTCCCCGCATCCTGCGCGCGGCGGGGTTTCGTCAGATCCTGACCCCGGTCCACATTGCCGAACTGCCATTGAAGGGCGACCTGAGGGCGGCGATGCACCAGAAGTGGCGCAACCGCCTGCGTCGAGCCGAAGCGGCCGGCCTGACTCTAAGACATGACGCCTGGACAGGCGCGCCCCATTGGCTGATCGCGCATGAGGTCGCGCAACGNGACCAACGCCGCTATGCCGCCCTGCCCGTGCCCATTGTCGCGGCCATCGCCCGCGAAACCCCGGGCTGCGCGCGCATCGTCGAAGCCTGGGAAGGCACCAGCCCGATCGCCGGCATGCTGATCCTGCGGCACGGTGCGCGGGCCACCTATCAGGTGGGCTGGACATCCGAGCGGGGCCGCGCGCTGAATGCCCATTGCCTGACATTGTTCGAGGCGGCCCGCTGGCTGGCCGATCATGGCCACAGGCTGCTGGAGCTCGGGCCGATCGAAACCGAGCGCAATCCGGGCCTGGCCCGCTTCAAGCTGGGCACCGGGGCGCGGGCCCGCGCCCTGGGCGGCACGTGGCTGGCCATTCCCGGCCTGTAGGATCACAGCCGAAATCGGGGCTGGCGACCCCCTGCCCGATCTTCTAAAGATCGCGGCGAGATGACCCAGACGATCCTCGACAGATGCGAAGCGCGCGGCCTGCGCCTGACCGATCAGCGCCGGACAATCGCCGGTGTGCTGGAGCAGGCCGAGGACCACCCGGATGTCGAGGAATTGCACGTGCGTGCCACCCGCATCGACCCGGGCATTTCGCTGGCCACGGTCTATCGCACGGTCAAGCTTTTCGAGGAAGAAGGCATTCTCGACCGTCTGGATTTCGGCGACGGCCGCGCCCGCTACGAGGCGGCCGACCGCGAGCACCATGACCACCTGATCGACCTTGAAACCGGCGCGGTGATCGAATTCGTCGATGACGAGATCGAGGCGCTTCAGGAAAAGATCGCCCGCAAGCTGGGCTATCGCCTCAAGGGCCACCGGCTGGAGCTTTACGGCGTGCCCCTCAAGCGAGGCAACACCAAGTGAACAACATCATCGGCGCCTTGTGGATGATCCTGGCCATGGCCCTTTTTGCCCTGGTCGATACCTGTATCAAGCTGGCCACCGAATCCGTGCCGCGCGCCCAGGTGGTCGTGGTGATCGGCGCGGTGGGGCTACTGGTCTTCGCCTTGGCCGCGCGGGCGCGGGGGCTGAAACCACTCCCGGCCGAAGTGTTTCGCGGCCCGTCCCTGCTGCGGGCGGCGGGCGAGGCCGGAGCCACCACCTGTTTCGTCTTTTCCCTGTCCGAGGTGGACCTGTCGCTGTTCACCACCATCGTTCAGGCCAATCCGCTTCTGGTCGTGCTGGGCGCAGCACTGTTCTTGGGCGAGCCCGTGGGCTGGCGGCGCTGGTCGGCGATCGTCCTCGGCATGGTCGGGGTGCTGATCGTATTGCGTCCAACCGGGGCCGATTTCAACGTTTTCGCGCTACTGGTGTTTCTTGGCGTGCTCTCGCAGGCGATCCGTGACCTGGCCACGCGCCGCGTGGCGCCCGGGATCCACACACTGCAATTGTCCTGCGGATCCTACCTGGGGCTGATCGCCGCCGGATTCGTCATCGGCATCGCCCAGAACACGCCACCGATCCGCCCCGAGGGGATGGCCTGGCTCTACCTGTTCGGGGCGGCGGGCCTCTTCATGCCCGCGATCTATTCCATGGTCGCCTCGATGCGCGTGGGCGAGGTCGGCTTCGTCGCGCCCTTCCGCTACAGCCGCATCCTGTTCGGGCTCGGGCTGGGCGTCTTCATCTTCGGCGAACGGCTCGACACCTATACATTGGCCGGCGCGACACTGATCGTCGGGACCGGGCTCTATTCCTTCTGGCGCGAGACCCGGCAGGGCGCGGCGGCCCGCTGATGGAGAACCTGCGCGGCGCTGCTCTGATGACCCTGTCGATGCTTGGCTTTGCGATCGAGGACGCGCTGATCAAGACCGTGGCCGCGCGGCTTCCTGCCGGGCAGATCATCGCCCTTCTGGGGCTGGGCGGCGCCGTGCTGTTCTGGGCTTGGCTGGGGATACGCGGGCAGCGTCTTTTCGTGCCCGCGCAATTGGCGCCCCGGGTGCTGATGCGCACCGGCTGCGAGGCGCTGGGCACCGCCTTTTTCGTCACCTCGCTGACCCTGATCCCGCTGACGCTGGCCTCGGCCGTAATCCAGGCCACGCCGCTGGTCGTGGCGCTGGGTGCCGCGCTGTTCCTCGGCCAACCCGTGGGCTGGCGGCGCTGGACGGCGATCTCCGTCGGCTTCGCGGGCGTCTTGTTGATCCTGCGCCCCGGCAGCGCGGCGTTCGACCCGCTGGTGCTGCTCACCGTGGCGGGGATGCTGGGGCTGGCCGGGCGCGACCTGCTGACACGCGCTTTGAACTCGAACATCACCGGCCCGCACTTGTCGATCGCGGCGTTCCTTGGCCTTGTCCCGACAGGCCTTGGACTGGTCGCGCTTCAGGGCCAGACCTTGCTGCGCCCCACCCTGCCCGAAGCCGCGCTGCTGGGTATCTGCGTCGTGATCGGCATGGTGGCCTATCTCGCCATCATCGCGGCGACCCGTGCGGGGGATGCCGCCGTGATCTCGTCGTTCCGCTATGCGCGCATGGTCTTTGCCCTGGTCATCGGCTGGCTGGTCTTCCAGGAACAGCCCGACACCCTGACCCTGGTCGGGGTCGCGGTGGTCATAGGGGCCGGGCTCTATACCCTGATCCGGGAACATCGGCTCCGCCGGGCTTCCCTCGCGGCCAGCAAGCCGTTATAGCAGCGGCGAGTCTTCATCTGTTTGCGCTAACAAAGCCAAAGGACACCCCATGAGCACCATCATCGACATCCATGCCCGCGAGATTCTCGACAGCCGCGGCAACCCCACGGTCGAGGTCGACGTGACCCTCGAGGACGGCACCATGGGCCGCGCCGCCGTGCCCTCGGGTGCGTCCACCGGAGCCTACGAGGCGGTCGAGCGCCGCGACGGCGACAAATCCCGTTATATGGGCAAGGGCGTTTTGGACGCGGTTGAGGCCGTCAACGGCGAGATCGCCGACACCTTGCTAGGCTTTGACGCCACCGAGCAGGTCGCTATCGACGGCGCGATGATCGAGCTGGACGGCACCGACAACAAGGGACGGCTGGGCGCCAATGCGATCCTCGGCGTGTCGCTGGCCGTGGCCAAGGCGGCGGCCGAATTCACCATGCAACCGCTGTTCCGCTATGTCGGTGGCACCTCGGCCCGCACCCTGCCGGTGCCGATGATGAACATCATCAATGGCGGCGAACACGCGGACAACCCGATCGACATCCAGGAATTCATGATCATGCCGGTGGCTGCGGAAACGATCCGGGACGCGGTGCGCATGGGCTCGGAAGTGTTCCACACGCTGAAAAAGGAACTCAGCGCGGCGGGCATGTCCACGGGGCTGGGCGATGAAGGCGGCTTTGCCCCGGAACTGGGCAGCACCCGCGAAGCGCTCGATTTCATCCTGAAATCCATCGAGAAGGCCGGCTACAAACCCGGCGAAGACATCTACCTGGCACTCGATTGCGCGGCGACCGAATACTTCAAGGACGGGAAATATGTCCTTGCGGGAGAAGGCAAAAGCCTGACCTCGGAAGAGAACGTCGCCTACCTCGAAGCCCTGGTGAACGATTACCCGATCATCTCGATCGAGGACGGCATGTCGGAAGATGACTGGGACGGCTGGGTCGCCCTGACCAAGGCGCTGGGCGACAAGGTGCAGCTGGTCGGCGACGACCTCTTCGTGACCAACCCCGAGCGACTCGCCACCGGCATCGAGAAAGGCGCCGCCAATTCCATGCTGGTCAAGGTCAACCAGATCGGTTCGCTTACCGAAACCTTGCAGGCCGTCGACATGGCCCACCGCGCGCGCATGACCAACGTGATGTCGCACCGCTCGGGCGAGACCGAGGATGCCACCATC
>PR_CR_10_Liq_1_inCRDRAFT_1001249_pt1 | contig 14556 bp, 14 predicted proteins | sample PRCRCaboRojoPR_3_FD_10241 | JGI IMG/M metagenome (IMG submission 10241)
AACACGAAAGGCAAATCCTAATCGAAGAACTAATAGCACACGAAGTTGACGAGAACATAGACCTATACGACATCGTCCTCTGCAGCAAAAAATTCGAAGAAATGCTAAATGGCCACAACAAATAGACAGAGCCATCAAAAACTTTGTTGACTGGGTTTACAGAAGAAGAAACTGTAACAAACTCAAAAGGCCCGCAACAAAGTCAACGCTCCCTGTATTCTTAAAAAGGCCTAAGGGCTCGCTAACATAACAATTAAGTTAAATTAACGTTTATATCAGCTAGTTAAAAATGCACAGACTAATAAATACTTCTAAACTTAACTCTAAGTTGGGTTCTAGTTTAGTAGTAATAAATGAGTGACTGCACTGGCTATGTAATTATGCAGTATAAAAGCTGTTAAAACAAAAAAATGGTAGACAGGAGTGTAAGCATTGATGACTTTACTTTGCTGAGTGTAATCGGAAAGGGCTCCTACGGAAAAGTACTTTTAGTGCGCAAAAACAACACAGGCGAGCTACTGGCAATGAAAATGCTCCGAAAAGATTACATTGCAAGGAGGAATCAAATCGAACACACGAGAACAGAACGCAGTGTCTTAGAGAAGGTCCACCACCCCTACATAGTGCGTCTCAAGTACGCCTTCCAGAACTCCAAAAAACTCTACTTCGTGCTGGAGTACTGCCCTGGAGGAGAGTTGTTTTTCCACCTGTCTCGTTCCCAAAGGTTCGACGAACCCAGAGCCAAGTTCTACGCAGCTTGCATGATTCTTGCCTTGGAGCACCTCCACAAACTAAACATTGTTTACAGGGACCTGAAGCCCGAAAACATACTCATTGACGACACCGGCTTTGCCAAAATAACTGACTTTGGACTTTCCAAAGAAAATATAATCGACAACACAGGTGCCAATTCTTTCTGCGGCACTCCAGAGTACTTAGCCCCTGAAATTTTGCAAAAACGCGGACACGGAAAAGCCGTGGATTGGTGGGCTTTAGCAGCTTTGATTTACGAAATGCTAACTGGACTCCCTCCTTTTTACACAAGAGACCGCGAAAAGCTGTTCCAGTCCATAATTCACGGAGAAGCAAACTACCCTTCTTACTTGTCTGAGCAAGTCAAGGACTTACTTTCCAAACTCTTTGCCAAAGACCCTGCTTCCCGTCTAGGCTCAGGACCCACAGATGCCCAAGAAATCAAGCAGCACCCTTGGTTTGCTGACATTGACTGGGATCGCATGTTGCGTAAAGAAGTCCCTCCTCCCTTCATACCTACAGTTAACCAGCAAGGTCTCAACAACTTCGAAGATGAGTTCAAACGCATTCCTGCAGTCGACTCAGCAGGCAACGAGTTCAAACTCCAGTCTGCACAAAGCCCTACTTACCAGGGCTTCACTTACGTAGAAAACACCTTGGTGGAATCTATGGATATTGAAGAAAGCTAATATAAATGGAAGAATTCAGTGTTAAAGGACAGGAACTCACAGGGGTAGGTTCTATGTAGACAACCATCATGGCAGCTACCTGCAGAGAAGGAGTCGTATTGGGAGCTGACTCCCGAACTACCATGGGCGTTTACGTTGCCCATCGCATTTCTGACAAGATCGAACCTATTCACTCCCGAATTTTCTGCATGAGAACTGGAGTTTCAGCCCACACTCAAACCATGGCGAGATACGTAAGGCACTACTTGTCGCAGCACGCTATTGAAGAAGGCACTATGCCCTCAGTTTCCACTGCAGCTCGTTTGTTCCAAATGATTGCTTACCAAAACAAGGACTTCTTGCAAGCAGCTATCATTTGTGCAGGGTGGGACCCTGTGATGGGGCCCCAGGTCTACGACATAACTCTAGGGGGTTCTTTGATTCAAGAACCCTACAGCATTTCAGGTTCTGGCTCAGGGTTCATGTACGGCTACTGCGATGCTAACTGGCGCGAAGACATGACACTTCAGGAATGCAAGGACTTCGTAGCCCAGTCGGTTTCCCTCGCAATGACTCGGGACGGAAGTTCAGGCGGAATCATCAGACTCTGCACTGTGACTCCAGAACAAGTAGTTAGAGAGTATATGCCTCAAGAAAACCTGCCTTATAAGCTTTAATTACCTTCTTGACTAGACTCAGCTATGTACCCTAACTCTTCTCCCAGTGCACTTATGCTTATGTGCAAGTTCCGGGTTTCTTCAGCTTCAGCTTGGATATCTTTGATCTTTTCGTCAGTCACAGCCAACATTAGTCCGTACTTTTTGCCAAGGCCTCTGTTTTTGGCTTTTTCAGCCAAATGCTTCAGAAAGGTTTTTTCGCGCTGAAGTTTAACTTCCTCCCACTTCATGCGCGCTACCTCGGCTTCAATATCTTCAAAATAAGTCTCCATTTAGTTATAATTCATCATGGGGGCCGTAGTCTTCGGAACCGGCCTGTTGGTAGATCTTGGTGATGATGGGGTTGCAGATTTGTTCCACTTCTTTAAGCTTGTCTTGGTATTCTTCTGTGCTTGCGTCTGGGTTCGACCCTAACCAACTCAAGGCGTCTTCAATGGCTTCACTGATGGTGTTTTTGTCCTCTGCGTCTAGTTTGTCCCCTAACTTGTCACTGTCTTCGATGGAGTTACGCATTGAGTAAGCGTAGCTCTCAAGGGCGTTTCTGGCGTCTACCTTGGCTTTGGCTTCTTTGTCTTGTTCTGCAAAATCTTCGGCCTCCTTGATCATTTTCTCGATTTCGTCTTTAGAAAGTCTTCCAGTGTCGTTAGTTATGGTAATGTGGCCTTTGCTTCCACTTCCTTGGTCCACTGCCGACACACTCATTATTCCGTTTGCGTCTATCTCAAAACTCACTTCAATCTGAGGAACTCCCCTAGGTGCAGGCGGAATGTCTTTGAGGTCAAACTGGCCTAGTTTGTGGTTGTCTTTTGTCATCGAGCGTTCTCCTTCAAACACCTGGATGCTCACCATGCTTTGGTTGTCTTGGTAGGTAGTGAAGGTCTGTGACTTCTTGGTGGGAATCATGGTTCCTCTGGGAATAAGTACTGTCATAACTCCACCCACAGTTTCAATTCCCAAACTAAGTGGTGCCACATCAATCAGCACAATGTCCGAAGTTTCTTCCCCACCAGCCCCACTCAAGATTCCTGCTTGCACAGAAGCACCGTAGGCCACAGCTTCGTCAGGGTTAATTCCCATGTTGGGTTCTTTTCCGTTGAAGAAGTCCTTAATCATTCTCTGCACTTTGGGAATTCTAGTTGAACCTCCCACCAGCACAATTTCGTCAATTTCGGACTTCTGCATGTCTGCGTCTTCCAAAACCTGTTTAACAGGTCCCAGAGTTTTCTTGAACAAGTCGTTGTTGAGGTCTTCGAACTTGGCCCTGGTAAGGGTTTCGCTGAAGTCAATGCCTTCGTAAAGGGCTTCAATTTCAACTGTGACTTGATGAGTTGAAGAAAGGGCCCTTTTTGCGTTCTCAACTTCCCTTTTGAGTTTTTGGATGGCATTTTTGTCCTTTGTGATATCTTTTTCGTACTTCTTTTTGAAAACTTTGATGAAGTAGTCCATCACTCTTTGGTCAAAGTCTTCACCTCCTAAGTGGGTGTCTCCAGCAGTAGCAACTACTTCAAAAACTCCACTGTCAATGGTCAACAAACTCACGTCAAAGGTGCCTCCTCCCAAGTCAAACACAAGAACGTTTTTCTCGCCCTGGCCTTTTTTGTCAAGTCCGTAAGCTATGGCAGCTGCTGTGGGTTCGTTGATGATCCTGAGCACATTGAGTCCTGAAATAGCTCCTGCGTCTTTGGTAGCTTGTCTTTGGGCGTCGTTGAAGTAAGCAGGTACTGTGACGACTGCGTGGTTTACTTCCTGACCCAAAAAGGCTTCTGAGACTTCCCTCATCTTGGCAAGTACCATAGAACTGATTTCTTCAGGAGCAAAGTCCCTTTTCTTNCCACTCACTTCTAGTTGGATGTAGGGTTTCCCGTCTTTGTTAGAAATAGTGTAGGGCAAGAGTTTTTTGTCGTTCACAACTGTGTCTTCGTCAAACTTGCGTCCAATTAGTCTTTTGACACTGAAAGCTGTGTTGGTAGGGTTGATGGTGGCTTGGTTTTTAGCACCTTCGCCCACAATTCTTTCTCCGTCTTCAGTGAAGGCCACGTAAGAAGGAGTGATTCTGTTTCCTTGATCGTTGGGTATGATTTCTACTCTTCCGTTGCGATAGATTCCCACGCAGGAGTAAGTAGTTCCCAAGTCAATGCCTACTGCTGGGCCCATGGATTCTGAGTCTCCTGAGGCCAACAAAACCAAACATACTCCTAGCAATCCAAAGTATAGTAATCCTATCTTTTCACGACTTTGTGCCATTTTTGTTTTATACACGTGTTGTTTTTTCCCAAATGACTTAAATCATTTTTCGAAATTCTAGAAACTCTCCTACTCCATTCCCTTACTCACTCCAACCCACCACAGTTCCCGAACTTAACTTCCCCCAACACTTAGCTACTCTGAACTCTGCTCAAACACTGACTGAACTTATACTCCAAAACTTCGAACGTGTAAGCAACTTCACCCTAAGTCTTAAACTAACTCTAAAATATGCAAGCTAAAGAACTACTATCTGGAATAGTCTCAGGAAACAGACGCTCTCTTTCGCGAGCCATCACCTTAATAGAGTCCATGAAACCAGAACACAGACAACTAGCCACCCAAATACTGCAAGACCTGCCCCTTAAGTCCAACACCATGCGAGTAGGAATTTGTGGGTCTCCAGGAGCAGGCAAGTCTACTTTGATTGAGGCTTTGGGACTCAACTTAGTTTCGAAAGGCAGGTTCCCTGCAGTTTTGGCCATGGACCCTTCTTCCAACCAGTTCGGAGGGTCCATCTTGGGAGACAAAACTCGAATGGCAGAACTCTCTCGGAACGAAAAGGTGTTTGTGAGGCCTTCGCCCACCAGAGGAGTTTTGGGGGGAGTGACTAGCAGTTGCTCTGAAAACATTCTTTTGTGCGAAGCCGGAGGCTATGACACTGTTCTGGTCGAAACAGTTGGGTTAGGCCAAAGCGAAACTACAGTTGACGAAGTAAGCGACTTAGTGATGCTGGTAACTTCTCCAGCTGGCGGTGACTCCTTGCAAGGAATCAAAAAAGGCATTATGGAAGTAGCTGACCTCATTGTAATTAACAAAGCCGAACCTCCCTACAAAGAAAGAGCTAAGTCTGCAAAACATGAACTTGAACAAGCCATTAAACTAAACATCAGAAGGTACAACTCCTGGGTCCCTCCAGTCGTCATGTGCTCTGCCAGCAAAAAACAAGGCATTGACGACATAATTGAACAAATTGACAAAGCTGGCACCGAGCTCAGGGACCAAATCCTTCTTAAAAGGAAAAAACAAATGGCTAAGAACTGCGAAAGAATGCTTCAGGACTTACTCACCATGAAACTCAATGACATAAGGGACTCTAAAGAGTACAGCCAAATCATGAAAGGTTTAGACTCCAAACAACTAATTCCCAGAAGTGCTGCTATTGAAATATTGCAACTGCTTAGTTCTAAAGTTTAACTACACACACTCTAAAAGCCTTGACAAAGTTCCTTCTTTCGCTTCACTTAGTGTTTTTTCCAAGTCACTCAGCAGCACACTTGAGTCCCTTCCTTGGTACTTCTCGCATAAACCACTCAGCAAGTCTAACCTTTGGTCCCCAAAACTACTAATCACTAGGTCTTTCCCTGCTCTTGAAGCAGCCACCCACTGAACCACACTTTTCAGTTCAGGGTCTCCTTCAAAAATCCCACATCCCCACTTCCCACTAACTATTTTTCGGTTTGCACCTTCGAACCCCGCGTAAGCCTTGTTGAGTTCCCTAACAACTAGTTCTACTTGGAACTGTTCTTTGTGTCTCCCCATCAATTCCAGCGCGTCAATTCCAACCATGTAAGAGTCCAGTCTGTTTTGTTCGTCGTAGTTTCTTTGGTCTAGGTACTCTGAGTGGTAAGTGAAGCTGCTTCCGTAGCCTGAATGCTTAGTGAACCTTTCTGCACCTACCATAAGAATAGCTTCGTTGTCAAGCATAGGTTCAAATATCAACTGAGAAACTATAAGTTCTGGGTGCACTGTAAAGGCTATTTCTTCCTGAACGTTTCCTAGTTCCAAAGTGCCTCCTCCTATGAACTGGTTGGCGAAGTCCACTCTTAAAGCAGGTTCGGGGTAATCTTCAATTCCTCCGTCTTTAAAAACTTCAACTTTCTTCATTGGAAAACTCATGTCTTTCCACTCCTGCCAAGTTTTAGGGTCAACTGCTTTTCTCTCAAAAGTTAAGTACTGGCTTTCTAAGTCTGTTTCAAAGCTCCTTTTGTGCATTCTGCAGAAGTAATTCACAAACGAAAAAAACTTGCATTGCAATGAGGGAGCATTAACTACTTCTGGGCTAAAAAGCATGTGTGGTCTTCTCGTGGACACCAAAAACAAGCACGAAAGTATACTTAACCCGTGCAGTCGGCTGATTTTGTAACTTCTGGGGGTTCCTGACCTGTTAAAAGGGAGTCCTTTTTCCTTGAGTTGAAGTGCTTGTTGAGCTACCCAAGGCAGGGTCTCTGATAAAAACTTGCTTCCTCCACAAAGTTCTAAGTTCTCTTGCCTTAGCATGTAGTAGATTCCTGATATATTTAAGTCTCCCCCCCAGTTGGTTGACTGGATACTTTCTAGCAACTCTTTCAGGGTGCTGGGGGTTGACCCTTCTCCCTTTGCAATCCTTTCAAGCACAGACTGGGTTACTAGCCACTGAGGAGACTCAAAGTTCACAAAGCCCAAACTAAGGTTTGACTCCTCCATTAGACTTTAATAGTAGTATTTTGGATCTTGTTTTTAAATAGAACTAGTTTTTATTCTCGAAAATAATTTCTAGTTGTTGAAAGATTTATAAAAATGCTGAAGAGAATTATGGCAGAAGCAACTGGAAGCTTAATCATTTCACTAGCGATCAGTACTAGTACTGCTACTAATGATAGAAAATTACAGGGTAATCAATACTTGCCTGTAGTGGCAGGATTTGCTTTGTTCCTAAGTTATTCATTGACTGGGTTCGTAAGCGGGCACTTCAATCCAGCAGTGACTTTAGGAACAGTTGTTAAGAAACTGCTTGGTTGTAACCTCGGGTACAGTGAATTGGCTGAGTACGCACTATACCTTGCAGCTCAAGCTGCAGGAGCGTTTTTAGGGTTCATGGCAGGTTGGGGAATTACTGGAAACCTCTTTTACTTCAAAGTATTTCCAGGTTATGATTATGGTGATACTATTGGGTACGTGAAAGGCTCTACAGAAGCAAGTGCTTTTTTCGGAGAGTTTGTGTATACGATTATTGTAGCTGGTTGCGCTTTGAACATTGGAAAAACATCTGAACAGAGGGTTGTAAGCGCAATAGGAGCTGGACTAGCTTACTGGGTTTCAGCTGAAATTCTTTTTTATATTTCTGGAGGGTGCTTGAACCCATTGTTTGGCTTAATGGCGAACCTTCTAAGAGTTATATTCAAGGGAGACGACATTGGAGACACTTGGGTGTTTGTCCTTGCTCCACTGTTTGGTGGACTGGCCTGTGGAATTTTTGGGTTCATATTCGAAAAGGAGCTTAGTTCTAAGAACCAAAAGCCAACTGAAAGTGTGCTTAAGGAAGAAGAAGAGTACAGGCTCTTTTAAGTAATTAAATGGGGGGCACCAAGACTCCACAAAAAAAGCTTGAGGAAGCAGCAGAGAGTCTCCAAGCACTTGATGTTGACCAAGTTTTACGCAAACACAACCTAAATTTGCCTGGAATGCCTCCTAACTTTGTAGATATTCCCAAAGAACTTTCAGTTCCTGAAGTTGAACCTTCGAAGGTTTCCTACTCACTCTTGGTTTCAGGAGAAGAAACTGCCCCCAGCAGAAACATTTGGCAGGTTGCTTTTTTGAACCAAGACTCTTTTCCTTACGAGTGCGACTTAGAGATGTTTGCTACCTGCGGAGGAACTAAAGTTACTGTTTACGAACTAACTTCACAACACTTAGTGAGGTTACTTCAGAACTACCAAGTAAACAACGACCAGGAAGACCTTTACTGCCTGTGTTGGGGGACTTTGGAGTGCGGGAGACTCTTCAAACCAGTTCTAGCAGTTGGAGGCAACCTAGGTGTCATCTGTGTGTTTGACTTAGAAACTTCGGAGACACTCAGTACCTTGTACGGACACCTTAACTCTATACACGAACTTAAGTTCATGCCCTCTGATGGCCAGTTTTTGCTAAGTGCAAGTGAGGACTTTACTGTGAGACTTTGGAACGTAGCGACAAGTGTGCAAGTAGCTATTTTCAATGGTTTGGAAGGCCACAAGCAAGGAGTCCTGACTTTGGACTGGCACTTAACAGAGCAAGTCTTTCTTTCAGGAAGCAGGGACAGCAGCGTTAAGATCTGGAAAGTTTCGAACAAAGTGCAACAAAGAATGAACCTGTCTAAAAACTTCGACTGCAAGTTCAAGAAAAACAACGAGGGTCTAGACTGTGCTACAAACCCATTCCCTACACTCCAGGTCTTTGAAGCGGAGTTTTCTACTTCAAAAGTCCACAATTCTTACGTAGACTGTGCAAGGTTCTTTGGCAACTTAATCATTTCAAAAGCACAAGGAGGCCAACTTGTAGTCTGGAAGCCTTTTCCTGAGATTTTCCCAGACTCTGTTTCTGTACTCTACACTCTTAACTACCCAGATCTAAGCATGGAAGTCGGAATAAGGTTTTCAGTGTTTACAGGAAAGAACTGCTTACTTGCAGTTGGAGGAGACAACTCTAATGTTTTCGTGTTTAGCTTGGAAAGTCAAGAAGTCGAACCTGTAGAAGTAAAACTCAGCCAAACCAAAAGCTTAGTGAGGGACCTGAGTTTCAGCAAGAACTCCAACTCTTTAGTGGTGGTTTCCGACTGCAGTGTTTCAGTGCTCCAAAGAGTGGATAATTAAAGGTTACTTAATCGTCAGGAGAACGGTGCTTCCAGTCAGGCTGGGCCATTTCTTCCATCCTTTTCATTTCTTCTTGGTCTCTCCAAAGCTCCCTTCTGCAGTTAGGGTGTCTAGGAGTGTTGAAGGGCCTCATGGAGTCTGGCAGTTCTTCTATTTGGTCAGTCACTACACTCAGCATGAACCTAGTGTTTTTGTCGTACTCAAACCAAGTGTCAGGAACTCCCAAGTCTTGGTTGTTGGTGTACTTGTACCACTCGTCTCCTGAGTAAGCTTCCCAGTGCCTGATGTTTTGGTAAGGCCTGTCTTGCAAAGCAGTGTCAACACTCAGTTCAGCACAGTCCTCCCACCCCTGGAAAGGCCAAAGCACTTCAACCTTTTCTCCTTTTGAGTTAGTAACTACTTGGCGAGCCACGTAAGTGTAGTTGAGGGGGTAATAAATGTCAAGTCCAATGTTTTTGTACCAAAAAGCCAAGTCGATTTCTTCGTCAGGAGTCAAACCTAGTGTAGTTATGTACTCTGCTTCTTCGCGATTCACTCCTGGAACGCGTCTCATGATTTCTTCTGGGTCGTTTGAGACGTAGCACACGTCGTTGAGTTTAAGGTACTCTTGGAAGGAACCTTTCAGCATGTCTTCCATCGTAACTGGCCCATCGTAAGGAGGCACTGGGCCTGACTGTCTCACTGGGTTGATGTGACGAAGGTTCTGGACAAGAGATCCTCCTTGCTCGTGAGTGGTTCTAATCTCGTCGTGGATCTCTTCTTTTGTAGGCATTTCAGTGGACACATAACTTTGGAGGTAACGCATAGGGTTGTAGGGGGCTGCAGAAAAGTGCCTTGCAAACTTAGAAGCAAGCATTTATTTTATAATATGGAAGACTACTCAGGCTACTCACTATGGATAGAGGACCGGACTTACAATAACTTCATTCCTTGCAACTTTACCCAGCTGCAACAATACAGTAATTACTGTTTACTTGAATTTGAAGATGAAGATGGAAACTGGAGACCCATCACTTCGGATATGGACCTTAGTTCAGCCAAAGCAAGCATGACTGCCCAGGGTTTACTCCTAAGATATTCAAAAAACTCAGGAATGCCTCAACAAATACATCCCTTTTACAATCAGTCAATTTCCAGAATGCCTCAGCAAATGCCCAAACAATCTATTCAGTCAAGTTCCGGAATGCCTGTAAATCCCTTTTACAATCAATCTATTCAGCCAGTTAGTACGCCTGGATTCATCCAAGAAGAAAATGCAAAGAAAGATTGGAAGTGCCGTACTTGCTTAACAATCAATAATCCTTCGTTGAATAACTGTCCTTTATGCGGAGATCTTAAACTTAAAAAATAATTCTCAACTAAGAGTCTGATAAAATGGAGTACCTCGAGCACCTATCTTTGTCAGGCTTTGACTTTAAACACTTCGAAAGGAACCAAGAACTGATTTCCAAGGGAGTAAACCCCCCCACTTTCAAGAAAACTGGAACTACTATTGTAGGAGTCATGTTCTCTGGAGGAGTCGTAATTGCCGCAGACACCCGAGCTACAGGAGGCACCACTGTGCTCGACAAGAACTGCGAAAAGCTGCACTACCTTGCCCCCAACATGTACTGTGCTGGCGCAGGCACTGCAGCCGACACTGAGCACGTCACTTTAGCTGTCCAGCATCAACTTGAACTCCTGCGTCTTTACACCAAACGCCAAAACAGAGTAGCTTCTGCTGTGACAATGTTGAACGACAAACTGTTTCCTTATATGGGGTACATTGGAGCTTACCTTATTTTGGGAGGAGTTGATTGCACAGGGCCTAGCTTGTACATGATTTCAGCTGACGGCAACTTCAGACACTTGCCCTACGCAACAATGGGCTCTGGGAGTTTGGCCGCTATGAGTGTGTTTGAAAGCGAGTACAAGGACGACATGACTCGCGACGAAGCCATTGACATGTGCATTCGTGCTATTGAAGGAGGAATCTTCAATGACTTGGGTTCTGGAAGCAACGTTGACGTGGTGATTATAGAACAAGAAGGAGTTGAGTACCGCAGAAACACTCGCAGTTACAACCAAAGACCTACCAGACCTGCCTACTCCTATGACTTCCCTAAAGGAGTGACTCCCGTCAAAAACACCTACCCCATTGTTGTTGAAAACGTTGCAATGGAACTCGAATAATTAGGTTAACTTTGAGAATTACGGTAGTTGTCTTTTCTGATGTTGTAGATCGACTTCTCATAGAACTCCACCATTCTGTAGTTAAATGAAGCACCTAGGTCTACACAAACTCTAATCAGTTTTTCGTACCTCCTCAGTTTGTCGAGTTCAAGCATGTTTTTTACAAATCTCTTGTCAAAAGACTCATCAATTCTTCTAGGCTCTTCTGAGCACTTCTCGACTTCGTAATATTTGCGTCTTTTAATTCTGTGGACTTTAACAGCCGCTTCATCGATCTGTTGCAGGCACTTTTCTTTATTATCGTAGTAGCACTGCATTTCTAACTCTTTGAATTCTTCTTGGGCCTTTCCAACCTCGTTTTCAGTACCTAAGTATCTAGCATTGAGTTTCTTTAGTCTATCGTGGACTTTCCCAGCTTCTCTGCGGTAATCGTCTAAAGTTGCCATTGCTAAGTTTATAGGTCATGGAATAGAATGTCTACAGTAGTCGAGAAACTCATAAGCTTCAGCCAAAAAGGCGAAGGGCGTGACAAGTTCCTGAAGATATTCCAGTACTTAGGCAAACTCTTAAAATCACTTTTGGAAAACGAGTACTCAATTAGGTTCTACTACCTCTCAACAGCTGCAAAGGACTCCCGAAAATTCTTCAGACTTACGAAGAGTCTCCACGAAGTCTCACTCATCTTCAAAGCCTTCAAGGAAAAAAACCCCGACAACACCCAAAGAACCCTTTACATCCTTGCTAAGGTTGCCTTGGTGTTCCGCTGGGTGTTCGACAATATAGTTATTCTTAGTTCGTGCAAGTTACTCAAATTAGACTCAAAGGAATACACCAGGAGAGCCACCAGTGCTTGGTTGATGTCACTTGTGCTCAACATTGCTAATTGCACCCGGGAACTAACCAAGTCTTATGCCAGTGAAGCCAACATAAAAGAACGCGCCCACGGAAAAAGTGCTTACTGGGTTGTGACCACTCTCGATAACCTCAGTTCCATGCGCAAAAGTATGTACTTAGAAGTGCTCAAACTCGCAGGAGACATGATAATAGCTCTTAACGGAGCCCAAGTTCCATTCCAAGTCCTCGGGAAGCAGTTCAGTGAAAAGTGGGTTGGAATAGGAGGCATAGTTTCTGCAGCGATTTCTTGTTACCAAATTTGGGTAGAATAGTTATTAATTAAGTCACTCAAAAGAAATGAGCCTAGAAGCACTGTTTCCAGCAAGGGGGTGCAAAGGGGGCCGCAGCTTTTCACTAGTGTTTGGGGTGCGGGAACTGTAAGCTCTCCGAGTACTCATTTCCATACTAAGCACTTCCCAAGGCTGGCTGGAAGACAAGTTAATGTTGCCTCTTCTGTGAGTCTTGCTTTGGACTGGAGAGTTGTTCCTGCAGGTGTTCAAGCCTGGAATACTTGGTTTCTTGGTTTTTTCTTTTGACTTTTCAATGAGTTTATTGTGCAACTTAACTTTTTGTTTGTTTCTCTTCATGTCTGCGTACTCCGAACTCATTTTTTCTTTGATTTCTTCAAGTTCTCTTTTTTCCTGGCTGATTTCTTCCCTCAACTTCTTAATTTTGGTTTTGTCTTCAATGAGTTTTTCTTCTTGTTCCTTAAGAGCTTTCCTTTTAAGCGCTATTTCTTTTTGGGAGTTTTGTATTTCCTTAGTTTTGGTTTTTATCTTCTTCATTAAGTTCTTGATGAACTCGTCTTGCCTCCCTGACTGTTCTTCTGCGTCAAACTCAAAACTAGCTTCAGTTTTTACTCTACACTCCGTGAAGCAACGGTACTGTCTTTTGAAGTCCTCTAGTTTCAGTTTGTACTTTTGTTTGTAGTAAAGCATTTCTTCCCTTTCGAGTTCCAAGTCGTTGAGGCGCGAAAGGTACTGAGTCCTAGGGTCTGAGTAAGTAGCTACGTCCAACTGCACAGAAAACTTCACGCTCCCTGCCTTCAACCCTTCGTAGAACAACTCTGCCCATCCCCCGCTTTCTTTTACAACTAACTCACAAGAACCAACCAACACTTCTCGCAACATCAAAGGCTTGTGCACTACCCCTAGTTCCACTTCGCCTTCTTCCACCGGCACTGAAAAGTACCACTTGGGACTTTTGTCAGCCCCCGAAGCCACTTCGCTTCTTTGTTCGATTCCAGTTTGTTTAACGTAGAGTTGGGGATTCATTGTTCCTACTATCGAAACACTTCTGTCAAGGCGTGCTTGGTAAATCTTCAGCACATAGCCCTTCTGAGGTTTGCTTTTCTCTGCCATATCAAATTTTTTGAAAGTGGGTTGCGCTTGTTATGCTTACCTACTCTAATCTTTAAGTTAAATCCTACAAACCATTTATAACTGACTATGAAACCCACCCTTCTACACTTCAGAAGTCCTAAAGAAAGCACTCCTGAACCCATCCTTCCAAAAGTCACTTACGACGGCAGAAGTCTCTCTTATAAACAAAAAAAAGACAAAAGAACAAGGTTCTTCACTGATAAACGTTTTAAAATATACGACATAGAGGCTAAAAGAACAGGAAAGAAAATAGGACCAGGCAGTTACTCACCCGTTGCTTTGAGGACTGGCATCAACGCTGTCAGAGGCAGTCCTGTGTACAAGAACTTCTACGCAGCAAAAGACTCACACAAAAAAGAATACTTCTACGTCGGTAACCACTTAATTGAAAAAATCCAAGCCAAAGCTACCAGAAGCAGCTACCGGTCTCGCAAAGGCCTCAGTTCAATTTCTAGCACTGAGTTTTCTTCAGTTAAAAGAAATTCTCCAATCGTCCACAACCCCGGACCTGAAACTGGCTTCCGCAAAAGAAACAGACATGTTTCCAATAGTTACGACTTAAAGCAATACTTAAACTAATTCATGGGTCCTTATAAATGTATAAAGCCAGTGTGTTGCCAATATGCGGGAAACTTTGCTTCTTACAAGACACTCTAGAAGTGACAGACACCTACGTTAAAGTAAAACTAGGCGACTCTGAAGATCAAACTGAAGTTTGCGAAGGAGGGGGAATCTTTCCTACCTGGAACCGAGAGTGCCAGGTAGAGGGTTCCGGTTCAATTATTTTCCAAGTATTCGGACTCCTTTCTGGTGGTCATAAACTCATCGGTCAAGGCTTGTCTGAAAGACAGGATGATGACTTTTGGGTAGATCTCACTTCTGAAGGCGAAAACACAGGGCAAATTAAGGTTCGAGTTTCTACATCTGATGGAAGTTCTAAAGTCAAAGAACTAGCTAAAAACTTAGCTAAGGCAACTCCCATTGTAGGACAACAAGAAGAAGTCCAGACTCAACAAAAACTAGAATGCTATCCCCAAATGCCACCTCAACAGTACCAAATGCCACCTCAACAATACCAAATGCCACCTCAACANTACCAAATGCCACCTCAACAATACCAAATGCCACCTCAACAATACCAAATGCCTCCTCAACA
>PR_CR_10_Liq_1_inCRDRAFT_1001250_pt1 | contig 14540 bp, 14 predicted proteins | sample PRCRCaboRojoPR_3_FD_10241 | JGI IMG/M metagenome (IMG submission 10241)
GGGGGCTGGAGCGGGGCTGGACCGGGCTTGGGGGCCAGGGGCTCGGGTCGGGCCGACGCATGTCGGATCGGACCCCGGCCCCGAGGCGAAACCTTACATTGTACGCGGCAAAGCGCGCGACGTAAGCAGCAGCCCCGGGGGTCTGCATCGGCCATCCCGGTTGCTCCGCATGGCGCGTGACCAGCCGGCCCACGCCGCTCGGGCCGTGCTGGAGCCGTGCTGGGACACGGGGGGGGCGGCCGACCGGACCGCCTCCGCCGACCTCAGTCGCCCGCCGGCGCCGTCCCTACGGTGTCAGGCGGCTGCGCCGGGACGGCTTCCACCGCGGTGTCGCCGCGATCCTCCTCCCAGGGCTGGTTGCGGCAGATGGCGCGGGCGTCCAACAGCAGGCCGAAGATCTCGTGCAGGCGCTCGGGGATGCGGATGACGCCATTGGCGGCGCCGTACTTCTCGGCCAGCAGGTCCCGTGGTTGCCGTGAGAGATCGAACAGATCGACCAAGTGCATGCACCAATCGTCGAAATAGCGCGGGCCGATCTGCTCGAAGGCGATGAGCTCGACGCCGTGATGGCGGTCGTCGCGGATGATGCGGTTGAAGAGCTGGTTCACGGCCTTGGCCGGCCCCTCCAGCACCTGCAGGAATTGATCGCCCGAGAGCAGCAGCAGCCCGGTGATGCCGTGCTTGGCGTTGTGCTGGGCGGCGGTGTGCACCAGTGCGCGCAGGTCCTCGTTGGGCATGAAGGACGCGGAGCAGGTGCTGCGGTAGATGAGACGACAGTCTCCCATGGGCGGGGCTCACGGTTGCGGCGGGCGCGCGACAAAGCGTGCGACGCGCCCCTTGAAAGCCTGACCTTAGCAAAGGCGGGCTGGAATGCAACCACGGCAACACCTCATACAAAAGGCCCCCGGCGGGCGGCTGCCGCCGGGGGCCTGACAGACGCAACTCCGGGGCTCGGCCCCGGAGCGGGTGCTGTTACTGGATCACGCGGTCGATGACGTGCACAACGCCATTGGCGGCGTACAGGCCGGTCTTGACCACCTCGGCATTGGCAACACCCACATGGCCGTTGAAGCGCGCCGACGGACCGATGTCCAGGGTGCTGCCGTCCATGGCCTGGACGGTCTCGCTCTGAATCAGGTCAGTGGCGGTGTGGCGGCCGGGCACGATGTGCTTCTTCACCAGGGCGGCGAGCTTCTCCTTGTCAGCGAGCAGGGCCTGGCGCTCGTTCTCGGGCATGTCGGCAAAGGCCTCGTCGCTCGGCGCGAAGACCGTGTATTCGCCCGCCGCGGCGAGCTCCCGGTCGATGCCGGCCAGCTCCAGGGCCTGCTCGAAGCTGCCGAAGACACCGGAGCTGGCCAGGATGTCGGCCACGGTCTTGCCGCTGGCATAGGCGGGAACGCCCTGTACGTCATAGGGGGCGAGCATGTCCTGGGGCTTGGCATTCTTGAGGGCGGCGTTGGCGCGCTCGAAGGTCGCCTCGTCGGCGTAGCGGGAGCCGACGGACAGCGCCGTCAGCGGCCCCAGGGCCATGGCGAGGCCGAAGATCGCAAGCGGGCCGTAGTTGAACTTCTTCGGGGCGTTCTGAGTGGAATCGGTCATGGGTGCTTACCTCAGGTTACGGTCAGACAATGGTTGGGCAGCTGATTGCCGGCGCTCTGCTGACGTCGACAAAACCTGGTCGTTGACCCGGTTGGCGCGAATCATTGCGCCCGGATCGGCACTTGACAACGAATCCAACAAACACTCCGCGGTTTCTGACCAATTGACTCAGGTATTGCCTCCTGACTAACCCCAAGATCCCCTGCATCAAGCCATGAACAGCATTCGACAAGGCTTTATTCGGCATTCCACCAACTTCTGTCGAAGCCATTCATCCTGACCCGGCGGCGGCGCCCCGGCAGCCGGACTCGCGGTTTGAGCCACCCACCCGTCTAGACTCTCCGCAACCCGCAACGCCGGCCCGCCCCCATCGGCGCCGGCACCCTTCCCCCAACCCGCGGGCCATCCGGCCGCGACCGCCGCGCTCCCCCATGCGGCGCTCGCGGCCGCTTTTTTCGCGCTCGCGATCGGCATCGATCCTCCCTCGGACGGGGCACCTATGCGCGATAGAGCCGCCAGAACCGCTTCTCGTCGAAGCCGTCGAGCCGCGCATCGCCGATGAGCAGCACCGGCACGCCGCGGGCGCCGAGGCGCTCAAGCTCCTTGCGGGCGCGTGGGTTCCGGCCGACATCCATCTCGCGGAAGGCGATGCCCTCGCGCGCGAGGAAGGCTTTGGCGCGCTTGCAGTGCGGGCAGCCGGCAGTGGTGTAGAGGACGATGCGCTTGGCGGGCATGGCTTGGGGTCACCGTGGGAGCGGCAGTCCAGCCGCGACGGCGGCGGCGCGGGCACTGTCGCGGCCNGAGGCCGCTCCCACAGCGTGCCGGCGGCTGTGGGAGCGGCATTCTTGCCGCGACCGCCGCAGCGTGCGTCAACGCTTGCGCTTCGCCCGCGGATGCGCCTTGTCGTATACCTGTGCCAGGTGCTGAAAATCCAGGTGCGTGTAGACCTGGGTGGTGCTGATGTCGGCGTGGCCGAGCATCTCCTGCACGGCGCGCAGGTCGCCGGAGGACTCCAGCAGGTGGCTGGCGCAGGAGTGGCGCAGCAGGTGCGGATGCAGCTTGCGTCCGGCGCCGCGCTGCTCGGCCCACAGGCGCAGGCGCTGCTGCACCGTGCGTGGGTGGATGCGCCGGCCGCGGCTGCTGACGAAGAGCGCGGGCTCATCCAGGCCGGCCAGGAGCCCGCGCACCTGAAGCCAGCGCCCGATGGCAGCGAGCGCCGCGCGTCCCACCGGCACGCGACGGGTCTTCGCACCCTTGCCGACGACGGTGAGGGTCGCATCCGCCGGGTCGATGTCGCGGGTGTCCACGCCGATCAGCTCCGCCAGTCGCAGGCCAGAGGAATAGAACAGCTCAACCATGGCCGTGTCGCGGCGGGTGAGCGGGTCGTCGCCACCTCCCTGATCGGGGCCGGCGTCGATGAGCGCCCCCAGCTGGTCCGGGTCGAAGGTGTTGGGCAGGCGCTGCCGCGCCTTCGGCGGGCGCACGGTGCGGGCCGGGTTCAGACTCGCCGCGCCCTCGCGCAGCAGGTATTCGAACAGCGCCCGCAGTGCGGAGAGCTCGCGCGCGAGGGTGCGGGCGGAGACGCCGGCACGATGGCGGTCGGCGACGTAGCGGCGCACCTGTCCGTCGCTCAGGGCCGGCCAGTCGCCCACGCGGCGCTCGGCGCGCCAGGCGAGCACGCGCAGCAGGTCCCTGCGGTAGGCATCCAGGGTATGGCCAGACAGCCGCCGCTCGTGCGCGAGGTGATGCAGGAAGGCGTCCAGCCAGTGGTCGCCCGTGGCGGCGGCGCCCACAGGCGGGGTCGGGCCTGAGACGGGACGGTCGGCCATGGGCTTCGTCTGCGACGCGGATCGGGTCTCAGCGTCTAGGCTTGCCGATGCGCGAGGTCCGTGAGCTTGGCGCCGGCGATGGCGCCCAAGCGCTCCAGCAGCTCTGTGCCCATGTCCCGCGTGAACCGCTTGGGGTCGCGGCTGCCGATGCCGAGCACCCCGGTCTGCTCGGTGCCGCGCATGGGTACCAGGGCTGCGGACTGGATGGCCTCGGCGTCGGCGCCGAAGAGCGGCTCCGCCTGCTTCGGCATCAGCGGGCCGCACAGGCAGCGGTCGCGGTCGATGAACTCGAGGAACCCCTTCACCACCGGATCGTCCGCCCGCTGCGCCGGGTCCACCGGGAAAAGCTTGATGGCCACGGCCTCGGCATTGAACTGCTCGCGCAGCGCCGCCTCCAGTGCCGCACAGGCCCGCTCCAGGTCCGGCACGGTGATGAGCTGCACCGTCAGCTCGTGCAGGCGGGCCGCGAGCTGGTCGTACTCGTGCGCACGCGCCATCAGGTGATTGAGCCGGCCGCGCTCATGCCCCAGCTGCTCGCGCAGCACAGCCACCTGGTGCTCGATGAGGGACACGGCGCCGCCGGCACCATGGGGTACATGCAGCTTGGCGAGCACCTCCGGGTGGTGCACCAGAAAATCCGGGTGCTGCAGCAGGTAGGCGGCAACGGCGCGGTCAGACGGGTCTGCACCGGCACCGACAGCGGCGCCGGGCTGCGTGGACGCGGCACTGCCGGCGGATGGGCTCCCGGATTTGGGGCGGCTGCTCATAGATCGATGTCTCCGTCGAACACACGGGTCGCAGGCCCGGTCATCTGCACGGGCGCGCCGGCCCCAGGCCAATGTACCACAAGGGTCCCCCCCGGGAGGCTCACCGCCACCTCGGCGTCCAGCTCGCCCCACAGACGGCCCGCCACGACGGCGGCACAGGCGCCGGTGCCGCAGGCCAGGGTCTCCCCGGCACCGCGCTCCCAGACCCGCAGCCGCACCCGATGCCGATCCTGGATCTCAAGGAAGCCCACATTGACCCGTCTCGGAAAGCGCGGGTGGTGCTCGATGCGAGGCCCCAGCACTGCAACCGGCGCCGTGTCCATATCGGCCACCGCCAGCACCGCGTGCGGATTGCCCATGGACACAGCGGCGATGTCCACCACACCATCGTCAAGCGCCAGCGGGTAGCGGGTCGCCTGGCGCTCGGCAATGAAGGGAATGTCCGCCGGCTCGAGCCGCGGCACGCCCATGTCCACGCAGACCCGGCCGTCCGCCTGCACCCGCAGCAGGATAGGCCCGGCGGCGGTGCCCACGGGGATCTCGGACTTGTCCGTGAGGCCGGCGTCGCGCACGTAGCGGGCGAAGCAGCGCGCACCATTGCCGCACTGCTCCACCTCCGAGCCGTCGGCGTTGAAAATCCGATAGTGGAAATCCGTCCCCGGCAGCCGCGGCGGTTCCACCAGTAGCACCTGATCGCAGCCGACGCCGAAGCGGCGATCAGCCAGCCGCGCCGCCAGCGCCGGCGTGAGCTGCACCTGCTGGCGCACCCCGTCGAGCACGACGAAGTCGTTGCCCAGGCCATGCATTTTGGTGAATCGCAGGCGCATCAGATCAAATTCCTGGGGCGAGGGGCGAGGGGCGATGCATCAGAGCCGCCAGCCTCGTCACTCGTCACTCGCCACCCAACCTCCCCCACACCGCCAAATGCCGATCGCTGACGACGTTCACCGACAGCTGCCCGGCAAGCCCCGCCGCGCGTAGTTGCTCGGTGACCTCCGCCGGCTCGAAGGCCGCGTGCAGGGAGTTGCGGAAGTCCTGCTTCAGCACCTCCGGCGCATCGGCGGCGTAGGTTTCCACCAGGGCAGCGGCCTGCCCGGCGGAGGCGGGCCGGGTCAGATCCATCACCAGCACCAGGGCCCCGGGCTTGGCCGCCGCGCGGATGCTGCGCCAGAGCACCTGCGGCTCGTGCAGGTGGTGCAGCAGGCTGTTGGAGAGGATCAGGTCGTAGGCGCCGGGCTCGATGCGCCCGGACGGCAGCTTGTCGCACAGCAGCCGCGCGCGGGCGACGACATCGGGCAGGGCGTCGATGGCCGCCCGCGCCAGGTCCAGCATGGCCTGACTGCCGTCCAGGGCGTCACAGTGCAGCCGGGGCCAGCGGCGCAGCAGCCGGATCACGATGTCCGCCGGGCCGCAGCCCAGGTCCAGCGCACGGCAGCCGTCGAGGTCGCCTGGGGCCAGCTCCGTCAGCAGGCGCAGGAACAGCTCGTTGGGCTCGCTGAAGTCGGCCTCGGCATAGGCGCGGGCCTGTTCGGGGCCGTCCATCAGCTCGGGCTCGGGGCGACGCTTCATGGGCTGGTCTCCGGGCGATGTTGCCTGCGGGGCGGATTGCGGGGCGGATTGCTGGGCGGATTGCTGGGCACGCGTTGCAGCAGCGCAGGTCACGCGGCGCGGCGTGCCAAGCGCGCGGGGTTTCAGGGCAAGGTGCTTTCGCCGGCATACAGGTCCGCAAGCTGCTCCCGGCGGCGCACCAGATGGGCCTCCGCCCCGTCCACGATGACTTCCGCCGCACGCGGGCGGCTGTTGTAGTTGGAGCTCATACTGAAGCCGTAAGCGCCGCTGGAGCGCACCGCGAGCAGATCGCCCGGTGCGAGCACCAGCGCCCGGCCCTTGCCCAGAAAGTCGCCGGTCTCGCAGACAGGCCCCACGATGTCCCAGCCGATGGGCTCGCCGGCGCGTCGCTCGGCGGGCACGATCTCCTGCTCCGCCTGGTACAGGGCCGGGCGCAGCAGGTCGTTCATGGCCGCATCCACGATGGCGAAGTTGTGGGTGGCCGTGGGCTTGAGGTACTCCACCCGGGTGAGCAGGATGCCGGCATTGCCGGCGATGGCGCGTCCGGGCTCCAGGATGATCTCCAGGTCGCGGTCGCCCAGGCGCGCGTCGAGGGCCTCGGCATAGGCGTCCGGCTCCGGTGGGGCTTCGTCGGTGTAGCGGATGCCGAGGCCGCCGCCCAGGTCCAGGTGCTCGATGCCGATGCCCCGGGCGGCGAGCCGGTCCAGCAGTGCCAGCACCCGGTCCAGCGCGTCCAGGAAGGGCGACAGCTCCGTCAGTTGCGAGCCGATGTGGCAGTCGATGCCGGCCACGTGGATGTGCTCAAGCGCCGCGGCCCGCTGATAGACCGCCTCCGCCGCGTGGATGTCGATGCCGAATTTGTTCTCCCGGAGCCCGGTGGAGATGTATGGATGCGAGCGGGCATCCACATCCGGGTTCACCCGCAGCGACACGGTGGCGGTGGTGTCGAGCTCCGCTGCGACGGCGGCAATGCGCAGGAGCTCGGGCTCCGACTCCACGTTGAAGCAGCGGATGCCCACGGCCAGGGCCCGGCGGATCTCGTCCGTGCGCTTGCCGACGCCGGAGAAGATCACCTTGCCCGGGTCACCGCCGGCGGCGAGCACCCGCTCCAGCTCGCCCACGGAGACGATGTCGAAGCCGGAGCCCAGGCGCGCCAGCAGGTTCAGCACGCCCAGGTTGCCGTTGGCCTTCACCGCGAAGCAGATCAGGTGCGCCCGCGCGCCGAGGGCGCGGTCGAAGGCGTGCCAGTGGCGCTCCAGCGTGGCGCGGGAGTAGACGTAGCAGGGGGTGCCGAAGCGCGCGGCGAGCTCGCTCACCGGCATGTCTTCGGCGAAGAGCCGCCCGTCACGCTCGTTGAAGTGGTCCATCGGCCGAATCCGCAGCAAGTGGCCCGCGGCGCTACTGAGCGGCGTCGGCGTCCGCCGGTGCCGCCGGCGGCCAGGCCGCGTCCTCGGGCGGGAAGGGAAAGGGTGCCGCCCTGCCGCGGGCATCGCGCTCGGCGCGCGCCGGGTCGTCCTCGGCGAGGTACAGGTCGCCGGTCTGACCGCAGGCGGCGAGCAGGGTCGCCCCCGCCAGGGCGAGGGCCAGCGCGAGCGGCATGACAGCGTGGCGGTGTCGGGGCTGCATGCGGCGATGATGCCGCATCCGGCGATGGCGGGCAAAACCCGTTGCGCGGGTGCCGGTGCAGCGGGCGGGCGTTGGGGGTCTTGGGCGCCGCGCCGCAGGCGCTCGCGGCCTGCACCCGACTCGATGGCCGGCGACGGCAGGGCTCAGTCGCTCGGCTGCTCGCCCGGTTGCGCTGCGCGGAAGCGGGCCTGGGTGGCGCCGTCCGCATCCAGCAGCACCAGCTCGTCACCGCGGATACGATGGCTCGCCACGCGCTCCAGGGCGGCGAAATAGGCGGCTTCCTGCTCGTTGATGCCCTCCGGCTCGGGACACAGCATCTTGGTGGCGGCGAGCGGGCCCTCCAGCGCAAAATCCTCGCCGGAGACGATATAGCCGCCGCGATAATTGTTGCAGGCCTTGCCGCTGAGGCGGCCGTCATCGGCGAGCATCAGCACGAAGTCGGTGCCCGCGGCGACGGTGACGAGCCCACCTTTACCGTTGTTGTAATGCGTGAGATGCCAGGTGGTGCCGGTGAGCGGCGTGCCGGCGAGCTCCACGAAGGTCAGGAGCGCTTCCCCGTCTGCGTCCGTGAGCGCCAGGCCGGTGTCGGTGAGCCCATAGCCCGCCACCTGCCCGAGCGCGGCGATGACCGCCTGCTCCTGCTCCATGAGCGGCGGCGGACAGGCCATCATGGTGCTCGCCATGTTCGGCGCGATGGTCAGCACCTCGTCCTCCAGGCTGTAGCCGCCGAGCAGCCGATTGCAGCCCGCACTGCCGCCGACCCGACCGTCCTCGAAGCGCAGCACCGCCCGGGCGCCGCCCTCGGCGGCGTCGGTGAGGCCGGCTTCGGTGCGGTACCGGGCGAGCTGCCAGTCCTGGTCTTCGAGACCGGATGCTGCCACCGGCGTGGCGTGGGCCGCGACGAGCAGCAGACCGGCGACGAGCACGGGCTGAGGCGGACGATGCATCGGCGTCATAGGGGCAGGTCTCCGTTGCGGTGAGCGGGTGACGGTGGGAGGCGCATTATGGCCCATCACCGCCCAACGCATACGCAGACGCAGCCGACGCCCGAGCCAAGGCGCGACCCGGGCGACGTCAGGGGGTCAGGGGCGCGCGTCAGGGCAAGATGCGAATGGGGGTGCCGTCCCGCACCAGCCGCCAGATCTCGTCCATTTCGTGGTTCTTGACGGCGATGCAGCCGTCGGTCCAGTCGCGCCCGTCGTACTCCCGCGCCACGGCGGGGGAGGTGAGCCAGTTCGGGCGGCCGTGGATCATGATCATGCCGCCGGGGTCGATGCCCATGGCGCGGGCGAAGGCGCGGTCGCGGTGGTTCGGGTAGGAGATATGGATAGACTTGTGGAAGTTGCTGTTGGGGTTGCGCCAGTTGAGGACGTAGTCGCCCTCGGGCGTGCGCTCATCGCCCTCCTGAAATTTGTGCCCCACTGGGCTGTCGCCGAGCGCGACGGTGTACTCGCGGAAGACCTCGCCGTCGTGCAGCAATTGCAGCTTGCGCTCGCCCTTGCGGACCAGAACGCTGTCGACGAAGCGCGGCGCGACCTCCGGTTTGGACGCGCAGCCGGTAAGGAGACCGCCGACCAGGAGCGTACTGAAGGCGACGACGGCGGCGAGCAGCAGGGCTGCGGCTCGACGATGGCGCGAGCGCCGGTTTGACGCGGTGGGGTTTGCCGCGGTGGGGTTTGCCGCGGTGGGATTCGGCGCGGTTGGTGGGCAGCCGGGCGGATACTGAGGCATGGTTGTGTGCGCGGTGCGCCTCTCGACTCAACAGGAGCTGAGATTCTACCCTGTCTCAGACCCAGCAACAGCCGTCATTCGCGCTACAAATGTATCGGAATATCTGTTGTTTATGGCAGGTTCTTGAACCTCGCCGCAGGCTTCGGGGCAGCGCCCGCATCCTGGCGCAGACAGCGGGCCGGGGGTGCAAGGCTGCGGCGCGTTCGAGGCCTCCGTGCCATTTGCCGCTGGCGAACTGAAGTCCGCCCGCCCTAGGCCGCCGTCTCCTCCCTCGCCGGCGCCGCGCTCACCAGCAGGCGGGCGACGGCCCGGTCCGTGAGCGGGTCGCGGGAGAGCAACCGGGCGCTGCCCTGGCGCAGCGCATCGGCCAGCCGCTCCACCGAGAGCACCCGGGCGTTGCGCCCGCGCCGGTCCGCGAACAGCACCAGACCGCTCTTGCGGCTGATCCAGCTGGCGCGCAGGCTCAGGTTGGCGTCGCCCAGCTGCTGCACCTCCAGCCAGTCGCCCACGGCCACCTGCCGGGCGGCGTCCAGGTGCGGGTCCTTGCTGACCGCGGGCGCTGAATCAGCGGCGTCGGTCGCCGCCTCGGATGCGTGCGCCTGCACCTGCACCGACCCTTCGTGCGCCGGCGCGGATGCCGCCTCCACCAGCGTGCTGTCGGGGTCGAAGCCGGCGTCGGCGGTGTCGTCCTCGGTGGAATCCCAGACCTGCGAGACCATGAGCCAGGGCAGAGAGTCCGAGTCCGGCGTGGTCGCCGCGGTGCCGTCTGCGGCGTGCGCATCCTCCGCGGGCGCCGGCGTGCCGTCGGCGACCTGGGGCTCACCCGCCGCGGCGGTATTGGGGCTCGGCGCAGCCTCCGCCTGCGGGCGGACCGCGGCCATGTGCAGGGGCATCAGCTCAGACAGAAACACCTCCCAGACGTCGCTGCGACCGATGCGCGCAAGGCCCGCCGGCAGCTGCTCCAGTAGATAGGGGAGCATATGCATGAGCCGGTTGCGGTCATCAGGCTCAGTCTTGGGCTGGACGCTCCAGATCAGGTCCTCCAGCGTGCCGAGCGCCCCGCGCCAATCCTCGCCGGCATCGCCGTAGCGCACGTAGATGCGCCCGAGCAGCTCCCGCCAATGGTCGTCGATGAAATCCGCCACAGACGCCGGCAGGGGGCGGTCGTCGCGGCGACGGGCGATCTGGTCCGCCACCACCGCCTCGGCGACGAGCTTGCGGTCGCGCTGCTCCAGGCGCTGCACCAGCTCGCCCACCTGGCCGCGCGCGGCCTGCTCCGCCTCGCGCAGGATGGCTTCAATCTGCTCCACCTCGGTGTTGAACACCGCCGTGTCGTGGTCGAAGTCGGCCAGCACATTGTCCACCGCCGCGCGGATGCGCTTGAGGAGCGCCTGCTCGTCCTCGCCGCTGAAGCCGCGGGCGGCGGCGGCGATGACATCCAGGAGCCGCCGCGCCGGGTGGCGCTGCTCGGAGAAGAAGCCCTTGTTCAGCAGGGCCACCTTGAGGATGGGTACCTGGAGCTTGCCGATCTCGTCGCGCAGGCGCGGCGGCAGCTCCGCATCGCTGAAGATGCAATCGAAGAGCATCGCCACCAGCTCGATGGTGACGGCGTCGTTGGGCTGAAGCCAACGCAGCAGCGGCGAGGCACCGAGGCTGCGCAGGAGTGCGCTGCTGCGGGTGTCCACTGCCTGCAAGTCGATGCCGAGCTTGGCCGCCGCACCTTCGAGACCGCGCTGAAGACCGGTGAGGCCGTCGATGAGCTGGCTCAGCACCATGGGTGCCATGCGCCCGTCCGTCGGATCTGCGCCGGCCGGCGCCTGGCCTGCACCGCCCGCGGGTGCGCCACCGCCGCCGCCGCTGCCCGACCCACCGCCGCCGGCGCCACCGCCGGACGGTCCGCCGCCGGACTGTCCGCCCCCGCGACCACGCTCGCCCATCAGACCGCTCGCGAGCTGCACGAAAACGTCCCCTACGGCGTCGCCTCCGCCCCGGTGCGGGCGGTCCAGCTCGTGCTCGCGCTCCTCGATCTCCACCGGCAGCTTCGGCAGCACACCCTGCTCCACCAGGTACTCGTTCAGCTCCCGATAGATGCCCGGCAGGCGCTCCGCGGTGTAGTGCTCGAAGGTCTCCAGCAGGATCAATGACAGCTGGGCACCGGCCCAGTTGGCCTCGGCGGCGTCCACGAAAGCGGCAAACAGGCGCTTGACGGAGAAGGGGTTGCTCTCGCCCTCCACGCGGCGGGCGCCGATCAGCGCGGCCACCCGCCGATCCAGGGCCGTCACCTGCTGCGAGCAGGCGTAGCCCGCCTTGGCCGAGAGACGGGCGATGGCAAGGTCACGCTCGAAGGCTTGCGCTTCCACCAGCGAGAGCTCCTGCACGCCGTCCCAGGCGTCGTGCCCGTCGCCGCTGACCTGGGCGATGGCCTGGTCGCAACTGCGGCAGTAGGTTTCGCGAAAGCGCCGCAACAGCCCGAGCCCGCCGTTGGCGAGCAGGGCATGGCCGGATTCGTAAAGCTCCCGGCGCCCGCTGTCGCCGGCGCGGGCCGCGAGCTGCGCGAGGTCCGCACGTGCGGGCTGCATCTGCTCCGCGAAAGCGCCCGCAACCGCGTCCACGACGCGGTCACGGAGCGCGTGCAGGAGTGTCATCGCCGCGGCGGGTGAGATCGCCCCGGCGGGGGAAGGGCTCGCGTTGTGCTCCGGCATGGGGGTGCTCGGCTCCATTGGCATGCAGCGACGTATCCACGCGGATGCGCAGACCCTAGCCGGAGTCGGATGCTTAGCTGCCGGCGGGGCGTGCCTGCGTCGAGCACGCGCCGGCGGAATTGGGCGGTGTTGTGATGGGGTGTTGCCCCGTGCAGGTAAATGTAACGGCGCGGCCCTGGGGTCGTCGTGACAGCGCTCGCAGATCAAGGTAGGGCGGGTCGCTGTGCTAGCATAAGCGGTCCTAGGCCGCCGACCGGCGGCGCCCGCGCCTGCATCCGCGCATCCCCCACCCGGCCCTCGGAGCCGCCATGCTGCGTCTGCTGTTCCGCCTGCTGTTCGGCCTGGTCGTACTGACCGTGGCACTGGCGCTGATCGCCGCCGCTGTGGGGCCGCTGCTGGTGGATCCGGCCCCCGCCCCCGGTGAGACCCGCACGCAGGCACTGGAGCGCCCGGGGAGCCGTTTCCTGGCAATCCCTTACCCCGGCACCGACGGACTCAGGCTGCACCTGGCCGAGCGCCCGGGGGTGGATACCGCAACCGATGCCGGCGCCGCGCCGACCTTCGTACTGCTGCACGGCTTCACGTTCAACCTGTACACCTGGGAGCGCATCCTCGCCCCCCTCGCCGAGCGCGGTCGCGTCATCGCCTACGACCAGATCCCCTATGGCCTGAGCGCCAAGCCCCTGCCCGGCACGCGCGACAGCGGCGACCCTTACGCCAAGGCCGCCGCGCTGTCGCAGCTCATCACGCTGCTGGACGCGCTGGGCGTGGAGCAGGCGTATCTGGTGGGCAACTCCTCCGGCGGCACCCTGGCGCTGGAGGCGGCGCTGGCCTACCCGGAGCGGGTGCGCGGGCTCATCCTGCTGGCGCCCTGGGTCAACTCCAAGCGCCCGATCCTGCCGCAGTGGCTGGTGGAACTGCCGCAGACGCAGCGCCTGACGCTGCTCCTGGCACGCACCCTCGGCACCGACATGCCGCTGCTGGACTATGCCTATGCCGACCCGGGCCGCATCGACCAGGAGCGGCGCGCCCGCGCCCTGGTGCATCGGGAGATGGCCAACTGGGACGCCGCCTGGGCCGCACTCCTGGCGCGCTCCCTCACCGACCCGGTGGAGATCCGCCGATATCTGCCGCAGATCGGCGCCCCGGCACTGGTCATCACAGGCACCGAGGATCGCATCGTGCCGCCCGCGGACACCCTGGACGCGGCAAGGGCGCTGCCCAACGCCACCTTTGCCGAGCTGCCCGGCTGCGGGCACCTGCCGCAGGAGGAATGCCCCGCGCTGGTGATGGACATCATCGACCAGTGGCTGGACGGCCTGGCGCAGCCCTAAGTCACCGGTTCTCCGCGTCCCCTGCGGCGCCGTCGCTGAGCTCCCCTCAAGCTCCGCCAGAGCCCCCCCCGAAAGCCCCTGCCGCGCCCTCGGGCCCACCACCGCACGCCCAACCACGCGAATCCCCCGGCCAGAACCCCTGGACCTGCCCGGCGCTCCCGGGGCATCCTGCTGACTGTCCTGTTGCAGCCATCGCGGCCCCTCGGCAAAGTCCGTGACCAGCACACCATCCCCCGCCCATGGCGCCGGGCGCTGCCTTGTCTTCGGCGCCAGCGGCTACATCGGCAGCCATCTGGTGCCTCGTCTCCTGGCCGAGGGCATTCCCGTGCGCGCCACCAGCCGCAACCGCGCCAGCCTGGAGCGCCGCGGCTGGGATGCCGCCGAGCTGGTGGCGGCCGACGCCCTGGCGCCGGAGACACTGGACGCCGCGCTCGCCGGCATCGACACCGCCTACTACCTGGTCCACTCCATGGGCGCCGGCAAGGACTTCGGCCGCCTGGATCTGGAAGCTGCCGCCAACTTCGCCGCCGCCGCCGAGCGCACGGGCGTGAAGCGCATCGTCTACCTGGGCGGCCTGGTGCCGGATGACGCCGACAGCGAGCACATCGTCTCCCGCCGCGACACCGGCGACGTGCTGCGCCGGGGCACAGTGCCCGTCACGGAGCTGCGCGCCGGCATCATCGTCGGCCCGGGCTCGGCGGCCTTCGAGGTGATGCGAGACCTGGTGTACCACCTGCCGCTGATGGTCACGCCGCGCTGGGTGCGCGCCAAGTCGCCGCCGCTGGCGCTGGACAACCTGCTCACCTACCTGGTGCGGCTGCCGCAGCTGCCCGAGGCCGAGGGTCGCGTCTTCGACGCCGGCGGCCCGGAGACCCTGACCTATGAAGCGATGATGCGCATCCTCGCCGAGGAGGGCGGCAAGCGCCCGCCCATCATCATCCCGGTGCCGGTGCTGAGCCCGAAGCTCTCGTCCTACTGGCTCAGGCTCATCACCGCGGTGCCGACGAACATCGCCCGGGCCCTCATCGAGGGGCTCAAGCACGATTTCACCGCCGACGACGCCGAGCTGCGCCGGCTGGTGCCGCAGCGACTGCTCGGCTTCCGCGAGGCCGTGCACGCCGTCTTCGCCGCCGAGCGGAACAGCGAGCCCGTCGTCGCCCGCTGGATCGAAGGAGCCTTTGCCGTGCGCAACCAACGCATCGACTACGCCTACTACGCCAAGCGCGCCGGCGCCGCCCACGAGACCACCGCGTCACCCGCCGCCGTCTGGTCCGTGCTGCGGGAGCTGGGCGGCGAGCGCGGCTGGTTTTACCTGAACCGCCTCTGGCAGCTGCGCGAGACCCTGGACTGGCTCGCCGGCGGCCCCGGGCGCCAGCACGGCCG
>PR_CR_10_Liq_1_inCRDRAFT_1001251_pt1 | contig 14504 bp, 8 predicted proteins | sample PRCRCaboRojoPR_3_FD_10241 | JGI IMG/M metagenome (IMG submission 10241)
GGGCCAGGGGCGTCGGCCCCGCCGGCGGCGAGCCCCGCAACGGAATGGGCGTCGGCATCGGCGTGGATGTGGGCACCAGCGGCGTCCGCGCGCTGGCCTTGGATGCCGCCGGTAACCGCCTGGGGACAGCCACCGAGCCGCTGCCGCCACCGCAGCACAGCGCCGCCGGCGGCGTGCGGCAGNCGCCTGAGCTTTGGTGGGCGGCCCTGGTGGCGGTGCTGCGGCGCCTCACCCGGGCGCTGGACCTGGATGGCCGCCGCACAGCGCTGTGCCTGGACGCCACCTCCGCCAGCGTGCTCATCGCCGACGGCGGCGGGCGTCCACTGGGCCCTGCGCTCATGTACAACGACCGCAGCGCGGTCCAGGCCGCGGCAACGGTGGCCGCAGTGGCACCGCCCGATGCACCGGCCCTCGGCGCAGGGGCCAGCCTGGCCAAGGCCTTGCACCTGCTGGGCGCGACGCATACCGATCCGAGCGCCGGCCAGGGCGCCGACGGGGGCGCTGTACGCATCCTGCATCAGGCGGACTGGCTGCTGGGGCGGCTGCTCGGGCGCTTCGGCGACAGTGACTGGAACAACGCGCTGAAGCTCGGCTTCGACCCGGTGGCCGAGCGTTGGCCGGATTGGCTCTCGGCGCTGCTGCCGGTCGGGACCTTACCGCGGGTGCACGCCCCGGGCACGGTGCTGGGCAGGATTGCAGCCGCGGCCGCCGCCGAGACGGGGCTGCCCACGGACACCCGTCTCTGCGCAGGCACCACCGACAGCACCGCCGCCGTACTCGCCACCGGCGCCGACGCGGTGGGCGATGCGGTGACCAGCCTCGGCAGTACGCTGGTGCTGAAGATCCTCGCCGAGCGGCCGGTGACCGCGCCGGCATACGGCGTCTACAGCCACCGCCTGCGGGACGGCTGGCTGGTGGGCGGGGCGTCCAACAGCGGTGGTGCGGCGCTGCGCGCCCACTTCGACGACGCGGCGCTGGCGCGGCTCAGCACCCGCATCGACCCGGGCCGTGACAGCGGACTCGACTACTATCCGCTGCCGGGGCCGGGTGAGCGCTTCCCGGTGCAGGACCCGCACATGGCGCCAAGGCTCACACCGCGTCCGGACGATGACGCCCGCTTCCTGCACGGCCTGCTGGAGGGCATCGCCCGCATCGAGCGCGACGGCTACCGGCTGCTCACCCGGCTCGGCGCGCCCGCGCCGCGGCGGGTGCTCAGCATCGGCGGCGGCGCCGCCAACTTCGTCTGGACCGCCATGCGGCGGCGGCTCCTCGGCATCGAGGTGGTAACCGCCGCGGAGCAGGAAGCCGCGGCGGGTGTGGCCCGGCTCGCACTGGCGGCGGCGGCCGGCGAGTAGTCCGGCGGCGGCGCGCTGCCCGGAGCCGCGCCGGCCGCCGCGCACCGCTGGTCCGGCCGGCGCCTCAGCCGGCCCCGCCGCCCAGCTTGTCCAGCAGCGCCTGGGCGTCGTCCGCCTGATCGGAGTTGGGGTGCTCGCGCAGCAGCCGACGCAGGATGGGCAGGGCCTCGCTGCCGCGGCCCACATCGCTCAGGGCGACGGCGGTGTGATAGGCGATCTCCGTCTGCGTCGGATAGGCCAGGTGCGCCTGCTGCAGGATGCTCAGGCCCTTGTCGCGCTCACCCGTGTTGAACAGGATCCAGCCGTAGGTGTCGGCCACCTCCGGGCGGTTCGGGTCCAGCTCATAGGCCTTGCCCGCGATCTCCAGCGCGCGCTGGTCGCCGCGCTCGTGCAGGATCCAGGCGAGGTTGTTGAGGATCAGAATATTGTTCTGCCCCGCAGCATAGAGCCGCTCGTAGATGGGCAGCGCCCGGTCTTCCATGCCCTCCCCGTGCATGAGCATCGCCAGCATGGCCTGGCTGCCCAGGTCCTGCGGCTGCTGCCGGGCCCAGTCCTCCAGCAGCGCAATGGCCTCGTCGGTGCGCTGAGCGCGGGTATAGGCCTCGGCGAGCTGGCGCGCCAGCGCGGCGGACGGTGCCAGATCCAGCGCCTTGCGCAGCGGCTCGATGGCGGCACCGTGCTTGCGCGCGGCCGTCTGCACCGTGCCCTCGATACGGTAGCCCAGGGCCTGGTCGGGATAGTCCCGCTGCAGCTCCCGGGCCACGGTCTCGGCGGCGGCGTAGTCTTCGGCCGCCACCAGCACCGAGGCCAGCGCCACGCGGGCGTCCACAAAGTCGGGCTTCAGCGCCACCGCCCGCTCGAAGGAGCCGCGGGCGGCATCCAGGGCCTCGCTCTTCCACTCGGCACCGCCCTTGAGATAGTGAATGCGCGGGTCATCGGGGCGCTGCTCCAGGATCTGATCGAAGGTGCGGATGGCGCTCGCCGGCTCGTCCGCCAGGGTCTGCGCACGGCCCAGCATCTCCAGCGCGTCCGCATTGTCCGGGAAGCGCGCGGCGAGGTCGCTGGCGGCCGTGAGCGCCTTCAGATACTCCTGCCGGTCGATGTAGTAACGGCTCATCAGCAGCCCCGGCTGGGCGGCCGTGGGGTTGGCGTCCTGGGCCTTGTTGAGCCACTCCAGGATACCGGCGTCGTCGCCGCGCAGCTCGGCGATGGCGGCCATGCCCAGCAGTGCGGCGAGGTTCTTGGGGTCGCCTTCCAGGGCACGGCGGTACTGGCCTTCGGCGGCATCCAGGTCTTCGCTTGCCACCTCGACCCGGGCCAGATTGATCAGTGCCGTCGAGAACTCGGGATCCAGCTCCAGCGCCTTCTCGAACCTGCCGCGGGCGGCGTCCAGCTTGCCCTGGGCGAGCAGCGCGAGGCCAGTGAGATTGAACGCCACCGGACTCTCCGGGCGGCGCGCTTCGAGCGCCTCGCTGGCGGCAATGGCGTCGTCATAGCGCTGCTCCTTGAGCTTGGCGAGCACCAGCAGCACATCCGCCTGCAGCACCTCCTGTCCGAGATCCACGGCGCTTTCCAGCTCATCGATGGCGCCGCCCATGTCGCCGCCGGCGATGAGCGTCAGTGCCAGCTGCGTGCGCAGCGCGGCCACGTCGGGCGCCGTCTCGACGGCCCGGCTCAGCCACGCCTGACCCTGCTCCTGATCGCCCGCCAGCATGTAGGCACTGCCCAGCAGTGCCATGACCTGCGGGTCGCTGTCGCCGGCGATGGGCTCCAGCACCTCCGCGGCGCGATCCGGCTCACGCAGCTTGAGGCGGGTGGCAGCCAGCACCTTCGCCGCCTGAAGATTGCCCGGCATCGCCGCATTGATGCGGGACAGATACTCCTCTGCGAGCTGCAGGTCATTGCGGGCGTAGCTCACGATGCCCATCAGCAACTGGCTCTGCACGTGCGCGGGCTGGGCGCTCAGCACCAGCTGCAGATGCTCGCCGGCCTGAGCCCAGTCCCGCTCGTAGAAGGCCATGACGCCGCGCAGGTAGCTCGCGACGACGATATTCGGCTGGATGGCGTCCACGCGCTCCAGGTCTGCCCGGGCCTCCTCGAAGCGCTGCAGGCTGACCTGGGTGGTGGCGCGGCCCAGCAGCGCGCGCAGGTTCTCGGGCTCCAGCGCCAGCACCTCGCCGAACAACGCGACGGCGGCCTCGGGCCGCTCGGCGCGGCGCTCCACCTCGGCGCGCAGCAGCATGACGTCCGGCTCGCTCGGGTACTGCTCCAGCAGGCGGGCGGAGGTGGCGTCGGCGGTGTCGATGTCGCCGTCGAGCAGGGCCAGCTGCACCAGGCCCGCGCCCGCCTCGCGGTCGCCCGGGTCCAGCGCCACCGCGTCCGCGAAGGCCTGCTTGGCCGCATCGATCTCCTCGAGCCCGAGGTGCGCACGCCCCCGCAACGCCAGCGCCCGAGCGCGGGCATCCGCCGGCAGCGCGTCCACGTCGAGGGACTCCAGCACCTCGGCGAAGCGCTGCTGCTGCAGCTTCGCCTCGATCAGGTCGAAGCGCAGCGCCGCCAGGTCCGCGCCGATGTCGAGCGCGCGGCGCAGCTCCTTTTCGGCCGCGGCACCATTGCCGCCGCGCAGATAGACCTGACCGAGCAGGACGCGGGCCTCGACCTGGTTGGGGTCCGCCTGGAGCAGGTTCTTGAGCTCGATCTCGGCGGCGCTGTAGTTACCCTCATCGAAAAACGCCTGCGCCTTGCCGAGCTGGGCATCGTCGGCCCACAGCGGCGGAGCCGCGAGGGCACACAGCAGTATCGGCAGACGAAATGCACGGCGCAGCGCGAGACATGGGCGTTTGGTCATGACGACCTCCGGTGGATGGTTTACGGATGCGGGATGACGAAACGCGGCGCATTCGGCCGCCACCGACGCCACTTGTCAATTCGGAATCTTGTATTTCTTCATCAGGTTGTAGAGCGTCGGCCGGGTGATGCCGAGCAGCTCCGCAGCCCGGGACAGATTGCGGTCGGCGTGGTGGACGGCCCGGTTGATGGCCTGCATCTCGGCAAGCTCGCGCACCGCGCGCAGGTCGAAGGGCGTCTCGCGCACCTCCACGTCCGCAAGCTCCAGGTCATCGGCGGTGACTTCCCGGCCATCGGCCATCACCACAGCGCGCTTGACGCGGTTTTCCAGCTCGCGGACGTTGCCCGGCCAGTTGTAGGACTCGATCACCGACAGCGCCTGCCGGGTGAAGGTTTTCACCGGCTTGCGATGCCGTGCCGCGAACCGCGTAAGAAAGGCCCGGGCGAGCACCACGGCGTCATCCTGGCGCTCCCGCAGCGGCGGTACGTTGATGGTGGCCTCGTTGATGCGGTAGTAAAGATCCTCGCGGAATCGCCCTTCCTCGATGAGCTTCGGCAGCTCCTGATGCGTCGCACAGATGACCCGCACGTCCACCGGGATCTCCTGGCGACCACCGATGCGCTCGATGACCCGCTCCTGCAGGAAGCGCAGCAGCTTGGCCTGCAACGACATGGGCAGGTCGCCGATCTCGTCCAGGAACAGGATGCCGCGGTCCGCGGTCTCGATCTTGCCGCGGGTGGTCTTGACCGCGCCGGTGAAGGCGCCCTTCTCGTAGCCGAACAGCTCGCTCTCCAGCAGGGCGTCCGGAATCGCGGCGCAGTTGATGGCCACCAACCGACGGCTGCTGCGGCTGCTCAGCGAGTGCAGGATGCGCACCAGCACCTCCTTGCCGGTGCCGCTCTCGCCAAGGATGAGCGTGGTCACGTCCGTCGGCGCGAGCTTCTCGATGCTGCGACACACCTCCAGCATCTGCGGGCTCACGGCGATGAGCTCACCGAAGGGCGACTCGGGCACGGCGGTGGCGAGCCTGCGGTATTCGCCTTCCAGGCGCGCAAGCTTCGCGGCACGCTGCACGGTCAGCGAGAGCAGATCGGGGTCGATGGGCTTCTCGAAGAAGTCATAGGCGCCGCGGCCCACCGCGCGCACGGCGTTGTCGCGGTCGTTGTGGCCTGTGACGACGATGATTTTGGTGTCCGGCGCCCGGGTCAGGATCTCGTCCAGCAGGCGAAAGCCCTCGCTGGTGCCGCCCGGGTCCGGCGGCAGCCCGAGGTCCAGGGTCACCACCGTGGGCGCGGCCTGCTCGAGCGCCTTGAGTGCAGTTTCGGCGTCGGAGGCGAGGGCGACATCGCAGCCCTCGAAGCTCCAGCGCAGCTGCCGCTGCAGGCCCGGATCATCCTCGACGATGAGAAGTCTGATGTTGTCTTCTTGCACTGAAGTCATACCACTGCGACCACGGGCGTCTGCGCCTGCGCTGCACCCGCCAACGGCAGGCGGATGGAGAAGCAGGTGCCGCGCCCCGGCTCACTGTCCACGTCCACGCGCCCGCCGGCCAGGGCGACGAGGGCCTTACATTCATACGCGCCGATGCCCATGCCGGCGAGGCCTTTGGTCGAATCGAAGGGCCGAAACAGCCGCTCGCGGATGAACTCCTCGTCCATGCCGCAACCGTCGTCTTCGATGTCGACCACCGCCATGCCGTCCGCCATACGCAGGGTCACCTGCACCTGCCCGTGCTTGTCGGTGGCATCCTGGGCGTTCTGCATGACATTGCGCAGCACGGCCTCCAGGCGCTCGGCGTCCGCGCAGACCTCGGGTGCCGCAGCATCGGCAACCCGCAGCTGTGGTGCGGGCGCCTGCACGGCCCGCGCCTTGACGGCCCGCTCCAGCAGTGGTCGAAGTGCAACGTGCTGCTGCGCACCCGTGGGCACCGCCGTCCGCAACTGCAGGAGCAGTCGGTTCATGCGCTCGACGGAGTCGCTCACCGTCTGCAGCGCGTCGTCCACGAACTCCGGCTTATCACGGTAACGCTCCGCATTGCGACTGACCAATGACAGTTGTGCAACCAGATTCTTCAGGTCGTGCACGACGAAGGCGGACAAGCGGTTGAAGCCCTCGAACTGCTGGGCCTCGGCGAGCGCGGCGGCCGCTTCCTCCAGTGCCAGATAGCTCGCCGCCTGACGCGCCGCGGTCTGCAGCAGCTGCACATTCTCCCAGCCAAGCTCCTGGGGCGCGCGCGGACGGGCGAGCAGCACGAACCCGAGGACGTTGGTCTCGTGCATCAGCGGCACCAGCAGCCAGAGCCGCTCGTTGGCGCGCAGCCAGGTCGGCAGCGCCGCAGCAACCTCCACACCGACCGCAGGCCCGGCGAGATCCACCACCGGCCCGCCGGGCTCCAGGGCCGCGCACAGCCGAGTCGGCTGCCAGCGCGTGTCCAGCTCAGACGGCGGCAGGTTCCAGCAGCGCCGGAAGGCGCAGTTGCCGTCCGCGTCCCGCACCCAGATGGCGCCGCCCGGGCTGTCCACCAGCTCGGCGAGGGCGAAGATGATGCGTTCCGGCAGGGTCGCCTGCAACACCTTGCCGGACAGCACCCGGATGAGTCTGAGCCATTCCTCACGGTAATCGTAGCGATAACTGTAGAAGTGCCGGCTCACGAACAGCTTGAGCCGCGAGCGCAGCTGCCCGGAGAACAGCAGCACCAGGAGCAGGAGCGCCGCACCGAAGAAGAACAGGGGCTGGAAGACAAGGCTCCACTCCCCGCCGTAGGCCCGGATGTAGTAGCCGGCCAGGGCCATGAACAGCAGATAGATGCCCGCCGCCATGAGCGTCGTGGAGTGGATGACGACGCTGCGGGAGACGGCAAGATCGAAGGACCACTGCGGGTTGCGTGCCACCGAAACCGCCAGCAGGGGCATGATCACCGCATTGACGCCGCCGCGGGCGAGCCAGACGCCCCTATCCAGGCGGCCGAACAGCAGCGCGTCGGCGAAGAAATAGAAGTCGTAAACGAAGACGGCACCGAGCCCGAAGCACAGGAACTTGATACCCCAGCGGTGCTGCCAGGGCGTGTTGCGGTAGAGCTGCTCGACGAGGAACAGCCCACCGACGGTCAGCAGCAATTGGCCGATGAGCCGCACATTCGCCAGCCACCCGCCCGCGCCGGGCAGCAAATCCTCGAACGGCAGCAGCAGCAGGCCGCCGCCCACGAGCATGGCCCAGCGAAACAGCCGCAGGCGCTCCGCGAGCCCCTCACGCAGCTGGCTCAGCACCCGCAGCAGGAACAGGCACCAGGCCACCATGCGGGCGGCCTCCGCGGCCCAGGTCGCCTGTACCGGCACCACCTGCCACTGCGCCTGCAGCGCGAGCAGCACGGCCCAGACGACACTCGCCAGCACCGCCAGCAGCAACAGCCCGCCCTGCAGGCGACCACGCCAGCTGGTGACCAGCAGCAGTGCAAGCACGGCCATGGCCACGGCATCGGCCGCATAGCCGAGGAAGCCGATCAGCTCCGGTGTCACGCCGGTGGGCACGTCTCACCCCGCCCAGCCCCACTCGGGCCCTCAGCGGGCCCCCTTGCCGAGCAGCACCACCTCGACGGTCTGCAGCAGGATCACCAGGTCCAGGAAAACGCCGGCATGCTTCACGTAGTAAAGGTCGTATTCCAGCTTACGCTTGGCGTCTTCTTCGTCGGAGCCATAGGGGTAGAGCAGCTGCGCCCAGCCCGTCAGCCCCGGCTTCACGCGGTGGCGCTCGGCGTAGTACGGGATGCCGGTCGCCAGGCGCTCCACGAACTCCGGGCGCTCCGGGCGCGGACCCACCAGACTCATCTGCCCCTTCAGCACGTTGAAGAGCTGCGGCAGCTCGTCGAGCCGGGTCCGCCGCAGAAAGGCGCCGAGCGCTGTGATGCGGCTGTCGTTCTTCGCCGCCCAGCGCGCGCGGCCGTCCGCCTCGGCGTCCACCCGCATGCTGCGGAACTTGTGCAGCCGAAACGGCAGTCCACCCTGACCGATGCGGATCTGGTGGTAGAGAATCGGGTCCCGGCCGCGGGATTCCACCAGGGAAGCAGCCGCCACCAGCAGCATCAGGGGGGCAGCCAAGAGCAGCATCAGCGAGCCCAGGACCAAATCCAGGAGCCGCTTTCCGTAGAGCCCGGTGACGCCCATGTTGAAGCCGTCGCGGGAGAAGAAGATCCAGCTCGGGTGCAGCAGATCGATCTTGACGCAGGCGAGCTCCTTCTCGAAGAAGCTCAGCAGATCGAGCACGGCGAAGCCGCTCAGCTTGCAGTCAAGCAGCTCGCCCACGGGCAGCTTGCGGCGACGGTCGTCCGCGGCGACGACGATCTCGTCGACATTGTTGGCGATGGCGAGCTCCAGCAGCGAGCCCCGCTGCACCAGGATCCTGTCATCCGCCAGCAGCCGCTGACTGCGGGGCAACGGCACATAGCCGACCACGTTGAACCCGAGCGTGGTGTCGCTGCCCACGAGCTCGGCGATGCGCTCGGCATTGACGCCGGCACCGAGGACCAGCACGCGGCGCTTCTGTGACTCCGCCCCGGCGATCCGATCGATCGCCACGCGCAGGGCGACGGTGCCGGCGAAGGAAAAGAGCAGCGACAGCGCCAGGATGCCGCGGCCCATGAAGATGACCGGGAACAGGTAGAACAGCAGCGCGAGGATGGCGGTGCCGATGGCGAAGGCGATGGCGAGGCGCACGATGAAGCCCGCGTCGCCATCCGTGGAACGACGCTGATAGAGGCCCATAGACGCCACGGACAACGACATCACCAATGCGAAGATGAGTCCCGTGATCCAGGGGTCGCCGGGGGCGATGTCGTGCGGCAGCGTCCAATCGAAGCGCACGCCGACGCCGAGCTGCAGGGCAGCGACGAAGAGCGCAAACTCAAGCAGGCCGAGGACGAGGTTGAGCCCGGAGACGTGGTGGCCGAAGAGCCGCATGGTTCAGGTGTTTTCGCAACAGCACCCGCCTGTGGCCCCATGCAGAGGCGCCCCGCGGCGGTGGAGGGTGGGTTCACGTGCCCGCGCCGGAAACGGAGCAACACGCCCCGTCACCGCCCCAGAGAAGCCGCGTGCGACGCCCGGTGCACAGCTTCGGCGGGAGCCCATCCGGGGCACGGCGAGACGGTGGAATCACGGCGGCGCCCGCACGGGGAGCGCCCGCACCCGATACCGCCGCCCATGGTAGCATAGGCGCCGCCCAGGCAGACCGCAGGAGGTCTGCCTCGGACGCCGCGTCGCCCCAAGGTGTCGCTTAATTGGTCCGGGGTCCCGCGGGGATGCCAAGGGATAACGACATGCCGCACTGCCGGCGAACACCCCGAGGGCCGTCCTGTCGGCGGGTGGTGCGGGAGCAGCCCCGGAGCCTGACGCCATGAGCCGGCGACCGGCTGCGCCGACGCAACAAGGGCTGCTGCAAGGCGCCCCGGCCACAGGACGCAAGACGCATCCCCCTCACACAGCCTGATCGCCACCCTGCTGGAGCCAGGATCATGTCCCTTCGACTCGACGCGAGCACCACCACCATCGGTGTCGTCGGCCTGGGCTACGTGGGCTTGCCGCTCGCCGTCGCCCTGGGCCGGCGCTACCGGACCATCGGTCTCGACATCAATGCGGCCCGCATCGCGGAGCTGCGTGCCGGCCGCGACAGCTCGCTGGAAGTGGAGCCCGAAGAGCTCGCGGCCGCCGAGCACCTGAGCTTCACCACGGCGGCGGCGGACCTGGCCCCCTGCGATGTCTACATCGTCACCGTACCGACCCCCATCACAGAGGCGAAGACACCGGACCTGAGGCCGCTCACCTCCGCCAGCGAGCTCCTCGGCGGCGTGCTCGCGCCCGGCAATGTGGTGATCTATGAGTCCACCGTCTACCCGGGCGCCACGGAAGAGGTTTGCGTGCCCTTGCTGGAGGCGGGCTCGGGGCTCAAGCTCAACACGGACTTCTTCGTCGGCTACAGCCCGGAGCGCATCAACCCGGGCGACAAGGAGCACCGGCTCACCACCATCAAGAAGGTCACCTCGGGCTCCACGCCAGAGGCGGCGGACTTCGTGGATGCGCTCTACGCGAGCATCATCACCGCCGGCACCCACCGCGCGAGCAGCATCCGCGTCGCCGAGGCGGCCAAGGTGATCGAGAACACCCAGCGCGATGTGAACATCGCGCTCATCAACGAGCTGGCGCTGATTTTCAACCGGCTCGGCATCGACACCGACGAGGTCCTCGCCGCCGCCGGCAGCAAGTGGAACTTCCTGCCCTTCCGCCCAGGCCTGGTGGGCGGCCACTGCATCGGCGTGGACCCCTACTACCTCACCCACAAGGCGCAGCAGATCGGCTATCACCCGGAGATCATCCTCGCCGGGCGGCGGCTCAACGACAGCATGGGCGCCTTCGTCGCGAGCCAGGTGGTGAAGCTCATGGCCGCGCGCAACGGCTTCCCGCACGATGCCCGGGTGCTGCTGCTGGGGCTCACTTTCAAAGAGAACTGCCCGGACCTGCGCAACACGCGGGTGGTGGACATCGCCGCGGAGCTGAAGCGCTACGGCGTCCACTGCGACGTGCACGACCCCTGGGCCAGCGCTGACGAAGCGCAGCAGGAATACGGCATCCAGCTCATCACGCCCACAGCCGGCGACGGCTATGATGCCGTGGTGCTCGCGGTGGCCCACCGCCAGTTCGCCGCGATGGGCATCGACGCCGTGCGGGCACTCGCCAAGCCCGGCGCCATTGTCTACGACGTGAAGCACCTCTTCCCGGCAGCAGCCGTGGACGGCCGGCTCTGAGGACGCGGGGCGACGCCGCCCCCACCAGCAGCCAACCGCAACCCTGACCCCGCACAGCTCAGCATCATGAAAGTCCTCGTCACCGGCAGCGCCGGCTTCATCGGCTCCGCCCTGTCCCTGCGGCTGCTGGAGCGCGGCGACAGGGTCATCGGCATCGACAACCTGAACGATTACTACGACGTGAGCCTCAAGCAGGCGCGCCTTGATCGCGTGCGCGCCCATGCCGGCTTCAAAGACCTGCGCCTCAGCCTGGAGGACCGCAACGGCGTCGCCGCGGCCTTCGCCGAGCACCGCCCGGACCGCGTGGTCAACCTCGCCGCCCAGGCCGGCGTGCGCTACTCCATCGAGAACCCGCTCGCCTACGTGGATACCAACCTGGTGGGCTTCGCGCACATCCTGGAGGGGTGCCGGCACAACGCCGTCGAGCACCTGGTGTATGCGTCCTCCAGCTCCGTCTACGGCGCCAACACCAGCATGCCCTTCTCGGTGCACGACAACGTGGACCATCCGCTGAGCCTCTACGCCGCCAGCAAGAAGGCCAACGAGCTGATGGCCCACACCTACAGCCATCTCTACCAGCTCCCGACCACGGGCCTGCGCTTCTTCACCGTGTACGGCCCCTGGGGCCGGCCCGACATGGCGCTGTTCAAGTTCACCCGCGCCATCCTCGCAGGGGAGCCCATCGAGGTGTTCAATTACGGCAGGCACCGCCGCGACTTCACCTACATCGACGACATCGTCGAGGGCGTGATCCGGGTGCTGGACAAGATCCCGGAGCCGAACCCCGACTGGTCCGGCGACGCCCCCGACTCCGCCACCAGCTCGGCGCCCTACCGGCTGTACAACATCGGCAACAACCAGCCCGTGGAGCTGATGCACTACATCGAAGTGTTGGAGCGCTGCCTGGGACGCGAGGCCGAGAAGAACCTGCTGCCGCTGCAGCCGGGCGACGTGCCGGACACCTATGCCGATGTCACGGACCTGGTGGAGCAGCTCGGCTATAAGCCCGCCACCAGCGTCGAGGACGGCGTGGCGCGGTTCGTGGACTGGTACCGGGGCTACTACGGGGTCTGAGCCCGCCCGCGACCGCGCCTGCAAAGCGGGCGCAAGCGCCAGCTTCCTTGACTGCCCGGGCCGACAGAACGTCCCAAGAGGGCGCTGAGCGGCACCGTGGCCTGGCTCGCTCATCCTTCGCAACGCGCTTGCAGAAAAGGCTTTGCCAGCAGCCGATATGCGTTGGAGAGCGGTGTCGCGCGCCCGCACGCCCCACTGCCGCGACCAACGGCCGAGTCCCGCACCCCGGGGATGCTCGGGTCTGCCATGGGGCGCCCATCACGCCGAGTAGGCTGCTCCCACCTCGATAGGCGGGCTGCGGATCGCCTCCGCACACGCGATGATCCGCCGCGATGGCCTGTGCTACGCCGAATTGAACGCTCTTCCGCTCTCGTATTGCCATGACCCACAGCGCAACGCCCGATGCACCGGTGCGTACCAAGGCGTATGCAGCCGATGATGCCGTCTCGCCGCGTTCCGAGAACGGCCGCCGCGTCCCGGAGGCGACCTACTGGGCCGAGTACTACCACGCCGCAGACATCTGCTACGAATGGAACGACGGTCGCCTGGAGGAGAAGCCGGTGTCGCGCTGGGAGACCATTGCCGTCTACAAGTGGCTCATGGGCCTGCTGGAGCACTTTCTGAAGGTCCACCCCATCGCCGATTGGGTGGTGCTGGAGATGGGGTTTCGCCTGGCGCTGGCCGACAAGACCATCATCCGCCGTCCCGATCTGGGCGTCGTCCGCCGCGACAATCCCCAGCCGCTCGGCCCCGGCATGGCGTCCTACCCGGGCATTTTCGATGTGTGCATCGAGGCCCTGTCCGACCTGAGCCAGCAGGACATTCGCCGTGACACGGTCACGCAGCACGGCGAGTACGCCGCGGGCGGCGTACCCGAATACTACATCCTCTCCCACCGCGTCGAGCACCAGGCGTTCTATACGCTGGATACAGCCGGCCACTATGTGCCGCTGCCGCTCACCGACGGCGTGGTGCGCTCACGGGTCCTGCCCGGCTTCCAGTTCCGCCCGCGCGACCTGTGCGCGCAGCCGGACTGGGACAGCCTGCGCGCCGACCCGGTGTACGCCGGCTTTGTGCTGTCCGGCTGGACCGCGGCCGAGCAGCGCGCCGAGGCCGAGGCCGCCGCGCGCCGGCAGGCGGAAGCGGAGCTGGCCCGGCTGCGCGCGGAGATCGATGCATCGAAACAGTAGGCCTCAGAACGGGGGCGCCGCATCCTCGACGCCGGTGTCGGCGGTCGCAGCCGCGCCCTGCCGCGGAGGTGCAGCCTCGCCTGCGGGCACCAGCTCGGCCTCCAGGCAGCCCAGGAGCCCCCGCAGCTGCTCGCTCATCAGCGTCATCTCCGCCTCGAAGCGCAGCGCCGGGTCCTCGTCCTCGGCCCCGTCCAGGGCCTGCTCGATAAGCTCGTCCTGGAATTTCAGGCGCTTGAGCGACAGATCGTCGGCAAGCACCAGGGACAGCGCGTCCTGCCAGTTGAGCCCGACGGCCGCCACGCGCATGCCCGTGTCGATGTGCGCGCGGACCTCCGGCGAGCCCAAGTCCACCCCGCGGCAGCGCACGACGCTGCCCTTGTCGGCGGGGTCGCGCAGCTCACACTGATCTTCCAACATCAGCCCAGCGGGCGGCTCACCGGACAGCACCCAGGCGGTGAAGCGCTCGGCGGCCGCCGGCGCGGCGAGCGGCGTCACCGGCAGCGAGCCGAGGCTCTCGCGCAGCAGGGACAGGACCTCCTCGGCCAGCTTGTCGGAGGCCGCATCCACCACCACGCGCCCGGCCTGCGGGTCGATCAGCGCCGGGATGAGCCGCGAGCGGGTGAAGGCCTGCGGCAGCATCTCCGCCAGCAGGGCATCGCGCAGCTGCGATTTCTCGCGACGCGACACGTCCCGGCCCTCGGCCTGCTCCAATTCGGCGACGCGCTCCGCCACCGCCTCGCTGACCACGGCCGCCGGCAACAGCCGCTCCTGCCGGCGCGCGGTCACCAGCAGGCAGCCGTTGGCGGCGTGCACCAGCATCTCCGCCTGCGGCCCGAGCGGCGGCGCCCAGCCGAGGGTCATGGCCTCCAGCGGCCCGCAGCCACGGAAGGTCTTCTCCGCCAGCTGCTCGTGCAGGGCGAGCTGGTCCAGCTCGAAGGGGGTGTTGAGCCGATAGGCCCGAGCGTTCTTGAACATCCGCTGCTCCCGCGCAAAAGCGGCGGATTATCCGGCTCCAGGCACAGGCGGGCAAACCCACATCGCGTTGACAGCAGGGTTGCTGGTTGTCGCGCATCAGGATTCGCACGCAACGGGCAACGATGCAACGCAAAGCGCCGACCTCGTTGCAATGGTTGCGGCATGGCGTCGTTGCGTGAACCTGTCTGAGCCGTGGCACCACGAGTCGAGAAAACAGGTTCAGGCAACCTCGGCCATCACGGACGGCGCCAGCGGCAGCCGCCGCGAGCCCC
>PR_CR_10_Liq_1_inCRDRAFT_1001252_pt1 | contig 14503 bp, 13 predicted proteins | sample PRCRCaboRojoPR_3_FD_10241 | JGI IMG/M metagenome (IMG submission 10241)
GGCACGGCCCTGCCGGCGGTGCAGATCGGCACCGCCGCGGACCTGAAGGTGGGCGAGTGGGTGCTCGCCATCGGCTCGCCCTTCGGCTTCGAGCACTCGGCCACCGCCGGCATCGTCAGTGCCAAGGGCCGCTCGCTGCCCACCGAGGACTATGTGCCGTTCATTCAGACCGATGTCGCCATCAATCCCGGCAACTCGGGTGGGCCGCTGTTCAACCTCGACGGCGAGGTGGTGGGTGTCAACTCCCAGATCTACAGCCGCACCGGCGGCTTCATGGGGCTGTCCTTCGCCATCCCCATCGACGTCGCCATGGACGTGGTGGCGCAGCTCAAGGAGAAGGGCCGGGTGAGCCGCGGCTGGCTCGGGGTGCTGATCCAGGACGTGACCCGCGAGCTCGCTGCCACCTTCGGCCTGCGTCATCCGCGCGGCGCACTGGTGGCGCAGGTGCTGCCGGACAGCCCGGCGGCGGCCGCAGGCCTGCAGGCCGGCGACATCGTGCTCGCCTTCAACGGCAAGGAGGTGGCCACCTCCAGCAACCTGCCGCCGCTGGTGGGCGCTGCCAAGGTGGGCACCGAGGCCATGCTGACGGTGCTGCGCAACGGCGAGACCATCGAGCTGCCCGTGATGCTCTCCGAGCTGCCGGAAGAAGAAGCCTTCGCCGTCGCCCCGGGCCAGGTGGAGCAGGCGGCTGCCGACCGCCTGGGCCTGGTGGTGGAAGACCTGAGCGCCGAGGAGCGCGAGCGCATGGGCCTCACGGACCGCGGCGTCATCGTCGAGAGCGTGGAAAGCGGCCCGGCGCAGCAGGGCGGCATCCGTGCCGGTGACATCATCATCAGCTTCGACAACGAGCCGGTGCCGGACACCAGGCGCTTCCGCCAGCTGCTGGATGCCGTGGAGCCGGGGGCATCCATCGCCGTGCTGGTGCAGCGCGGCGATGGGCGCATGTTCTACCCCATCCGTATCCCCACGGAGTAATACGGGCCGCAACGCCCGTGCCGCGGCGCCCTTTCTGCGCGCGGCGCCAACCAGGACCAAGCCCCAGATGCCGGACCAGAAACACATCCGCAACTTCTCCATCATCGCGCACATCGACCACGGCAAGTCGACGCTGGCGGACCGCTTCATCCAGCATTGCGGCAGCCTCACCGACCGCGAGATGTCCAACCAGGTACTGGACTCCATGGATCTCGAGCGCGAGCGCGGCATCACCATCAAGGCGCAGAGCGTGACCCTCGACTATCCGGCGCTGAACGGCGAGGTGTACGAGCTGAACTTCATCGACACGCCGGGCCACGTGGACTTCTCCTACGAGGTCTCGCGCTCGCTCGCCGCCTGCGAAGGGGCGCTGCTGGTGGTGGACGCAGCCCAGGGCGTGGAGGCCCAGAGCGTGGCCAACTGCTACACCGCCATCGACCTCGGGCTCGAGGTGCTGCCGGTGCTGAACAAGATCGACCTGCCCTCGGCGGAGCCGGAGCGGGTGATCCGGGAGATCGAGGAGATCATCGGCCTGGAGGCCGAAACCGCACTGCGGGTGAGCGCGAAGACGGGGCTCGGCATCCCGGAGCTGCTGGAGCGGCTGGTGGAGCACGTGCCACCGCCCGCGGGCGACGCCGATGCGCCGCTGCAGGCGTTGATCGTCGACTCCTGGTTTGACTCCTACGTGGGCGTGGTGTCGCTGGTGCGGGTGGTGAACGGCACGCTGAACAAGAAGGACCGGATCAAGGTCATGTCCACAGAGCGCGTGTACCAGGCGGACCGCGTCGGCGTGTTCACGCCGAAGAAGACCGACCGGCCGGGGCTGGGCGTCGGCGAAGTGGGCTTTCTCATCGCCGGTATCAAAGACATCGACGGCGCCCCGGTGGGCGACACCATCACCAGCGCCGACCGCCCGGCGGCAGCGCGGCTGCCAGGGTTCCGACAGATCCAGCCGCGGGTGTTCGCCGGGCTCTATCCCGTGTCCTCCGACGACTATGAGGACCTGCGCGATGCGCTCGGCAAGATCCGGCTGAACGACTCGTCGCTGTTCTATGAGCCGGAGACTTCCCAGGCGCTGGGCTTCGGCTTCCGCTGCGGCTTCCTCGGCATGCTGCACATGGAGATCCTGCAGGAGCGCCTGGAGCGCGAGTACGACCTCGACCTAATTACCACGGCGCCCACCGTGGTCTACGAGGTACTCAAGCACGACGGCGAGACCCTGCATGTGGACAATCCGGCCAACCTGCCGGAGACGAGCGCCATCGACGAGATCCGCGAGCCCATCATCGAGGCCCATATTCTGGTGCCGCAGGACCTGCTGGGCGGGGTCATGGGCCTGTGCATCGAAAAGCGCGGGGTGCAGAAGCAGCTCCAGTACCTGGGCGGGCAGGTGCAGGCCGCCTTCGAGCTGCCGCTGAACGAAGTGGTGCTGGACTTCTTCGATCGGCTCAAGTCCGTGAGCCGCGGCTACGCGTCCTTCGAGTACGAGCTGAAGCGCTTCCAGGCGGCGGATCTGGTGAAGTTGGATATTCTCATCAACGGCGAGCGCGTGGATGCCCTGTCGCTCATCGTCCACCGCAGCAACGCCATGTTCCGCGGCCGCGAGCTCACCGAGCGCATGAAGGAGCTGATCCCGCGGCAGATGTACGAGGTGGCCATTCAGGCCGCCATCGGCAGCAAGATCATCGCCCGCACCACCGTCAAGGCCCTGCGCAAGAACGTCACCGCCAAGTGCTACGGCGGTGACGTCACCCGCAAGCGCAAGCTGCTGGAGAAGCAGAAGGCCGGCAAGAAGCGCATGAAGCAGGTGGGTCGGGTGGAGATCCCGCAGGAGGCATTCCTTGCCGTCTTGCAGGCGGGGAAGGATAATTAGGGGTTTTGTAAGCGGAAGCCACTCCGCGAGGCAGCATGAGCTTCGACTTCCCGACCTTCCTCGTCGCCGCGACGGCGCTCACCGGCGGCATCTGGCTGGTGGACGCCCTGGTGTTCGCACCGCGCCGCCGTCGGCTTGCCGCCGAAGCGGCGGCGGCCGGCGGCAGTGCGGACACGGCGGCGACCGGTGCCGGCGGCGCACAGGCCAGGGCCGAGCGGCGCTGGCGCGAGCCCGTGATCGTGGAATACGCCCGGTCGTTCTTCCCGGTCATCCTGGCGGTGCTGCTGCTGCGCTCTTTCCTGGTGGAGCCCTTCCGCATCCCCTCCGGCTCCATGATGCCCACCCTGCTGGTGGGGGACTTCATTCTGGTGAACAAGTTCGCCTACGGGCTGCGCTGGCCGGTGCTGAACAGCAAGTTCCTGGCGCTGGGTGAGCCCGAGCGCGGCGACGTGGTGGTGTTCCGCTTTCCCCGGGATGAATCCATCGACTACATCAAGCGCGTGGTGGGCGTGCCCGGCGACCAGGTCTACTATCGCAACAAGCGGCTGTACGTGAACGGCGAGCCTGCGGAGCAGGTGCCGCTGCCGCCCTATGTCGGCGAGGGCTCAGGCCAGGGCCACACAGGTGCGCTGCGCGCCGTGGAGAACCTCGACGGCATGGAGCACAAGATCCTCATCAACCCCCGCGCCCGCGACCTGCCGCCCGGCTGTACCGTGCTCGCGGACGGACCCGTGACCGTGCCGGAGGACGCCTACTTCGTCATGGGCGACAATCGCGACAACAGCAACGACAGCCGTTGCTGGGGCTTCGTGCCCGAGGGCAACCTGGTGGGCAAGGCGTTCGCCATCTGGATGCACTGGGACGGCCGCCGCGACGGGCTGCCCATCGCCTTCGGCCGACTCGGCGACGTGATCCACTGAAGCCCGTGGCGCCCATGTCCCCTGCGCGCACCACCTCCTCGCGCACGTTGCGGCCCCGTCGCCGCCAGCGCGGCATGAGCTTCGGCGTTGTGCTCGTCGTCATCGTGCTGGTGGTGTTCTTCGTGCGTGTGGCCATCGCCATGGTGCCGGCCTACACGGGCTTCTGGCAGGTCCAGTCCATCATGGACGGGCTGCCGGAGCGGCCCGAAATCATCGCCAAGGGACCCCGCGGCATCATGCAGAGCATCAGTACCCAGCTCGGTATCAACAATATCGACAGCGTAAGCCGTAACGACTTCAAGCTGGAGCGGGTCAGCGACGGGCTGAACCTCGCGCTCAGCTACGAGGTGCGCAAGCACCTTATCGCGAATGTCGATGTGGTCATGGCCTTCGACCACGCGGTGCTGCTCGAAGCACCATGACCGCCGACCCGGCCCCGCTGGTGCGGGCACTGCTCGGGGATGACGCAGCCCTGCGCGCCGATCTCCTGACCCTGGCCCTGACCCACCGCAGCGCCGGGCGCGCCAACAACGAGCGTCTGGAGTTCCTCGGCGATGCCGCCCTCGGGCTGGTGATGGCCGAGGCCCTGTGGGCGCGCCTGCCGCAGGCGGATGAGGGCGCGCTGAGCCGGCGCCGCGCGGCCCTGGTGAACAAGGACAGCCTTGCCTCACTGGCCCGGGAGCTGCGCCTCGGCGATTATCTGCACCTCGGCCCCGGCGAGCTCCGCACCGGCGGCCACGCCCGGGACTCCATCCTCGCCGATGCCCTGGAAGCGGTCATCGGGGCCGTCTATGTGGACCGCGGCTTCGCGCAGGTGCGGGACATGCTGCTGCGGCTCTTCGCCGGACGCCTGGACCGGGTGGCGGGCGAGGACGCTGTGAAGGACCCGAAGACGCGCCTGCAGGAATGGCTCCAGGCCCGCCGGCGACCCGTGCCGGAATACAGCGTGGATGAGATCTGCGGTGCGCCGCACGCTCAGGACTTCGCCGTCACCTGCCGACTCGCGGACACGGCCGAGGCGATGCAGGGGCACGGCAGCAGCCGCCGCCGTGCGGAGCAGCAGGCGGCGGAGCGGATGCTGGCCCGCCTGCAGGGGGATGCCGATGGCTGAGCGCTGCGGCACCGTCGCCATCGTCGGCCGGCCCAATGTCGGCAAGTCGACGCTGCTGAACCGCCTGCTGGGCCAGAAGCTGGCCATCACCTCGCACAAGGCGCAGACGACGCGCCACGCCATCCTCGGCGTCAAGAGCCGCGGCGACGGGCAGATCCTGTACGTGGACACGCCGGGGCTGCACCAGCGCGGCGGCAATGCGCTGAACCGGCTGCTGAACCGCACGGCCCGCGCGGCCCTGGCGGATGTGGACCTGATCGTGCTCGTGGTGGAAGCACTGCGCTTCACGGATGAGGACGCGCTGGCGCTGGAGGCCGCCGGCGCTGCGGGTCCGCCCGTGCTGCTGGCGGTGAATAAGGTGGACCGGGTCAAGGACAAGACGGCCTTGTTGCCGGACCTTGAGCGGCTCGCCGCGCGCCACGCGTTCGCCGAGATCGTGCCGCTCTCGGCGCGCACCGGCGAGCAGGTGCAGTTGCTGGAGGACCGGGTGCTGGCGCGGCTGCCGGAGGGCGAGCGGGTGTATCCGCAGGACCAGCTCACGGACCGCTCCGAGCGGTTCTTCGCCGCCGAGCTGCTGCGCGAGCAGCTGACCCGGCGCTATGCCCAGGAGCTGCCCTATGCCGTCAGCGTGGAGATCGAGCGCTTCGAGGACCAGGGCGGGCGCTACCTGATCCATGCCCTGATCTGGGTGGAGCGCGAGACCCAGAAGGCCATCGTCATCGGCCGCGGCGGGGAAGCGCTCAAGGCCACCGCCAGCGAGGCGCGCCGGCAGATGCAGCAGATGTTCGGCTGCCCGGTGCATCTGGAGGTCTGGGTCAAGGTCAAGGCCAGCTGGAGCAGCGACGAGGCGGCGCTGGTGAGCCTGGGCTATGGCGACTAGGGCTTGTGGCCCATGCCCCGCGATGAGTTCCACGCCGCCTATGTGCTGCACCGTCGGGACTACGGCGACAGCAGCCTGCTGCTTGAGATCTTCGCCGCGACCTCCGGCCGGCTGCCGCTGGTGGCCAAGGGGGCACGCCGCGGCCGTCGGGCCGGCGGCAGTCAGGCGGCGCTGCTGCAGCCCTTCGCGCCGCTGCTCCTGGCCTGGACGGGCCGCGGCGAGGTCCGCACCCTGACCCGGGCGGAGCCCGCCGGGCGGCCGGCCGCGCTGGCGGGCGACGCCTTGTACTGCGGCTTTTACGTCAACGAGCTGCTGCTGCGGCTGCTGGCGCGCGATGAGGGCGACGCCGTGCTTTTCGGCGCTTATCAACAAGTGCTCGCAGAGCTGGCCGCGGCCGATGCCGACACCCCGCTGCGTCGCTTCGAGCTGACCCTGCTCGGGCAGCTCGGCTACCGCCCGCCGCTGGACCGGGACGCGCACACCGGCGCACCGGTGCAGGCCGAGATGCGCTATGTTTTCGATCCGGAACGCGGCCCCATCGAGGCGGTCTCAATCAAGCCCGGCCCAGCCGGCGCCGCAGCGACCGTAAGCGGCGCGACCCTGCTGGCGCTGCACGCGGGTGACGCGCTCCACGGCGATGCGGTGCGCGAGGCGCGTGATCTGCTGCGGCGGCTGCTGGCCCCGCACCTGGGCGAGAAGCCGCTGCGCAGCCGGGCACTGTTCGCGGCGCGACGACGGCGCGAGGAGCGCTGATGTGGCGAGCCTTGAAGACAGATCGCCACGCCCGCCGGCACCGTAACGCAGCCATCACAAGCACCTGACGATCCTGCAAGGAGCCCACGCATCATGTCCGAAACCGACGGTACGACCATCCTCCTCGGCGTCAACATCGATCACGTGGCGACGCTGCGCCAGGCCCGCGGCACCCGCTACCCGGAGCCCATCCAAGCCGCGCTGGTGGCCGAGCAGGCGGGCGCCGACGCCATCACGCTGCACCTGCGGGAGGATCGCCGTCACATCCAGGACCGGGACGTGGAGCTGCTGCGCGACATTCTGCACTCGCGCATGAATCTGGAGATGGCGGCCACCGCGGAGATGGGCCGCATCGCGAGCCGCCTGCGCCCGGCGGACTGCTGTCTGGTGCCGGAGCGCCGCGCCGAGCTCACCACCGAGGGCGGGCTGGACGTCGCCGGGCACCGTGCCGAGCTGAGCGACTTCTGCGCCATGCTCGCCGAGGCCGGCGTGCGGGTCTCGCTCTTCATCGACCCCGATCCCGCCCAGCTCGATGCTGCGGCGGAGGTGGCCGCACCCGTGGTGGAGATCCACACCGGCCGCTACGCCGATGCCGAGACGCCCACGGCACGGGCCGGCGAGCTGGCGCGCATCGCAGGCGCCGTTGAGCACGGGCTGGGCCTGGGGCTGCAGGTGAACGCCGGCCATGGGCTCGACTATCACAACACCGCGGCCGTCGCCGCCATACCCGGCGTGCGCGAGCTCAACATCGGCCATGCCATCATTGCCCGTGCCGTCTTCTCCGGCCTCGCCGCCGCCGTTGCAGACATGAAGGCTGTCATGCTGCGGGCGGCGGCGACGCGCGCCTGAGCGTCGGCCCTCGACGCACACCTCTCCGGTCCGGCCGGGGCTGGGCAGGGGCCGTCAACACAGCGCGCCGCTGCGGCGGTTTACGCGAGCCCTGTGGAGGAAATCCACAGGCTGCGTTTTGTCCGTCCGTCGCTATGCTGTCCTGCAAGGCCGGGCGCGTGCCGGAGTCAGCGCCGCCTCAGGCTGCTCCAGCAGCGCGCGCTACGCACCGCGAAGGTGCAACGGCAAGCAGCAGCGCGGCAGCGCTTGCGGCCTGGCGGGCTTGCAGACCCAGCGTCTGCGCGCGCCCGGCGCGGCTCCCCCTCCAGCCCTTGAATCGGTACGATTCTTGCACAAGTGTGGGGGAGCACACCCGGTAACCGCAAGCCTCAGCGGAGAGCCCCCCATGAGCCAGTCCGATGCAACGCCGACGCCTCCCAGCACCGCTCCGGCCAAGCCGGCGGTTCTGATCATCCTGGACGGCGTCGGCGTCAACCCGAGCAAGCTCAACAACGCCGTGGCCCAGGCGCAGACACCGCGTCTGGACGAGTACTTCCATCGCTATCCGTTCACGGTGCTGAACGCCTCCGGCGGCGGCGTCGGGCTGCCGGACGGGCAGATGGGCAATTCCGAGGTCGGCCACATGACGCTCGGCAGCGGCTGCACCGTGCGCCAGGACCTCGTCCTCATCGACGACGCCATCGCCGACGGCAGCTTTCAGATCAACGCCGCCCTGGTGGCCGCCGCGGATGCCGCCAAGGCCGCCCGCCGTCCGCTGCACCTGTTGGGACTGGTCTCAGACGGCGGCGTGCACTCCCATGTGCGCCACCTGATGGCGCTCATCGAGCTGTGCCGCAGCCGCGGCGTCAAGCCGTTGCTGCACATGGTCACCGACGGCCGCGACACGCCGCCCAAATCGGTGCTCAACGACCTGAGCGAGGTGGAGCAGGCCCTGGATGCGGCAGGCGGCGGCTTCGCCACCGTCAGCGGTCGCTACTACGCCATGGATCGCGACCGCCGCTGGGAGCGCACCGAGCGCGCCTGGCGTGCCATCGTGCTCGGCAAGGGCCGCGGCGCCGCCGACGCGCGGGGCGCCATCAACGCGGCCTACGCCGCCGGCGAGACCGACGAGTTCATTCACCCGAGCGTCATCCACGGCTACACGGGGCTCGAGCCCGGCGACTCCCTGGTGCTGTTCAACTTCCGCAAGGACCGCCCGCGGCAGATCGCGGCGGCGCTGGCCGTCGAGGATTTCCAGGGCTTCGACCGCGGCGGCTCGCCGCGCGCCGCCATCACCTGCATGATGGACTACGACAAATCGCTCGGGCTGCCCTACGCCTTCACGCCGGAGACGCCCGCGGTGGCGCTGAACCGCTACCTGAGCGAGCTCGGCATGCGGCAGTTCCACTGCGCGGAGACCGAAAAGTACGCCCACGTGACCTTCTTCTTCAACGGCGGTGTCGAGGCGCCCGCGCCGGGCGAGGAGCATCGTCTGATCCCGTCCCCATCGGTGCGTACCTACGACATGAAGCCCGAGATGAGCGCACCGCAGGTGGCGGACGCGGTGGTGGCGGCCATCCAGGGCGGGCAGTTCGGCTTCGTGGTGGTCAACTTCGCCAACGGCGACATGGTGGGCCACACCGGCGACATGCACGCCGCCGTGCGCGCCATGGAGGCGGTGGACACCCAGGTCGGGCGGGTGCTGGATGCGGCGGTGGCCGCGGACTGCGCGGTGCTGCTCACCGCAGACCACGGCAACTGCGACATGATGACGGACCCGGAGACCGACGAGCCGCACACCCAGCACACCACCCACCCGGTGCCGCTCCTGGTGGTGGACCAGCAGCGCTGGCTGTTGGCGCCCGCGGGCACGCTGGCGGATGTGGCGCCCTCGCTGCTGACGCTGATGGGCCTGCCGGTGCCAGAGGCCATGACCGGCCGCTCGCTGCTGCTGCACACGCTGGCACCACAGCCGACGGCGGTCATCGAGCAGCGGCGCATGGCCAACGCCGGCTGAGCCGCGCCATGGCCACGGCACTGCTGCCGCCGAGGTCGACGCAACCCCAACGGAGGTCGCCGATGGCACCGCCCCCGACCCATGGCCCTTCGCCTCACACCCGCTCTCCGGACAAGCACCGGCGGCAACGCCGGCGCACGCTCACCTCCCTGGTGCATCGTCTCGCGCTGCTGATCACGCTGGCCATCGGTGGTGGGGCCTTGGTCTACAATGCCGTCAGTATCGTCAACGGCGAGGGCGGTCTGGTGCGCCTTCCGGCGCTCTCCGGTGCCGGCTGGAGCGGCGGCACGCCGGCCGTCTCCGGCTGACGCCGGCCACCCGAGTCTGCTCGGGCCGACCCGGCACGCCCGGCCGCACCGACATCGAGACAACAACGCCGGATCCCGTGACGCGACCGCTGTGGGTGACGCGGTCCGGCCCGGCACATGGCCCAGCATAGGGCCCAGCATAGGGCCCGGCATATGGCCGGGCACACGGATCGGCACAATGACACCATGCCCAGCGGAACCCTGACCCTCGTTTTCGCCATCGAGCGCGGCACGCCGTCGCCGCTGACCCTGCATCGCACCAAGGCCGCCGTGCCCTTCGCCGGCAAGTACCGGGTCATCGACTTCCCCCTCACCAACTGCCTGCACTCGGGGCTCCGGCAGGTGCTGGTGCTGACCCAGTACAAATCGCACTCGCTGCATAAGCACCTGCGCGACGCCTGGTCGCTGTTCAACGCCGAGCTCGGCGAGTTCATCACCGCCGTGCCACCACAGATGCGCGACGGCGGCGGCTGGTACCTGGGTGTGCTGGAAGCCCTGCGCCAGAACCGCTATCTCATCGAGCGCTCCCGTGCCGAGCAGGTGCTGCTGCTCGACGGCGGCGTCGTCTATCGCATGGACTACGCCGAGCTGATCCGCTGCCACCGCGAGCAGGCCGCTGCGGTCACCTGTGCCTTGCGTCCCGCGGGGGGCGCGTTGGCGGAAGGTGCGGTGACGGTGAGCTGCGATGCCGACGACCGCATCCGCGCGCTGTCCCCGCAGGCCGCCGCGCCGGCGGACGGGCAGGCGATCTACGACGCCCCCATGGGTGTCTATCTGGTGGACAAGGCGCTGCTGCTGGCGGAGCTCGACGCCCTGGCCGCGGCGGAGGCGAAGGCCGCCGCGGCGGCGGATGCGGCCTCGCCGCCCGGCGCCGGGGCGGACCTCGCGCTGCACCTGCTGCAGCCGCTGCTGGAGCGTGAGACGGTCTATGCCTATCGTTTCGGCGGCGAGCGCGGGCGGGTGACACCGGATCAGTACTGGAGCGATCTCGGCTCCACCGATGCCTACTTCCGCGCCAACATGGCGCTGCTGGAGGCGGCGCCGCCGCTGGACCTCTATCAGCCGGACTGGAACATTTTGACGTACCAGGGGCAGTACCCGCCGGCGCGCACCGTGCCCGGCGCCAACTCCGGCAACGAAGGGATCTTCGTCAATTCCATGCTCGCGGCGGGCACCGTCATCCGTGGCGGCGGCGTCAGCCATTCGGTGCTGTTCCCGCAGGTGGAGGTGGACGACGGTGCCATCGTCGACGAGGCCATCCTGTTCGAGGGCGTGAAGGTCGGCGAGGGCGCGCAGATCCGCCGCTGCATCTGCGACAAGGACGTCGTCATCGGCCCGGGCGAGCGCATCGGCTTCGACCGGGCCGCGGACGAGGCGAGGTTCGATGTCTCACCGGACGGCATCGTCGTGATTCCCAAAGGGCAACGGGTCTGACCAGGGCAGGGCGGCCATGTCCGGGTCGCACGCCCGCCGCCTGCGCGAGGTCTTCGACACCCTGCTCACAGCCCATGGCCCGCAGCGTTGGTGGCCCGCCGACACCGCCTTCGAGGTCATGGTGGGTGCCGTGCTCACCCAGAACACCGCCTGGACCAATGTGGAGAAGGCCCTTGCGCGGCTCACCGAGCGCATCCCGCTGACGCCCGAGGCCCTGCTCGACCTGCCCGAGCCCGAGCTCGCTTTGCTGCTGCGGCCCGTCGGCTATTTCAACGTCAAGGCCGCGCGGCTGCGGGCCTTCTGTGCCGCGCTGCTGACCGCCGGCGGCGAGTCGGCACTCGCCGCCGAGGACACCGCGCGCCTGCGCCGGCGCCTGCTCGCCGTGCACGGCATCGGCCCGGAGACCGCGGACGACATGCTGCTCTACGCCTTCGGGCGGCCGGTGTTCGTCGTCGACGCCTACACCCGGCGGCTGTTCGGGCGCCTGGGCCTGCTCGACGGCGGCGAGGGCTACGACGCCGTCCGGGCGCTGTTCGAGCAGGCGCTCGGTCCGGACACCGCGCTCTTTAACGAGTACCACGCCCTCATCGTCCGCCACGCCAAGGACATCTGCCGGGCGCGGCGGCCGCTGTGCGCTGCCTGTGTGCTGCGGACGGGCTGTCCCGGTGCCGCCTGAGAGCCGGGCGTCGCCTGCGTCCGACCCCAGCTGCCCGCGATCACGGCCGATCAGGCCGCCGGCCGACCGCTGCGGGTTTCATCTCCGCGCCGGACGATCAGGTGTCGGGTACCTCCTTGCTGTAGAGCACGGACCACTCCGCCACCCCCTGCACGGTGTCGCTTGCGATGCGCTCGGCGGCGTGCAGGGTCTCCAGGGTCCAGCCGCCGATCGCATGGTAGGCCACCTGGCCGCCGGTCATGTGCGGGCGACGTCCGCGGCAAGCGGCGGGCGGCGAAACAAGAGGTCTGCCTGCACGGGCTCCCCCTGATAGACGTAGGTGTTATAGCGTCCGTCAAGGCTGAATCCGGCTTCGGTCAGAAAGCGCTCGATCTCCTCGCGCAGGGCCTGGCCTTCGTACAGCTCGACATAAGAGGCCTCGACGTAGATCGCGTCGATGTGGGGCAGCAGATCGGTGGCGCCCTTGAGTACCTCCAGCTCGAAGCCCTGGACGTCGATCTTGAGCAGGACCGGGCGCGGCAGCGGTGTGGGCAGGCAAGTGTCGAGCCGTTTGATCGCTACCCGGCACTCGCCGGACGCTTCCATGCCGAAGATGGCCTTTTGGCGTACGCCCAATGCGAGCAGGGAGGATGAGTCCGTGCGGGTGGCGAGGTGCATGCGGCCTTCGCCGGGCTCGGCGCCCAGGGCACAGTCGTGGAGCTCGGCCTGTCCGCGGGTGACCCGCTGGAGCTTCTCCCTGGGCCTCGGGAGGGGCTCGAAGCAGATGAGCCGGGCCTTGGGCCAACGGGTCTGGGCGTAGACGGCAAACTGTCCTTTGTTGGCGCCGACATCGACGACCGTGGCGAAGCTGTCGCGCCCGAGCGCGGTGTCGTGCTCCAGGGTGGCGGCCACGCCCAGGCGCAATGCTGGCCAGCAAGCGGGCGTTTGCAGGAGCTTCACGTACTTGCGCAGACGGGGCGACATGTCGGTAATTCGTGCCTTGTCTTGGCTGCTGGGGTCTGTGATTGCCGGACCGGCTTTGGGGCCGGTTCGGATGGAACCGGTGTGTGGTCCGTCGCTGGGGTCAGTGGCTGGGTTCAGTGGCTGGGGTCAGGGCCTGCGGGGTTGGGCGAGGCGGGAGACGCCGCGTGCGATGTGCAGGAGGTAGAGCGCTGGCAGCGGCGCTTGTTTGTGGGCGTATTTTTGACGGATGAAGTCCGGTGCCGGCAAGGCGTAGGTGGTGGCGAGCTGGAGCCGGCCCCGCAGCGTCGGCTGTGCCTTGATGTCGGTGAGCAGTTTGTTGAAGAGCCCGCGTCGCAGATAGGCGGCGCTGGGCTCGTGAATGTCGCTCACGTCCAGCCGCTTCATAATGTCCGCCGGAATGGATGTGTGGAAGGCGTTGGCCGTGGTGCGCAGTGTATCCCAGCAAACCCGGCGTATGGCTTTGTCCTCGGCAAACGCTGCCAGGCCCAGCCAGTCGTCCCGCGTGAAGGCTTCGGCGAGCAGGTGCGCATCGTACAGCCAGATGAGCCGATCCGGCTCGATCAGGGTCTCGCCGGCTGCGCGGACCACTGTCGTGAAGTTGGCGGCCCGGTGCATGCAGACGTGCAGCATCGCGTGCACGGGGCAGAGGGCGCGGGCGTCGGCGCCCAGGGAGGGGAGCGCGATGCTGTCCGCGTAGAGCATGTCGAAGCCGAGCAGCGGGGTGAAGATGCGAAGGTCGTTCAGCTGCCAGTGCAGGTCGATGGCGTCCGCCCCGGGCAGTGACCGCGGCGGAGAGTAGGTCAGCTGAAAGGAGCCGGCTGCCTGAAGCTGGTGCTCGGGTTGATAACCGGCGGCGATGAGCACCTCGTCGGCGTCGGCTTGTCGGTGCGCTGGAATCAACAGATCCAGGTCCCCCCGGGTGCGGAGGTAGGGCTGCGGGTAAATGCTGTACGCAAGCGCGGCGCCCTTGAGGATGAGGACCGGGACACTCGCTGCTGCGAAGCGGCTGAGCAGCGCGCGGATCGCGGCCCCGCGCGCCAGTTCGCGGGCTGCCGCCTGCTGCACGACAGGCTTGAGCTCGACCCGCAGCCAGTCCGCAACGGAACCGCGGGCTTGGCGACGCTCCAGGGCGTCGTAGGTGAGTGCTCCGACGCCGTGCACGGCGCACAGGTGGCGCAGGCGCTGCCGGTCATCCACGCTGAGCGCATCGACATCCGATGCCTGCTCGCCGCGCAGCAGCCTGGTGATCTGCGAGGTCAGCCATGCGTCGGACACTGTCGGTGCCGGGCCTGTCATCGTCAATGAGGCGTCCTCGTCCGGTGGTTTGTTCACGGTCAGTTCCAGCTCCTGCTCGAAACCGGCGAGCACCTTGTCGTGCTCCAGCACTTCGGTTGCGTATTGTCGACCTGCTGTGCCGAGCCGCCGGCGCAGCGCTGGGTCAGCGGCGAGCTGCTCGATGGCGGCAACGAATGCCTCAGCATCATCCGGTGGAACAATCAGACCGGCATGAGCCAGCACGGTTGCCACCTGCGTCTGCGGCACTACCGTGGCGATGACGGGGCGGCCGCTTGCGACCATGCCGGTGAGCTTCGAGGGCATGACGCGGTCGGCGGCATCGGCCTTTTGCGGCAGCAGATGGATGTCCGCGAGATTGAGAAAATCATTCAATCGCGCGGCGGGCTGCAGCGGCAGCCACCGAATGTTGTGGATGTCGGCGGCTTGCGCGCGCAGGCGTTCATAGGCGGCGCCGGTTCCCGCCATGATG
>PR_CR_10_Liq_1_inCRDRAFT_1001253_pt1 | contig 14502 bp, 2 predicted proteins | sample PRCRCaboRojoPR_3_FD_10241 | JGI IMG/M metagenome (IMG submission 10241)
CGGTGCCCGCAGGCCGGGTCGTGCGCGCGCCACAGCTGCGCCGCCCGCTGCGCCAGCGCCTGCCGGTCGGCGGGCGGGTCGGCCAGACAGGCATCGATACGCCGCAGCAAGTCGGCGCGATCGGGGGCGGAGAACAGCAGCAGTTGCGCGCCGTCGCGCCGGCGGGCGGGCTGGAAGGTGCACAGCGGCTCGGCGTCGGTGGGCGCCTCCTCGAGGATCGCATGGCTGTTGACGCCGCCGAAGCCGAACGCGCTCACCCCCGCCCGGCGCAGCCCGCCGCTGGGGTGCACCCAGGGGCGTGTCTCGGTGTTGACGTAGAAGGGGGTGTCGTCGAGCCCGAGCCCGGGGTTGACCTCGGCGCAGAGGGTGGGCGGCAGCACCCGATGGTGCAACGCCAGGCACACCTTGATGAGCGAGGCGATGCCGGCGGCGGGAATGCAATGGCCGATCATGGACTTGACCGAGCCGATGCCGATGCGTGGGAAGCGCCCGGGGCGCGTGCCCCAAATGCGTCGCATGGCGCCGATCTCGGTGCGGTCGCCGAGGGGGATACCGGTGCCGTGACATTCCAGCAGGCCCAGGGTCTGCGGGTGGATGTCGCATTGCGCGTAGGCGCGCCGCATGGCCAGCGCTTCGCCATCTTCGGACGGCGCCATGACGCCCTTGCCGCGGCCGTCGGAGGACTGGCCCACGGCCTTGAGCACGGCGTAGATGCGATGACCCGCCGCGCGGGCGTCGGCGAGCCGCATGAGCGCGAGCACGCCGCCGCCCTCGCCGAGCAGCGTGCCGTCGGCGCTGGCATCGAAGGGACGGATACGCGAGCTGCGCGACAGGGCGGCGAGCTGGCAGAACACCATGTACACCAGCGGCGAGGTGGAGGTATTGATGCCGCCGGCCAACATCAGATCGGCGCGTCCGCGCTGCAGCTCGAGCATGGCGGATTCCACCGCGATGAGCGAGGACGCGCAGGCGGCATCGAGAATGTAGTTGGGCCCCATGAGGCCGAGCCGGTTGGCGATGCGCCCGGTCATGACATTGGGGACCAGGCCGGGGATGGAATCGGCATGGATGGGCGGCAGCGCCTGCTTGAGCAGCTGCTTGACCTCGGCGGCGGCGGCGGCATCGAGTGCCGGTGTGAGCGCCGCGATCAGATCCACAGTCTGGTCCACCACCACGCAATGCTGGATGCCGTTGGTATTGGCGCGATGGATGTGAATGCCGTGGCCGAGGATGATGCCGGTGCGCTCGCCGTCGTAGGCACCGGGGCCGAGGCCGGCGTCTTGCAGGGCATCGCGGGCGAGGGTCAGGGCGTGGTACTGATCCGGCTCACTCCCCTGCAGGGAGTTGGGCATGATGCCGAAGGCGGCCGGGTCGAAGCGCGAGAGCTCGCGCAGGAAGCCGCCTTTCTGGGTGTAGAGCCGGTCGAGGGCGGTGCTGTGCGGATCCAGATAGCGTGCGCCGCCCCATTGCGGCAGCGGATCGCCGATGGCGTCGACGCCGTCGAGGATGTTGGCCCAGAAGCGGCTGGCATTCGCCGCCGCAGGAAACAAGCCGGACAAGCCGACTACGGCGATATCGCAGGCGTCGAACTGTTGCATGGCATGTGCGCGGGCGCTCAGGCGGCGCTGCGGGATTCGGCGGGTCCGGGCAGCGGTGCGCCGCCGGCCCAGCCGCCGCCGACCCGGTTGAGTGCGGCCTTGGCGGTGGCCTCGCAATCGCGCAGCAGCAGCCGCAGGCGGCCCTGGGTGTCGCAAAAGGCGATATCGTAGCGGATCACCGCGGCGTTGGGGGCGGAGCGGATCTGCAGGTGGCAGATCAACTCGCCGGGCAGCGGCTCGGTGCCGAAGCACTGGGTGGCGCCGATGCGGTTGGGCAGCGGGGTGGTGTCGCGCATGGCGCGCGACCAAATCAGCACCAGCTGCTCGGCACCGTCCATGAGGGCCGGGTCCAGTACCCAGTGTGCCGCGGTCGCCGCCGGATTGAGCCGTGCCGGCGGCGTGGTGGCGAGCCGGGCGAGGACGCCGCGCGCATCGATGGCCAGCAGTGCACGAATGCTTTGCAGCGACGGGCCATGGAACAGCCAGTGGCGGTAGGCGTAGGCCACGTCCACCGGCGGCGGGGCCCAATCCGTGGGCAGCGCATGGGGCGCCGGCGGCGCCGGCGCCTCGAGCAGCGTCGCCGTGGCGCGGTAGCACAGCCGGGGATGCGCCGCCTGCTGGAACAACCGCAACGTGAAGCCCCGCGCGCCGTCGCGCTCCACTTCGATGCGCAGGCCAACGGCGGCGTCCGCCAGCCGGATCCCCTGCAGCAGCTGGGTGGAGAGCACCAGGCGCTGGCGGGCGTGGGGGGCGCACAGCGCCACCGCCTCGGCCAGGTAGGCATGCGCCGCCGCCGCCGGCATCACCGGGATGCCGTCGAGGCGGTGGTGATCCAGATAGGGATCGGTGATGAGGTCGAGGGTCTTGTCGATGACCCAGCCCGTGGGCGTTGACGACAGCACCACATCGCCGAGCAGGGCGAGGTCAGGGGTCTGGTGGCGCTGCGCCCCGGCCGGCGCCGGCAGCGCGCCCAGGGCGGCCTCGGTCCACTCCCAGGGGTAGTCGCCGGCGACGATTTCCACCGCATCCCCGGCGCCGAAGAGCAGTTCGTCGTGGAACAGCTGGCGGCCGGCGGCGGCATCCACCAGNTGAATGCCGCGGGCTTCGAACTGCCGCTGCACCGCCGGGGTGACCATACCGGCGCCGTGNGTGGTNGGGCCCCAGGGGCTCCAGTTGAAGGCCGCCACCTTCACGCCCGGGCCCAGGCGATNATGCAGCAGATGGGCGAGACGATTGATGACCTCGTTGGCGATGGCGTAGTCGCTCTGCCCGGGATTGCCGAAGCGCCCGGCCACCGAGGTNAACAGGGCCACGGCGCGCAGCCCCTCGGGACGCAGGCCGCGCAGCAGNTGGAACAGGCCGTGGACCTTGGTGGCGAAGACGCGGCGCACGCTCGCCATGGTCTTGTCGACGAAGCGCTTGTCTTCGATCACNCCGGCGCCGTGCAGCAGCATGTCGATGCGCCCGTAGGTGGCATACANATCGGCGAGCAGCGCTGCCACCGCGTCCGCGTCGGTGAGATCCAGCGCGCGGTAGTCCACGCGCATGCCGGCGGCGGCGAANTCGTGCANATTGGCNCGCAGCTCGCGCTGCTGGAAGATGCGGTCGATGGCGCGCTCCAGCGCCGCGGGCTTCGGGTGCTCGCCGCGCTCGCCGGCCGTCTGCAGCAGCCAGCGGCGCAGGTCATCGCGGCTGCGGTGCCGGGCCTGCTCCGCCGGCTCGGCGGGTGGCAACGGCGAGCGCCCCACCAGCACCACCGTGGGCGCCGTGGGCATGAGGGTGCGCAGACACTCGGCGGTGATGCCGCGGGCGCCACCGGTGGCGAGCACCACCCAGTCGGACTGCGGCTGCGCCAGGCCATTGTCGGCGGGCACCAGCGAGGCCGGCACGGTTCTGAACACCGTGCGCTCGCCGCGCGGATAGCCCACCTCGCGGCGCCCCTGCCACAGCGCCAGCTCCTGCAGCAGCACCGTCGCCAGCTCGGCGGCGGGCCGCGCCGGATCGAGATCCACCGCCTTGGCGCTGAAGCGCGGCTGCGCCAGGTCCGCATTCCATTCCATGCTGAGGCTTTTCACCAGGCCGCACAGGCCCGCGCCCGCGGGAAAGGCCGGTGGCGCGTCGGCGTCGGCATCGGTGTCGACGGACGGCGCACGCCCGAAGGCGCCGCCCATGGCGCTGGCGCAGAGCAGACGGCCGCCGTCGTGCAGGTCGGGCGCCAGCGGCTGCAGCAGGGGGTAGATGGACAAGGCCTCGCGCTCCATGCGCCGCTGCCAGGTGTCGAACGACATGGTCCAGTCCAGCGGCGGCTGGCCGAGGGGCAGCAGGTGCAGCAGCGCACGGATGGGGCCGCGTGCGCGTTGCTGGTCGAGCCAGGCGCGGTAGGCGGCCTGGTCGGCGAGGAGGTGCTCGGGGATGGGCACGAGCACGCCATCGGCGGCGGCCAGTCGCTGGCCCAGCGCATCGGCCACACCCAGTTGGTCGCCGGTGGCCAGATACAGGCCCGCCGGTAATGCCGGCAGCGTGAGGCCCTGCAGGGGCTCGGGGGGCGCCCGTGGGATGAACCGGGGCAGGGGGGCGCACAGGGTGCCCGCCCCGGTATGCTCAAAAGGGCCGGCGGCCTCCTCAGTCTGCGCTGGGGCGGGCACTTGGCTGTTCGCTTGGCTGTTCGCTTGGTTGGGGGTCGCCGCGGCGTCATCGCCGGCGCTGACCTGCTCCGCCTGGGCGATGATCTGGCCCAGGGTCGGCAGCGCCGAGATGCTATCCATGTGCGCCATCACCGCCGCGCCGGCGGCGCTCGGCAGCGCCGCCTGGAAGGCGCTCAGAATCTCCACGCGCTTGATGGAGTCGATGCCCAGATCGGCCTCCAGGTCTTGCTCGAGATCCAGCATGTCCACGGGATAGCCCGTGCGCTCGCTGGCGATGCCGAGCAGCAGCGTTTTGATATCCGCGGGCTGCCCGGGTGCCCGGGCCTCGGCTTGGCCCGGGGCCTGAGCCGGGGCCTGAGCCGGACTCTGGGCTGGGACCTGAGCCTGATCCAGGGCCTGCGCCTGAGCCGAGACCGGCGGTTGGGGCGGGGCCGGCTGCGGCGGCTGCGGCGCAGCGGCGGCCGGCGCGGCGGGCGGCGGCGCGGCGGTCTGCGCCGCGCCCGGCACCGCGGCGGACGCCTGTGCGACTGCTGGCGTGGATGCTGGGGCGGACGCCGGTGTCGCCGCCGGGATGGGCGCCGGCGCGGGAGGCGCCGCCGGCGCGGAGACCGGGCCGACGGCTGACGCCGGCGCCGCCGGCGATGGCGCCGCCGGCACACCGGCGGGCATCGCCGCCGTCGCCTGCACGGGGGCAGCCGCCGGATGGGGGCTGCCCGAAAGATAGGCGGTCATGACTTGCTCCTGCACCGCCAGGAACCGGCGCATGGTCTCCTGATAGGCAGCCATGACCTCATCGCCCGCCGCCGGCGGCGGTTGACGCGTCGGGTCGTGGTGTTGGGGGTCATTCACTTGCGCAATCTCCTGCGGTGGATGCGGGCTGTGCGCGGCGGGCCCCGGTGCCGCCGGCGCTTGCAGCCGTTGGGCCTGCTCCAGGGTGAGGGTGGGGGCGGCGCCGATGGCGCCCGGCGCCCCCGGTTGATGGGCATGGGTGCCGTTCACCAGCCAGACACCGGGCCGCGGACGCTCGTCGCCGTCCGCCGCCGGCGCGGCGAGGGCGTGACCGCTGAGCCCGCGACGCTGGAACAGGCGCGGCAGGTCGCAGGCGTAGCCGGCGACGACGATGGCGGCCAGGGCCTGCAGCGGGCCCCGCAGGGCGCCATCGCCGGTATCGGTGGCCACCGCCGTGACGGCCGCCTGCGGCAGGATGCGTCGCACCAGCCCGGTCTGCACGGCCTTGGGCCCGATCTCGACGAACAGCCGGGCCCCCGCCTGGTACATGGCCTGGATTTGCTCGGTATAGCGCACCGGTTGCAGCAGGTGCTGGGTCATGGCCATGCGGATATCGGCGCCGGCATCGGCATGGGGTGCCGCCCGGGTGTTGCCGTAGACCGGTATGCCGGGCGGCGCAAAGTCGACGCCCGCCAGCACGTCGGCCAGGCGCTCCGCGGCCGGCTGCATGAGGGGCGAATGGAAGGCGGCGGACACCGCCAGGGGCGTGGTCTTGAGACCCTGCGCGCCGAGCTCGGCGGCCGCCTGGCGCAGCGCCGCCTGCGTGCCGGCGAGCACCACCTGGCTGGGCGCGTTGTGGTTGGCCAGGGTGACGCCGGGCACCGCCGCGGCGACGGCGGCGGCGGCTTCCGCCGGCCCCTGCACCGCCAACATGCCGCCGAGGTCGGCGTCGGCGCCCGCCGCGGCGACGGCGTGGCCGCGGGCATGGGAGACGCGCAGCAGCGCATCGGCGGTGAGCACGCCGGCGGCGTGCAGGGCCGGATATTCGCCGTAGCTGTGGCCAGCCACCATGTCGGGGCGCACGCCGAGGTCGCAGAGCCACTGCCACAGGCCCAGGCTGACGGCGCCGATGGCGGGCTGGGCATGCTCGGTGCGCGTCAGCGCCTGGCGTTGTTGCTGCGAGACGTCCGGATCGAACCGCGGCGGCGGGTCGATGAGGGCACTCAGACGCCTGGGGCCGCCGTCGGGGCCGGTCAGCACATCGGCGAGGACGACGTCGGCGCGCTCCAGGGCCTCGCGCAGGCCGGGCAGATAGAGCGCCGCCTCGGCGAGCATGCCGGGATATTGCGTGCCCTGCCCGGCGAAGAGCAGTGCCAGCCGGGCATCATCGGCGCGGGGCCGATCCTGCAGCAGGACGCCGTCGGGCAGCGCCTGGGCCGGGTCGGCGAGGTGGGCGGCGAGCCCGCGCAGTCGGCCGCTGAGGGCGGCGGCGGCGTTGACCACCAATGCCGCACGCCAGGGCTGCGCGGCGTCGAAGCGTCGGGCGGCGGCGTAGGCCAGCTCCGCCAGGGGTGGCGCGGCGGGCGCCTCGGCGCGGGTGGCGATGTCGGTGGCCTGGGCGGCCAGCGCGGCGGCGGTGTCTGCAGACAAGGCCACCAGCTCGGCGGGCCAGTCGCGCGCGCTCGCCGGGCGTCGGGCGGGCGCCGTGGCGGTGTGCTCTTCGAGGGCGATGTGGAAATTGGTGCCGCCGAAGCCGAAGGCGCTGACGCCGGCGCGGCGCGGATGCCGCGGGCTGCGCACCCAGGCGCGCGGGCGCGGGCGCAGGCAAATGGGGCTGTCGGCGGTGCGCAGCACGGCCTGCGGGCGCTCGCTGCCGATGTGCGCCGGCAGCACCCGGTGGTAGAGCGCCAGGCTGGCCTTGATGAGCCCGGCGACGCCGGCGGTGGACTTGGTATGACCGATGAGGGTCTTCACCGAGCCGACGGCACAATTGCCGGGGGCGGTGTGGGCGCTGCGCAGCACCCGCTCGATGGTGGTGAGCTCGGCGCGGTCGCCGGCGACGGTGCCGGTGCCGTGGGCCTCGATGAGCTCGACGCTGGCCGGCGAGAAGCCGGCCTGGGCGTAGGCCCGGTGCAGCGCCCGCACCTGGCCTTCGGGGTGCGGCGCCGTGAGCCCCTTGGCGCGGCCGTCGCTGGAGCCGGCGGCGCCCTTGATGACGGCATAGATGCGATCGCCGTCGCGCTCGGCGTCGGCGAGGCGTTTCAGCGCCACCGCCGCCAGGCCCTCGGAGATGACGATGCCATCGGCCTGCTCGTCGAAGGTCTGGCAGCGCCCGCGCGGCGACAGGGCGCCGGTCTTGGAGAAGCAGAGATAGGCGAAGGGGGAGTTGATGGTGTCGACGCCGCCGGCGAGGGCGACGTCGCAATGCCCCAGGGTGAGCTCGTTGACCGCCTGATAGACCGCGGCGAGCGAGGACGCGCAGGCGGCGTCGACGGTGTGGTTGACGCCGCCGAAATCGAAGCGGTTGGCGCAGCGCCCCGCCGCCACGTTGAGCAGCAGACCGGCGAAGGAGTCTTCGGTCCATTCCGGCAGCCGCGCCAGCACGGCGTCGTCCACCGGGCCCAGCACCCGGGCGAGGTCGGCGCGGGTGCCGTAGCCCAGGCCCACCTCGCCCATGCCGCCGCTGGCGCCGAACATCACGGCGACGCGCTCGCGGCCGCCGCGCTCCAGCCCCAGGTCGGCGTCGTCCAGGGTCTGGCGCACCAGCTCCAGCGCCAGCAGCTGGATGGGGTCCACCGAGCGGATGGAGCGCGGCGGCATGCCGTAGCGGGTGGGATCGAAGGGCACATCGTCGATGAAGCCGCCCCACTTGGAGTAGATCTTGTCGCGCGCCTTGGGATCGGGATCGTAGTACAGGCGCCAGTCCCAGCGTGCCGCGGGCACCTCGGTGATGGCGGCGACGCCGCCGAGGATGTTGGCCCAGAAGGTGGCCGCATCCTGCGCCCCGGGCAGGATGGTGCCGATGCCCACCACGGCGATCTCCGCGGGGCCGGGCACCGGCGCCGGCGCCGGCAGCGCCGCCCGCAGGCGCGCCACCGCCTGGGTGGTCACGGCCTGGTGCAGGGTGCGGCAGTCGGTCACCGCCGCATGCAGGGCGGCCACCTGGCCCAGCATGTACATGCCGTCCTGCAGCTGCTGCTGCTCGGGCACGGAGACCAGGCGCTCGCCGTCGCGGGCCTGGCCCTTGGTGGCGATGCGCAGACGGCCCAGGGTGAGGGCGTCGAGCTCGCGGCTGGCCGCCGCCGGCGCCGACGCCAGCAGGGCCTGTTTGCGCGCGTGAAAGGTGGTCACGAAGGGGCTCAGTGCGCAGCGGCTGGCGTGGCCGGGGCCGGTGGTGAGGGTGGCGGTGCGCTGGCAGTCGAGGGCGGCGCGCTGGAACGCGGGCAGAATGGCGCCCTGCTCCACGGCCTCGCGGGTGAAAAGGTAGGCCGTGCCCATGAGCACGCCGATGCGCACGCCGGCCTGGGTGAGCGGGGCTGCCATGGCCGCCACCATGGCGGCGGAGTCGGCGTCGTGGATGCCACCGGCGAACAGCACCGAGACCGCGCGCAGGTCGCCGCCGGCGCGGCCGAAGTCGAGCAGCGCGTCGATGGCCGTCTCCCACAGCACGAAGCTGCTGAGCGGCCCGATGTGGCCGCCGCATTCGCGGCCCTCGAGAATGAAGCGGCGCACGCCCTGTTGCAGGAAACCACTGAGCAGGCCCGGCGTGGGAGTGTGCAGGAAGGTCTGGATGCCCGCCTGCTCCAGCCGGGCGGCCTGGTCGGGCCGGCCGCCGGCGATGTAGGCCACCGGCGGGCGCACCGCGAGGATGGCGGCCAGCTGCTGCTCGCGCAGCTCGCGGTCGACGAAGCCCAGGATGCCAACGCCCCAGGGCCGCTCGCCGAGTCGCTCGGCGGTGTCCTGTAGCAGCGGGCGGGCACGCTCGGTGCCGAGCATGGCCAGGGCGACCATGGGCAGGGCGCCCGCCGCCGCCACCGCCGCGGCGAAGCCGGCGACGTCGCTGACGCGGGTCATGGCGCCCTGCACCACCGGGTACTCGCAGCCGAGCTGGCGCGCCAACGGCGCCGCGGGGGCCAGGGCGGCGTGCGCGGCGGCCTGGCGCAGCGCCCGCGGCACGGCGCGCTCCATGGCCCGCAGCAGGGCCCCGAGCCCGCCGAAGCGCGCGCGATAGGGTGCGGCGAGGGCGGCGGCCTGGCCCAGGGCGATGAGCTGGCGCTTGGGATCGTGCCAGCCGCCCTGCGCTTGTAGCCGCCGGCGCAGATCAGCCGTCGACGGTTGCCCTGCGGCCAAATCGGCGCGCAGCGCGTCCAGCGCCGCAAAGCCCGGGCGCGCCAGCAGGCGCAGGTAGCGCCCCTGGGCCTCGTCGCCCACAGGCACGCATTCGGTGCCGCCGAGGCGCTCGAGCCAGGGGGCAAGATCGGCGGCGAGTCCGCACTCGGGCAGCAGCAGCAGCTGGTCGTCGAGGACACCGCCGGCGGCGCCGCCGAGGGCACAAGCGGCGGCGGCGTGGACGCCAAGACCACCACGCACCATCAGCGGCCGGCGGGCCTGGCGCACGGCCCGCTGCAGCAGCACGAAGCTGGTTTCTTCGCCCACCCAGCCGCCGGCCTCGTGGCCCTTGAGCCACCAACCGTCGATGTTGGCCTCCAGCGCCGGGCAGTCGGCATCCCAGGTGGTGGTTTCCAGATACAGCTGCCCGCCGCCCGCGCGGAAGGCCGCCAGGGCCTCGGCGTCGGCCCACTGGTACAGGTCTTCGCGGGCGAGGATCAGCCAGCGCAGCCCCGCCTGCCGCCAGGCGGGCAGGCGCGCCTGCCAGGCCGCACCGCGCATGCCGAGCTTGAGGCCGAAGCCCGCCGCGACGGGGTCCAGGCCCGGGGCGGGGGCGCGGCCGAGGCCGGCGATGCACCGCTCGACGGCGTCGCAATCGGACGCGGTCTCGGCGTCGATGACGCCGGCGTGGCCCTGCGCCTGGGCGCACCGCACCAGGCCGACGCCGACATCGGCGGACGGGGAGAGGACGAAAAGGCGAAAGGGCGCTGATGTGCTCACCTAACGGGTGCTCCGTCAGCGTTGGTTGACTGATATGGGGCGGGGGCCACGAGCGCTTGACGCTGTCAGCTTGTGGCGGTGTCGGCCTGCCAACAGACCCGCGCGCCGAAAGTCTACACCGACTTCTAGCGCGCAAGCGGATAACGAGGCGACCGACGGTGCCCCGTGTCGCGGCGCAATACGGTGCAGACAAATAAAAAGCCCGGGCACGCTGACCGGCCCGGGCACAAAACAAGCTCGCGTCCCTGCGTCTACACCGGAGGCGGGGGCAACAGCACCCCTAGCCGATGCGCCCCGTCCTGAGGCCGATGTGACAGCAGGTCACTGGCTTTGATGCATCAGTTGACAGACCAGCTGCCCAGACCAACCGCGCAACCGCCGGCTTCTGGCAGCTGGATTGCCACGCCCCAGATGGAGCTGCCCGAGAAGCGACTCGGGATGACCCGCTGGGTAATGGCTCTGCCGTCATTTCCGCTGCTGACCACGCCGCCGTTCGGTGTACGGCGATCGACGAAGGCTTGCGCCTGTTCGCAGGAGCGAATACCGGGCGCGGCATCGCCAACGCCGAGGAAGAACGCCGTGCGCTCGTTGGCATAGCCGCTGGTGGCAGTGATGGTGTTCGACTCACCAGTACGCAGCGGACTCATGCTCATGCCCATTCGCACAAGGGTACCCGGATCCGGTGGATTGACGTCTACCACGCGCGTCTCTACGGCTGCGGCGCGCGTTTGTTCATTACAGCGCAGATCGATGTTGTTGATGCGGGTCGACCCAGGCTCGGCGTCTTCAGGAACCTGCACGGTGATGGTCGCAGACCCCGTGGTGTTCGGAGCGATGTCGCCGAGTGTCCATGTGTCGTCGGTACCTTCATCAGGTGCCGGATCCGCGCTTACGAGTGTCCAGCCCTCGGGGTAGGTCTCGGTGAGCGTGCATTCCGTGACATCGACGCTTGCCCGCGGGCCGTTACGCCAGCGTACATTGTAGGTGATCTCATCGCCTGGCTTCACGGTGTTTTCGCTGGCGGTCATGCGCAGTGCGAGATCGACCGTCGGCAGACCATCAACACGCGTGGATTGCTCTGCAGTCACACCACCTTCGGCACAGCTCAGGTTGACGAAGTTGGTGCCCACCGAACCGTCCGCTGCGTCCGCCGGAACCCGCACGGCGATGGTGGCGGAACCGCCGGTGCCGCGCGGGATGTTGCCGAGAGTCCACCGGTTGGTGGTGCCGAAATCCGGCCGGGGCTGCGAGGCCACGAACGACCATCCCTCGGGATAGGAATCCGTCAGAACACATTCCGTGGCGTTGGCCGTCGACGAACTGGCACCGTTGAACCATCGGACATCGTAGATGGCGCGGGAGCCCGCCTCAACGGGATCAGCGCGATCCGTCATCTCAAGACGGAGATCGAGCGTCGATGCGACGATAGTGACCGAATCTTCGGCGCTGGCGTTGCAGGCCGGGTCTTCAGGGCACTGGTCGATGGATGCAGAGACCTCGTTGGTCACCAGATCACCGCCATCCAGATCGCGGTCGACTTTGAGTGTGACCAGGATCGTCGGTGCTGTTTCACCCTCTGCGATCTCGAGGTTCCAAACATTATTGCCTTCGTCCGGGGCCGGTCTGGCGGCGACGAAACTGGCGTTCCGCGGATAGGTCTCGGTGACCGTCACCTGCGAGAGCGGGACGGTGGATGCCGAGGCGGGTGCAGGCGAATTCACGGTGATCTCGCATGTGACGACACCGCCCGGATCGACGAAGCCGCCCTGGGGCTGCACCGCGCTGCTCTTGAGCGCCTCCCACTGCGTTGCGTCGGTGGCCATGCCGGGCACACAGTTTTTGCTGATCTCCACCAAGGGCTGTGACACGACGACGTCTGTGGTCTCCGAAACGTCGAAGGAGACGTCAGGCCCGATGGCGGTAACGGTGGCCGTGTTGGTAACGGTATCGCCGTCGTAGAACTGGAAGTCCGGGTTCGCCTTGGCTTCGAATTCACCGAAGATGGTGTCAGTCGACTCAAGCGTTTCGAAGAAGGTGCAGTTCACCTCGGCGCTTTCTTCCGTACCGGTGCAGGACATGCTGTCGCCGACCGGACCAACCCATTGCAGTTCCACGGGCAGGGTATCGGTGACGGTGATGCCGCCACCGATCGGGTAGTTGCCGACATTCGTAATCTCCACACTGTAGTCCAGCGTGTTTTCGCCCTCCTGATAAGGGGCAAAGTCATCGCTGGTTGGGAATGCGAATTTTGCAGCACAGATCCGGTCGTAGTCGCTCTGCACCACGGTGCCGGCTTGGATCGAGTCTGGGCCGTCGACGTTACTGGCGGCGTCACCCACGGCGACGGCGCGCAAGCTCGGCGTCAGCGGGATGGCGTAGTGCACGGGCATTATGTCATCCGAAATGTCCAGCATGGACAGGTCGAGCGCCACATCCACGTCGTAGAGGTCAGCGGGCACGGGCGACTGGCCGAATACGGGCGGTGCCTGTTGCGCCCATGTCTGGCCGTCGGTGCTGACGATGACCGTTGTCTTATCGCCGACGGCGATGAATTCGCCGGTGAGGCTGGTTGCGTCACTCCAGTGAACACCGCGCAGGTCTTCTTCCACCCCACTGTCTTGCGCCGTCCAGCTCTCGCCGTCGCTGCTGGTGTAAACGGCGCCACCGTCACCGACCGCTACCCACACCGGCTCCGGCGGAGTTTCCGCGGTGACGATGTCAGTTGATTTGAGCACATAACCCACGGTGATGGCGTTGAATGCCGGCAGGCTGGTGTCGGTGTCTCCGGTGCCCGCCTGCAAGGCCCAGTTCTCTCCGTTGGGGCTGGTGGCCACCCAGCCGATGGTGCGGCTGCGATACTGCGCCCGACCCACGGCGACCCAGGTACCCCCTTCCTCTTCGAAGTTGGGCGCATAGGCAATACCCTCGACCCGGCCGTTATCCAACGCGTCGAGTCCCATCACCTGCTTTAGAGCATCAGCACTGGTCCCAGACCACCACAGTGACGGCTCGCCGCCATTGGCTTCGCCACCGAGAACTACGGTGCCGGCGTCATCTGTTTCCACTGCCATCAGCCGGGGGGCGCCGGGCAGCTGGTAGATCTCACAAAGACCGTCGAATGGGATATCGAGTCCGGGTGCGAGTGCCGCCACGACGACATAGCCGTCGTCGCCTACCGCAACGCCCGATACCAATGGTAGACCGTCGAGTGTCGACACACGGTCGGCGGAGAACAGGTCAACGAGCTTGACATCTCGCAGCACGGGCGGTATGGCGTCAGAGTCGAGCCCGCACTGCGTCCACGAAAAGGTGTCCAGCGACCAGTTGGCGCCGCCGTCCACGCTGTAGATGGCGACGGCATCGCTGGTAGTGGGCTCTGCAAACCCGCCCACGCCCATCAGGACGTCGGAAATGACGGGGATGAAGGAAAAGTCGGATGGGCTAGCCGTGGAGTTGATTGGGTCCGATAGGCCCGTGCCCAGGCTCGGACTGGCGGAGTCGAGGCCGCGGAAGCTGAACTCCTGCAGGGCATCGGAGGCATCGGGGTTGGTGGCCACCACATAAGGGCGACCCCAGGCCGGTTCTGTCAGGTCTTCACAAACGACGTCGCCGGCGAAGATGTTGGTGCTGAGGGTAGCGCCGGTGCCCAGCGCGGCCGATATGGCGGCCGCCAACCGTACACGCGGCCAAGGGCTGGCACCGTTGGAGGTGCGATGAGGTCTGGTCATGGTCGAATGCTCCGGGTCTGCTCTCTCTAGGGTTGCATGTCAAGGGTGAAGCGCAGGGTGTCGCTTCGCTGCTGGGTGGTGCCGGCTTCTACCAGCTGCACAAGCTGCGTGTCGGTGGGCTGCACGTTGCTCGTTGGGATTTCACCGGCTGTGGCTGTCGAGGCTTTGTCACCGGACCGTTGTAGCAATGATACGAACCGGCCCCTCAGGGTGCAAGGATATCAAACTCAGCGATCGCCTGACTACGACAATGGGCGCCTCGTCGGCGTCTCGCCTGGCAATCCGCACATGCGGCTATGATGCCACGGGACAGCGGCTCTCCAGGCTTTCCCATGGAAGGAAAATCCTTGTATTTCAATGGGGTAACGTCCATACCGGGCTCTCTGGGATTCCCCGTGACAAAATAATCTTTTCACTTCAACCGGTTAACGTCCATACCATGACAGTTCATCACGCCATCGACCCGAGGGGTGTCAGCGCTAACCCGTTGTTTCGTCGTCCGCAGAGTGCGTAGCCGAAGAGGTCCAAATAGCGCCGTTGAAAGAGATGGTCGCGGTTGAGCAGGCCATAGCAGCGACACTTGATGACCTTGATCCTGTTGTTCAGGCCCTCGACAAAGCCGCTGTTGTACCGCTCCGGGACATAGTTGCTGATCTCCTCCTGATGGAGATTCAAGGTCTTGAGAAAGCCATC
>PR_CR_10_Liq_1_inCRDRAFT_1001255_pt1 | contig 14486 bp, 11 predicted proteins | sample PRCRCaboRojoPR_3_FD_10241 | JGI IMG/M metagenome (IMG submission 10241)
TCTGATTGCATTCGATATTCACGTTGCCCTCTGGGTTGTTAAGAAAGGGCACAGAGCATATCGCCGGCAGAGGTGCTGTTTAGACCACCCCTGCATGAGACACCCTAGTCGGATTGGGTGAGTGTGTGATGGTTTTTGGTGGGGGTTAAAGGGGGACATGGCGAGCGCGGCTTAGTTTAAATCAGGGCCCCCTGTAAGCCTCAATTGAAGAGTTCAGGTGTCAGAATGAATGAAGTCTTCTCTGAAATAAAAAATTTTTGCAATACGCGGAACTTTGCGATCAGAACATGATCACACTTGAATGTACAAAAGTTTTTGCCAGTTTATATGGAGAGGGTCTAGCCTGGAAAAGTTATCTTGGCGGTGCTTGTTAGTGGATTCATTACCAGATCATCTGTTCTTTACAGAGGCGGCTGACATCTCGCTTATCCAACCGAGAAACGGTGTTTGGATCACAACCAGTGGCACGGATATCAACCGTGTGGCGGCACACATGGAGAAATACCGGGTTGAGCGGGCACCATTTGTGACGGATGGTCTTGTACGAAAGTCAAGCCAGGCGTCTGAACAAATTATGGAGAGAACTGAATTGGCTACAGGTTTGGGACGCGTAGCATTGGGCGAGTTATCTAACTTTACAAAGTACTACGAGATACTAGATCATTAGATTAGACGAATTTACGCGCTTCACTTTGTTATTAGCGCAAATATTTTTGTCACATGTGCTTATGCAATTTGATCTGAAAAAGTTAACATTGGTACAACATTGGTATAAGTTAAACGTTTCAATAAATCGACATTATAGATGCCAGACACTAGTGTCAGCACACCTTTCTGAAGTATACCGACCACGAAGATAGAGTCAAAGTTTAGATAAGGCCTAACATACAAATGGAACCATAGCTGATTGGTCACTCCAGCGAGTAACCAATCAATTTCAGAAGTTAGAAGGCAGATGTGCTAGGAGCAGTCGAGTTGAATCATAATGGAACAACTAGTTCTACCATAGCACTTAAATAAACTGCTCTTCACGATCGGCTAGCCATCCCTGATTTTATTATTTGAGAACCGATATGCCACTAGTGAACCCGCAATCAGTTGTTAAAGGTAATGCCGTTAACGTCAAGTCATTGTTTGGTAAATGCAATTACGTACCAGTCTATCAGCGTGACTTCGTTTGGCGAGACAAACAAGTAGAAGCTCTCTGGAATGACCTGATCTCCCATTATCGTTCCTATGAACAAGAGGATTGCCTAATCAACCCGGAAGGCTACTTTTTGGGCGCAATGGTTGTTATTGAAAATGAGGAACAACCCGATGAGATTATTGATGGACAACAACGTCTTACTTCCCTTACGACAATAGCAACGAATTGCCGTGACGCGTTAATTGCAATCGGAGAAGAAAATCAGGAGATNAGAGCATGGACTGCCACTCTGAGTCAAATACTTGCAAGCCCTGACGGTGGTGACTTCACTCCAAAACTCTCTTTCTCCGATAAAGAGATTACCGATTTCTTCTTTAATAGTGTTCACACACACTCCACAAAAGACGCCAAGGAAACTTACTGGAACGATCAGCCGTGGAAAGAAAAGCTAAAACGAAAAAAATCAGCATTTTTCAAGATGCGAGAGGCAATCATCCTAGGGCAACAGATTCTCGACAAATTTCTGAGCGAGGTTGACGGTAAGGAGAGAAGGTTAAGGCGGCTAATCTCTTTCATACAGCTTTTGACAGAGGGTGTAATGCTATTACGAATCACCGCCATGTCATATCCAAGAGCATACGCAATCTTTGAGTCACTCAACAACAGGGGCATTCCTTTGTCCCAATCGGATCTAATAAAAAATGCTGTTCTTGAAGCTGCCAATGAGTCTTGCCGTCTTGAGGTAGCCGAGCACTGGCAGAACGCTCGACAAACTGTAGAGAGCATAGAGATTAAAACGCTTTCCATGCCGGACTTCGTTCACTACTCGTTTATATCTAGAAATGGGATGGCAAGGTCAACAAAGCTGTACGAAAAGATTAAAGATAACCTTTCGAATGGCAAACAAGCCAAACAATATGCATCGGGTTTAGAAGATGATGCAAATCTGCTGTACTGCTTGACGGAGTCGTTTGATAGCGATTGGACCCCAGAGACATCCAATATGCTGACAGACATCAAGAACGTGCTGAATATTAAACATTGTTATCCGTTTTTGATAGCCGCCTTGCGTGCCCACCGTAAAAACTTAACCCTGTTTAATTTGCACATTAAAGCTGTGATGAATTTCGCGTTTAGGTACATGAAAGTGATTGACGACCCTCTCGAAAACTTTACCCACACCATAGGTGAAGCTTGCAAAATGGTTTCTTATGGAAAAGATATTGGAGAAATTCGGGCTCTTTTCCGGGAGCAAGCACCTGACGCCAAATTTATTAAAAATTTCGAAGAAGCCTCATTCCCCAATACTAAGCTCGCATATTTCACAGTCTACTATCTAGAAAAAGTTTTGCTAAATGGAACGATGCCAAATGGGCACGGAGCCGAGCAAAATCTTGAACACATAATGCCCAAACAACCCGGTCAGTATTGGTCGGAAGCTGGCAAATGGAAAAGAGAGAGTCCTGATGAGTTTAATGAGTATGTTTGGAGAATAGGCAATCTCCTACCGCTCCCAGCTTCAATTAATAAGTCAATCAAAAACAACTCTATTAAAGACAAGTTATTACACAAATCAGGGAAAGATTACACATCTGGTGGACATAGTCTAGTGTCTCCGCGGGGGGTTCGGGACTTCTTGGTCGACGAGGAGTGGACCAAGGAAAGTATTGAGAACAGACAAAAGTATCTCGCTAATAATTTAGCGGCAAAAGCGTGGGAGTTATGAGCGAGCCGGACTTATTTATTACATTGATTGTTGTTAGCGCGCCCAGAGGATTCGATACGAATGATAGTTGCAGATAAATTTTGCGTTTGAGTTTGCATCACAATCATCTGATGAAGCGATTGAAATCAAAACAAGCATTTCCCGCAGGTTGATAAATCAATGAATTACCTACCAGATCAAGTTAGACTTTACTTGTGGTTTAGTTTGTCAATAGTGTTGTCTGTGTCACTAACGCGATCGGGGCATCTGATCTATCTCTATCCATGACGTGTCATCTCATGCGATACCGCTCACTGTAAAAGTAACTATGGCTTCGAATCCGTTTTCAGTCTGCAAATTTCCCCCTGAGCGATTCGTCGATCAGAACGATCTGGCCACGGCGATCCGTGGCGGTTTTCCGTATCGCCAGACCACATGTTGCTGATCCCCAAACGGCATGTTGGTTCGTTTTTTGAGCTCCATGAGTATGAGGTCAGTTCATTGATGGCATTGCTAAATACGGCCAGAGGAAGTCTGGACTACGAATTCAATCCTGACAGCTACAACATTGGCGTAAACGACCGGCCGCCGGCGGGTCAGCCAGTGCCGCATGTACATATACACCTGATCCCCCGGTACGCTGGTGATGTCAAAGATCCCAGGGGCGGGGTTAGGTGGCTTATCCCGGAGAAAGCGAATTACTGGGAGACAAAAGGCAATGACTGACCAGGCGTCTCTGCAGCTGGCATTGAGTCGCGACGATCCGGCTCTGAACGTTAGCGCCTTTGTTAAGGTTCTCTCGGAAACAACGAATTCCTACAAGTATCTCTTTCTGCTAGCTCTGCTGAATCGTGCAAGCAGTCTCGCAACAAACAAAGAACCCATCAAGATTCCGCTCACAGACCTCGCAATCGATATGCTCACGCTGGCCTGGTATCCATGCAGGTATTTCAAATTGAGTTTTGGGGCACAAGATCAAATCCCGCTGTTGTTGCACGAGATTGGCAACAACGTCTCAACCCGAAAGCACGGCAAAGAGGTCTTAAAGCACATCAGGCTCGAAATTCAAAAAAACATCGACATCGACAAGGCGTCTAAAACAATCCTACGTTACGTACCGTTCAGGCTATTGAGGCCGTTTTTCAATGAAGAGCTCAAGAGAAATTCAGGTTCCGATAGCGCAGTAGAGCGCTTAATCCCCAAGCTTTCGAGACGTTCCGAGAACAGCTCAAACCCGGCACCATACGCATTGCATGGAAAAGGCAATCGTCCAAGCACATTGACCTTGCACCTGCATCCGAGTTGGCACGGACTCATTCTCCGTTGGCATCAAGTGATCCACAGCTGGGTATTGCATGAATGGTCGAAGTACTTGCAGGTCAGAAACCCTGCGATGCCCAACGTTCTGGGTAAGTTATTACCACCTGATCGAAGAAATCCCCTGCAATTCAAAAAATCTCGGCTATTTTGGGATGACTTCTTTGAGCGGCAGAGCATCACCTGTCCCTTCACCAACGAAAAGCTACATAAAGAAGACTATGCACTGGATCACTTCCTACCTTGGTCTTATGTTGGTCACGATTTACCCTGGAATCTGATCCCAGTCACACCAGCAGCTAACTCATCGAAGGGCGCGAAGCTACCTGATGAAAAATATATCGGAGCCCTGGCAGAGCGACAGCATGTTGCCCTGACCTATGCGCGAACGCATCTGACGGAAGTGCGTTGGGGACTACATACAGAGTCTTATCGTCAAGATCTGAGGTTAAACGAGGAAGAACTGCTGAATCCTGAACTGTTAAGCGACGCCTATTATCGGGCGATCGTGCCGCGGATAAGTCTTGGCAAGCAGTTGGGTTTTGAGGGGGGGTGGAGTGTTAAGAAAACTTTTCACGGTTTTGACCTTGCAACACGGAACAGGCTTTAGCACTGGTCGAGAAAGTCCTTGTAATTAAGTTGCAGCAAACCCTTTTTATTCGGATTCGCAACTACTTTACGCTAACCTAGTTAGTCGTTACTATTTCAACACTATTCAGCAACAAATCAATACGCCCACAGTAAGTAAAGTTGCTCCATCTATCCACTGAGATGTTAGCTAATATTAATCTTCGCCAATGACCTTCCAAGCCATTCGAATTCAGCGACACTATGACAGTGACAGCACAAACGTGCTCGATGAGTTTTACCGACCGCTGCTCCAAAAAGCACGCCGATATGATCGGGCTGTTGGGTATTTCTCGTCGTCCACATTTAAGTCATGTGCGTTGGAATTAGCTACCTTCATACACCAAGGTGGTGTAATCAGAATGATCATTGGCTACTTGACGCGCGAAGAGGATTTGGCCGCTCTTGAGAATAGCAACGTCGAGTTAGAGGAGAGGGAGCGTCTGGCAATTCGTGATGACGTTGAGCGGTATTTGAATCTACTGCAAGGAGAAGACCCTCAGGCCGCGATTACGTTTTCAAGGCTGGTTCAGGCTGGAGTCATTAATATAAAGTTTGCGGTCCGAGACGTTGGCATTTATCACGAAAAATTCGGGATTTTTGAAGATGAGCTAGGCATTAAAGTTGCTTTCATTGGCTCATTAAACGAGACATCAGCCGCGCTATCTCACGGTTTTAATCACGAGTCAATTTCTGTCTATCAATCACTTGAACCAGAGATTTATGCTGCGTACGGGCATGGCCTTGAGACTAGATTCGAAAAACTTTGGAGAGGCGAGGCTAATAAGACCCGAATATACGACCTGGATGAGCAATCTCTTAGCTTAATAAAGAAGGTTGCGGCGAACGAAATCGACACTCAAAAGGACAGTACTCATGGCGCACTAGCACCATTACCCGAGATATTTGAACTGAGGGATTACCAGATCGACGCCATTGAAAAATGGAAAGCAAACAAATATAAAGGCATCTTGGCAATGGCGACCGGCACTGGCAAGACTCTTACTGCGATCGGAGCCATAAAGCGCTTTCGTGAAAAGGTGAAAGGGGGTTTGGTAGTAATTACCGTTCCTTATCAAAATCTAGCTGTGCAATGGCGAGATGCTCTGGACAAGCAAGGCATTCAAACAATCCCCGTATTTGATAGTTATCACGGTTGGTACGATCAGGTTAAAGCATTATTGCTAGCTTCTTTGTACTCGGACACTGTAGACATTCCCTGCATGGTCTGCGTTGAGCGCACCTTTAAAGATGATCGTCTCCAAGGACTTTTAAATCTCCTGACGAATGCGAAACAGAAAAATCATTTACTTGTTGTCGATGAGTGCCATCATTTCAACGACGCTGACCTAGTTAAAAAACTTCCAGACGTATTTAGGCTTCGTCTAGGGCTATCAGCAACACCTTACGATCAATTTGAAGGGCACAGTGATGATCGTCATCTGGAGAACTATTTTGGACCGATCGTTTACGAATTTAGCTTAGGAAGAGCAATTCGCGAGGGTTTCCTAACGAGATATCGTTTTCATGTCTTCCTTTGTGAATTAGACGAGGAGGAGACAGCTTTATATGAGGATCTAACGAGCAAGATCGTACGGTTAGCTGGCGGTGAGGAAGTTTTCTCGCCAGAGACATGGGCCAGGGTTCAGCCACTCATGTTGGCTAGGTCGCGCGTCGTAGGTGCGGCCAAAAACAAGCTCGAGAGGCTTAAAGAGCATTTGAACGCTGAGGGTAGACAACCATTTAGCCTCTTCTATTGCGGTGATGGCTCAATTGAAAGCCCCGATACGAGGATCCGGCAAATTGACGCGGTTAGTAACCTTTTACATTCCATGGGATGGAGGTCCTCGCAAATTACTGCTGGGGAATCACTGCAAACTCGAGAGGCTCTTTTAGACCGATTGAGATCCCGAGCGCTTGACGCAGTTATCTCGATCAGGGTATTGGATGAGGGTATTGATGTTCCTGCGTGTCAGCGAGCGTATCTGCTCGCCAGTCAAAGCTCCAATCGCCAAGGGATTCAACGACGTGGGAGAGTACTCCGGAAAGCTGAGGGTAAAGACGTGGCAGATCTTTACGATTTTTTAGTCATCGGTGGCGCATCAAGTTCCACGTCTCTTAAAACTCTCGCTACCAAAGAGCTTCGGCGGGCGTATCAATTTGCCTCAGATTCACTAAATAAGTCTGACATTTCAATCGAGCTTTCTGCTATACAAGAGTCACTAGGTCTAGAAAAAGGGGACCCTAATGTCATCGAACAAAAACACACGTGAAATAGGCTCAATTTTTCATGAGCTTGGGAAAGAGGTCGAACAGGAGATCGAGGCTGATCGACTAAATCAACTGTCTATTGAGGCCCGTAAACTAGAGCAAGTCGCTAAAGAAATACTACGGCTAGAGCGCGATATGACCATGCCAGGTCGTGCAGTACAGGATTCCACCAGAATCGAACGACTGAGTAAATTCATTGATGAGGCCGATTTCTGATGAGACTTTTGAGTTTAACTATTTCGGATTTCCGGAGCTTCTATGGAACACAGCAAGTCAATTTTGCTTTTGATGACAAGAAGCGAGTCACCTTACTACATGGTGAAAACGGTGCAGGAAAGACAAATTTTTTAAATGCAATCAACTGGTGTATTACTGGAAAATTTACGCCACAATTCAAAGATAGTCGGCTACTAGTAAACAAAGAGGCATATAGAGAAGGACAGCGCGAATGCTTTGTTGAAATCATTTTCAGAGATGAGGACAGAGCTAGCAGCAAAGAATATAGAGTACGACGGAGTGCAACTAATGAAAAACAGATTTCGTTCGAAGTTTTTGAAATTATCGGTGGGAATTCAAAGTTAATAGACCGGGGTGATAGTCTCATTCAACTATTACTACCCCCTGCCTTAATCAGGTGGTTTTTCTTCGATGCTGAAGCAATCGGCGCATTGGAGTTGTCAGGCAGCGAGGAGTTTAAAAAGGGCTTAAGGAAGACACTTGGATTTGAGTTGATTGATCTTTTATTGCTTGATTTAGATCGTGTACAAGCGAAGCTTCGAAAAGACGTCTCCAACCAATCAAATGACAAACAGCTACAAGCCTTGCAAGCGGATATGGACAATATCGACAGAGTACTTCCTGGTCAGATCAGTTCATTAGAAGCTCTAAAAGAAAAGATTAAAGAAACAGATATACAGCTGTCAGAGGTAAGTGCTAGTTTAAGTAAACTCCCGCAAGCAGAGCCGCTTCAAAGACAGAGAGATGCAGAAGAGAGCAAGAAGAAACGGCTTCGGGATAGGCATGATACCTTGTCAGCTAAAGTGGCGGCAAAAGTAGGGCAAGCTGGCCCTCCTCTTATTCTAAAAGAGTTAACCGCTAAGTTAGAGGGTAAGCTTGAGGCTCAAGAAGTGAAGGGACGGTTACCCGCCCCATACAGTGATCAGCTCGTTAAGGATATTCTTGATGCCAACACCTGCATCTGCGGGCGTGAAGTTCAGCAAGGATCCAACGAAGAACAAAAAATTGTCGACTTACTTCAATTTGCCTCAACTAGTGAACTAAATCAACGAATATCACAAGTTCGTTACTTGATTCGCGATATTGAAACGGACTCCTCTCGATTGCCAGTGCAAATTGCCGAACTGCGTGAGGAAATCGCGACAAACGACGGCGAAATTGCGATGTGTGAAGATGAAATCAAACAGCTAACACTCCAGCTTAACGGAGTTCGCGTCGAAGAGGTTCAAAGACTCGAGGGTGAATATCAAAGATTGAAAGAGGAATTGTCTACGTTAAATCAACAAATGGGGGCGATAGCATCTCAGATTGATCAAAACAAGAAAAGGTATAGTGAGCGTAAAGCACAACATGAATCCGCAGCTAGAAAACTAAAAATCAGTCAAAAAATAAAGAGCAAACTTAGTAAAGTTGTCAGGCTATCAGACCATATTCGCCGCTCCTTAGTTGACCAAGAAACTAGGGCCCTCAAAGTGCTATCACTTGAGCTAAATTTAGTCTTAAAAAAATATCTTACTAAGCACTACACGGCCAAAATTGATCCAAATAACTACGCGGTACATCTTATCGATGAGGATGGAAACAGTGTTGCACACAGCACGGGTGAAGGGCAGGTTCTGAAGTTCGCCTTTATTGCAACGGTTGTTGCCCTGGCGGCCAAAAAGACTCAGGAAAAAATTCAATGGATGACCGACCCAACTGTTGCGCCGCTTGTATTAGACGCGCCATTTTCAGCATTAGATCCAGACTATCAAGGTTCCGTCGCGAGAAATTTGGCGCAGCAGACGACCCAGCTGATATTAATGATTTCCTCGGCCGCCTGGGGTGATAAGGTTGAGGCTGCGCTACAACCGTTTATTGGTAAACGCTACCTTATTGTGTCAGAGGAATCGGGTGCTCAAGGGGATAAGCCGGTTAAATCTCTAAAAATCGGAGATCGCACATATCCACTCAACGCATATGACGCTCAAAGAAACCAGTCTATTTTTCGGGAAATAGAAATATGAAAGATCAAATTCAGTTTTCCAAGCAAAGATCGATATACTGGCCAGGCGAATTCAGTGATGTTATGAATTCGCTGACGGGACGAGACACACAGGGTGCCCAGACCGGAAATCCGCTGTATCAGTTCAATACTGGGGCTATAGTTTTTGCCGCTTCAATCGGGCTTAAACACCGAAGGAAAAGAGAGGTGGGAAGTGATAAGAAGGAAATTACGACCACGACTTTTACGGGTCATCAACTACAAAACTATATTTTTCTGATTGCGTTACTCGGTATGGAAAATGCAAGCGTCGATGTATTGAGGGTAGAAAATGAGGATAACGTGATTCGTGAGTTTGAAAGATATGCTGCAGGTGGATTAGAGTATCTGAAAACAGAATTTGAACAAAATCCAACCCAATCTGCCGACATGATTCTAGAAAATATATTCAGATCTGCGCTAGACCAAAGGGCGGAGAGTATCGATCTGCCTGACCTTTAGAGTTAGATCAATTGGGAGATCATTTGATCTTACTTTTTAAGTTGCTAAACGAGCTAGATCCTCAATAGACTGCAACCGGGGATTCCCTGCAAGGTATGAAATCCCCCGGTGAAGGTGCAATCGCAGATAGTAGTACAGGGAGGCTTTGTCGAGTTCAACCGCTGTAGACAACGCACGTTGCTGGATTAAAGCAAGGTACAACTGTTCTTGCCCACCAGTGAACGTTTTCCATGTCATCTCGATCGAGCTATCTTGGCCAAGGTCTTCCCGTGGCGGTTCAGATTTCTCTTTCAAGGAAGCACAAAGTGCCCAGCGACACAACACATTCCAGTTTTGAATACCAGTTCGGCGTTTGAGCGTAATCAACTGGATTTTCGCTTTTTCGGAAACCTTCACAGTTTCTATCATGCAGCCTCCAAAGAGCTATTGAAGTAACCCGTGCGAATGGACGAAGACTGACTATCCTCGTCGTAATAAATCACATACTCGTTCGCAATGTGTGGTTTAAGCATGTTGTAGTAGCTACCAATAATCTCCTCGTCGGTGGACAAAAGGATTACTTGCTTTGCCGCATTTGGGAAATATCTCTCGACAAAGGTCGTACGGTGTTTACTATCCAAACGGCCTAGCGGTGTGTCAATAATTGTTGGCAACTCCCTTCCACTCGCTTTCGCGAGCCCCCACAATACCGAAACCGCCAGGAGTTGGCGCTCTGCGGCCGAAAGCTTGAAAGCTGGAACCGTACCCTCCCCTTCGAGCACAAGTTCGATCGAGTAATCTGTTGGATCTATTTTGACTGCACTTACAAAATTTCGCTTGCGATACAAGTGCTTTAGACCCTCTAAGATCAATTGCTCAAGACGTGAGATGTGTCGAGCACGCATCCTGTCTTGAAACAGGCCAAGATTTTCCTTCGCCCGCGCCAGTTGCACATGCATCTGCTTTGTGAGGGTTTGGTCAGCTTCGTACTGACGCTGTTCGGCTAGTATCTTTTCAATCTTGGAATCAATCTCATCGAAATCTTTTTGAATTCTTGAAAACTGCTGGTCAAATGCCACCAAGGTGGTCGCTTGCTCAGCCTCTAGTTGCTCCAATTGTTTCAGGGTGTTGACTGTTTCCTCGACTTTTTCCCCTTCTGGCACAGCAGCTAAAAGGGCATCGAGACGGTCGGTCTCAGTTAGGTGTGCATCGAGCTGCACTAGCAGCTTCAATGAGCTAGACCTTGCAGTAACGAGATTCGACCTGACGGATTCAATTTCATAAAAGTCACAATCAATTTCGGTTTGTTGTTTTGTCGACATTTCTGACTCGACCACTAAATCAGCCAATGCCTCCGCGCTTTTTATATCCTCGCTTTTTAGATAGTTCTGCTTTTCCAGCTCACGCACCAAATGATGCGTAGCCGCGGCTAGGGCTTCAGTCAACTGCGCTGCTCGGGCGGGAGTCACAGAAACGCTAGCCAACCGAGAAAGTTCATCAAGTTGGCTTCCGAGCATGGCCAGCGGCAAGACTCCCTCAGCGTGCTCTATCAAATTATTTCTCAGGTCTTTAATCTTCGCGCCTAGACTTTCTCGTTGTGTTCTTACTTCATCACGACGAAAAAGTAGATCCCCTCCTTGAGCCTCAAGTTCCCGGCGCACTGACGATAACTGCTTCCGAGTCTCCTCAATAGCCTCAAGAATGTTACTTTTTTCGCTGAGCAGCGCATCTCGCTGTTGACTTAAAAGTTCTCGCTGACTTTCCAGTGCCTGCAATTTTTCGTGTGATTCATGTGACAGATCTTCCGACCGCATCCGGCGATCCAGGACGATCAAGGTTTTGCTAAGATCAGAGATTAAATCAAGCCCCAATAGATTACTCAGGCCCTCCCGAATCATTTGGCTGCAACGAACTGGCTCTGCGAGGGCCTCTATCCTTTCACCATCAAAAAAGAAGAGGTCGGAAAGCTTGCTTGGCAGGAACCGTTCTGAAATTTCAGCCCAGCGATCAGTAACGTCGGGGTCGAAAACCCCATTGACGGAAATCTGTAGCGTCTCATTAACACCTTTCGATGCTAAACCCCAGGTTCGCGTTGCCTCGTATTTCACACCTTCTTTTCTGTCACCTACTCGGAAGGTTACGGAGACAGAAGATGATTCCGAGCGTCTACGGCGGTTGATCGCTTCACTTAAGTAAGCAACATAAGCGGATTTGGCCGGCGGAATAAAGGCGCTCGAACGTCCAAATAGGCATATCTGAATGCTTTCTAAAAGAGTTGTTTTCCCGGCACCGTTAAGCGCGCCAATTAGGGTAATCGGACGCCCCTTTTTGGGCTGTAAATCAAGCTCGTGTTTCCCCTCATAAACACCATAGTTATGCAGCACCAGCTTTTCAATAATCACGCGACATTCCCCTTTTGCCCAGGGGTCATGTTTAGCTCGGATGTGCCTTCGAGATCTACTGGACTGTCATTACCGGTCCACGCATCATCTTTCGTCATTAGCTTGTATGCCAACGCTTGATCACGGTTTAAAAATGCATGTTGCTTGAGTGACCTGAGAAGTTCGTCATAAATCCCGGTTCGTCTAGTAGCACCCCTGTAGTCTTGCTCAACAGCTAACATTTCCCTAAGCATTGAGTAATGCATGTCATCAGGGTCGTCTGTGCTACGACAAATCTGTCGAAGCTCCTCCAGATCTGAATGGCTAAACAGCGAGTTTTTCATATCGGATTCAACGGGATACGGATTACCCGTAGCCTCCTCGAAAATCGCGGGCAGAGTGTCTTCGATCTCACGCTTCTCTTCAACCCAAATCCGCCGAATTTCTTCCAACTCGTCAATTGAAATGACCTCAAAGTCCTCAAGTCCAGCGGGCGCATTACGCCTTATCTCCGTTTGAGCAACAAGGAGGTCCTTCAGCAAACTTTCTCGATATGCTTTCTTATACGGCCCGTGAATGAGCTCCGGATTGTCTCCGCGCTTGAATATATCTATTCGACGGTCCATGCGGCGGAAATCACGATTAGGGAAATCATCCTCGGTCGGCAACCGTTTATCCCGAAACTCTGCCAGCGGGAGCATCCACTCCTTATCTTCACTGTTTTTGATCATGGCCGCCATTGATTTATCTTTATCGACCATCGTGCAGACGTAACATCCAAAGCGGCTATCGCCGCAACTTGGCGTGTTGGAGTCAACAACTAGCGGGCATTCCGCATCTGGACTAGCACCTCGGTATAGATGGAATAATTCAATGTTGCTGTGTCCCCAAGGGTTTTCATTTTCGATGATGAATTCCCATACATCGTCATTTGTCCAATCCGCGATTGGTGAGAAAACCCAAACTCGATCTAACCGAGGATCAGAGTTTTTTGAAAGCAGCTCTCTGGTGCTACCGTGATGACGCTCCATACTTTTTTTACGCGCGGCACTTTCAGAGGACCGCGTGCCTAAGAACAAAATTGCTTCCCCAGTCGTTGAAGCCACATCGCGTATGAATTCAGTTGATGCATTAATTTTCAGGCGGCTTGTACACCATCTGAATTTCGGGCGAGGCGCTGGGTAACCTTTCCCAATAAGATTGACCCAAAAACGATCCTCTAGCTTAGGGACAAGTCTGTGCGCTTCGATCCCCATCTGCTGTTGGACTGACTCAGTGTTTATGCGAGTTAGTGACTGCTCTACCCACTTCGCAACGATTGGATTCTCAACCAAGGTATCGGTCGAGATGACATGGATTTTTTTTGTCCTTTCAGAAACAGGGATTTCAGTTACTGCTTGCCACACAAGCTGCAATACGGCAGTAGAGTCTTTTCCACCGCTGTAGCCGACGATCCAGGGAAGATCGTCTTCTGTGTAAAGTCTTTTGATGTTTGTTTTTACCTCGACGACTCTGGCTTCAAGACTCATTTGCTCACCTTCTTGTCTGCAACGCGCCCACTCGTGAACGCCAACTCTGCCCTTTTCTCTTCAGGTGTCAGATCAATTCCTAGATATGCTTTGATTAAAGACGACGCGAGAACAATGCTATTCGAAGCTTTAGACATTCGGCCACCAATCATGACTCGCCCTTCCCAATCTTTTAGGTTAGACCTTTGAAAATCAATCAGAGACAGTTTGTCGAGCACCTTAAAGTTAGGTGCGCGCCGAGAGTTCAGGTAAATTGCCGATCCAACTTTTCCAAAAGCTTGAAGCAACACCCCATGAGAATGAACGAAATCCTTCCTGATTTCTCCGGAGGTCATCTTTGATGCACGAACGAGCTGCCATTCGGGAATTCGCTCAAACAAAGCTGTCCAGAAAATACTCGATTGCGCCACTGCTTCTTCTATATTCTTAAACTCTAGCCCTGAAAGCAGCTCTTGCGTTGCGGCTGACAAAGAACTCAGAGTAAATAGCTTGCGCGATCGTTCAGACAATGAAGTGCGCTCGAACTCAACCAACCCCTTTAATGGTTGACACGTCAGCGCAGTTAGTTTTCCTATCTTCGCAGCTTCATTCCGATGATCGTATAAAAGCCCAAGGGACTTTGCCGGTCTGACAGCATGCCGATTCAGGTCGGCAAACATCTGTTGACTTCGGCTTAATCCTTGATCGATAAAAAATACAACCGCAATTGTCTCGTCACCAATCGAGGGGTCTTCGCGCAAGGCCATTTCGATCGCAGCCCTTCGGTGTTGTCCATCATTGATGATGAATCGGGCGTTCATATCCACTC
>PR_CR_10_Liq_1_inCRDRAFT_1001256_pt1 | contig 14485 bp, 15 predicted proteins | sample PRCRCaboRojoPR_3_FD_10241 | JGI IMG/M metagenome (IMG submission 10241)
TTGCCCCTGAGATCGATACCGTATTTTTGATGCCTGATGAGCAACTCACATTCATTTCTGCTTCTGTCGTCAAAGAAATTGCTGCCTGGGGAGGAGACCTGTCCTCCTTTGTTCCTGAACCTGTAGCTTTGGCGCTTCGACAAAAGTTTGCGGCCTCGTGAACCTTTTTTAATTCGATTCCCCTTCACTCATCTTTGATTTTTTCATCATTCTATGGCATTTCAAGTTTCCAATCGTGCACAAGCACTAGCCCCATCTCAAACCTTAAAGTTTTCTGCGCGAGCCAAGGAACTTGCAGCAGAAGGGAAGTCCATAGTCGCACTGACTGCTGGTGAGCCAGACTTTCAAACCCCAGGAGTCATTTGTGATGCTGCGATTCAAGCGATCCATGATGGACATCACGGGTATACTGTAAACGCTGGCCTTCCTGCTTTGCGTGAGCGAATTGCTCATAAAATATCTAGAGATCAAGGTCTAGAGGTTGGTATCGATCAAATTGTTGTATCCAATGGAGCCAAGCAGTCGATCGGTTTTAGTTTATTAGCGACGCTTAATCCTGGTGATGAAGTCATTATCCCAACACCATTTTGGGTCTCTTATCCAGAAATGGTCCGTTTTGCTGAGGGAACTCCCATTTTTATACGGACAAGTTATGAGTCAGCCTATAAACTAAACCCTGAACAGCTCAAACAAGCCATCACTCCAAAAACTCGTGGGCTTATTCTTTGCTCGCCATCCAATCCTACTGGAAGTTGTTACACCAGAGACGAATTATTAGAACTAGCGGACGTTCTCCGAGCCCATCCAAATGTGATGATCTATTCCGATGAAATCTATGAATACCTTGTCTATGATGGAGAGGCTCCAAGTTTGTTTACGGTAGCACCTGATCTTTTTGAACGTGGAATCATTATAAATGGGTTTTCGAAAGGATTTGCGATGACGGGTTGGAGACTTGGCTACATGGTTGCACCTGTAGAAATTGCAAAAGGGCTCGCAAAAATTCAGAGTCAGGAGACATCCGCTCCTTCTACCATTTCTCAATATGCTGGAATTGCGGCTTATGACCTACCTCTCTCTGAGTTAGATGACATGAAGCAAACCTTTCGTACGAGACGCGACAAGGTTGTTGACAGGCTCCAACACATGAAAGGGGTACAATGTCAGGTACCTCAAGGAGCATTTTATGTATTTCCAGATATTTCTGGATTGCTAGGGACAAAAACAGCCTATGGAGCAACCATTGAGTCATCTACGGATTTTTGTATGGAAGCCTTGGAGCATGCGGGTCTAGGAATGGTTCCTGGGGATGCCTTTGGGGAGCCAAATGGCATTCGACTTAGTTTTGCTGCCTCAGATGCACATCTTGATGAGGCCCTACAAAGACTCGAAACCTTCATTGAAGGACTTTCACCCATGTCTTCCTAAAAGTCACTTTATATTATTAAAAACTTCATGGCAGATTCTTCTTCTACACCATTGGGGCAAGACAATCCACCTGCATCACCTCAGGAATCGTTAGAAAAGACTCGCGCAGACTTTGTGGAGTTCTGGAGTGAGATGGCTCATGCATGGGGAATCAATAGATCGATGGCACAAATTCATGCCTTGCTCTATGTACACCCAGAGTCTATGACTACTGACCAAATCATGGAGGCTCTAGGTATTAGTCGTGGAACCGCAAATATGAACCTCCATGAACTCATCCATTGGGGGCTGATTCAAAAAGTACAAAAAGAAGGTGATAGAAAAGATCACTACATCGCAGAGGCAGATGTGTGGGAAATTGTGTCTTGTATCGTTCGCAACCGTCAGGAACGAGAAATTGCTCCCGTTCAACGAAAAATGAGCGAATTACTCGATGCTTACCATGTTGATTCAAGCCTAGAAGAAAGCGAGGAGGTTCACCAGCGGATGAAAAATGTGCTGGAATTTATCGAGATGTTTGAAAGGTTTTCTACGGCCATTACTCCGTATATAAAAGGCAAGCATCAACAGTATCTTAAAACATTGGTACGGGTTGCCGAAGCTGGTCAAGCATTACGAGGCAAATCAGAATGACAACAAAGCAAGATTTAGGGACACTTGGAGAGACGGTCGCTGCAGACTATTTAACCACAAAAGGGTGGACGATTCTTGAACAGAATTATCATTTTGAGAAAAGTGAAGTTGATCTTGTAGCCTATGATGGATTTTGTATCGTATTTGTGGAAGTGAAGACACGGCAATCGACACAATTTGGGTACCCTGATGAAGGATTAAGTGATTCACAACTACGGCGAGTCCAAAAAGCTGGAGCTGCCTGGATTTATGAACGTAAGATGGATCCCTCCCCGACTCGTGTAGATCTAGTGGGGATTGTTATGAGTCCAGATGATGATATTCCACCCGTGATTGAACATCTTGAGGGAATTGATCGATGAATACTCTTTACGCCATTCGAAGTGGCCTTGCCATTGCGCTATTTGTGATCAACATGCTCTTGATGTACCCTATCGTCATTCTAGCCAATCTATTTACAGTTGGCCATGCAACAAACCCAATGACTCAATATGTGCTCCCGTGGTTTATAGCTCCATGCTTTTGGATCCTTGGAATTCGCTTTGAAAGACACATTCATGCAGAGTTACCCAAACAAGCCATTTATATATTTAATCATAATGCCACCATCGATTTATTGACGATCTTTGCCCTAGGAATTCCAAGATCTCGGTACGTGGCAAAGTGGGAGATACAATACATCCCTGTCTTCTTTCTCTTAGGTCGTGTCACGGGTCAAATCTTTATTAAACGGCAAAATTCTAAACAGGCGGTACAACACCTTCATAAGCAGTACAAACGCATTCTAAAAAACCGTCTTTCCATNGTCATNGCGCCAGAGGGCACCAGAAAACATGAGGGGCTTGTTGGCCCATTCAAAAAAGGNCCTTTTCGAATGGCCATTGATCTTGGCATTCCAATCGTGCCAGTATTTTTTGAAGGAAATCGTGCTCGTAATCCAGGAGACTCCTTGGTTGTTACACCTGGAACGATTAAGGCACATATTATGCCAGCTGTCGATACTACTAACTGGAGTACCTCGACATTACCGACGCATATCGATGACGTGAGGAATCTCTACATAAAATGGGAGGAAACACCGCCGCAAGATACAGCGGCGTAGCTCACCTTTATTCTTATTTCTCTCTGAAGAAATAGATTTTTTGCTCTTTCGCGTTTTTTCCGCTCTTAATTTTAACCTTGTGCTCCTGGTTATATTGGTACACAGCAGTTCGCATTGAGTTTACATTTTTTTCAGACTCATAGGATACTTCTACAGCATCACCACCTGGCTTTAGCTTATCCAGTGCTTCCATTAATGGCTTAAACTTTGATGACCTACGCTTGGTAGACTTTACTTGAGCTCTATTAACGAACTTAATTTCCATAATTGATTGATTTGAGAGAACGTTTTATTAACGATATCATAATTTAATAGAATTCAGGATAATGAACAATGATTTACTCACTACTCTTTTATTAATAATCCATGAATCTATTTCATGATTATTCTGGATCGTTAGTCGATTTTTTGACACGTTAAATACTATGTCAAGGATTGTATAAACACAAAAATATCAATGCTTTCTGTAAGGAGGCACCTTTGAATTTTTTTGAAAAATGTGCGCAAGCCCGAGTGGGAAAAAGCGTAATTCTGAAGAAGAAGAAATGGACGAGTAATACCTCCATCGATCACAGGATGTGGGCGCAGAGGGATTCGAACCCCCGACCCCCTGCTTGTAAGGCAGGTGCTCTAAACCAACTGAGCTATGCACCCGAAAGGACAACAAAATTACGTCCATTTGGTATTCTTTCCAATAGAAAGGGAAAAGTACCAGATGTTCGTATCTTCACTATCTATTGATAACATCCCAATACTGACCGTCTATGTACGTTTTTCTAATGGCTCCACCCTCTGGAGGGCAAGAAGGAGCAATCCTTAATTTTGTTTTTTTAGGAGCACTATTTCTCGTCTTTTATTTCTTCATCATTCGTCCACAGTCTCAAAAACAAAAGAAAGTGGAGAAAATGATTTCTGAGCTCAAAAAAGGAGATAAAATCGTCACCACTGGTGGCATTATAGCCCATATTCAATCCATTGACGAGAAAACTGTCCTTGCTGAGGTTGATAGTGGTGTAAAAGTGCGCTTTACCAAAGCATCCATTGTTGATGTAAATCCTTCCAAGAAAGAATCTTAACGCTAGAAGTACTGTCTTATGCCATCTGCACAGTCGTCCACAGATACGTTGTTCACAACGATTGAGCAGGCCATTGAAGAGCTTCGTCAAGGTAGGATGCTCATCGTCGTTGACGATGAAAATCGAGAGAATGAGGGTGATTTTTTGATGGCCGCCGATAAGGTGACTCCAGAGGCCATAAATTTTATGGTCACACATGGTAGAGGGCTGGTGTGTGTTCCAATTACAGCTGAAAAAGCACGAGGCCTCAACCTTGATCATATGGTCCTTCAGGGCGCAGATCCAGAAGAAGCTGCGTTTACCATTTCCATCGACCATAAAGCGCGAACAACTACCGGGATTTCAGCCCCAGATCGTGCTGCCACGATCCAGGAAATGTTATCACCTGAAACGAAAGCAGAGGACTTCCGACGACCAGGGCATGTCTTCCCTTTAATTGGAGTTGAGGGTGGTGTGTTACGACGTCCAGGCCATACGGAAGCATCGATTGATTTGGCAAGGCTTGCGGGATTGCAACCAGCAGGTGTGATCTGTGAAATCATGAGCGATGATGGGGAGATGGCACGAGTCCCTGAGCTCATGGAAATGGCCCAACGCTTCAACCTCAGTATGATTACAATCGAGGATCTTGTACGATATCGATTAGAAAATGAATCCTTGATTCAAGTATTGGCTCAACAACCTTTTACTTCGGAAATAGGTGAGTTTACCCTTACCACCGTGGAAGAAGTGACTACGGGTGATCGGCATTATGCCCTCACCAAAGGTGAATGGACACAGGAGGACGCTGTATTGGTTCGTGCACACTCTTCAGATGTGCTGGCCGATACATTTCGTTCAACCGATTCTACACAGTCTGGTGTACTTGAAAAGGCAATGAAAATTATTCAAAAGGAAGGCCAAGGCGTTGTACTCTACATGAACCACCACATGAAGGTACATAGCCACAACGATTCAGAGGGTCGTGCTAGAGATGAAAAAGATTATGGAGTAGGCGCACAAATCCTTTACGAACTTGGTATTAGAAAACTTAGGCTTTTAACAAATCATCCTACCACGCGCGTAGGTCTTGAAAGCTTTGGCTTACGAATGGTCGAGACTGTCCCCTTGGATTGAATTCGGAGCTTCTTCGTTTTCTGGAGGCAGGATCCTATTACGGAATAGTAACATCGTCACCACAGTTACGGAGATTGCTACATCTGCGACATTAAAGATGTACGGGAATACTGAAAAGTCGCGGATTTTGAGGCTAAAATGTAAAAAATCAACGACATGGCCGTGCATAAAGCCCCCATACCCTTCCACCAAACCCAAAAACATTCGGTCAATGATGTTTCCTAGTGCGCCGCCTGTCACAAAACCCATAGCAATCAAAAAGGGCTTGGGCGCCCTGGACACATTCAAGCCTACATAAATCAGGATTCCAAGAGTGGCTAAGGTAGAAATTGTACCCACGACGGGTGTAGGCAACCATTCAATACCCAAAGCCATACCAGGATTTAGGATGTATGTAAACCGAAACCATCCCGGAATAATATCCAGGGAGTGTAGTGATGGGTCGTGACGAATCACCCACTTAGAGACTTGATCCACAAGTATCACGAGGATCATAGGTGTCAAAAACCACCCAAGTTTACTCAACTCGCTTTTGTGGGATGCCTTACTCTCTTTATTCGACTTCTCTAGTGACATAGCGTCGTGTCTTACCGACGCTTTAACTTCGCCTCGATGCTCAGTTGCGTGTGGGGGACTGCCTCTAAGCGGCCTTTGTCAATTGGCTTGCCAGTTACTTTACAAACCCCATACGTCTTATTTTCGATACGCTGGAGCGCATCATCGAGGTAACGTATAAATTTCTTGGTACGATTGAAGAGCATGTATGTCTTCTCACGCTCTTGTGCATCTGTGCCCGCATCTGCCATATGAAATGAATATGCAGATTCATTGGACGCGTTTTCCATGCTCTCTTTCAAATAAGATTGCAAGGATTCCATCTCCTGTTCTGCCTCTTCTCTTTTTTTGAGAATGATACCTTTGAAATACTCAAGCTCCTCGTCGTTAAACGGGGTAATGTGCTCTGGAGTTTTGGATGAAGATTGTTTTGCCATCGTGTTATTAATTTACCTTCCTCATAATGGCGATGGTACATTCACGCCCATCGAAATCCCATGTTTTGGTGAAGTCAGCTTCGTCTAATGCCGAGTGTGTTAAGGACTCAGCCAGTGTTTCGGACTGAATGGTATCCGAAAACTGTGTCATCGCTCCGAGAATCTCGGGCGAATCACTAAGATAACTAATTTCTATACGGTCTGTGACATCATAACTGGCCTCTTTACGCATATTCTGAACTCGATTGACAAATTCTCGGGCAAGACCTTCATGGATCAAGGACTCCGTTAAGGCAACATCTACAGCAATGGTAAGTCCTTGTTCTGACTCAACGCTCCAGCCATCCAGACCGGTCCTAATAATCTCAACATCTTCTGACTCTAGTTGTACACGCTCACCGCTGTCAAGATGAACCGTCGAGCCGCCTTGTTGTTCAAAATTGTGTACTTCCTCAGAGGACCATCCTTGGATGATTTTGGCAACGTCCTTCATGGCCCCACCTACCTTTTTCCCAAGTACGGGGAAGTTTGGTTTTGCCGCCTTGTGAACAATTTGCTGATCGTCATCCACAGTCTCAATCTCTTTGACGTTTACTTCATCCAAAATAATAGACTCAACACCTGCGAGGTCTTGCTTTATCTGTTCATCAGCAGGTAACAAAATACGCTGTAGTGGCTGTCTGACATTGAGTTCTGTTTTATTTCTTGCACGAAGAACCATGCTTGAAATGGATCGAGCTAACTCCATACGGCGCTCTAAGGCATCATCCAACGATGTCACCTCCACAGAAGGAAAGTATGCTAGATGCACGGATTCACTCTCTTTTTGAGTCACATCATTAAGTTGCTGATGGAGCCATTCTGCAAAAAATGGAGCAATCGGTGCCATCATTTTTGAGAGTGCCGATAGGCTTTCGTAGAGTGTTTGATAAGCAGACGCTTTATCAACGCTTTGACCTTCTTTCCAAAAACGACGCCGTGAGCGACGAACATACCAGTTTGAAAGGTCATCAATAAATCTCTCCATCGATCGGGCAGCCCGAGTGACGTCGTAATGATCAAGATGGTCATCTACTTCTTGAATCGTTCTATTNAAGCGNGATAANATCCACCGATCAATCTCAGCGCGGTCTTGCTTTGCTACAGGTGCGCCTTGATAATCAAAGCCATCTATATTTGCATAGAGCGCAAAGAAGGAATACACATTGGTCACNGTATTAAAGACTTTCCTTTGTGTCTCTTCTAGCCCTTTCTCGCTGAACTTAAGGTTATCCCACGGTGCTGAGTTACTCATCATATACCAGCGGACAGTGTCTGCACCGTATGCCTCNATCATCTCGAAAGGATCAACCGTATTCCCTTTCGATTTACTCATTTTCTCTCCTTTAGGNTCGAGTACTANCCCGTTAGAAATCACATTTTTATATGCCGGCTCATCGAAAAGGAGTATCCCTAGAGCATGCAATGTGTAGAACCATCCACGGGTCTGATCGACACCTTCAGCGATAAAATCAGCAGGGAATCCTGTTTTAAAACGCTCCTCATTTTCAAATGGGTAATGCCATTGAGCAAACGGCATCGCTCCAGAGTCAAACCACACGTCTAGTAGGTCAGGAATTCGGCGCATCACATGGCCTTGCTCATTCACCCATGTCACTTGATCGATAAATGGACGGTGTAGGTCAATCTCGATATCGTCGTCAAGGCCCGCTTTATCACGAAGTTCTTCTATGCTACCAATGACTTCGATAATCGTTGGGTCTTGCTCACTCACCCAAATTGGAATTGGTGTACCCCAGTACCGCTGCCTTGAAATGGCCCAGTCAACATTATTCTCCAACCATGTCCCAAATCGTCCCGTACCTGTACTTTCTGGCTTCCATTGAATCGTTTGATTCGCTTCAACCATCTTATCCTTGACAGCTGTTGTTTTAATGAACCAAGAATCAATAGGAAAGGACATCAAGGGGGTTCCTTTGCGCCAATCAAATGGATAACTATGCTCCAAAACCTCTTGACGGAAAAGGTGGCCAGATGCCTTTAATTGTTTAGAAATCACTTTGTCAGCATCCTTAAACCACTCACCTTCAAGAGAGCCTGCTTGATCTGTAAACGTTCCGTCTCGACTGACAGGGTTGAACAGTGGGATACCCGCTTTTTGACAAGTCTCAAAGTCATCGGCACCAAACGCAGGAGCTGTATGCACAATACCTGTGCCGTCATCCGTGGTCACATATTCAGCAGGATGCACTTTCCAAGCGCGTGATATATCCTCATCAGGGGCATACTCAGAAAAATACTCCTTCGCATAGGACGTTGGGGGGTCATACGACATGCCCAATAGGTCGCTCCCCTTCCAAGTATGACGTATTGAGGGCGCCTGCTCTTCCGTGAAATTACGCGAAAGACACTCTTTGGCGAGGATATAACTTCTTTGATCACCTTCAATCGACACTTCAACATAGTCCAGATCAGGATGTACAGCCAAAGCCATATTAGAGACAACTGTCCATGGTGTTGTTGTCCAAGCTAGAAATGCACGGTTTGGTTCATTATGCAAAGGAAATACAACCGTGATGGAAGGGTCCTGTACATCTTTATACCCTAGACTTACTTCATGCGAGGATAAAACGGTACCACTCCCTGGTGAATACCATGCAATTTTATGCCCCTTGTAGAGGTATCCCTTCTCATGAAGGCGCTTTAGTGCCCACCATACTGACTCGATATACTCATTTTTGAATGTGATATATGGGTCATCCAAATCGACCCAGTACCCCATTCGCTGTGTCAGGGTATCCCATAGCTCTTTGTATTTGAGTACATTTTCACGACACTTTTCGTTGTACGCTTTAATTCCAAAGGCTTCAATATCGGCACGAGACTGTAGATTTAATTCTTTCTCAACCTCAATTTCTACGGGCAATCCATGGGTATCCCAGCCTCCCTTTCGGATAACTTTATACCCCTTCAGTGTTCGGTAACGGCAAAACAGGTCCTTAAGAGTCCGTGCCATGACATGGTGGATTCCAGGCTTACCGTTTGCCGTAGGTGGGCCTTCATAGAATGTGAAGGGTAGTCCGTCCTCTCGAGTCGTGACACTTTTGGCAAAGGTTTCTTGCTCTTCCCACCACTTTAAAACTTTGGTTTCAAGGTTTGGATAGGAAAGTTGCTTAATTTCCTCAAACTGCCGTTGCATGATCCGAATTATGGTTTTTTGGGGAATCCCAAAGGTACGAATTTTTATTCCACTTACCCTTTCTTGGGTGCTTCTTGGGGGACTTACAGGATGCACCACGTTACGCAGTGGGAACTCTTACCGAATCTGATCTTTACGTTGCCTCAGAAAATGGTCTAGAAAATCTCTCATTTGCTACCATGCAGCGCATGAATCAAGCTGCTTCTTCCCTCCGTTTTGAGGGATCTATGTTTGTATCCACCCCTCAGGGTACAGAGCGAAGCCGAATGACTCTTTCAACAAATCAGTCACAGACATTTTTTGGATTAGAGGGGCGTTTTGGGATTGGAAAAACGGACATCGAGTGTGGTGATGGGAAGGTATTAACCATAAAACCCACTCAAGACCTAACGTCCAAAGAAACACAAATGCTTGATGTTTTGTGTAGGTCCATCTATCCTTTGAGTACACTATCGGATGCATTTGAATGGAACGTGTCTCTTGGTGACAACACAGATTCTTGGTCAGCTTCGACTCAAACCGACATAGAAGGTGAACGATTTATTTGGACCATGGAGCGATTTCATCAATCCGAGGGATTCATCTATCCACAAAAGGTCACACTTCAACATGTCGATGAATCGCTTCGGGTTCTCATGTTGCTTAAATTGACGCATCTTGATTTAGAATGAATTCCCCTCTCAAACTCATCGACAATTTGGGCTCATCTTCCCTAAATAAGAAATGGCTAGTAGGTTTTCTCGCAATGTTATGGCTTGGTATAGGTGTGGACACAGCTTCTTCACAAAGTGTTTATTTGGAGCGAAAAGCGCTCCTTGAAGGACAGCAAAGAGAAACTCGAAACACGATCGACCAAATTGCCATTCAACTGCAACGAAGTCAATCTCTACTCGATGTAACGCTCAAAGAAGTCGACCAACAGTTTCGGTTAGCCTCACAATTGAGTCGACAAATTCGCCTTCAAGAGGAAAAAATTCGCGCGATTGAGCAACAAATCACTCAATCCAATCAAAATATTCAAATGATTGAGGCTGATATTGTACAATTAGAGCAAGACATTGACGAGGCGATTGAGGACTACAAAGAGACCCTGACGTATGTGTACAAATTTGGGAAAATGAATACTCTATCTGTCATTCTTACTGCACCTTCCTTGAATACCATGCTGAGTCGTTCGGTATACCTAAGACGTTTCGAGGCGTTTCGAGAAGCTCAGGTGGAACAAATACGTGTGAATCAAGCGAGTCTTCAGACACGCACGCAAGAACTTAGAGATGAAAACCAACTCAACGAGCAGTTGAAGGATGAGTTATCCACAGAAAATGCAAGTTTACTTCAACGCAAGGAGCGTCTTGACCGCAGGATCACAGAGCTACAACGTGATAAGGGCAACTTAGAACGACAGATTGCATCCTATCAAGAAGAACAAGGCGAGCTCGAAGATGCCTTGGACTCATTTTCTGCACAAGCGGATGCACTTCGAGAAGCAGAGTTAGAGCGGCGAAGAAGACTGGAGCAAGCACAACAAATTGCTCAAGGTGCATTGGAGGGTCTTGCAGGTGGTGCCCCTCCAGAAAATAGTGCGGACATTTCACCCGGCGCTGGATCGGCGGACCTTGCTACATTTGCTGAAGAGGATGATAGCGAAGCACTATTGGTAAGTTTCGAAGATCAATTTCAAAATCAAAAAGGTTCACTTCCTTGGCCTGTTTCTCAAGGGGTTATTACCAAAAAATTTGGGGTACAAGTCCACCCTGTATTCGGCACTAGAGTCAATTCACTAGGTGTGGAGATTTCCACTTCGGGGGGTGCAAACGTGCAGGCAGTGAGTGATGGAATCGTTGTCGCGATCCAACCAATTCAAGGGTATGGAGATGTCGTAATTCTGAATCATGGGCGATACAAAACAGCCTATGGAAACTTGAGTGAACTCGTACCGTGAGAAGAAATCAGGTAGTATCCGCTGGTGATCGCATCGGTGCATCTGGAACAGCCTCCTCCTCTAGAGGGGAAGTCGTCTTTTTTGTAGTACGTGATGGCACAGAGAATGTGAACCCAGAAATTTGGCTGAAATAATGGACCGCTTCTTTGCCTATATCACATTCACCATTGTATTGTCGAGTATTTTAACCTTGCTCATGCATCCGCTCACGCCATACATACTACTATTGTGGGCGCCAATGATTGGAGTCGTAGTGGCTGGGTTTCTAGCCTATGCGTTTGTCGTGTATCGTCTGATTCGTAGATTCTTACGACGTCCTCTCCCTTTTGATCATGCTCACTGGGTACTATCGTTACTTTTTTTGGTAGCTCCCGCTACTTGGTGGGTTCTTACCCTTGATTTTGCATTCTGGTCCACTGTTGTGTACATCGCCGCAGCTAGCGCCGGGGTTATCGTTGGAACCCGTGCAGCTATGAGTGCTCTGACTCGGCCTCTATCAACACCGATCGTTTAGAAACCCGCTCGAGCAGAAATGATTTTCGTCTTGCACCCCAAAGCTCAAGTTCGGGGTCAGAAGTCGTTTGAATGGTAATGGTAATCTCCTTGTCGTTCACCCCAACATTCATAGCCTCAACATTTTGGTAGTGGCTGCGATCTAGACCATCAGCAACCCGTAGAATTGCAGATAATTTTTGGACACGTTTTTTGACCGGTTTCTCAAGCGCTTCATATAACTCATGTCGTTTTTTGGGTGTTGAACGACGATGATATCGGGCGACATGTGCCATTACCTGAATCTCCGATTCCGAAAATCCCCGAAGATCAGCATTAAGAATCAAATAAAGGGCATGGATATGGTGCTTTCTGTGGGAAATATGGTACCCAATATCATGTAGAATGGCTGCATACTCTAGCAATTCACGATCGGTTTCTTCCAATCCAAGAACCTCATGGAGTTTATCAAAGAGCTCCAAAGCAAGATTACACACTTGCATAGAGTGGGATTCGTGCCAGTTACACTTCACAACAAGCTCCATAATGCTATCACGTCTGGGATCCTCGGTCACAGGAGACATCGTGAGCTTTGGGTACATTTTTTGGAAATAACGAATGAGGATTCCTTCTCTGAGAGCCTGTGTGGAGATTTTTACCCGCTCCACATTGAATATCCGCATAATGGAGTGTACAAGAATCATTCCCGGAAGGATGAGTTCTGATCGCTTTTCCTCGAGACCTTGAACTTTCAGGCGCTTTTTCTTCGGTAGATATAAAAATTCATCGAACAGAGCCTTGAACTCTGTCCATGTAAATTCAAACTCATTGGCAATGATACCTCCATGACCGTTGGGGCGGCGGGCATCAATCATTGCAGCGATGGTCTGATATGTTCCACTAGACCCAATCATCAAACCACTAGGGAGTCGTCCTATTTGTTGCTGCATGGGATCAAGGGTTTTCTCGATGTACTCTTGAATGGCTTCAACTTCAGTTGGAGTAATCGGGTCATTCTCCAAAAACATGGCAGCTAGACGCGCAACGCCAATTTTTTTGCTTGTGAGATAGGAGGTGGTATCCTGTGTACCCACGATAAATTCAACACTCCCCCCACCAATATCGGCCATAAGTACTGGTGTAGATCCAATTGTTACTCCATGTTGTACACCATAAGCAATTAATTCAGCCTCCATAAGGCCAGAGATCGCATTGATCTTGAGACCAACTTCGTCGATTACTCTCTGAATAAACTCTCCACCGTTGGTAGCCTCACGAACCGCACTTGTTGCATAGGCGATAATCGCTTCAGATTGACGCCCCTCACTCAGATTATAAAATTTTCGGAGGGCAGCAATCCCGCGCTCCATTGCGCCTGGAGTAAGTTTTTTACCAACCCCCTTTTCCGCCATTATGACCATCTCTTTGAGTGCATCAACGATTTCAAAATGTCCATCATCATATAAATCAGCGATAATTGCATGAAACGAATTGGTTCCCAAATCAATGGCCGTGATTCGCTTTAACCGTTTTGAGGAGCCATTTGGAACAGGCTCTGATGGATGGCTATTCAAAAAAGCGTTTTGCAGTGAAGAGCTATTTGTACGGGTAGGTGTGAACATATGTTCAGGTCACTACATAGGAATTGCAAGAAAAAAAGGGGCAAGCACTTCATATCACGCCGCTACGACCTCCTACCGCTGCTGCCTTCCGACCCTGACGGACTTCAGAGGGAGCTGGCTGTATGAAACTTGCCCCCGATTCTTCATTTGTGGAGCTATGGGGATTCGAACCCCAGACCTTCGCGCTGCCAGCGCGACGCTCTAGCCAGCTGAGCTATAGCCCCAAACGAATCCCAAAGATACAATCTTTCGGCGGAAAAGGTAGACATTCAAGCCATCTAAACATTTGTTCAGACTGATTCAGTTGCGTAACTTCCGTATGCTGTTAAGTGTACTTAAAACAAACTATTGACGTACGTTCATGAAAACGACAAAACTTTTTCCAAAATTTCTCACTCTCGTGGCATTAGCCGTTGTTCTATCTAGCTGTGCTTCCAACAAGGTTGATCCAGCAACTATTGATACAGATGGAGATGGCCTCACAGATGTAAATGAGACAAATATTCACAACACTGATCCTTTGAATCCAGATACGGATGGGGATGGCCTTACCGATGGAGAAGAAGTGAATGAATACTCTACGGACCCTTTGAGTGCTGACACGGATGAGGATGGGCTCTCTGATGGCGAAGAGGTAAATTCTTACAATACCGACCCTCTTGCTGCAGACAGCGATGGCGATGGACTCATGGATGGTGCTGAAGTAAATGACCACAACACAGACCCACTCAATGCAGATACGGATGGGGATGGTCTTACCGATGGTCAGGAAGTTACTCAGTACAATACCAACCCACTAAGTCCTGATACGGATGGTGATGAGTACAGTGATGCGGATGAAATTGCAAATGGCACCGATCCAAATGACGCATCTGATCCAGGA
>PR_CR_10_Liq_1_inCRDRAFT_1001257_pt1 | contig 14478 bp, 16 predicted proteins | sample PRCRCaboRojoPR_3_FD_10241 | JGI IMG/M metagenome (IMG submission 10241)
CACCTGGCCAAATAGATTCTGCTCTGAACTCATAGGTTCAGCCTATCGTTGAATGTTACGGAGCGACTCTTCCGTTTTGGTTAAACATCTCGTGACTAATCGGCATCAGCTTGGCCCACTCGTCCTCCATCTGCTCGGCGCACATCTCAATTTCACGCTGAGGGTATGAAGGGAAGTGGGAATCATCCCGCTTAGTTCTGAGGCTCAAGAAATTCATCAGAGACCTCGCATTCATGGTGACATACATGCTTGAGTAAATATTCAGGGGTAAAGCTATCCGAGCTACTTCCCGAGCGACACCCGCTTCCAACATTCTCTGGTAAGACTCATAACTTGCCCTTGTGACGCTCATCACCTCTTGCTGCACCAGTGATTGTTGCTCAGCACTGCCAGGTTCAAACTCGTAAGCACCGGGTTTTCCAACCTGAATCAGATTGCGGTTTTCATCCGGCACATAGAAAACAGGCTTTAGTTCGCGGTAGCGGCCACTCTCCTCGTTGTAACTAGCAATTCTGTGACGCATAAACTCTCGGAAAACAAATATTGGAGCCTGCACATAAAAAGTCATTGAGTTGTGCTCAAATGGCGAACCGTGACGATCGCGCATCAAATAATTGATTAGTCCGCGATCTTTTTTCTGGGCCTCCTGCTCTGCCTGGGCCGCCTCCAAAGTCTGCTCGCCCTGGGTTGAAACCCTAGCTGCAAAGATTACATCGCTGTCCTGAGCACTGGCCCTGACCAGCTCCACAGTCATATCACTTCTAAATTCAATTTCGCTCACGCAGGTCAGCCTAATGCGGAGCTAGCTAAACAATTGGTAGCAACATCAGATTTGAACAGAACCTGTTTTATTTTTTAGGAATGGAAATTCTGGTTTCAACCCTATTGCTGATTTCAATCACTCTTGCTATTGGCTTTGGCTACAAGCTGAAGGGAATTCAATCCTTCGGCGTGGTGCCGAAGAGAGTTGAGCTGGAAAAGATCCTGGGTGTCGAGGCCAGCGCACAGGGAGCCGAGCTTTTGTTGTTCACGACCGAACTGTGCTCGAAATGCCCGCAGGTTCGAAGAAACCTATCCTCGGCATCACTAGACTTTGCCGAAATTGATGTGACCGACAGGCTGGACCTGGCAGCGAAGTTCCAAATCAAGCAAACTCCGACACTGATTCAGATCGGGCGTGATGGAAACATCAGGCAGCGTCTGAGTGGGGCAATCACCAAACAACAGATTGCGGAACTGAATTTGAAAGAGTTCGCAGATGCAAAGAATTGACCCAAGGGCACCTAGATTGGGTGCCGCAATAACCAGCCTGATATCTCTCTCGGGATTCGTGGCTGCCCAAATTGATCCGGCCACAGGTATAACGGTGCTGGCGATTGTGTTTTTGCTCTTCGCATGGGGAGTATTTGCTCCAAAGACTCACCCCTACGGTCTGCTATTTGGTCTTCTAAGGCCCAAACTTAGTGACCCTGAATACCTCGAGGATCCAAGGCCACCTCGATTTGCCCAACAGGTTGGACTCTCGGTAAGCACCTTGGGACTGTTAATTGCATTTTTCAATCCACTTGCAGGTGCACTAACCGGACTCGGAATTGTTTTCGTGGCAAGTGCCCTGAATGCCTATTTTGATTTTTGCCTTGGGTGTGTGATGTATCTAAGGATCAAGCGTTTGCAGCGCGCTCTAGCTCGATAGCCTTTCTAATCGAGCTCCGAGCTCGTCGCCTATCGCCGTTTGCTTCGTAAGTTACTCCCAGCAGAAACCAGTTCTGCCAGGTTTCATCTTTGGTCAATTGGTCACTGACAAGACTGAATGCCCGCTCAGCACTCTCTTTAGTTGCTCGGCCAGAGGGCCTCAGCTCAAGACCTAGTTGATCAAAGCTTTGTTGAGGAATCTGCTTAGCCAGCCTCTCNCTTGAAAGACCAAAACCTATCTCCCGAGCTATCGCCCAAAAAGCAAACATTCGGTAAAAGCAGCAGTGCAAATCCCAAGATCTTAACCAGCAGATTTGGATCTGCTATCAGCACTACCCCGCGCTGTAACATCAACCCCAGATACAGNGCGCTAAGGGCGGTCATCACCGCAATCCAAATTTTTGTTGACATTAGTCTGAAATCAAACTTGCAAGTCCGATATTGATTCCACTCATTCGACTCACCGAAAGCATGGCAAGTTGCATACCTTTGGCATAAGCCTGATGGGAGTTGGTGTTGTGGGAAAGTTTCAATGACTCGAAATCATTACCCAAATTCACCTCTTGCATCGCAGAGATTCCCTGCATTCTGAGTGAGTGAATCGGGACTCCTCTAATTACCTCTCCTCGAGCTCGCTGATCGGTGTTTGGTGATTCAAAATCACTCCCCCTCGCCTCAGCCATCAATTCTGCAGTTCTAACGGCAGTTCCGGACGGAGAGTCAACTTTGTGTTGGTGGTGACCTTCAATGATCTCCACTGATTCAAAAAATTTAGCTGCTGAGGAGCTGAACATCTGCAAAAGCATTGACCCCACACTGAAATTAGGAACCAGCAGCAGCGATTGTTCCCCGATCAAGCCCTGAAGTCCCTCGACAGCTTGCTGATTCCAGCCGCTGGTACCGATGATTACATTCTGCTTGTTGGCAAGCGCTTTTTTCACCACTTCCTGACTCACGTCAAACCTAGTGAAGTCCACAACTGTATCGGCGCCAACCATCTCATCCAAAGAGGACTTTGAATTCAGGGCCGAGTGCAGCTCTAGACCCTCAGTCTGCTCGATGATTTGAAGTGCAAGCGAGCCCATGCGACCGGTGCCAACAACGCATACTTTTTCTGCCATGCGCCTAACTTACCAACCCCTGCATCGAATCGAACTCTCCATCGCCAACGACAATAAGTGATTTTGGAGAGTTAGCTAGCTTCGATGCAAGCTCGCGCACCTCATCTTTAGTGACGTTGGTGAAGTTTTCGAGGGTTTGGTTCAGGTCTATAAATTCACCCATCGAAAGCTCCGCTGAGAGCAACCGGTTCATTCTTGCTTGACTTGATTCAAATCTTAGGGCCAGCCCTCCGGCAATGTTTCCGCGGGCCAACTCATACTCGGCATCAGTTACACCGTGATTGGCAATGCTTATTAGTTGCTCCTGCAAAAGATTTGCAACCTCTGAGGCGTTTTTGGGACTAGTTCCCGCAAACATGCCAAACATTCCAGCGTCGGAATAGCCTTGATTGAAAGAGTAAACACTGTAAGCAAGACCTCTTTTTTCCCTGACCTCCTGGAACAGTCTGCTACTCATTCCGCCTCCCAAAATCGTGTTCAGGACACCCATGGTGTAGCGAGATTTGTCCATCGCAGCAACACCTTGCATTGCGATAGCGACATTAGCCTGCTGAGTTTCTTTATGAACGGAGACGAATCCCTTTTCGGGGCTGAATTCTCTCGAGCCAAGTTTTCTCCGGGTAGGGAGAGCTTTTTGATTGACATCCAAGCCTGATAATTCGAAATTCTCAATCGCTAGTCTGACTAATTCATCGTGCTCAACGCCACCAGCTGCGGTGATAACCAGATCTTGCAATCGATAGTTTCGTTGATAGTGATTGAAAACATCTTCCCGGCCAACCGCGTTTATGGTGTCAGGGGTCCCACCGATAGGCCTTCCAAGAGGATCTTTTTCGCCAAGCACCGCTGCACTCGAAGCCTCGTGCGCGACATCCTCGGGATCGTCTTGAACCATGGCCAGCTCTTCGAGGATTACTGTTCGCTCCAACTCAAACTCTTTATCATCAATAATTGAGCTAGTTACCATGTCTGCCAATACATCCACCGCCAATGGCAGAGCAGAATTCTGAACCCTGGCGTAATAACTTGTGTATTCCTTGGCAGTGGCTGCATTTGACGATGCGCCTACCGAATCAAACGCCTCTGCAATCTGCTTCGCACTGCGCCGTCTGGTTCCCTTGAATAAGAGATGCTCCAGGAAGTGTGTTGACCCAAATTGGCCCTCCACCTCATCCCTTGAACCGACCGAAACACTGATTGCTAAGGAGACGCTTGGAGAAGCTGGGACGGTCTCAGTGAGAACTCTCAACCCATTTGGCAGAAGAGTTCTTCTAATAGTGGTGCCCTCCGCCGAAGTAATCTCGACGAAGGGCTCCAATAACTCAAGCTTGGTCACTTACTCAGCTTCCACCATCTTCAGACTGAGCTTGCCCCTGTCGTCAATCTTGGCGATTTCAACCTGAATCTTCTGGCCAACAGAAACAACGTCCTCAACGTTTTCAATTCGCTTACCGCCACTGAGACTCTTCATCTCTGAGACGTGAAGCAAACCATCTTTACCAGGCATTAGGGATATGAAAGCACCGAAGGCGGCTAGCTTAACAATGGTTCCCAGATACTGCTCGCCAACCTCTGGGACGTGAGGGTTGGCAATTGCATTGATTCGTGCCTTTGCCTCCTCGGCTTTGGCACCCTCATCAGAGCCAATGTAAACGGTTCCGTCGTCATCAATCGAAATGTCAGCACCAGTCTCATCCTGAATTTCGTTGATTACCTTACCCTTGGGTCCGATAACCTCACCGATCTTGTCCACCGGAATCTGAATTGTGATGATTCGAGGAGCGTACGGGCTCATTTCGTCTGGCTCGTCAATTACTTCATTCATAACATCAAGGATGTGCAAACGGGCCTCTTTAGCCTGTGCCAATGCCCCTCCAAGAACACTTGCTGGAATACCGTCCAGCTTGGTGTCAAGCTGGATTGCTGTAATAAAGCTTTTGGTTCCTGCAACCTTAAAGTCCATATCTCCAAGAGCATCCTCAGCTCCCAGAATGTCTGTAAGTGCTGCATAACGTGTCTCACCGTCAACCTCATCACTCACAAGACCCATTGCAATACCAGCAACAGGTGCGCGCAGGGGCACACCAGCGTTGAACATGCTCAATGTTGAGGCACAAACTGATCCCATTGAAGTCGAACCATTGGACCCCATCGCCTCACTGACCTGCCTGATTGCATATGGGAAGTCCTCGCGCTTGGGCAAAACCGGGACAAGAGCCCTCTCCGCCAGCGCGCCGTGACCAATTTCACGTCGCTTTGGTGTTCCAACTCGACCTGTTTCTCCTGTTGAGTAGGGAGGGAAGTTGTAGTGGTGCATGTAACGTTTGGTGGTCTCTGGATGCAGGGCATCGATTGTCTGCTCCATTTTCAACATGTTCAAAGTTGTGACACCCATAATTTGAGTCTCACCCCTCTGGAAAAGCGCTGAACCATGAGTTCTTGGGATGATCTCGACCTCGGCGTCCAGGTCACGAATATCGCGGGGTCCACGTCCATCAATACGAATACCCTCGGCCAGTACCCTGCCTCGAACAATTTTCTTGGTCAGAGACTTATAAGCCGCTCCGAACTGAACAAGTTTTTCCTCGTCCAATTTCTCGCTGACGGCTTCGAAAGTTTTTTCCTTCAGTTCATCATCGGCCTCTTGGCGCTTTTGCTTATCGGCAATTTTGTAAACCTCGGCAAGTTCTTTTTCTGCGTGATTAGCAACCAGTTCAAATACCTCATCCTCGTATGGCAAGAACACTGGATAATCAGCTGTTTCTTTTGCTGCCTGATCAGCAAGACTCTGCTGAGCTTCAATCAATGCCTTGATAAATGGCTTTGCAGCTTCCAGGCCCTCCGCAACAACCTCTTCGGTGGGAGCAGTTTTGCCCGCCTCGATAAGATCCATTGCGTTGTCAGTGGCCTCTGCCTCCACCATCATGATGGCAACATCCTGTTTTGAACCCTCGCCCACGACGCGTCCGGCCACCACCATGTCGAAGGTGGCATCCTTTAGCATCTCGTTTTTCGGAAAAGCCACCCACTGGCCATCAATTAGAGCTACACGAACACCGCCAATGGGGCCAGAGAATGGAAGACCCGCAAGCTGCGTTGACATGCTGGCGGCATTTATTGCCAAGACATCGTAAAGCTCGTCTGGCTCGATGCTCAGAACCGTCACAACAACCTGCACCTCATTGCGAAGTCCGTCCACAAAGGATGGGCGCAAAGGGCGGTCAATCAGACGGCATGTAAGGATAGCCTCGGTTGAAGGCCTACCCTCTCTGCGAAAGAAGCTGCCGGGGATTTTACCTGCGGCATACATGCGCTCCTCGACGTCAATTGTTAGCGGGAAAAAGTCAAATTGATCTTTTGGTTGCTTTGAAGCGGTTGTTGCGCTGAAAAGCATAGTTTCTTCATCGATGTATGCAACGGCAGAACCCTGTGCCTGTTGGGCAAGTCTTCCGGTTTCAAATCGAACTGTTCTTTTGCCGAACTTTCCATTATCGATTACGCATTCGGCTGATTTAATTTCTGGACCTTCCAAGGTCACTCCTTCTTTAAGACATGGCTAAGCATCGCCTAGCAAATGGGAGCGGTGAACCATCCGTAGCTCACCTAGAAGGTTTGGTCCTCAGTCAAAAGACCTGGAACATTTCCAGATTTTTCCACCGATGACCCAACCCTCGGCCTAACTCCTTTTTTAGCCTAGCAGTCAAGCGCAAATAAAAACATAAAAAACCCTCCACCAAAAGATGGAGGGTTTTTTATCAAAACTGAGTTATCGACGAAGTCCAAGCTTCGCAATCAAGGCACGGTACCGCTCAATGTCAACATTCTGAAGATACCCAAGAAGGCGCTTGCGCTGACCGACCAAAAGAAGAAGACCCCTNCGTGAGTGGTGGTCATGCTTATGAGTCTTCATGTGTTCGGTAAGGTCAGTGATTCTCCTGGTCAAAACGGCAATCTGCACCTCTGGAGATCCTGTATCACCCTCATGGGTCGCGTACTCTTTCACAATCTCAGCTTTTACGCTCTTATCTAAAGCCATTCTGATCCTTTCTAAATCACTGCGCGGCGTTTCTAACCTTTTGCTAAAAACCCTCTGGCTCCGCGGCCGATACACGGCAACTGCAAAAGTCTAGCTCTGATTTGGTCAAATAGCTAGGTCAGGACGTTGACCCCTCCAGTCCATAGGGCCAATCGGGGATGTTAGGTTCGGCAAATAGATTCCCTTCAAAAAAAGTCTTCGTGGGTTTAGTCAGGAATACGAAATAAACAATTCCTAAGCCAAGGCTGGATACGGCTACGGGAAAAATTAGGAAATAGATTGGGAGCAATAGCTCCAAACCTACTGTCCCGTAGGTAAAAAGAATTAGAACTGTGCCAGTAATGGCAAGCACGGCATATCCTCCAGGGATCAGCAAAAGATATAGCCATTTAGCGCTGTGTCCAGCATCATGAAACCTTCGAGCTGTGACAGCAAGGGTTGGCAGTGCAAAAATCAGCAGAGATATGAGTGTGAATGGGGCAAATGGTAGAGCCTGTTGCCCCCTAAGCACAGAGTCGAAATTCACATTTCCTGTTGGATACAAAAGACTGTCCAACAATCCGGTAATCAGCCAGGCGAGAATCAAGAACAGCACGAACCACCAGTATTCGCCTCTTGTTGAAGTGCCCTTGAATTTGGCGTAGCCGCGAAGGGCGTTTCCCACCGATTCAACAAACCCGATTTGACTCACGGTTAAACACTAAACCCACCCAGAGGGTGGGTTTAGTCGAAATTATTAGCTGGCGGGAAAATCCTCCGGAAGCTGATCCAGTGGATCAATACCGATTCTCTCCAGCCTATTGTTCAGCATCTCCAGCTGCATGCGCTCACGAAGCTGTTCGGGACTACCTGAAAGCTCCTCGGGCAACTGCTCCAATGGCTCCACACCAATTGATTGAAGCCACTCGTTCAATGCCTCAAGACGATCCTGCTCATTCAACTGAGAAAGCTCTCCGAGGCCGTTTCCTCTATGGTCACGAGACCCCATTTGAAAATCGCGCCCTTCGCGCATCTGTTGCCCTCTGGTTTCAAAACGAAGCTGACTAGCCCCCATGAATGTCCGGTCGCCTCCTTGATTTGCCATGAAGACTCCCCTGTCGAACCCCATTGGACTCGCCTTAGCCCCAATAGCAACACCGGAGGTAAATGTTCCTCCAAGCACCAAGGCGCCTCCCAAAACTCCGGCGGTCACCTTAACCCAGGTTTGGCTAAAAAAGCCTTTCTTTTCTTTTGAACTCTCTTCAGTCATTTGACTTCCTTTTTTCAGCTTCAACACTGCCTATGGAAATTGGTCAGGAGCTGAGATTGGTTCGAGAGTAGGCTGATAAGTATTTGGGAGTTAGCTGATAATAGAAATCGTTTTTTGAATGTCTTTTTGAACCTGTTCCACTAACTGTTCGAGACTGTCAAACTTTTTCCAGCCACGCACCTTTTGAACATATTCAACCGTTGCGACCTTTCCATAGAGATCAAGATCATCCCTGCCCACTGCATGGGACTCAACCAGCCTTGGAATTTCACCTACGGTGTCATTTGTTCCCACCGAGTGTGCAGCAACGTAAGACTCGCCATCTACATGCAAATAGCCTGCATAAACCCCATCTGCTGGGAGCATTCCCTCGCTACTTCTAGAGAGGTTTGCCGTTGGGAATCCCAAAGTTCTTCCAAGCTGCCTCCCCTTTTCCACAATTCCAGTCGTTTGATGATTACGACCCAGCATCTGCGCTGCAATCTCCACCTCACCATCGAGCAAAGCCTCTCTGATGTTCGTGGTGGAAACCTTCTCCCCATTCAGATCTAGGTGCCTAATTGCTTCCACTTCCAAACCACTGGATTGGATCAAGGAGGGATCCCCCTGACCCCCTTGCCCAAATCTGAAATGTTCGCCAACGAAAACTTTGTCCGCATGAAGTCCATCAACGAGATAGCGCCTTATGAAGTCAGTCGCCGGCAAGGACGCAAGTTCATGATCAAATTTGAGTTGCAAAAGGATGTCTACGCCAAGTTCCTCGAAAATTTTCTCCCTCTGGGAATTCCCCAAAACCGGAACTGGAATACGCTCCGGGTTCAAAATGTGGTTTGGGTGCCTATCAAAAGTCACAACCGCAGCCGGCAAGGAAGAGCTGTGCGCGAACGAGATCAAGGACTTCAAAATGTGCTGGTGCCCAAGATGCAAAGCGTCGTACTTGCCTATAGAAACCGCACTCTTTTCAACCTTGAGTGCTTGTAGGTCAGTGAATTTTTGCATCTCGCCTTGCTAACCAAATGATTCCGAGTACCGGCAAAATAGCCGGGATATAAGCATAGCCCGCACCAAATTCAGACCAAACGGATGGGTGGGCAAAATACTGGGGTAAAAGCAGACTCAGAATACCCACTGTTATTACCCCTAGAAGCTCAAAAACGACACTCCCCCAAGCGATTCTTCTCCACAATTGGCCGGACCTACTCAATGCAATGGTTGCCAGGATGTAGATAACGGCCGCCAGGGCCGAAAGTGAGTAGGCTACCGGGGCCTGGTTGAACTCGAACACAAGCTGATAACTAGCCCTTGCAGTTGCACTGAGGGCGAACACTGCGTAAACGGCAATCAGTAACCTGCCAATTCCCATCGATTTCATACCGGACTAACTCCCGTCCACAATTGCTGCATTCGGATAATCATGACAGCAACCGTAAATGCACTCAGAGCTAAAACCGTATTCGACCATCTGTTCTGTCTGTCCAGCAAGCCCCAGATGATTGCCCCAACAGAAACCATTAGAGCAACTATTAGGTAGCCAAAAAACTCGAGGGTGCTGGTTGCGGCTCGCTGGCCGAGAATAGCAAGGATTGTTGAGAGTAAAGCTTGCAGCACCAGTCCAGCAACAACAGCCATCTGCGCGATCAGCGTTACCGAGTGAAGAACCCTGGAGAAGGCGGTCATTAGCAGCGAAATGACCCCCGCTGCGAGGTAGGTCCAAAGTTGAAACCAAAACCAAAACTCAATCATTAAATACCGTCTTCGGACTCAATCTTTTTCCACCAGAAACAATCGCCACCAGCCTATCCCCGTTGATTGCGGCAAGATATTCGCACTCACTCTGAACATCCAGCGCTCGCCCGAAAGAAAGCTCCGTTTGCTCCTGGTCGTTCACCGATACCACCGGCAACAAGGCTTTAGCAGCATCTGCCATCTTTATCGGAGTCGCATTTTCAATGCTTGTGGCATTTTCAACAATAAAAGGCCCCACCTTGGTTCTTCGCAATTTTGTCAGGTGCGCACCAACGCCCAATTTTTCGCCCAAATCTCTGGCTATCGCTCTAATGAAAGTCCCGCTTGAGCACTCAACCTCAATATCTAAATCGATAAACTCTCCAAATCTAGGTTGGCTTCCTTTGATCTTATAGATCTCGATTTCCACTGGTTTTAGTTCAAACTCTTTACCCTCACGGGCTAACTCATAGGCCTTTTTTCCACCAATTTTTTTTGCGCTGACTTTACTCGGGAGCTGTAACTGAACCCCCTCAAACTCGCCAAGCGCTGAGAGTATTTGCTGCGGATTCAGTTTTTCTAGCTGGTCTTTAGTTGCAACAGAGGTTGTTTCACCTTCAGCGTCATCTGTGAAAGTTCTTACTCCCAATCTGACAGTTGCCGAGTAGGACTTGTCTGCACCAGAAAGGTAAGTCATTAGTTTTGTTCCAGAACCAACTCCCACAACCAGCAAACCTGTAGCCATTGGATCCAAAGTTCCCGCATGTCCAACTTTTCTTGTTCCCAAGACTCCTCGAAGTTTGGCAACAACATCATGAGAGGTGAACCCTGGGGTTTATCTATCAGCGCTAGTCCGGCGGGAGCCATCAGACTTCCTTGTGCTTATAGGGGTCCTCTTCTCCGGCAGGCTTGGCGCTACTTGCGTTTTGAGCAAGCTCACTGTCTCGCTTTTTCGCCTCTGCCAGCAACTGATTTAACTGAGCCGCCGTTTCTGGAATCTCATCTGTTACAAACTCCACGGTGGGTGTGACCTTGATTCCCAATCGATTACCGATGTCTTTGCGAATTCGACCCCGGTATTTCTCCAAAATCTCCGCCGAGAGTTGTTTTTGTTCAGTGTCGCCGAAAACCGTATAAAAGATCTTTGAAGATGCAAGGTCGGGAGTCACTTGGCAATCCGTGATTGTCACAAATCCCAAATCGGGGTCTTTTACAACTCGCTCCAAAGCCTCTGCAGCTAAAACCCTAATTCGCTCTGAAAGCCTTCTGGCCCTGGCGTGATCAACCATTAGACCCTCGGCTTCTCCTGCATCTCATAGGTTTCAATTACGTCATCAACTTGAAGATCTTTGAAATCTCCCAAACCGATTCCACACTCGTAATCGGCTTTCACCTCGGTGGCATCATCCTTGAATCGCTTCAGTGATTCGACCTTTAGGCCCTCTCCAATCAACTCACCGTTTCTGGTCACGCGAGCCATCGCATTTCTGCGGATTAGACCGCTACGGACATATGAACCGGCGATCATGCCGGCCTTGGATGACTTGAAGATTTCCCTGACCTCAGCAGTTCCAAGCTGAACCTCTTCATACTCGGGCTTCAGCATTCCCTTCAGAGCCGCCTCGATATCTTCCAGGGCGTTGTAAATCACTGAGTAGTGACGTATGTCAACACCCTCTCGATCAGCCTTTTCTTTAGCCTTCACATCTGGCCTGGTGTTGAAGCCGATGATGATTGCATTATCAACTGTTGCCAGGTTCACATCGCTCTCGGTAATTGAACCAACTCCACGGTGGATGATTCTCAAGGCAACGCTGTCGTCTACGTCTATCTGGAGCAAGCTGTCTTCCAAGGCCTCAACCGCACCGGAGACATCACCCTTGATAATCAAGTTAAGGCTTTCAACCTTTCCTTCCTCCAAGGCCTTAGTGAAGTCCTCCAACGAGAGGCGCTTGCGACTTCTTGCCAAAAGCGCATTTCTATCCGCAGCCTCACGCTTTTCAGCGATCTGTCTTGCCTGACGCTCATCTTCGGCCACAACAAAGGTGTCCCCCGCCCGGGGAACACTCTGCAGACCAAGAACCTGGACAGGCCTTGATGGACCTGCTTCCTCAACTTGGTTTCCATCCTCGTCAAACATCGCACGGACTCTTCCGTGTGCGGCACCCGCCACCACTGCATCACCTACACGCAGTGTTCCTGACTGGATCAAAACTGTCGCAACCGAGCCTCGTCCCTTATCAAGGTTTGCTTCAATTGCCACTCCCCTTGCACTTCTGTCGGGGTTGGCCCTCAGGTCCAATGCGGCATCAGCGGTTAGTAGGACAGCATCGAGCAGTTCTGTCATTCCCTGGTTTTTCAAAGCAGAGACGTCTACGTACATAACGTCACCGCCATATTCCTCAGCAACAAGGTCAAACTCTGTGAGTTGCTGGCGGATTTTTGCTGGGTTGGCGCCATCCTTATCCACCTTGTTTACAGCCACCACGATTGGTACCTCGGCGGCCTTGGCGTGATTTAGGGCTTCAATAGTCTGCGGCATCACGCCGTCATCAGCGGCAACAACCAAAATGGCGATATCGGTTACCTTTGTTCCGCGAGCACGCATAGCGGTGAATGCCTCGTGACCGGGGGTGTCAATGAATGTGATCGCACGGTCTTGCCCATCGTGGTTGGTGTGCACCTGGTATGCACCAATGTGCTGAGTAATTCCTCCAGCCTCATCGTCCACAACATTTGCTCTTCTCACCGAGTCAAGCAGCTTGGTCTTTCCGTGGTCCACGTGACCCATAACCGTGACTACCGGTGGTCTTGGAAGAAGGTTTTCTGAGTCCTCTTCCTCGATGTCAGTGGAAATATCCAGCCCAAAACCCTCGAAAAGCTCGCGCTCCTCGTCTTCTGGGCTCACAATTTGAATTTTGTATCCGAGTTCCTCGCCAAGGATTTGGAAGGTATCCTCGTCAAGGGATGCAGTCGCAGTAGCCATCTCGCCCAGGTGGAACAAAACAGTAATCAACTGCCCCGCATTAGCATCAATTTTGTCTGCAAAGTCTTGCAAGCTGGCGCCTCGACGAAGCCTGATTACAGTTTCTCCGTCACCTCTGGGAACGACTGCACCACCTAATGAAGGAGCTTGTCTCTGCTCGAACTCCTCGCGCTTCGTTCTCTTGGACTTACGAGATTTGCTCTTAGATCCACCCTTACCGAATGCACCTGCGGTTCCGGCACCACGACCGCCTCGTCCTCGGCCTCCAAAACCAGGTTTTGCACCTGGGGCTCCGCCAAACGGTGCTCCAGCACCTGGACCAGGACCGCCACCGGGCTTTGGTCTGGACTGAGGTCTGTCTCCTGTCGGCTTTGAGTCTCCCGCCGGGCGAGCTGGTCGAGATGGTTTTGGCCTGCGGTCTGCTTGTGCCCCGGAGTATGGGTTGTTTCCACCAGGCTTTGCCATAGGCCGGGGAATGCCCATGCCCTGATTAGAACTGAACGGATTATTGCCCCGTCTGGGTGCTCCAGAGGTCGGTGGCTTAGGGGCTGCAGCGCCGGCAGCACTTGGCTTAGGAGCTGAATCCTTCGGCTTTTGATCAGCCTTTTGCTCGGACTCTTCAGCCTTCGCGGCGGGTTTCTCAGCTGCGGGCTTTGTCGCTTTGGCAGCGGGCTTTTTATCTGCAGCTTTTGTTTTAGATTCAGCCTTCGGGAAAGCGTCCCGAAGCCTCTTAGCCACGGGAGGTGCGATTGTTGAGGAACCGCTCTTTACATACTCACCGAGCTCTTCTAATTTAGCCAGAGCATCCTTGGTGTCAATTCCCAATTCTTTGGCTATGTCGTAAACGCGTGGAAGCGCCAAAATTTCTCCTGTCCGAGGCCAAACCCCGGTCAGGGCAGGCCATTGCTAGTTGATTGCACTCACTTTGAGCAACTCATCTTTTTGCCAGCATCTTTTCTTGCCTGTCTTTCTGCTTGAAAGCTAAGCCAACAGTCTATCCCCTAAAGGCAAACTAGCAAAGCTCTTAGTCCTCTAAAACGCTGTCGGGCTGAATATCGATCTTCGCACCGGTTAGTTTTGCAGCCAGTCTTGCGTTCTGGCCCTCCCTACCAATTGCTAGAGAAAGCTGGAAATCTGGAACCAAAACCCTAACCGCGCCAATTTCTTGGTCGATTACAAAAGAGCTGGATACTCTTGCGGGACTGAGTGCCTGGGCAACAAATTCCGCAAGGTCTTCCTTGTAATCGACAACATCGATTTTTTCTTCGTTGAGCTCAGCCATCACCGCTCTAACTCGCTGGCCAAGCTCGCCGATGCAGGCGCCTTTGGCATTCACCGAAGGATCGTTGGCTTTGACCGCAATCTTTGAGCGGTGGCCGGCCTCACGAGCAATTGAAGTTATTTCAACAACTCCGTCGGCAATCTCAGGAACTTCCAATTCAAAAAGCTTTCTAACCAGGTTGGGGTGAGTTCTGGAGACTGAAACCTGCGGACCGGTTGGCCCTTTCTTAACCTGCGTGATAATCACGCGGATTCTTTTACCGTGGCTGTAGTCCTCCCCTGGAACCTGCTCCTCGGGACTCATTTGTGCCTCAACCGGTCCAAGATCTACATGAACCATATACGGACGACTTCCCTGCTGGATGGTTCCAGTAACGATGTCGCCCTC
>PR_CR_10_Liq_1_inCRDRAFT_1001259_pt1 | contig 14470 bp, 10 predicted proteins | sample PRCRCaboRojoPR_3_FD_10241 | JGI IMG/M metagenome (IMG submission 10241)
GTAGCTCTTGAAGCGTACATAAAGCTGTCTTTAGTCGGCCTTTCCCAAGACTTTGGGTCAGTGCCGACTTCTTGGTAATTGAACACATTCAAAAATAAGTCAGGGTCTCCTGTTAAGGGTTGCAGAGTCACCTTAAGTGGCTTGGTTGGCGAAGTAGTTATGTAGTAAAAGTCGTACTCAGTTCTATTGAGTTCTCCCGACTGCAAATGTCCCATTGTAAGTCTTTTAGGCAAGTTTTTCGACGTGTGGACTCTAATGGTGTAAGTAGAAGCACTGTACCCAAACACGCCAATGTAAATCATACAGTTAATGGGGTCTCCGTGATGGTACTCGTCAGGAAGGTCAGGGCACTTTTCCTTAAGGCCTTGTTCCCAAGTGAGAGTTAGCGTTTCGCTGCCAAAGTTGTTACTTCTAAAGTCGTTTTTCTGTTTGGTAGGTTTGGTGTTTTCAGGGTCAACTGAAATGTAAATATCAGGGTCACCTGACAAAGCTGTTACGCTGAAAGTAATGTCTTCGTGGTTAGCATGAATGGGGAAGGTGAAGTAGTTGTATTCGTTGTTTATAACTTGGCCTCTGTAAGGAACGTCCTCCGTAAGCATTGCTGTTCCGTTTCCAATGTTGTAAGTAATTGAGTAAGTGGCAGTGCCGTTAACGCTGAACCTATCAGCTTGTACAAGAATCAGGTAAGTGCTGTCGAGCACGTAGCAAGGGTCGGTGGTTTTGATGTTCACTACGTTCACTGGATCACCTGAGCTAGGGTGGTCTCTCCAGTTGTAGTAAAAGATTTCATTTTGCCAGTCTAGGTTCCCTAAGTTGTTTGCTACGTACACTGAAAAGGCGCCAGTGATAGGAGTCAGCGTGATTTGCATGTTTTGCTTGGTTTCTGGTTGGAAGTGCACAGGGAACCAGTATATTCGGTAGTCTGAATCAGTCATGTTGTACACCGTGTCTTTTTGGGGGTGTCCAGGGTATATTTGCACAGTTGAGTTTTTGCCTGGGAGTTTTTGGTAGGCCACAATGGTAAAGGTGGCTTGGCTGGAACAGAAAACTCCTAAGTGGTAAGTGCCTACTAGTGACTCGCTGTCTCTTCCCCTGACGTAGGTCAAAGAGTCGATTTCTAAGCTGTTGTGAGAAGACTTTTTGTCAAAGTTCATAAGTGAAGGTTTGCCCTCAGTGGAGGAGTAAAGGTCAGAGTCGCCCGAAATAGGAGTTAGGGTGAAGCTCACTTCAATAGCTGACTCGTTGAACAGAGTGAACTTGAAGTAACGGAACCCGTTCTGCACAGCCATAGTCATGGGTCTTCCTTCCCTTAGAATAAGTTCGTTTGAGTTGTTGAAGTTGCCAAGGATTGAGTACTCGCTTCTTTCATAACTCATACCTAGAATTCCAGCAATGTACTTGCACTTGTTACCGGTTACGCACTTTTCAGGAGTGTGCAGAATGTCCACTTGGTCAGAACCTGAGGAGTGTTTTGACACATGCACGTTGTGGTTACTTGGGTCTGCAATTTCTTCTTCAGAGAACCTGCACTCGGAAAGTTTCTTGTCGCAAAGCTTAACGTAGAGGTCAGGGTTGCCGTGACTAGGACTTAAGTGGAAGGTGATGTTTAGTTGCAAGCCGTCAGGTACGTTCATGTAGTAAAGGTCGATTTCTTGTTTTTCAACGTAGCCTGTGAGGGGAATCCCTGCACTTAACGGTGTTAAGGAGTTTGAGTTGATTCTTGCTGTGAGAATGTAAGAAGACTCTGAAAACCCGTAAACTCCAATGAAGAAGTCCCCTGTTTTGTGGCCTAGTTCTCTTCTTTGCTCAGGCGTGATACTCAGAGTTTCGTTGCCAAACATCACAGACTCGAAGTCAAAGTCAAGTTTAGTAGGAAGTTCCCCAGCTTTGATGTACAAGTCGGGGTCCCCTGAGAAAGGGGTCAGTTTGATGGTTAGGGTTTCTTCTTCCGAGTCAACATTTATCTTGTAAAAGTTCATTTCTCCGTGAGGCACCCTTCCTGAAGCAGGCACTGAAGCTTGCAGCATAAAAACTGTTGCGTTTCCACTAGAAGCAGTAATTGTGTACTGAGTGTCGTTTAGCGCTACAATTGAAAACCTATAAAGGCCTTTTTTAGGTCTGACTTCAAAGAACTCTTTCCCGTTGTGCCACGTGTCAACTACTGGTAAGGTGTTGTCTGGAGTGGGCTCTTCCTCCCGAGCTGCGTACATCTTGATCTTTCCGTAGCTAACTTCAGCTTTGACGCGGATTTCTTCCACGTCCTGAGTAACATTCATCTTGTAAATGGCTGTCAAGTCCCTTATGAGGAAACCAGTTTGAGGAACTCCTTCTGTAAGTGCGATTTCTTGCACATAAGAAAAAGTTACTTCGAACCTGCAGGACGAGTAGCAGTGAACAAGTACATTGTATTCTAGGTTAACCTTCACTTTGATGCTAGGAATGATAACACTTCCCATGCCCCAAGCCACAGAGCTGTAGTCGTAGTCCTGAACAGTTGGTATTCTTCCCTCTGCAACAAAGATATCAGGGTCTGACCAGTCTGAAAAAGTGGTGACTGAAATACTGATGTCTTTGTTCACTGATATTCTGTCTAAAACGAAGTGGTAGTGTTTGCTACCTCCTTGCATACTTTCGATGTTGCCTTGCTTAGGAACTCCGTCTTCCAGCATTTCTTCGCCCTTTGCCAATAGTAAGGTTGCCAGCAGAATCAGCATATTTTTATAAAAAGAATTAAAAGAACTTAATTAGTTACCTCCTTCCGCCAATAAGTATCAGCACATACTCAAATATCCCTATAATGTCTATGTAAAGCATTATTGCTCCGAGTATGTAATCATCGTTACTTAAACCATGGCGCTTTTTTCCTACAATGAGTTGAGTGTCAATCACCAAAAAGATTCCGTACACTAGTATGATGATTGGGGCTAGGATCTAAGTGAAGCTTACCAAAGTCAGGGTCCTTGAAGGTATTATGATGAACAACAAACCTAGTGTCAACAAACTAAAACTCAGAACTAAGATCAGTCCAGTCTTCCTTGTAAAGTCAGTTTTCGTGGTGAAAGCGTACACAGTCAAAACAATAGTGAGACCTGCTGTTAAAAACAAGGCCAAAACCACGTCAAGTGGCTCAAAGAAAGAGGTAAAACTAGCCAAAAGCAAACCTTCAAAAAGGGTAAAAAGTGTAAGCAGCATAAAGTTAGTGGGATACTTTCTGGCCAAAGAAGGAACACAGAACAGCAACAGTACAGTTACTATTGTCCCCACTAAACAAATGATTATAAACCATAAACTTTCTTGTAAAAATTCTCTATAAGGCTCCACTAAAAACGCAAACAGCGACAAAAACGCTGTAAACAGAAGCTGAGCTGAAAGAATCGAGTATACTTTCCTTATAAAGCCAAGTCGGTCAGATTCTATTCTAAAAGCTTCATAATCTCTTTCAGACCAAGGACCAGGTTCCTGCATCTTATAAATGGAGTCCGACTTTTCAAAGTTTCACATTAACCCTAATGAAGTCAATGAAATCATGAAAGCTTACAAATGGTTCCACAGAAAAAGCACAGGCAAACTGCGTGTTGCAGATCTGCACTTAGCTTACGAGTGCTTGGGACTCAAACTGTCCCAGGCCGAAATTAACCGCATGCTCAGACAACTAGACAAAAAGGAAACTGAAGAAGACGAAGAAGAAGGCATATCCCTTGCTGAGTTCTTGCAAATCACAGTTAGAAAAGTCCACCAGTTAAACATGCAGGACGACTTACTAGCCCTGTTCCACTTGTACGACTTAGACAGAAAGGGCAAGTTAGCTCGCTCAGAAATTAACTTCTTGTGCACTAAGATTCTGAGTAAACTGAAACTCTCTATGCGTCTGGTGAACCAAACCATCAACCGGTCCCAAAAAGACGAAGAAGGACTAGTTGACTACATTTCTTTTGTAAAGCTACTTTCACTAAACTTATAAATGTCAAACTGCTCACATGTAAGTCTGAATAAGTCTGCTTTAATACTAGAAAACGCTACTTTCTTTAAGCCAGTCACTCCAAAAGCACTTATTAACCGAAAGTACACCAGGATGCCCCAAACTCCACAAAAACCTAATTTTTCTTTCATTGAAAAAAAAGAAACTCTACGGCCTTGGTTGTTCACACAAGCAACTTCAAGTAAAAGAGCCAACTCTGCAGCAAGGCCCTCGTTTAAACCTAATTCTTCTGCTAGAGGAAACCAACTTAACGACTCCCCTGACAAAAACACCCTCAGAAAAAACATTGAGTTGATATTCAGCTCTAACAAAAGGTCTTCTTCTCAGAAACAAGGCTTCAAGCAAGAAGTTAACGGAAAACCAAAAGGATTCAGTCGTCCCTGCACAGCAACTAACCAAGAGTCCAGTCCCCGGAACCCCCGGTACAAACCCCAGGTTATCCGACTTGGTCCCAGGTCATCGATGAAAATTTACTCAACCAGCCCCGTTAAAGTAGTTGAACCTAAACGCCAAGGACTAGTCAGCAGAAACATTGAAAACAGAAAAGCCTACATACCCATGCCTAGAAGCAACAAAAAACCCATTTCTAACATTGTAAACTCCAACGAAGAGCCAAAGGAACAGCCTTTAGTAGTTAAGCCAGCTTCTACTTACGGTGAAAAGGTCTGGACACTTAACAATTTTTCCATAATAGACAAGATCAATAACTTTTAAATATGAACTTTGCTGGCTTGGTAGAAGTTAACACGCCTAAAGAAATACACACTTTCCAAGAAAAAGAAGGCTTGAAGTACTCCCAAGTAGACAACACAGAAGTAGGACTCCCGCCTAACTCAGACTTAGACCCAGGCAAGTACGAAGGCGGACTTCGTATTTGGGAGTGCTCAATAGACCTGCTGAGATACCTCAAAACAATAAGGGTTCCCCAGAGAGTTCTAGAGTTGGGCTGCGGCCATGGACTGCCTGGAATTTACTGCATGCAGCAAGGAGCTCAAGTAGTATTCCAGGACTTCAACAAAGAAGTTCTTGAGTACGCTACCATGAACAACGTAAAGGCTAACTGCGGAAGTTTAGAGGGGACTTTTTTGGCAGGGGAATGGCAGGACATGTCGCACTTAAGCAAGTTCGGGCTTATTCTGAGCAGCGAAACTATATACAACCCATTTAACTACCAGAAACTCCTAACTGCTATCAAGAGTAGCTGTGAAGGGTTTGCTTTAATAGCTTGCAAAGCTTTTTACTTCGGAGTGGGCGGAGGCAGTGAAAGCTTTATAAAAGAAGCCCAAAACTGGGGATTCGAAGCAGAAATCGTAGAAGAAATACAAGAAGTAGCAAGTACCAGACACATAATTAAACTAACTCCCACATAAATGGAAAAAGTAGAGTTTTCAGTTAAAGGATTTGAGTTTAAAGGACTGGACACAGTTAGCTTTAGAATAAAGTTAGCAGATGGGAACTACTTAAACGTTAATCCTCAAGAAGTCTACAACTTAACTCTAGAAGAAGTGGAGCTCTGTAAACTAGAAGCAACTCACCGAGGAACTGTACTCACTGAGTTCCCTATTAGGTTTTCAACTCAAGACACTTTTGAGCTAAAAAAGCCCAGTGACAAAGGGCACGTTGTGCTTGGGTTTAGGTTTCCAGAACTGGAGTTTTCAAGTTTTTACGATTACAAAGAATCCAGGGAACTCAGGAACCACTTAAGAAAGTCAGAGTCAGAAAGAATTGGTCTCTTAGAAAAACTAAGCAAAACCAACGAGTACTTCCAAAAAGAAATCCACAAGTTCCAAGAAAACCTACTTAAAAACAACGGAGAAACTAAACTTGGAATAATCGAGCAGTACGATTTGCTTGAACAAAAGTACACAGCAGCACTCCAAAACTTCTCTAAAAAAGAAGACTACTTGCAAAACAAACTTTTGGAAGTTTCTAGCCAAAAACAAGACTTGATGGTTTCTGTGCAAACTCTTGAACACGAGAAGCGCTCTTTGGAGTCCAAACTCAAAGCTACTAAGGAAACTTTGGACTTCGAAAGGTCCAAAAACTCTCCTTTGATGCCTTACAAAGAACTTCTCAACACAACCCAAACTGCCCTTGAAGAGCAAAACCAACTCTACAAAGAAACCCTTAAACAGCTCCAACTCACTCAAAGCAGAAACGCTAGTCTCAACTCCAGAGTATCTTACTTAGAGTCGCTTGAAGTCCGAAACCAAGACCAAGAAGACTCTTTTAGGTTTTCTTTTGGCAACACTCAGGAAACTCTAGAAACGCTAGTTCATAACTGTGCACAAAAACTCAACTTGAAAACTGAGTCTTGTGAGTCTAGTCTTTTCCACATTGGACCACTTAAAGTAGAAGTCAAACTAGAAGAAGGAAAACTACTTGCAGTTGAAGGCAGTCACTGTTTTGCGCTAGAAAAGTACTTGCAAGACAAACTAGCTTCTCCACTAGAAAGCACTCCTCCCCTACACAGAAAAAGAGGGTCCCTGCAAGTCAAGAATTTCATACAAAAAACTCCTCCAAGTCTTTCAAGTACCAAGAACTACCGAGGGTACACTCCTATTCTCAAAAAGAAGCATCAAACAAGTCGGCTGAATCTTTCGTTCTCACCTTAGGTAATTTAAACATGTCAGCTAGGTATTGGTTGAATCCTCCCAGAGGAGGCACTCTTAAATGGATCGAACCGACTATCAACAACACTGCTTACTACAAGTGGGGCAACTACAAACAGAGGTCTTGGAGGTTCCCTATGAACACTGGAACTGACGTACACCCTCTTGCTAGGCACTGGCTTATGGACTACTCTTACGGAAAAGGTGTCATTCTGCACCAACGTTCAAGACACCACATGAACCACAACTACATCCGCAAGCCTTTTACTAAAGAGTGGTTTGAACACCTTTACTGGAAACAAGTCAGTGGGAAGCTCCACCTCATTCCTTGGCTGCTTTTTATTTACGGGTGTGGAATGTGCTCCATGAGGTCTTACGACAACACCGCTTATGACTACTTCTATTTCACGGACTAACTTAACTAAGCGGATTAACTTAAGATGACTAGTAACAGCGACACCCCCAACCAAGTAGAACCTGAGACTGGCAAAATACTTAAGTAGCGGCCCATAGCATTTAGTTCTTGGAAAAGCATCAAACTACAGTCGACCCTACTTACGAAGCTAGGGTAGTTTCTTTTGTAAAGAACCCAGTAGTACAAGTCCTTGAACTGGATGCCTTGGTCACAAAGACTCCAAAAGTCCTCAAAAGCTGAAGAGTCCCAAGAAGGCACACAGTAAGCTTTGCCGTCAAGTCCACATATACACTCTGTGTAAGTTCCATCTTCTAAAAGGCAGTCAGTGTTACTGTTGCACTCCTTAGGCAAGTTGCCACTTGCAAACTCCTTTTTGGGCTTTCTTTCTCCGCAAAGATAGTCATAGTTTTCTCTTTCATAGTCAGGATTGACTACGTCTCCTTCACACTGCATCAAAGAATCAATTTCTGCGGTAAAGTGCCAGTTCTTGACTTCTTGTAAACTGCACCTAAACCCTGGTTGGCAGCTTTCAGAGTTGATCATAACGGTTTGGTAAGACTTTCTTGCGCAGATGTTACTGCCTAGAGTTATGCACTCGTAAGGCACACAGTCTATTGCGTAGCACCCCACTAACAACAAACTTATTAACATACTAGTATTAATTATTCCTAGGTTCCTTTAAAACAAGTTTTTGCTGTATCATACTCATTCGTAGCAAAGCAGTTTCGGTGTTCCTTAAATAGTTGATTCCCATGCTAAGAGCCCTTCTGTAAGCAAGAGTAGTTTCGTCGGAGTAAGTTGCTTCTACAACTTTGTTGTGACTGTCTATTTTGGCTTGGACTTTCCCGTCCATAATTAGCTTCGCAACTCTTCTTTCCATTTCAACTGAGTTGCAGCAAAAGGCTTTTCCTAGTGTTTCTATTTTAACCCTTTTAAAAGGCTTGAGGAACTGAATGACGCACCTGTTGTGTATAGCTGAGTACATGTCTTCGAGTACAGGGCCTATGTAAATGTCCTTAGCTAAGCGGGGTTTCAACTCGTTCAGTCCATAAACTAACTCGTCGTACCTGTTGGACAAGTAACTTTCAAGTAACTCGTTTACTGTGGGTTGTTCTTCCATAAAGCTTCTTAAGTGTTTGTTCCTGAGCACTTCTTCACGGATTTCTTTGCGTTCAAAAGAAGCTAAAGCACAGATGCCTAAGTAAATAACAATGTCTTCGTCGGTCACAAAGTCGTTAGGCTGGCCCTTCATAACTTCTGAGAGTTTCGAAAAGGCCCTGCCAGCTTCGTTGGGTTTGTTGCTCAGCATCAAGCAGATACCTAAGAGCAGGTTAGCGTAGCTTCTTTGGAGTTCAGAGGTAACAGCTAACCCCACAGCTCTTTGGGAACTGTTCAGTGCATAAGCTAAGTTACCTTGGAACAAAGCTGACTTAGCTAGTTTAAAGGAAAGCTCAAACTGCTGTTCTTTAGAGAAAGGAAGTTCTTTGGCCCTTAAGTAGGTTCTGAGGGCTTGGCTGGGGTCTCCAGCACTGTACCACAAGTCACCTTGTTCGTTTATGCTCATTCTCATGGAGTCTTTGAGCCCTGCATTTTTAGCGTGACTTATAGCAACTTCTATTCTGTCTGCTTTAGACCTGATTTGGTCTTCCCATTCTTTGAGCTTTTCAGGTGTCAGCACTGGCACTTCACTGGAGTCTCCGTACAGGTTGTTTAGGATGCTAAGTGCTTTGCTGTAGTAGTAAGGCATGTTGTTTTCGTAAGCCACTCTGAGTGCTTGTTTCAAAGCGTCTATTTGGAGCTCTGAGCCTTTTTCTGAAGCTTTTTCGGCAATGAAAAGGTACCTTTGGGCTTGGCTGAGAGGAGGATAGTTGCTAAGACTCATATTTAATTCTATTAACAGGTCATTTGTCTCTGTAAGAAAATTGAGAGGCTGTTTTTAAGAACGATATACTGGTTTTTCTAAAGTTAATTTCTCGCTTAGACAGTTCTGTGGAAGCAAAGTGTTCCTGGCACACAGGAAGTTCTTGGTAAGGCTTACTCAGGAACTCCAGGAAACTTTCTAAGATTACGCTTTCCGGAACTAGTTTAGAAAACCTGTCAGGAGTGATGCTTATGGTGGATTTGTAACTTCTTTGAAAAAGGATTTCAACAGCTTCGTTGACTACAAGGCTGCATTCATTGTAAGCATGCGAACCTACTGGAAGTCCTGCAAACATTTGGTAGATTTCATCTGCTGTAAGTACTTTATCATTCCTAAAGTCATACAAGCTAAACACAAACCTTTCAGTTGTTTTTTTGTTGCCAGTTAAGAAGGGGTAGACCATCCTTAGAAACGTAGCTTTGTCGATTTCACTTACTTCTGGCCCAGCTAAGTAGTAGTAAATCCTTTCAGCTAAGTAGTTGCACTTCACTCCAAACATACTGGGGAGCCTTTTTTTAAGTGAGTCTTTAGAAATCACGTTTGAGTTTTTGACTCGATTGCACTTGAGAGCTTTGAACTTAGCAAGTAAGTCATAAGCACTCTCCAAAGAGTAGAGTGCCATTGCATCTGAAAGTTCTTTTAAGTAGTTTAATCTTTCCTGGGTCTGTCCTTCTACTTCTTTAGAGTTAACAATGGTTTCTTCACTGGGCTCCCTTTGCAAAATGGGAGTTTCATCCCTGACTCCGAAAGCTTTGAGTAGGTTTATTTTGGTGATGTACTTGACAAAGTCCAAAATGATTTGAGGAAGGAAGTTGTAGTTCATGTTTTTAAAGTCTTGGAAGTTAATAGCGTCTTGTCTTGTTTGGGGCTTAGAAGACCCGTGGACAATCTGGGAAGGGTTGGGGTTTATGATCAAGAAGTTCATGAAGCTTTTTCTGAAGTCTGGTTTGCTAGGTCCTAACTTTCCTTGTTTTTTGAGTTCAAGTAGTTTTTTAATCTCTATTAAGTCGTAATCGTAGCAGCTGAACTTTGTTTGTTCAATAGCTGAACAAGCGTCTTTGTAGCACACAAACTTGTCGCAGTTAAAGTCAAACACCTGAAAAGCTATATAGAGTAGTTTTTCTTTGTGAGAACTCACGAACCTATCTACTTCGTCCAAGAACCCTTTGAAGTCAGTAAAGCCGAAGTTGAAGTTGGAAGACAGAACTGAAGCAACGTGTTCGGGGTACCTTTTTTCAAGGTACTTTTGAAACAAGTCGTTTGTAACAAAGCACTCTTCAATAGTTTTTTTCTGACAGATCCTTTTGAACTTTTTTTGTAGGTTGGAGTCTGTGGGGTTTAAAAAGCGGTTTTTGAAGAAGTTGTTTTTGTTGAGTTTGCCTCTTGCAATTCTACTGGCTAAACTCATTCTACTGTTGGAGCTCCCTAGTCTGCTTTTGGAGCTGAGAGTGTTAGAGTGAGATTTGTAACGAAGTAGCTCTTCAGAGAGTCTTTTAGGAGCTGGTTGAGGAGGTGGGTTTTGTAAAAACAAGGTTTTGGATCTCGAAATATTAGGCAGAATGCTGCTTATAGTAGGTGTTAAGCTTCTGATTCCTTGAATTTTGAATTCGGACTTAGAAGTTGGGTTCTTGAAAGAAGAGTTAAGCTTGATTTCTGGTTTCTTGTTGATAGGTTTAATAGCTTTCTTGCGAGTTTTAAGTCTGTTTGTTTTTTGGGAAACTTTTGAACTCTCAAGTTCGTCCTTGACTTCGTCTTCTTCAGCTATTTCTGCAAGGTTTAGGGTTTCTTTTCTAGGGCTTGCTTTGCTAAATCCGAATTTGATCAAGTCAAGCATCTTTAATTAAAAGGAGTATGTACGAATACGAAAACTTGACGAGAGGAGCACTTACTGCTACTAACAAAGCTTCCAAGAGTTACTTCGATGCTTTTTCGCCAATAGAGAACCGCCGACGCAAACCAGGAGACAACTCTATATACAACTCTGCAAACTCGTTTGTGAGCTTTCAGGAAAGTGAAGTTTCTGTTAAGAACTCATTGTTGTCAATCCAACACAAAATAGTAAACAACTTCCAAGACAAACAGAAAGACCCCTACTCTGGACACAAAAAGCTAACTGTGGGCTTCCACCCCTTGTTTCAGGACTCAGCTGAGAAACTTTGGGCAATTCTTAAACCAGATACTGTAGGAGTGGAAAAGCACTCAAAGCAAGTCATTGCTTATTCGCACTACAAAGACTTCCGAGTAGCTATGCTTAAGTGCTTTAGACACAACTTCAAGTACGAAGAGGTTCTTTGTAGGGTTTGGGACGAGTGGAACAAATTCATAAACGCTGAGAATTCTAAAGAAAAAGAACTTTTTGAGTCGTTCAAGCACTTCAATTTCACCAAAGGCAAAATGGAATTTGAGGACTTTTCCAAGATCTTAGTTGAATTAGTTTTTCAAGAAGTTACTGAAGTAGACACCCTTACTTTTGTGTTTGTGCTAAATAGCGTAATACTCAACTCAAGTTCCGGAGACACTCTAGAAAGTTCTGAGTTAAAAAGCTGGGAAAGCATCTGTGCCTTTTCAGATAAGTTCTTTAAAATACTAAACAACCTAAAAAAAACCAACTACAAAATAGCTTTTTCAAACTGGTACCAACAGAATTTTTCTTTTATCAGTGACGTCAAAAACCACTGTAAAGAACTACTCTCAGTGTTTTTTCCTGGAGACAACAGAATCACAGGCATGCTTGAACATGCAAAAAACCCTGACAAAACACAAGTCTTGGCCCAGTGCATCAATATACTCAATGAACCTCCAAAAGACCCCAAGTCTCCTTTAGTGCCTAAAAGGAAAAGTGTAAAAACTCCTTCTAGGGCCCAGCTAAACCAACCCCAGCAAAGGATCTTAGAAATCCAGAAAAAGGTAAAACTCCCTGTTCTGGGAAAGTCTTACTTGTCCGAACGCTCTGAAGCAAAGCCCAAACTCCCAGAAGCCATTCAAGAAGAAAATTACGAAAAGTCTACACCCCGCCCTAGGAACTTAGACAAACCAGACAGTGCACCAGACTCCCCTGCTAACAAACTAGACCCTCACCACTTAGAAAGCGTTGAGTCCAGGTATGCCGAAAACGAAGAGTCTCTATCACCTAGGTTTACTTTGAAGCCCTCTAAAAACGTGTCCACTTCAACTGTATACGACTTTGCAAAGTCTAATAAAATCCTTTCAACTCCTCATTTCAGCAACTCCTCCAGAAAAGGACCAGTTTGGCAAGCTAAAAAAGTCCTTGAGTTCCCCGAAACCAGGAACGGACCCTCATTTAGCAAAATTAGTTTGCCCGAGATAGTAGTTTCAGGAAAACAAGTTAATGAAAACTCCAAACAAACTGAGGAATCCTGCAAGTCTTCTAGGTACTACGACCACCACTACAGTAGAATCAAAAAAGGCAAAGTAAAAATCAAGTCGAGCATTGCTAAACTCCACCCTTCAGACAAAAAGAAGCTCCACAGACCCAAAGCATCTTCTAAAAAAGAAAGCTCCAACATTTCTTCAAGCTCCAAACTTGCAAAGTCTCATTTCAAAACCAAACATTGAATAATTAACACTGTAATGAACATAAGCTTCAAGTCTTTCCAGTGCATTCTTCAGGAGTGTTTTCAGAGCCCTTATCAGAAAAAAAACCAGGCTCAGCAAAAGTAGGAAGCAAGTTGGTTTGAGGAACTTGGTTAGGACTTGCAAAAGTGAAAGCTAGGTTTTCTTGCTTGTTTTTAGTTTGAGTCGCCGACTCATTTTCTTGGCTTCTAAAGCAGTTACCCATGTTGCTTAAATTATGGAATATAGTTATAAGTAGCCCTGTCTTTTTCGTCCCTAGCAAGAAACTCGCGCTGGATCAAACTTTCAATCTGAGTTTTTATCATGGTGGGCTGAGGCCTGAAGTGACTGACTTGTCTGATTACTTCAGCTACTAGTTCTTGGTGCTTAATGACTCTTCTACTTTTGGCTATCCTCACAATGACTGAGTCGAGGATGTTCTTTCTTTCACTTTGAATGGCTTGTTCTTCTTCTTTGGTGTTGCTTTCGGACTTCTTGACCTTCTTGGGCACGTAGTTTACTCGCAAAGAAGTGGTGTGGAAGTCACTGTTGACTGTAATTTGGTCTTCGTCGTTAAGCACTTTTCCTTTGCTGGACTTCTGAAGAATCTTCATTTTGGGGTTGAAAAACCCTAGAATGTGGGCTTTCAGAGTTCTGTCGCTGAGCTTGGTGGCTTCTTTTATAGCAGCCAGAGTGTAGCTGTCCCCGCTGTTGAACAACAGCAAGATAGCTGCTTGGTAAGGGTTCACTATGCAAGTGTAGTTCCTTTTAGCAAAGTTGGTTCCTATTTCCACAGTTCCAAAACCTAACAGCCAAGTCAGGTTCCTGCCTTGGTGCTTGTTTAAGTAAAAGTTCTGGAAAGCTTTAGTACACGTTTCTAATTCAGGAGGAGCAATGCACGGTTCCGAACTTTGCTCTGGCCAGCACCCACTGCGGAGCACTTGAACAGTCATGTTAACTCCTCCTGGAGAGCCTCGGTGGGACAGTCCCTTGAACTCCTCCATCAAGTTAGATGACAAAGCAATATCTTGGTACATACTAGAAATCTTGTTCACAATGTTGTGACCACACTCCACTTTGAGTTTGGAAATCATCTTTTCTTCGGCTTCGTCGCTTATAGAAGTGCCATCAAGTAACCTTTTAGAGAGGTACCTGGTGTAGTTCCTAATGAACACGTCTCTGTCATTCAGACACAAAAACAGCTTTATCAAAGCTTCAAGTCTTTGGTCAGTTTCAGCTTCGCTAACTCCTTTGAGGCCTTTCCGCATTTCGTGGTCAGCATAAGAAGCAATGTAAGGGGCTGAGAACTGGCACTTGTTCATGAAGTTCTGGAAACTTAAATCCCTACATCTCTGAAAAACTGAGTGGTTATCAAATGAGTACTCAACCATAGCGTCGATTTCACTTTTGAACTCCAAAAGGGCTTTTGTGTACTCAATAGCGTCTTGCTGGAGTTTTTCGTCTTCGACGATCTTGGAACCTCTGACTTCAATGTAAGGGTTCATTTTGGAAGTCATGTATTTAAGAGTTTGTTCGTCTCTTTTGAACACCAGGTACATGTTTCTGAGCTCGTCTAGTTTTTTGTGCTTGAACATGTCTAGGCAGCCTGTTCCTTCCATTTCAGTGAGGGTTGAAGCGTGCTTAGTGACTATTTCTTCAACTACAATGGTCAAGAGAGGAGTCATAGTTGAGTGGTCAAGGTACTTTTCAGCCCTGTCTTCTTCTTCTTCAAGGACCTTTTTTGCCTTACTTATGTACTCAGGACACGACAAGCAGGATATCCACCCTGCAGACTTGCTTCTGTAGTACTCCTGTGTGTCACTTAAAAAGAAGGTTTCGAACAAGTCTTTGTACCTTTCTAGGTGTTTCGTTCCTTTCCAAACTATTTTTTCCCGTTTGCCGTCATCGCCTTTTTCTATGATCTTCTCAATCGAAACTTCAGTTAAGCCCACCTGTACGAAACACAGCAG
>PR_CR_10_Liq_1_inCRDRAFT_1001260_pt1 | contig 14466 bp, 17 predicted proteins | sample PRCRCaboRojoPR_3_FD_10241 | JGI IMG/M metagenome (IMG submission 10241)
TGGAGCCAGTTAGTTGAGTCCGTTTGCTGGTTAAGCAAAGCCATTGTTGATTGGAGGCAGTTTGCACTGCTGAGTGCAACTAGCACTGAGATAACCACAGCCAATTTCATATTTATAATTTCTTCGCCATACATTCTTAAGACTTAATAAAATGAATTGTGACTGCTCTCAAAAATTACTAGAGTGCTTTTGTAGAGGCAGCTCTACTGAGCTTTGTCCTCATCAAGTGATTTACCACGGACCCTCTAAGTGTGGAGAAAGGCCTTCGCAACTCTTAAGGCTTCCAGAAGGCTATGAAAAGCTAAAGTACATTGGCAAAGGCAAGTCTTCCAGGTGCTACTTAGCAAAGTGCCTACCTAACCGCAGACTAGTAGTTAAGGTGTCAGAAACTTCTCAGCAGCAAAAAGTTATAGAAAGAGCTAAGGCAGAAGTTGAGTTGTACAGAAGCTTATCACACGTAAACATAGTGAAGCTTGTAGACATTACTTCTAACTCTGACAGTCACTTATGCATAGTAACCAACTACGCACCTGGCGGGAATCTAAAAGACAAACTCAAAACTAAAAGAACTAAAAGACAAACTCAAAACTAAAAGAACTGAGACAGATGTAGTTAACTGGTGTTACCAAATATCAGGCGCACTCCAGTATCTGCACAACCAGTCTATTCCTATAGTGGGGTTTGGTTCTAGCAACGTGCTGTTCGGTCAGGCTGACAACGTTAAGATATCAGTGTTTAACTTAAACCTGTTAACCAGAGACAATGATTACTTAGGCCGAGTGAAACAAGAAAGCGCATACTTTAAAAAACTAAGCTCAGTAATTCGCAAAATAAACACTGACAAAGAGTCAAGAAATTTCATTTCACAAGAAATTAGGAAGTTTTGTTCAGAACTCGACAGTGAAGTCTTCGATAGCATACTAAGCATCAGAAAAAGACTTAAAAGTCTCAAAGAAAACTTGCTTGACCACGAAGAAGTCGTTAACTGTCTTAAAAAGCTTAAAAAAGACTGTGAGAACAGTACCAAAGCCATTATGAATCGGTCTAGCTCTCTCATTAAAAGAATAAAAACTATCCGTGACAGCCAGTTAAACTCAGTTAGCCAAGTAGAAAGCCAACTAGAAGCTTTTATACAAAGTGACTTTTCTTCAAGTGACTCTGCTTTTAGAAAGCACTTCAAAAACATTCCTTCTGAAAAAGCAGCTGTCCAAAACTACGTGACAAGCAAAATCAAACTTCCAGAACTACCTGACATCTTTGAACTCTTCAAGCAAGAAGAAGTAGCCAAAGAACCAGACCTCCCTGAACTAGCTGGCAAGTTGCTGTTTACGTGCAGTGAAGATAGGACAATTGGAATTTGGGACCTCAAAACTACTCAAAGAATCCAGTTAATATCTGAAACCCTTTCAGCAATAACTGCAATTGCAGTCTCTAAGGACAAGCAGTCAGTAGTTTCTGCCAGCAAAGACAAAACACTTGGAATTTGGGATACTAAAACAGGTGGCAAGTTACTAACTATCTTAACAGGCAGCAACTGCTGGATAAACTCTGTGGACATTCACGGAGAAATTATAGTGGCAGGGCTTTGGAACTCAACTGTAGTGGTTTTTAACTCAAAAGTGGGGAACAAAATTATGACTCTCAGAGGACACATTGAGTCGGTTAACTGTGTGAAGATATCTGAGTCTGGGTCATTTGTAGCTTCTGGAGGCAAAGACGCTTCAATACAAATCTGGGAGCTTAGCAATGGGACCCACACCAGAGCACTTAAAGGCCACAAAGCTTCTGTTAATTCAGTTAGAATATCCAAAACTGAGAACTTTTTAGTTTCAGGGAGCAGCGACAACACTGTTGGGGTCTGGGAACTCTACGAAGGAACTCAGATATACAGCTTAGGAGGCCACGTTTCAAACGTGTCGTCAGTCTTAATTTTCGATAACTGTGAGCTTATAGCCTCTGCAAGCAAAGACTCAATTAGAGTCTGGAACTTAAAGTCGGGAGAACTAGTTAAGGAATTAAGTGGCATTTCGGGTTCAATTACTTGCATTGCGGCTACAGAAGATATGAAGTACTTGGTTTCTTCAGACGCAGAGGGTTCTTGCAAGCTAACTGATCTTAGGTCGTTTTCAACTATCAAAACCCTTAACCTGCACTCAGGGTGCATCAACGAAGTAGAAGTCACAAGTTCCTAAATAAGCTTAAAAATGGAATTTATTCAACAACTCAAAAAAACTTTATAATATAAAATGGACCAAACTACCGACGAAGTCACTAATCAAAGAAAAAGTTATAAACCCGCAGTTTATGACCCTTACATGCATGGACCCACTGAAGAGCAACCGGTAGACTACGGTCCTCCTAACGCTTTCCGGGAAATGATTGTTCCAGACAGGGACAACTATGGAGGCGAAATAATTATAAGGGACCTTGAACTTCCGAAACAAACTCCAGAGTGTGTGCTGGTTTTTAATGACTTTTCTGAGTACAGAGTAAAAGACCAACACAGAATTCCTTTCATCAAAAAATTCAAATTTGAGATTTCTGCTTTCAAAGGAACCTTTTTAGAAGACTTGATTGCCTTTGATGACTTCAAACACTACATAAACTACATAAACAAGCGTCTCAAACAAGAAGTGAGGTACAAACTAGGAACCTGCAAGCTTAGGTGCTACCTGGCTCTTTTAGCAACTATGATGTTTGCATGCTTTGTGTGCTGCACGTACCTTTTCCCAGCAAGCATACAGTTTGGCAAAGAGTATCCGATTACGATAGTGCTTTTGGTGTTGTTTATGCTTGTTGGTTCAGGATTTGGGTATATGTTTTTGAGTGTTGAGAAGAAGCTTGATAGTGCCATAGAACTATACAGAGACGAAGGGTACAGGTCACTAGTGGAAATCGTCAACCAAACAAAAGACCAGTTCTCTAGTAAGGGTATCTTAGTTAGGCCCGGAAACTATGGAATCTTCATTATGTTTGTTCCTATGGATTAAAAGTAGTAATCTTGCTTAGCCTTTATGTGATTTTTAACTATATTCATCACAGTTATGTTATCTAGTTCTGACTTCTTCTGGTGTTCTATTTGTTTGCGTTTGGACAACAAGAAGTTGGGAGGGGGACCTCTTCTGTGGATAACTAGTTTTCTGGGTTTGTGCTTTTTAGGCCTTTCTGGTGAATTCTTTAGACTGCGGGTTAGCGAGAGTACTTTTTTTATAGGAGAAATAGTTTTTGAAGGGTTAAGGTGCAACTTAGTTTTAGGCCTTTTTAGAAGTGGAGTAAGTGAACTTGGTAAAAGTTCTCTTTTTGTTTTAATTGATTTTTGGGTTTTGCTTAGTTTCTCACAGATTAAGGAGTTGTCTACTTTAGCACTTTCGACTAAAGCCTCAATTTTAATTCTTAGGTTCAAGCGTGAAGTGTTGAGTTGGTTTCTTTCTTGTACTTTTGTATTAGTGAGTTTGACTCTTTCTATGAAGTCCTAAATGAACCTTACTTTTTTTGAGATGCAGTACACTTCAGCTTTGGTTGAAAAGCACACACAACTGTTTTGTCTTGTAGGGTTTCCAGAGATAACTTCTTCAGAGCCTATCATTTCGTTTTTGCCTTTAATGGCTAAGTTAAGTTCTTTCAGAATTTTCTTTTTTTTCATGTGGTTTGTTTTGAGTAAGTAACGCTTTTTGAACTCGGAGTGACCAGAAAACTCAACCAAGTCTTTTTCTTGGTGCATCTTTTGAGAGATCTAAGTAAGCATTACTTTAAACTCTCCTTCTTTCACGAAATAAACCCACTCAACAGGGTCTCCTTCTTGGTAAAGAACTTGTTTCCTTTTTAAAGTTCGATTTTTGAGGAAAAAACTTAGTTTGAAGACTCCTATTCTAGTCCAGTCTCTGAAAAAAGGCATTGAGTACAAGAACTCTATTTTTTCGTTGGCTCTTTTCCTTGATATGCTTCCTAGGACTCTTTGGAAGTCTTCTTTGTACAGAACTGCTAAATAAGTCACTTCTTTAGTTATCACTGTTGCTGAGCGCGGCTTGTCGTAGAGCAGTGCAAAGGCTCCAAAAGAACTACCTTGTTCCAGTTCAGCTATTTCAATGTAGCCTGCATACACAGAGCTTTCGTTTGGTTCGCTGTAAAAGGAACTTTCTGGAGTTTGTGGTTCTTCAGTTTCCGTTGGCATTCGAGTTTGAGGGTCAGGAATGTTAACTGAAACTTTTCCTTGAAGGATCACGTAGAACTTCTCGCCTTTTTCTCCTATTTTAGTGATAACTGAACCCGGAGGGTGCTTTTCAAGGGTCATTACTTCGCAACACAACTCATGAGCAGTGCTTCCTTCTTCTCGAGTTAACTCAGCAAAAAACTCAATATCTTTAGTAGCCTTTAAAACAACACTTAGTTCTCGGCTGCTCCTGAGTCTCTGAGGCATTTTAAGAACTCTTATGATTTCTTCTATGAATTCCATAAACTCTATAAGGATGAATTTAAGTTTAGGTTAACGCCTTTGGAAAGCAGCTTTACAGCGTTGATTGGAAAATCGTTTACAAAGTCGTCTCTAAGCAGCTGTTTGTTGTTTGAAGCAAACTTGGATTTATACAAAAAGCTAGGAGGAACTCCTCTGTAAGTGCCCAGTCTGTAAGGCGAAATAGGAGTTCTGGGGTGTTGCTGGGGTCTCGGCTTGATTTTAGGAGATTCTGAAAACCGAAGGTACGAAGTCCGGAGCTTGCCTTCGAAAACTCTTGGTTTCTTTTTAGGTTCTTCTTCTAAAGAGCGTTTAGGTTTGATGACTTTTGGCGTGCTAAAAGTCTTCTTAGCAGAGTTACTAGAAACTTCAGAACTTTTGAAGTAAGAGTCAAGGTCAGTTTTGGCTCTTTCGACGTAGGTTTGTCTGGTTTCGATTTCTTGAAGTCTGCTGGTTTCGCTTCCTTGGAATTCTTTTAGGAGGTCTGCTGAGTTGTGGTGGGATATTTTGCTTAGAAAGTCCTAAGTAATAGTTACTTCTTTAGAGATCTGCAGAACCTCAGCAGTTTCTGAAATGCACACACAAGACTTTTCTCTAAGGTCTTTTTGGTAAATAACTTCGTCAGCACCTAGCATCTCGTTAGAGCCTTTGATTAAGAGCTGGATTTCTTTGCTTGTGCTCTGTTTTCTGATGTTTTTGAACCGCATGACTGAAGTGTTTCCGAATTTGTTAGATGGTTCTTCAACTACGCTTTTTCTTTGCTTGAATTTTTTGGAGAGCTAATTATCTAGTACCTTAAACTCGCCGCTTTTCACGAAAAACACTCCATCGGTTTTTTCGCCTTCTTTGAAAAGTAATTGGTGCTTTTTGAGTGCTTTTTCAGAGAAGTAGTAACTGAGTTTCTGCATAGCCATTCGAGTCCAGTCTTTGAAGAAAGGAAGTGAGTAAAGGAAATTGACTTTTAAGTTGTTTCTTTTTTCTTCAAACCTCCCTAAGATCCTTCTGAAGTCTTTTTTGTTCAGCACAGCTAAGTAACAGTCTTCTTTGGCCACAATAGTAGCTGCTCGGGGCTTGTCGCTGATCAAAGATAACTCTCCGAAGCCTGAGCCTTGGTGGAGTTCAGTCACTTCTTGGAAGTCTTCTACTTCTACTTCAAAGGACTTCTTTCTGTTCTTTCTGGCTTTTTCTAGGATTTGGTCTCTGTGCTTTAGTAGAATGTTTTTAGATTTAGCAGGTACAACTGTTTTTTCGTGCTCTTGAGGAACTGATGCAGTATTTACGAACTGTCCTAGACGCCTGCCTTTAGAGTCTTTTTCCGAACCTTTGAGGCTAACTGCTGTGTTTGACTGAGTTTTTTGAGTAGTTAAGAATTTTACTGCCAGTGAACTTACTCTGAAAGGCTTTTTCAAAGGAACCCAAACTCCAACTTTGCCTCTGAGAATTATGTAAAAAGTATCACCTTGTTCCCCAAAACTTATAACGGATGAGTCTTTGGGAGTCATTTGGAGAGTCATTGCTTGACAACAGTTTTTGTGAATGTTTTCGTCTTTTTGTTCTTCAGTAAGTTTCCGGAAAAATGCTATTTCTTTGGTGTTCTCAAATAAAATTTCTGCTTCTTGTTGAGTTCTTTGTTCTGGTGTTTTGCTCAAGATTTCAATAATAGAATTCATTTATTACAGAAGTCTAGATTTACTAAGTCTTACTAGAAATTGTTGCAATTCAGTAAGATCTACAGTACCAGTTATTATATGGATGAACAAAAATCCTTTAAAACACCGGTTAAATAACTAAAGCAATCTAAGATGTGAAGTAACTTTAGAAAGGTGGTCTTCTGAAGCAGGGCCAACTGCCAATACTGTTTTCGATCCAGGAGAGATTTGAGTGAGACCAGCGTCACAAACTAAGTAGTAACCAAGCTGTTCGTTCCTTGCAGCCTCAGCTATTTCCATGAGCTCTTTTTCGTCCTTACATTTTAGAACTACTTTTTTGCAGTGGTCTCTTTTCCAAGCAGCGATGGCTTCGACGTTATGTTTTCCTTGCCTTTCAAAAAGTCCTATTGCTGCGTGGCAGCATTGAGCTGCTATCTTCCCTTTGCCCATTTTAAGGTCCATTCTAACTACCAGAACCATCTTCATATCAGCTCCAACGCCTTTAAGTATCCTGATCCTTTTTGTGTAGGGAAATATTAGAAACAGAGCTAATATTCCTAGAGCTAAACAAATGACTAGTTCCATTATTAAGTATTATTTGGAAAGACAGGACGACACAGCCAAGAAGCAACTGAAGAGTCACACATTAAGAAACTATAAAGAAGCAGTGTTTTCATTAATTAGGTATTTAAAGCAATTATTTAAAAATAGTGTATAGTAGTATGAGTTCCAATTACTCTTTCCCAGGATTTAGCACATAAAAGACCAAGTTCCTCTTCCCTCAAACCCCTATTTTCACTCAGAAACAAGTAAAAACAACTATTTTCAACACGGATAAAAGTCCCTTCGTCAAGTTCAGCAGGAATGAACATGTCGTACTTAGCGCTGTACTTGTAAACTCCAGTTTGGTAGAAGCCCTGAGTTAAGATCCTCAGCTGGCAAATAAACCCAAAGTTAGGGTTGGCTGAAGGAAGTACTGACCTTACTCTGTTGATTGCCTGGTCCTCAGAAAAGCCTTCTTTGAGCATCAAGTAAGCGGCAGCTAGAGTAGGAGCTCTAGAAGTTCCCTTGAGACAGTGCACCAGAACCTTGCCTCCTTCTTCAAGAGCTTCAGTGATGAAGTCCACTCCGCAGCATGCGAAGAACAATATGTTGACTTTAGGGTTGTCGGGCATACAAAAGGATGTGTACTTAAAGTGTTCTGGAAAGACGTTGGAGAACTTGTTTTCTCCCACTAGGTTTAAAATATGAGTGATTCCAGACTTTTTGAGAAGTTCGAAATCCTGCGCAACTTTGCACCCTGATATGTAAAAAGAGTCATGGATGCGGGCCAGGTTGTAGGAGATAGTTTCAGTGGGGGTTTCTAAAGTTGGAACAGTAGGTAACTTTAAAGCTGGAGGAGGCCCTCTGCGCTTTTTTCGTTCTAGTGGCTTGGTTTCTGATATAATGGCACTTGAAGACATTAAATTATTAGTATACATGCTTTTCACAGCTATTAGTTTACTCATCTCCATGTTTACTTATTAGCTCAGCACTAAGTAAATAATAGCTCCTCCTAGCAACGAAAACAAGAAGCTAACTATGCCTATAATCGGCTTTTTGTACTTCTTGCACCAGCGCGCACACATGAATTTCCTTTTAAGCTGCACAGCGTCTTTTTTGAACACAGCAGCACGTGTTTCCATGTCTGTGGCTTTTTCGGTAAGGGCTTCTAACCTCAGTCCTCTGTCAAGTACTTTGTTGATGTTTTGGACTACTATCTGGTTGACTTCTTCGATCTGGAGTTGGACCTTCCTGAGGTTGTCTTGGCTGTAGCCAGCGTTTAGCTTCTCAACTGAGTTTTTCAGGTCCTTTTTGGTTTTGCGTGGGTTCATTGTGTAGTTACCTTTCAGGTTTTCTAGGAACTCAAAAACTGACTTAGCTGAAAAAGAACTGTGGCAGATTGCAACAAACTCAAAAGGTTCGTCGAAAACAATGTGCAAATGGTAAACGTTTTCATAGTTGTAAGAAGCCCTTTTTTGCGAGTAGTCAAGCTTAGACACTACATTGAGGACTACTTCTGAGGCGCTTTCTAGTTCGGAGTGTTCTGACTCGATTGTAGTGCCCTTGGCGATGCACACATAAAGAACTCTGTTTCTTTCATTGTGGAGTCTTTGGTACATATTGATTCACCAAGTGTTAATGTTATTAGTAAAACAACTACTTAGTTCTGACTCAAAAGAATGCTTTGTTTTGAAGGTGCCTTAAGGCTAGTGCTTAGTTGTGTTCATATTTAAAGACAACTAGGCACAGTAGGTGCTTGGAATATTAACTATGCTATGGAAAAAATAATACTTGAAGACGGTTGCAAATACACAGGTGCACTAAAAAACAAAGTGCCTGAAGGCTACGGAATTCTTGAGTACAAAGATAAAAGCAACTATAAAGGCCACTTCAAAAGCGGGCAGCGCCAAGGAAACGGAACTTTAAGTCTTCCAAACGGAGAGTCCTACAGTGGGTCTTGGGACCAGGACCTAAAGCATGGCTACGGAGTAGAACGGTTAGTTTGTGGAAGCGTTTACAAAGGCCAATTTTTCAAAGGCACCAAGCAAGGAAGAGGGTGCATTTACTGGGCAAACGGAGAAGAATACTCAGGTGAGTGGCACAACAACCTTCCTCAGGGCAAAGGCAAGTTAAAAAGAAGCCAGTACCTGTGCAAAGGCAATTTTTTTGCTGGGAAGCCCCAGGGAGTCTGTGAAATTCACTGGAAAAAAGGAGCTGTGTTTAAAGGAGAACTGAGTCAAGGCAAGTTAGTAAAAGGAATCTATACCTACAGAGGAGGTTCCTGGTACAAAGGCACCTTTGAAGAAGACTTACCTGAGGGCCAAGGTGAACTGTTTACTTCTAAGTGGACTTACAAAGGGAGCTTTAAAATGGGCAAAAGGGAAGGCCAAGGAGTAATGACTCTTAACTCAGGAGTTACCTACGAAGGCAGCTGGCAAAACAACTCTTTAAAAGGACAAGCCAAAATAGTTTACTCGGACCAGTCTTACTACGAAGGCGAAGTTGACAACTTCAAACCAGTAGGGCAAGGAACTATGTGGTACAGTAACGGGGACTTTTACGAAGGAAACTGGGACCAAGGGAAAAAGCACGGCAAAGGAAGCTTTATGAGTTTAGAAGGGTGGAAGTACTACGGTGAGTGGGAGAACGACGAGAAGCAGGGTTTTGGGCACTTCTTGCTTAACAAGACTCCGGAGGAGTTTGAAGTTTACGAAGGAGAGTGGAAACATAACGCTAAAGACGGCTTTGGGAAAGTCACTTACTACGAGAAAGGAAAGAAACTTTACTCAGTAAGTGGAGAGTGGCAAAATGGAGATCTAGTTAAACAAGACAAAATATTCGATATTTAATTATAATATAATGGCAGAACAGGCAATATTAAGCCAGGGGCTTTTGTCTCGCGACGAAATAGAAGAAATCCACCGAATCTTTGTTATGGTGGACGTCGACGGCTCAGGAGTGCTCACCACTGAAAAAATCGGACAAATTGCAATGAACCTTACTCAGAACCCCCACATCACCTCTGAAGAGGCTTACCACCTGCAGACCCAACTAGATGTGAACCGCGACGGACAAGTGTACTGGGAAGACTTTTTGGAGTACGTTTGTAAGTGGCTGCATGAGCAAGGAGCAGTGAGACCTAAGCCTCGTACCGACGTTCCAGCTTCTATTGGGGAAAAAGAAACCTTGCACCAGGCTCTTGCGCAGCTTTTTTCTTTGTCACACCTGAACTATGAAGTGCATTCAACTCTAAGAGAAACCCTTGAGGACCGTCTAGAAACTTGGGATTACTTAGGAGAGTCAAACGAGTACTCGGAGCAAGAAAAAGACATTTACTACTCTCGAGTGTTTTCTAACTTGTTTGACGAAAACGCGTTTCAAAAGATTGTGGAGCAGTTGTTTCACAGCGACGTGAATGTAGTTCTGAGCGCTTTGGAAAAGATCAGGGACATGCTTGGAGTTTTGGAGGTATTCCAAAGCACCAATGAACACATCCGAATAAGCGGGTACCTGATTAAGCTGTTTGAGACTTTAATAAACCAAAACTTGATCAACCGAATTTTGCAGTGCTTAGGAGCAGACAACTCTAAAAGCATTCAGTGGGAAACGCTTAAAATCATAACATTTTTCGCACCTGGTCCTCGGATTCCTGAGATTCCAGAAAGTTACTTTCTGCACCCTTCTCAGAAGTTCACCAAGCAAGTGCTTATGCAAACAGGCACTATTCAAAAGATACTTGAGCTCTGCGAAAACGAGTGCATTGAAGTGCGTGACCAAGCTTTGTTAGCTCTGGGCTTCATTGCTAGGCATGACCTTGAAAGCAAGAACTACTTGCTGGCTTTGGGCTGCATGCAAGTAAGTTTAAGGATTCTGAGGAGAGGAGCTGATAAAGTGCTACTTGACACAAGTAGTTTGATAAGAACTGCTTGGTTGCTTTCCATTCTGTGTGGAGCTACTATGCCTAGAGACTATTCCAAACCTAACTTCAGCCAAACTGAACTCAAAGAAATAACTGAAATAGTAGTAAGCTTGTTTAGAGTTTCTGAAGACGAAAACTTACTTGTGAACTTACTTGTTGTGTTGAGTTACGTGTTGCCTTACTTAGCAATGGACGACTTCAACAGATGGATTCTAAACCAACTCGTAGTACTTTTAGGCCACGAAAATGAGTCAGTTAAAAGAGCAGCTTTGCAAACTGTGAGGAACCTAATTTGGCTGAACAGCTCTCAGTGCCAGGTGCTTACTGAAGTAGGACTGTTTGGAAGAATCACAGAGTTACTGTTGAACTCTGGAAACTCTATGATTAAACTAGACACCCTGAGTATTTTGCGTTACTTGGTTCAAAGAGGCTACACTTGGGAACTTGTAAACATCACAAAAATCAACCAGCACCTGCAATACCTAATAGCTTCAGATGCAGAAGCTCGCTGGGAAGCAGTTAAGCTTTTGGTGTTTATAGTGGACTCAAACTCTAAAATAGCAATAGAGTAAGACTTATACAGCGACTTAGCAAGAAGCGGAATGATCAAAACACTGTTTATGCACCTCATGCAGTTCCGGGAAATCTCTCCTCTTATTTCTAAAATCTACAGACTTAACTGCTACACCTACAACTTTGCTTACTTGCACGACTGTGTAAAGGCCCTAGAAAAGTTTATACTCCAGGGCTGGCCTACAGGCGACTTGAACCTAGCAAACACTTACTTAAGCTTTTTTGGACAAGAAGAAGCAGTTAAGATTTTCGATGTAGTTAAAGTACTGGTTGAAGAGGTTAAAAAAGGCAGTCACGACTTGTACCAAGTCAACCACGGTGAAGTCAACTTAGAGCAAAGTTTAACTGGACTTATTGAAAAGTTCATAAAAGTCCACTCTGGATTGCTGAACGAATCCAGCGCTATGATTTGCAGTTACTTGTCCCAAGTTTTGGAGTACTTCAGAGCCCATCTCCACGAAGCTAACTACAACTTGTTAGTTCAGGGGCAAGTAAACGCCGATACCATTATGGATTGCGTTCAGGCTTTTAACATTAAGTGCATGGATGCCCTTAACTACCCAAACGGAGACAACAAGTTACTCAGCAACATAAAAAAGCAAGACATGAATTTTATTTACATCAAAAGAATGGTAACTATTACTTAGGTGTCCAACGCTTACGGAGTAGACAAGAACTTGGAGTTCATAGACACTAAAGGCGACAAACTAGGCATCAACAACCAAGGAGACCTCCAGTACGCAGTGTTTCTGCACACCCAAGCAGCACTTGAAGACTTCTTAAGAAACCTACAAACCTTAGGCAAACCAGTACCTCACCCTCTTGTACTGCCTAACGTAGAAGTTCGTTTGGTAGTTTCGAACACAGGCTACAGCTACACACCCTTTACCCTTGGGACAAGCTTAAGTCAGGTCGACAGAAACCTTTTCAAAGACCTCAACACCAACTACAACATTTCTTTTAGTGAACTGCAAAGACTCAACAACGAGTACTTAAAAAGCGGAAAACCACCCCATGAACCAATATCCTACCTGGAGTTCGAACAAATAATTCTGGGAACTATTCCTGACACGGACCTTATAAAGCACATCTTCAATGCACTTGACGTGCACAAAACAGGCATGATTGACTTCAGTGCGTTTGCTGTAGGAATGTCTTTACTGCAAACAGGTAACCCAGAACAAAGGCTTTGGTTTGCATTCAGAGCTTACGACTCAGAAAACATAGGCGCTATCAAAAAAAGCGACGTGTTCGAGATGATGAAGACTGCTAACTACTTCAAAAACATCCAAGTGCCTGACTTAGAGCTCAGAAACAGCGTAGAAGGAATATTTAGTTACTACGACAGAGACAAAGATGGCAAGCTGCAGTACGAAGAGTTCCGCGAAGCAGTTATGAGCAACTACATTACTTTAAACCCTTTTTGGACTCAGAACGTGTTTCCCAAACAGAACTTTGCTGGGTTCGTAGACACAGTGCCTTGCTTCCAGTGTGGTAAGAAGTTCATCCCTAAGTCTCCTATTTCGCGTTCGGCAGGTGCGCGTTGTGACGAGTGCATAATTTCTTCGCCTTCTAAGCCTACATACTTTAGGTCTGCATAATCTAATATTAATTTAATCTTCTTCAACTCCTACTTGCAACTCCAGTTCTGAAATTCTGCGCTGCAAGGCCATGAGTTGCTGCTGCAAGTTAGCTTTTTCTTCTTTGAGGTTCACAAGTTGGTGTTGGAGTCTGCTGTTTTCAGCCTTTTGTTGAGAAAAGTGCTTTTTCATGTCTTCTTCAACTCGGTTGATTTCGTTCATGAGGTTTTTGCGCACGTCTGAGATTTTCATGTGAAGTACGTTTTCTAGAGTGTCTTTTTCAGAACGAAGCACCTGTACTTCTTTTTTGTGCTGGTTCATTTCTTCAGTTATCGAACGGACAAGTTCTTCGAGTGAAAGCAGTTTGCCCTTGAGGGACCCTGAGCCTGTTTGAGTTAGTGAACTTAAAGAGCCCATACTCTGGAGACTCCTTCCGTTTCCAGTGTTTTCCGGAGCATAACTACTGTTCATTTTTCTTATATTATATTACTTTGTAAGCTTCCGCTTGACGTTAACCCACAAGCGCAGGATTTCTTCGTCTTCATCATGCACTTTTACAAAGTTGTTGAGTAATACACTTACATCACAGTTTAAATGAGGAGCGTTTTTTTTGTTTTCGTCGCTTATAAAAGGCACTTGTCCTTTGAAAACTACTGCGAACTCTTCGTTCTCTACTTCTAGTGAAATATAAAGAGGCTTTTTGTTGATCCTGAACAAGTACACATGGAACACGCCTGACGTGCTTTTAGCATGCACTATAATAGGCTCTTTTCCGAACCTCCAAACTCCTTTGGGCCACTCTGTGTCCCTGCCCCAAGACTCCAAAGGCCCTGAAAAGGACCTGAGTCCTCCTACTTCTTCCATAGCTATTTCTTTGTAGTCGTGTTGTGAAATCAAGTGCCTTACTAGGTCCTCTTCGCTACTTCCGCACTCAATGCACAAAGTAAAGTTATTGTAGGGGCAAACTTTGTAGTGAGCAGACCGGGAAGCCAAAGTAATGACTTCTTGGCAACCTTGGAACTTGCAAGGCACCGATATTTGCTCCAGCATCTTCTCAAGCACGATGTTACGAGATGTTTTAGAAAGTTGGGCGCGGCAGACAGGACATGTTTTGGATGTTGTGCCACAAATGTTACAGATTGAGTGTCCGTTCGGGCATAGAATCACAGGCGAAGTGAAATAGTCGTAGCAGATGGGACACTCTAAAGTTTCTGTGAAATTGGTAGTTAGTATGACTTTATCCATATTTATTATGATTCTTGAGTGTCTGACTTATAAGGAGGTTGGAAAATGTACGAGTTGCTTAGTTCAGGAATTCGTGACTGTGCTTGGAAAATCTTGCCTTTGGTGTGGAAGTAACTGTCCCCTCTCAGTCCAAATACATTGTTGGGGTTGAAAGGCATGAAGTAGACACAACTTTCTTCGGTTTCTTTTTCAGAAGTTTCATGAGGAGACTCCCAGTTGTATTGGATCCCTCGACTTATAGTAGTGGACTTGTCTGTGCTTACGCTTCTGTCAGCCATTTCAACCTGGGCAGCTTCTCTTGTCCTTATGAAAGACTTTGGCTCTTCTGGAGAGCTAATCAACCTCCCAGAGGAGTCTAAGTAGTCTTCCAGGTGGTTACTTACTTCTTCGGACTCTTCTGAGACTTCACGGAACTGCTGGAGTCTTTGCTGACTGGGCTTGTTGTGGCTAGTGGCTTTGGTAGGTTTAGTAGTATTGGTGGGTTTAGTGCTGTTGGCAGGTTTGGTT
>PR_CR_10_Liq_1_inCRDRAFT_1001261_pt1 | contig 14465 bp, 15 predicted proteins | sample PRCRCaboRojoPR_3_FD_10241 | JGI IMG/M metagenome (IMG submission 10241)
ACCTACGACCCGGGTATAGGTTCCTTCTTTTTAAGTCATCCTAAAATGACGGTGAAACCCCAGGGTAAAATCTACAGCATAAATGAAGGAAACTACGTACACATGCCCGAAGGCGTGAAACAATACATTAAGTGGTGTCAAGAGCTAGACCCTGCCACCAACCGGCCTTTAACCAGCCGCTACATTGGCTCTTTAGTGGCCGATTTCCACCGTAATTTACTCAAAGGCGGTATTTACATTTACCCCCGTGGTACCAAGGCCCCCAACGGCAAACTGCGCCTTTTGTACGAGTGTAATCCCATGGCATTTTTAATTGAGCAGGCAGGCGGTAAAGCTTCAGACGGCTTCACGCGCATTTTAGATATTGACCCTACAGAGCTGCACCAAAGAGTGCCTTTCTTTTGCGGTAGCCGCGAAATGGTTGACAAAGCCGAGGAGTTTATGGAGCGGTTTAAAGACGATTAGCTGCTTACAAGGTCCTAATCTGGGTAAAGGTTTGTCAGTTCGTCCCAAACCAAATCACTTTCAAAACCACGACTGATGGCATAGACCGCCACCCTACCTTTTTTTTGAAAGCTATTCCCCACCTTAAGACTGCGCCATTTTTTAACTAAAATAGCACTGAGGGTTTGTTGGTAGTCTTGCGCATCAATTTGGGCAAAGGCTTTTTTAAGTAGGTAAGGACTAATTTTATGCCGGTAAAGACCTTGGCTTATTTTTAATCGTCCCCATTTTTTTTGCTCAAACTTACCCCGTACGTAAGCACATGCAAAGCGTTCTTCATTCAAGAAATTCCCTTCAATTAACTCGGCAATTAGCTGCTCTACCTCCGGTGGGGTTAGTCCATACTGGTAAAGTTTCTCACGTACTTCCACTTGACTCCTTTCGCGGTAAGCGCAGTAATACTCAATTTTACCACGGGCTTGCGAGGGGGTAAGTCTAGGCGATGAAGTACTATCTGGCATGGGTTTTAATGCTCATGCTCTTCCCTTAAAATGGTGCGGAAGGCCACAAACTTATCTTTAAACTTTTCGGTGTGCTCTTTTTGAAGCTTAGGTGCATACACCTCTTGATACAAGCGCAAAGTTTCCAGGTCTTTTACCGTGTACTGGATAGAGTAGGTTATGCCTTGCTGCTCATCTACCATTACCTGAAATATTTTGCTGCCTTTAAAAAGCTTGGTGCTCATCACATCCGGAATGTGGGTTTCTTTCATCCACTGCAACCAGTTTAGGTGCACGTCTTCTTCAATATTTACGGTAACATTGTAAATGTACATGGTCGGTCTAATTTAGGGTGTCTCCTCGTAATTTTCGGTAGGTTTTACGCGCCTCTGAGGCGTAAAAGCTATCTACAAACTCAGTGAATAATTGCTGATACAGTTCCATGGCCCGCTCTTTATTACCGTACACCTTTAAGTGTAGGGCGGCCAGGCGGTTAAGCGCATCATCGGCTAAAATATCGTCTCGGTGCTGCTCTAAAATTGTTTGCCAGGCTTGCTCCGCAGCCGAAAAGTTTTGTTTTTGATACAAAATGTCGCCTTGCAATAAAAGGGTCTCATCTAAAATGGGGTGATCCGGGAAACCGATGAGCATGCGTTCTAAAATAAACAGCGCTGAATCTTCCTGGCCTTGGTAGTGGTATAAATCTGCCTTGGCATAGGCCTCCATGGCCGCGGTGTTAGTGTCCAGAGCCATGTTATCACCAATTAAAAGCGCATAACGCATGGCATCATTAGCAATGGTTTTTGAAGTGCTTTGCTTTAATACGTCAAAAATACTTTGGGCCCAATCAAAATCACCTACAAAGTAGGCAGCCCGCGCGCGCTTAAATTTGGCTTCTTGCCCCAGGGTAGATTGTTCCAGATCTTTTTCTGCCTTTTTGTAGAAAATAATTGCGTCCCAGCGGTTGCCGCGGTACAGCAGCAAATCAGCTAATTGAATTTGACTTTGGGCTATTGCTTCTTTAGGCAAATAACCTTTGGTGAAAAGGCCTCGCAGTAGTTGTTCTGCGGTATCTGCTTTGCCCAATCGGTACGCGTAAATCTCTGCCAAACTTTGGGTAAGTGGGGCTAACTCATTGGTGCCTAAAAAAGCTTGCCGAGCGCTTTCATACGCCTGGGCTAAGTCTTGCCATTCCTTCTTTTGGGTAGTGGTATCGGCCTCCAAAATTTGACGCTTGGCGCTCAAGAATCCTAGGGTAGCCTCTCCTTTAAGCAGACCCTCCCGGTCTTTATCCAATACGTAATCATAAATACGTTGTGCCAGGCGGTAGTCTTCATTCTTGGCAGCTATCCGCGCTAAGCGCAGAATTTCACTCATAGAAACTTTATTGCGGCTGTACAAAGCCCTTAACTGGGTGAAGGCCCCGCTAAAATTTTCCTGTTCTACAAAAAGGTGAATCAACAATTCATTGAGCACGGGGGGGCCTCCGGCTTGTATTTTTTGCACCAATAGTTCCTGCAAGTAGGTTATGTTTTCATCATCACCTTGATTGTTTAAAGCGCGGGTAAGTAAGATTTTAACCGTATTTAAATAGCTACCTGAGCGCTCAAGCAAGGCCACGTACATGGTGTACATCTTTTGAATATCACCTAGCTCACCGTACAACAGCGCTTTCTGATAGTCAAAATTCATGCGATTGTTTTGCTCCTCTGCCTTGAGGTACACTTCCAGTGCCTGCTTAGGAAAGCCCCGGTCACTAAATTGCTTTCCGTACATGTAGGCCAAAGAGGGATTTTGATGGATTCGCTCCAAAATACTCTCCATTAGTTCCTCTACCTCGTCAGTTTCTTGCTGCTGCTGATAGAGAAAAATCAGATCTACCTCATGAATATGGCGTTGGTTTGGGCGTTTTTTCGCCCAGCGTTCGGCCAGGCGTTCGGCTGCTTTAAAATCATTTAGGGCTAAATAACAATCTAGGGCAAACTGGTAAGCGGGCTGCGAACGATAAGCATCCAAAAGATCATCTACCTGATCAAGGGCTTTTTCATACTCTTCCTGAGCAAAGTACTGCTGAGCCAAAGCCATGGCATTTGTTTCGGTAGGCTGCGTATAGGCCGGAACAGCCAGCAGAAGTGCTAAACAGAAACTAGCGATACAAACTATGCTTTTAGCCATTTAGAGTATTTAAAATGCAGGCCACTCTCAAAGCGGAAGCCTAGCGCTTTTTGCTTTGTATTTGTTGAGCCATGTTCTCAAAGTGTACCCGGGTTGTATCCCACAGGCCCTGTGCAACCACTACCCCGGGCTGTCTTTTGTTAAACTTCAAATGTACTTCGGCCAAGGCCTGGGCTTCATCTTCCAGATAATCTGCTAGTTTGGGCTGAATCCAGTTTCCCGTCTACCACACTATTCCGTAAAGTTTCAAGCTGCTTAGTGCTTAACGCAGCTTTTCTTTAATAGCGTCTTTATCTCTTAAAAACTTGTTGTACGAAGAATAGATTAGCTCCAACCGGTTTACTTCCTGCACCCAAAAACGTTTATCGGCTGAATCTGGATTGGCCTGAGCAATGGTTTTGTAAAGATCTTCTACCACCGGGAGGTCTTTTGCCAAAAGTGAATCGTTCACTTGATCCATAGCTTTGTACAAAGAGTCTGACACATACAAGAGCGTGTCAATTTGATTTACCTGCGCNTGCTGAGTTTGGCTTAAAGGACTTTCACAGGCCCAAGAGAGAGCTACTATNGNTAAAAAAAAGATAATTCTTTGCATACTATTTTTCAATTTTATCAAATCCGGTATACGCCTGTAAAGCNTGGGGTATGGCTACCCCANCTTCGGTTTGATGATTTTCTAGTAAAGCGGCTACAATGCGAGGCAGCGCCAAAGCAGAGCCNTTTAAGCTATGCAATAGCTCTGTTTTCCGCTCTTGATTTCTGAAACGAATTTTCATGCGGTTGGTTTGGAACGTTTCAAAGTTAGAAACAGAGCTTACTTCTAACCAGCGCTTTTGAGCCGCGCTCCACACTTCAAAATCATAGGTAATGGCCGAGGTAAAACCCGTGTCTCCTCCGCATAAGCGCAAAATGCGGTACGGCAAATCTAATTTTTGTAAGATTTTCTCTACATGCGCCACCATTCCGTCTAGCATTTCATAGCTATCTTCTGGCTTGGTGAGGGCCACTACTTCTACCTTATCAAACTGGTGCAAACGATTTAAACCCCGTACATCCTTGCCATAACTTCCCGCTTCTCTTCTAAAACAAGGCGTATAGGCCGTGCATTTAATCGGCAGTTGATCGCCTTCTAATATTTCATCTCTAAAAATATTGGTAATGGGCACCTCAGCGGTGGGTATGGCGTAAAGTCCGTCTTTTTCAATGTGGTACATCTGTCCTTCCTTATCGGGAAGTTGCCCGGTACCGTAAGCCGAAGCTTCATTTACAAAGTGAGGAGGAATAAATTCCTGAAAACCGGCTTTTTGGTTTTCATCTAAAAAGAAGTTGATAAGTGCTCTTTGCAATCGGGCGCCTTTACCTTGGTACACGGGGAAACCAGCCCCCGTAATTTTTACCCCTAAATCAAATTTGATCAGGTTTAGATCTTCGGCAATTTCCCAGTGCGGGCGCGCTTTATCGTTTAAGCTAGGTATAGCACCTACCTGTTTTACCTCTTCGTTATCGGCCTCAGATTTACCCGCCTTTACCAAGGGGTTGGGCACGTTGGGCAAGCTTAACAGCAGATTTTCCAGCGCATGCATTTTTTGCTCCATTTCTTGCTGCAAATCTTTGCTGCGCACTTTTAAGCTTACGGTTTTCTCCTTAAGCTTAAGGGCCTCTTCTTTTCGCCCTTGCTTAAAGAGTTCGCCAATCTCTTTACTAATTTTATTGCTTTGCGCCAGGGTGCTGTCCAAGTCGGTTTGCGCCTGCCTGCGCTGCTCATCCAAGGTTAAAATATCGTCAATAGTCTGTTGCGCATCCAGTCCGCGTTTGGCCAATCCATCAATGGCCTTTTCTCGGTTTTCACGGAGGTAATTTATCTGAAGCATAGATGTGTTCTTTGGGGCTACGAAGGTAGCAATTAGCGTGGCTTTTGCAGGTTTTACCCTGAGGATCTAAAGCGGTCCTTTTGTGTGTGAACAGCACCTGTTGTAAACAGGAAAAGCCCACCACTAAAAAAGTGCTGGGCTCTTGAATGAAAAGTCTAAATTTTAAGCTTCTTGCTCAGCCGGTTTTACAGAAACAAATGACTTGTTGCCTTTGCGTCTTTGAAAAACCACGGTTCCATCAGCTGTAGCGTATAAAGTATGGTCTTTACCGATTCCAACATTTTCACCAGGGTTGTGCTTGGTTCCCCGCTGACGAACGATAATGTTACCGGCAATGGCCTGCTGGCCTCCAAATATTTTCACGCCTAAGCGTTTACTTTCTGATTCTCTTCCGTTCTTAGAACTACCTACACCTTTTTTGTGAGCCATGTCTTATCGGATTTATGATTTCTTAACTTCTTTTTTAGCAGCCGTCTCTTTATTAGCGGCCGTTTCCTTTTTAGCAGCCGTTTCCTTTTTAGCAGACTTAGGAGCGGCTTTTTTAGTTTCGGCTTTTNCTGCTTTTTTAGGNGCTGNTTTTTTAGGCGCTTCTTCTTTGGCCGCTTTGTCCTCCGCTTTTTTGGCTGCCGACTTTTTAGCTGCACCTTTGCCTACACCTGTTATTTCTAAAAGCGTGATGTACTGGCGGTGACCATTTAATTTTTGGTAACCTTTTCTGCGCTTTTTCTTGAACACCATTACCTTATCAGCCTTTAGGTGCTCTACAATTTTAGCATCTACTTTGATGCCGCTTATAACCGGGGCGCCAACTTCTACCTTACCATCATTGTCGGTTAGTAAAACTTTGTCAAAAGAAACTTTTGAACCCTCTTTACCTTCCAAACGATTTACGTAAAGCTTTTGGTCTTTGCGTACTTTGTACTGATGCCCTGCTATCTCTACAATCGCGTACATAATTTTTTTTTTGGGGCTGCAAATGTAATAATTAAAACCTTTTTACCGCCACCCTTCTGTTAATANATTGACACCGCTTTATGAAGAGTGCCCCGGGCTCATTCTTCTGATAATGAAGGCAAAGGTACTAATCTAAAAATCCTTCATTGCTGAACCCCTTGGTTCACCATCGGCTTTAAGCCTGATGGTTTTAGCGGAGGCCAGTGATTTATTTAGGTGTATGCGCCTTAATTTTTTACTTTTGAGCGCTATTCTTGGATTTGTTATAACAATCAGAAATCTGTTTCACTTATGAAAAAACTGTTCACGGGTCTCNTAATTACCGGNACCTTAGGTTGGAGCACCGCTCAAACCAACATTGAATTTGAAGAGCACACGCTTGATAATGGCTTGCATGTTATTTTGCATGAAGACCACAGCACTCCTATTGTTGCGGTTAGTGTTTTATACCACGTAGGTAGTAAAAATGAGGTAGAAGGCCGTACCGGTTTTGCCCACTTTTTTGAACACCTGATGTTTGAAGGCTCACCTAATATTGAGCGTGGAGAGTACATGAAAATTGTTCAGGCTAACGGAGGTGCGCTTAACGCCAATACTTCGTTTGACCGTACATTTTATTATGAAATTTTACCTTCTAACCAGTTAGAGTTAGGCCTTTGGCTGGAAAGTGAGCGTATGCTGCAAGCCACAGTTGATTCTACCGGAGTGGAAACACAGCGTGAAGTGGTGAAAGAAGAAAAACGCCTGCGTATTGACAACCAACCCTACGGATCATTCCAGGAAGAGATTTTTGCCAAGGCATTTCCGGGTAGCTACTATGAAATACCACCCATTGGCACCATGGCCGATTTAAATGCCGCTGAGTATTCTGACTTTGAGGATTTTTACGGAGTCTTTTATGTGCCTAACAATGCTACACTTTCCATTGCAGGAGATATTGATCCTGATGAGACTTTGGAAATGATTCAAAAGTATTTTGGAGGTATTCCGGCTGGCACCAGAGAAATCCCCAGACCTACAGAAGAACCGCCTGCCTTAACCCAAGAGGTAGTAGATACAGTATACGATAACATTCAGTTACCAGGGGTATTTATTGGTTACCGCACCCCTGCTCAAGGAACCAAAGAAGCCTACGCACTGGACATGCTTTCTAATGTTTTATCAGATGGGCAAAGCTCTAGAATGTACAAGAAAATTGTAGATGAAGAACAATTAGGCGTGGCCGTGGCGGCCTTCCCGTTCAGTTTTGAGATGGCCGGTTTGTTCATCAATTATGGCATTGTTACTCAGGGCGTAGAAGCTATCGCTCTTTCTGCTGCCATGGATGCTGAAATTGCAAAAGTGAGGGAAGAAAAAATTAGCGAGGACGAATATCAAAAAGTACTCAATCAACTTGAGAATGATTTTGTGTCTTCTAACGGTCGTATGGCCGGCATAGCAGAAAGCTTAGCCAACTACCACGTGTATTTTGGAGATGCAGACCTTATAAATACTGAAATTGAAAAGTATCGTGAAATTACGCCCGAATACCTGCAAGAAATAGCGAAAAAATATTTGGTTCCCAGCAACCGTGTAGTACTGTATTACTTACCCAAAAGCGAATCTTAAAACATAGCCCAAACAATGAAAAAGATATTTTTAACCCTTTTAGCAGCCGTATTTGCCGCTAGCAGCTTTGCCCAGCTAGACCGAAGCGTGCGCCCTGAGGCCGCACCCGCAGAGCCTTTGGATTTTGGCAAGTACAAAGTGTATGAACTTGACAACGGCATTACCCTAGTGGTAGTAAGCAATGATAAATTGCCGAGAGTTACCTTTCGCATGCTTGTAGACGTAGACCCTATTTTAGAGGGGGAAAAAGCGGGGTATGTTTCCATGGCCGGTTCACTTTTGCGCCAAGGCACCAATAACCGTACAAAAGATGAACTTGATGAGGAGATTGACTTTATGGGCGCCAGCTTATTCACCGGATCTTCACTGGTTTACGCTAGCGGATTAAGTAAATACTCTGAGAAACTCATGGCTCTAATGGCCGATGTGGCCCTGAACCCCTCCTTCCCACAGGAAGAGTTTGACAAGCTCATGAAGCAGCAAAAGTCGGGTATTGAAAGTTCTAAAGATGACCCCGATGCACTTTCCAGCCGCCTTTTCAATGCTACCGTTTATGGCCAAAACCATCCTTATGGTGAATTACTAACGGAAGAGACCCTGGATAACATTACGGTAGATGACTGCCGAAATTTCTACAACACCTACTGGGCGCCTAACCGCACCTACATTGCCGTGGTGGGCGACATAAAAGCCCGTAAGGCTAAGAAGCTGGTGAAAGAATACTTTGGAGACTGGGAGCGCAAAGAAGTGCCTACCCATAAATACCCGGCTCCCCCCCAGCCCACCGGTAAAATGGTGAATGTGATTAACCGTAGCAACTCTTCTCAAACGGTGCTTCGCCTGGGTAACACCATAGATTTGAAACCCGGTGATCCCGATATTGTAAAATTAGCTTTGGCCAATCAAATCTTAGGAGGCGGTTCTTTGGGTCGTTTGTTCCAAAACATCCGCGAAGACAAAGGTTACACCTACGGTGCCTACTCAAGCTATGACGATGACCGACTGATAGGCGAATTCAGCGCAAACGCCAGTGTACGCAACGAAGTAACCGATAGTGCCATTACCGAGTTTCTCTACGAGTTTAACCGCTTGCGCGATGAGCCCGTTAGTGAAGAAGACTTGAGGGCGGCTAAAAACTACATTGCCGGTTCTTTCGGTCGCTCTTTAGAAAGCCCGCAAACCCTGGCCTCTTTTGCCTTGAATATTCTTCGCTACAACTTACCAGAAGATTACTACGAAAATTACCTCAACCGCATGGATGCGCTTACCGCTGAAGAGGTGCAGGCCGCAGCTCAGAAATACATGAAAACAGATGCCATGATTATTACCGCGGTAGGTAAAGGCTCTGAAATTGGCGATAAGCTGGAAGCTTTCGGTCCGGTGCAATACTATAACTTCCAGGGGGAAGAGGTGGAAGCGCCTTCTATGCCTGTACCTGAAGGAGTTACGGCCCAAAGCGTAATTGCTGATTACATCAAAGCCATTGGCGGTGAAGAAAAGCTGGCCAAGGTAAAAGACATCACCATGAAAATGAGTGCTGAAATTGCCGGTATGCCTCCTAGCATGGAGGCCTCTGCTACCATTATGCGAAAGCGCCCTAATTTATTCTTCAATGAGTTAAGCCTTTCCGGTATGGGCGTTGTGCAAAAGCAAGTGTACAACGGAAAAACCGGAAAAGTAAGCGGTATGCAAGGTGAGCAAACCTTAGAAGGCGAAGAGCTGGAGCAACTAAAAGCAGCCGGAGAATTTTTTGTAGAAAGAAAGTACGAAGAGCTGGGCTATACCTTAGAATTGGAAGGCATGGAAATGCTAGACGGTGAGAAGGCCTACGTATTAAAAGTAACCAGTCCTGGTGATGATGTAAGCACTCAGTACTACTCGGCTGAGACCGGTCTCAAGTTGAGGGAGGCTTCAACCATAGAAACCCCACAAGGTGAAGTTACTACCGCCCAGGTTTATAGCAACTATGAGGAAAAAGAGGGGGTAAAATTCCCCATGCAAATGAAGGTTGAAGGTCCGCAAAAATTAACCATGACCGTGCAGGAAATTAAAGTGAACTCAGGGTTGAAAACTTCTGATTTCAAATAATAAATTATCCTCCCTATTAAAGAGCCAGATTCTCTCAAGAATCTGGCTTTTTTGTTTTGTAAGCGGGCCCTCCTTATCCAATTCTGTTTTATATTCGATGTAAAATATACAGCATGCTTAAAAGACTATTTGCTTTACTTTTTTGTACCACCACTCTATATGCGCAAGAAGATAGCAGCGCTACCGATGATTTTGACTTTTCAGAATTTGAGTTGGCCGCTCCTCCCGCCAAAGCCTTTTGTAATAATAAAGTTTTAGGGCAATCTCCTACCTCCTTAATTGGTGCCAATTACATGTATCAAGGCCCACACTCCTTTACAGCGGGCAATTATAATGCTGATGATTTTGAGGGGAATATTGCAGAAACCAACAACATAGAAGCCACCCATGCCTTCACCCTGATTGGTAATTTTCCCTTAATAAGCCGCAATAATATTCTTATCAATTTAAATGTAATATATGATGAGCAGCACTATCAGTTTTCTGATAGTGAGACTTCCCACCCTTTAACCCAAAGCCTACAAGACAATCCCTTGCGCAGCGCAAGCACCCTGCTTACCATTTTTAAGCCCCTCAATGAAAAAAGATTTCTATTGGGCCAAGCCGGCCTAAGCCTTAATGGCGATTATAACTTCCGTGATTTTAGCCAATCCGCTAACACCTTACGCTACTCCTCAGCCTTGCTGTATGGCTTTAAACCTAGCGATCGCTTGATGTATGCCTTTGGCCTTTCTAGAACGTACTTAGGGGGTGCCTTAAATTATGTACCCATTGTGTATTATTACCACACCTTTAAAAACCAAAAATGGGGCATTGAAGCCTTGCTGCCTGCACGCGCCATGTTACGCTATCGCTTTAACAGTCAAAGCTTACTGGGCTTGGGTTTTAAGGTTACTGGGAACACCTACCACCTAAATAATCTTAGAGCTAATGCGGGCGATGCCTTCAATCAACCCGCCTTGGCTAATAGCGACAACTTTGAATTACGCAGATCTGAAATTAGAGCTGGCCTGCGCTTTAATCGGGCTATTACCGGTTTCTTTTGGCTAACAGCCGAAGCGGGCTATCGTATTAATTACAGCTATGATGTAGATCAGGGAGGGGATTTCCTGAGATTTTGGGGCAATGAAGAAAGCTACTTTATGGAAAACGAGCTTGGCAACCCTGCATACTTTCTTTTAGGTATTAGTTATGTAAGCCCATAAGTTTGTGCTACTGGCCCAGCGGCAGTCAAAACTACCAATAGATTAGAGTCTAACGTTGTCTTCTATTTTAGAAACAAATAAATAAACCTTTCTCTTTCTAACACCTTAGGAATAGGTAGCAGCAAAAAAACCTTGAGATATCTCGATTACAGTTCTTTCACCCCGGGGAGCACGACTCAAAAAAACCATATCAAATCTGCCGGTAATCCATACAGGCCTCTTGGTTTCACCGTGAGACGTATTGTTCATAATTAAATTTTCGGAAAAATCGGTAATGACTATTTCGCCAGAGACCGATTGATAGCGATAATACTGACTGGAGTAAAGATTATTGCTATCTAGCTTCTGACCCTCTTCATCTTGAAACGAAGCAAATACCTTCCCGGGAGTGACTGAATAAACTCCCGGCTTGGAAATACTGTCTATATAAAATTCAAAAACATCTCCTGTTAAGCAATCAACTGCTGTTAGCTGAAAGGTGAGTGGATCGCTGAGACTATTATAGTCTATAGAAGTCGTCAACGGCTGACAGAAAGGAAAATTAGGAGCCCCTGAAGCTTCCCACGGCTCTCCGTCTATAAGACAATAAAATTCTTCCCTTTTTGGAGCAAAAGCATCTTCTTCTGAATTGCTGCAGCTTGTAAAGGATAAAAAAACAAAGAAACCCAGTGCCCTGTGGGCAATGCTATTTAAGTTTAGCTTTTTAATTGGCAGAGTAGTTTAGGCATTCCCTTTGATTTAGTAAAATGCGGTTAAATAAGCTCTAAGATCTACGTTCTACTTCTTCTTTTTAACCAAGCGAGTCCAAACATCTGTGCGGCCGAAAACCGCTGTTCCCACAAAACCACGCACCTCAATTTTATTTTCTTCTTTCAGCTCAATTTTGCAATTGTAGGTAGTTCCATTTTTAGGATCATAAATGGTTCCGTCTTTCCAAATTTTCTCCTCCTCATCGTATACAAAGTCTTTTAAAATACGGTACCCCTTTAAGGGAGTACTGCGTAAAGACTCATCAGGGTTATTCTCATCTACTCGTGGGTTACCGTCTTCATCCTTAGGCTCCTTCAACCAAACAATTCGGCCGTAAAACTTACTTCCTATTTTTTCAATCTTTATATAACTGCGGCCATCACTAGGTTGCCAAACACCCACAAGTTTATCGGCTTCATCTTGAGCCGAGCTAAGATTAAAAAAGAAAACACTTACTAAAAGGGCTAATGTGTATTTCATAATATATCTATTTATTCTTGGTAGTTAATCACTAAATTTAATTCGGCTGGCACTATCATTTCGCCCATGTAATCTTCGCTAAGATTGAGATCTAAAACCCAGGTGGTTCCCTCATCTTTTAAGTAAGGCAAGAGATCCATCTCATTGGCCAGATTTAAACTGAAGGCATTGCCTTCAGGCAAAGGGCTAAGGGTTCCTATAGTGGTCATTTCCTCTTGGTCGCTTACAATTTGTAACAAAAGACTTTCCGTAATTTGCTTTTGTTCTGCATCTAGTTCAATTATGGCTTCGAGCACGCCCACTGAGACTAATTTTTCAGCTTCAATATTTAGTCCTTCCGCCAAACTAATGGCTGAGGTGTTGGCCTGCATAGAAAGGGTATTGGCTCCACTAAAAAGCATTTCACCCGTGAGCTCTAAAGAAAGAGTCTGCTCGGCACTACTCATTTCTGCGCATCCTGCCAAAGTAAAAAGAGCTAAAACCAGCGCCCATAACTTTTTCATAAACCTAAAATTTTGCGTCTAAAATAAGAACCACAAATTAATTATGACCTACTCTTGGTTTTCTTTAATTTTTCTTGAATTCGGCTCGCGGGGCTACCTCTTAAGTTGATGAGATAAACTCCCGCTAAAATTGCCAGCATCCCAAAAACACCCCACAGGCCAATGGCTTCACCGTCTACCCAGCCCCAAAAAAGCGCTACCACCGGTATGGCATAGGTAACGCTTGCTGCAAACAGTGAGCCGGCTCCTTTTATGAGCATATTAAAAATAATGATGGCCAAGCTACTGCCTACTATGCCTAAAACTAAAATGTAGGCCAAATTTAAGCCGGCCTCTGGGCCGCTTTGCATGGCCTTAACAAAGTTGGTGGAAAAAAGACCTGCCAGGGCAAAGGGCCCCACCGCAGTTAGGCTAAAGAGGGTAATGGGCACAGAACCTAAATTTACCAGGCGGGTATTGATTACATTTATACTAATGGCATAGCATACGGTGGCCGCAATGGGTATTAAGCCGTATTGCAAACGCTGAGCATTAAAATTCAAATCGGGTAGTAAGAGCCAGAGAGCACCTAAAAAACCTAGAATAATGCCCAGCACACTCAGCCATTTTACCCTAACCTGAAAAGCAATAAGGCCAATAATGAGGGTAAAAAGGGGCACCATGGAGTTGAGCACCCCTACCAATGAGCTATCTAAATACTTTATGGCTAGAGGAAAAAGCATGTAGGGAATTCCGTTACCAAATAGGCCCACCGCCAGAAGGGCCTTCCAGTTTTTGAAGTTGATCTGCTTGAAATGCTTGAAGGCAATAATAGAGGTGAAAATCCAGGCGCTGCTAATGCGAATTAAGCCAATTTGGGTGTAGCTAAAGGTGCTCAGCCCTTTTTTCATGAGTATAAAGGAGCTCCCCCAGGTTAGGGCCAAAAGGCTGAAAAGTATCCAAGCCCATAGCGGGCTAAGTTTGGAGTTTGTCATAAATACATTTGCCTTGGCTACAAAGCAGAAGGCTTAAAAATGTTCGGGAGAAGAATAAGCAATAAATCCTGCAGCCCTGTATCTTTGTCTTCTAGTGAGCGGTATGGCAAAAATATGGAAAAGCCTTTGGGCCCTTAGCATAAGCCTAATTTTTATAGCGCCTTTTGGCAGCCTTTTTTGGCAGTATCAAACTCAGCTATACGCCCATAAAAAAAGCATAAAAAAAGCGTTACTCAGATCTACACCCAAAGATGATTTAATTGAATTCAGGTGGTCTAAGCCAGAAGCTGAAAGCCTTGACTGGAAAGAACAGGACGAGTTTGAATACCAAGGTGAGATGTATGATGTGGTAGAAAAACAAGAAAGAAAAGACAGCCTTATTCTTTGGTGCTATTGGGATTATGCCGAAACACAACTTCACCAGAAATTTAAAAATCTATTGGCAAAAAATCCCTACCGGCCTAAGCCTGAAAATAAAAACGTAAACCTCCTCCTAAAATCGCTTCAAGCCATAGGGCCATCGCCAATGGCGCCTATAGGTAAGTTTTCGAATCACCTTAGTCCTAATTGTATTTACTTATTTAATGTAACTGATTTTCAAGATGCCCCACCTACCCCACCTCCGCTAAACAGGGCTTAAAGTAAAACAAGAATCGCCTGGCTTTGGTAAAATGCCGTGGTTGTTGCCTTTGAGCAACCATCGGCCTAAAGCCTTACGGACTCTATTTTTTAATCCTGTAAAATTGAAAATACTCAATGAAATTAAAAATTGCGTTACTCCTGTTTTGGGGAGTAACTCTGCACGCCCAAATTCAAAATATACGGGTTTTAGATGCAGAAGATAAAACCCCAATTGAACGGGTAACCCTTAGCAGTATTGTAAATAGCACTTTTAAAGTAAGTGATGATAAGG
>PR_CR_10_Liq_1_inCRDRAFT_1001262_pt1 | contig 14462 bp, 17 predicted proteins | sample PRCRCaboRojoPR_3_FD_10241 | JGI IMG/M metagenome (IMG submission 10241)
ACAAAACAGTGGATGACAGTCCCTACGGTGGCGGAGCGGGAATGGTTATGAAACCAGAACCTCTGGGGCAAGCTCTGGACAAACTGGTTGATGATCGGACAGTCGTGATTTTTCCATCACCGGCTGGCAAGTTATTTGATCAGGCCACAGCCACAAAACTCTCCAACAAAAAACACCTCGTTTTTGTTTGTGGGAGATACGAGGGCATCGATCAAAGAGTGATTGATTACTCGGCAACAAAAGCTGAAACCCTGGAACTTTCAATTGGCGATTACGTAATCAACGGCGGTGAGATGGCCTCGGTTGTGATGATAGAAGCAATCTCGAGATTGATTCCGGGCGTGATTGGAAATAGTGAATCTTTGGTTGAAGAATCCCATCAGGATGGCTTGGTTGAATACCCAAGCTACACAAAGCCCGCTAGTTGGAACGGCCTGGATGTTCCAGAGGTCTTACTAAGTGGCAATCACGCTGAGATTGCAAAATGGCGGAGGCAGCAACAAGTGGAAAGAACTGAAAAAAATAGACCAGACTTGATTTGAGCATTGAGAGATTGTCAATCTTGTGGGATACTTTACGCTTGTGCCAGTAAAGCTCTGCCGCAGGGGAGCAAGGTATGAAACATCAAACTAGAAACCATCTAGACCTGCGTGCTAGAGGGAAGAGAAGAACATGAACATCCTAGATTCAGTAGATGCAAACAATCTACGTGACGACATCCCAGAATTTCGCGCTGGTGACAATGTAAAAGTTCACGTAAACATTGTTGAGGGAAACCGCTCACGTGTGCAGGTTTTCCAGGGAGTGGTAATCCGCGTCAGCGGCAGTGGTGTTCGTGAAACCTTCACCGTGAGAAAGATTTCGTTCCAGGTTGGCGTTGAGAGAACATTCCCAATGCACAGCCCTATCATTGAAAAAATTGAAGTTGTCAGCAAGGGTGATGTCAGGCGAGCAAAGCTTTACTACCTGCGCAACTTGCGAGGAAAAGCTGCCAAGATCAAAGAAAAGCGCGAGAACTAAAACATGTCCCATGAGCTTCGTCCACGGAGACGAAGCCTATGGCGCTCGTTTCGCCGCGGCGTGAAAAGGCTCAGAAGAAACAGCTTTGTAGCACTGCTGTTTGACATTATCGTAATCCTGGGAACCGCACTGGTTCTATCGGTGCTGATCAAAGCGTTCTTGATTAGAAGTTTCTTCATACCCTCTGGCTCAATGCTTGAAACCCTGCAGATAAACGATCGAATTATCGTCAATGTAATGGTTCCGCAATTGATGGATGTCAACCGCGGAGACGTTGTGGTGTTCCAAGATCCAGGTGGCTGGCTCGGACCCGTCCGCACCGAAGAACGCAGCTGGATTGAATCAGCTGGTGATTTCGTGTTGGGAAGCTTTGGCATCACGGCACCCGATAGTGAAGAGCATCTGGTGAAGCGAGTAATCGGAATGCCTGGGGATCGAGTTGTTTGCTGTGATGAGAATGGAAGCTTGACCATCAACGGAGTTGCTATTCAGGAAAGCTACCTACCAAACGGTGCCGAGCCTTCAAATATCGATTTCGACGTTACCGTCCCAGCCGATTCCTATTGGGTGATGGGGGATAACCGAGGAAACAGTCAAGACTCACGTTTCCACACTGACCTGCCTGGTGGAGGTTTTGTTAGTGCGGAGTTTTTGGTGGGAAGAGCGTTTGTTGTGAGCTGGCCAGCCGAGAATTGGATTTGGCTTGACAATTTCAGTGAAGTTTTCAATGACGTTCCCAAACCTTGAAACGGAGCTGGAGCTGGTTCGGAGCCATGGTTCAGTAATTTGTGTTGATGAGGTTGGCCGAGGGGCAATCGCCGGACCAGTGGTGGTGGCTGCAACTTTTTTCGACAACGAATCCTCATTGGTATTCCCAGTTGGTTTGAAAGATTCAAAGTTGATTGCAGAACCGAAAAGAGAGGCCATGTCGATGGCCGCATCACAGTGGTTGCCGCATGGGGTTGGTGAGGTCTCAGCAGCTGAGGTTGATAACAACGGAATCAGTAAGAGTTTGGAAAAAGCGGCAACTCTGGCGATTGAGGCAATCGGAAAAAGTCCTGGAAAGATTCTGCTGGATGGAAGCCATAACTGGCTTGGTTTTCCTAAGCTTGTGCAAACAAAGTTAAAAGCCGACCAGCAGTGCGCAGCGGTGAGCGCAGCAAGCATCATAGCCAAGCATTACCGAGATGAAATCATGCGCAGTCTTCATGAAAGCCACCCAAGCTATGACTGGAAATCAAATAAGGGATATGCCTCAGAGGCACACATCCAGGCAATTTTGACCCATGGGCCAACTGATGTCCACCGAAAATCTTGGTTAACTCGAATACTGAATTCGGAACAAACCCTTTTCTAGGTTTACACTTGCGAGTGATGGACGAGCAAGAATTTGAAGATTTTGACCGGGAAGCGGAACTTTCGCTCTATCGCGAATACCGCGAGGTCATAAAGATGTTTAGCTATGTGATTGAAACCGAGCGCAGGTTCTATCTTGCTAACGAGGTTGAGCTAAAAAGAGTCGAGTCTGGTGCAGATTTCTATTTTGAGCTTTCAATGACCGATGTTTGGGTATGGGACACATACCGCACCGATCGCTTTGTGAAAAGTGTTAACGTCCTCACTTTCAAAGATGTAAACGTGGAAGAGCTTGGCAACCAGGAAATAGAAATTCCAAAAGAGTTTGCAATAGAGGACTAGTTCTTCACAGTCTTACCCTCTTTTAGTTTTTCTAAGCTACTTGGGCGAGAAGCTTTCTCTCATGAAAGCCTCCCCAGAAACCCATTACCGAGCATTATTGACCGTTGCACTGCCTGCTAACGAGGGCAGGTTGCGTAAACACCTTTGGCAATACTCCCCGAGAGAGGCTTTCAAATTCATTGCATCTGCAAGTGCTGATCAACGTTGGCTAGCGATGGCACTTGCAAGAGCTCGGTCAAGACTGGAAAAGTTTGATGTTGATCATTCCCTGGAGTTGAGCGAAAAACTCGGTCTGCAAATTTTTTACCCAGAGAGTTTTCCTAACCTCCGGGATTTAGAGCATCAATCTCCTTGGCTGATTTTTTCAAGGGGAGATTTGAAAATAACCAGTTTCACAGCTGTTGTTGGAACTAGGCAGGCCAGTGAACTTGGNCTGAGAGCTGCTCAGCAGATCGTGTCGGGTTTTGAAAAGAATGAGTCTTTGGTCTCTGGGGGAGCCAATGGGATTGATATGGCCGCCCACAGACGTGCCTCAGTTGAAGGCAAAAAACAATTGATGGTGGTCTCCAGCGGTCTACATTCGATTTTCCCAATCGCCACCAAGCGGTTTGTTGATTCAGGTTTTTCTGGTGCAGTTATTAGTGAGCAACCACCTCTTTTCAATTCGGGAAAAATTGGATTTCTAAATAGAAATCGCCTAATTGCAGCTCTAGCCGAAAAGCTTTATTTGATTGAAGCACCGGTAGTTAGCGGTTCCATCAACACCGCCCAGCACGCATTGAGTCTGAATCGAAAAGTTTATTGTTGCTTGGATGAGAATCCCGATTATTCGCCGGGTGGAGCCTGGCTTGCTAAAAAGCAAGGGGTAGAGGTTTTGAACGTAGCTAAGCAAAGCGCCACCTAAACAACCTTGTTCAAATCCCCCTCGAATATCAGCAAGTGTTTAGGCTTGAGGCATGCAGCAGGAAATTAGTGAGTTCATCAGGGCCAAACAGGCAGCTGGTCTAAGCACGAACACCCTACGCGCCTACTCCAATGACCTGCGAGAACTTACTGAGTTCATGGGGTCTGCAAAAACGAAGCTGCAGGATTTGAACACTGACACATTCCGAGACTGGCTGTACTTTGCATCTGAAGCAGGGGCAAAGAAGTCAACTATTGCCAGAAAAACTGCGACTGCCAGATCTTTCGGGAAGTTTTTATTCGAAACCGGAAGATTAGACATAGACCCGACAGTCAGGCTTCGCTCCCCGAAATTATCCAGAACTTTGCCAAAGACCGCAAATGCCCGGTTCTTGACTCAATTACTTGAAAACCTGCGAGCTCTCGCAGCAAATGGAGAGCACCAGCAGAGGCTGAACTGGCTTGTGATTGAACTTCTTTACTCAACTGGCATGCGAGTGAGCGAGTTGGTTCAGCTGAAACTTGGCGATATCGATTTCAACAGGCAAACACTTCGAGTGACTGGAAAGGGAAACAAACAAAGAACTCTGCCTTTTGGTGAGCCAGCCAAGGATGCCCTAAGTAACTATCTTGAGCACTCCAAGGTGATTGATTTCGTTTTGATCAATGACAAAGCAAAACCTTTGAGTTCGAGAGATGTGTATCGGATTGTGGCGAATCAATTAGCCGGAACTGGCATGCAACTCGGACCTCACTCGCTGAGACACTCAGCCGCAACTCATCTTTTGGACAATGGTGCGGATTTGAGATCAGTCCAGGAACTACTTGGCCACAGTTCGTTGACCACCACCCAGATTTACACCCAAGTTTCAATCCAGAGACTGCGCGAGGGTTACGCCAAGGCCCATCCCAGGGCCTGAAATCAACGTTGCAGGGGAGCGCCCTCCAATCACCCAGAGTGGGTTTAGATACCCAGTTTGGTCTCTAAATGAAACATGAACACAGCTATCGCAGTGAGGTTGGTAATTCTCTGATTCACAGCGATAACCAATTAGTTGGCCTTTTTTCACCTCTTGGTTTTTTACAAGCTCTGAGCACACTGGCTCAAAGCTAAATTTTCCGTAGTTGGTTTCAATGGTTATTAGCTCTCTGGTGAAGACCTCTCCAACAAAACTAACTCTTCCGCTAGCTGGTGATCTAACCTCTGTGATTTGCAGATCAATGCCTCTGTGGCCAGAGCCATAGGCAGTTAATGGTCTTTCAAAATCATTTATTGGAACAATAAGAGACATCAGTAGTAATAGGTGCATCTAAAGAGGCTATTCGGGCATTCATGCTTGACCTGCAATGGCTAAAAAATTGTGGAAACAAGCGAGTTTCTGCACTAAGCTTAAGGCACACCCCAAGGGGTGAATTCGCGTGTCTAATCAAACCTCGCCTTCTCAGTCCGTGCATGTCGCGGTGAGGGTGAGCTAGGCACCAGGGATGGGTCAAATTGATTCCATCAGTAACTGAGAGGAGAACGGCTATGGCCGTTGTATCAATGAGGCAGCTGCTAGACAGTGGCGTGCACTTCGGGCACCAGACAAGGCGCTGGAACCCGAAAATGAAGAAATACATCCTGACCGATCGTTCAGGTATTTACATCATCGATCTGCAGCAATCACTATCCCACATTGATGAGGCTTATAACTATGTGAAAGACATGGTTGCCTCTGGTGGAAACATCTTGTTTGTTGGAACCAAAAAGCAGGCTCAGGAGATTGTTGCTCAACAGGCTTTGCGGGTTGGGCAGCCATTCATTAACCAGCGCTGGCTGGGTGGACTGTTGACTAACTTCAACACAGTAAACAAGCGTCTGCAGAGACTAAAAGAATTAGAAACCATGGATTTGGAAAACCCAGCTTCAACTGGTTACACCAAAAAAGAACTGTTGCTTCTGCGCCGTGAGCGAGACAAGTTGGATCGCTCTCTGGGCGGTATCAAAAACATCAATCGCACACCAACCGCTTTGTGGGTTGTAGACACCAACAAGGAACACCTTGCTGTCACAGAGGCCAAGAAGCTGGGCATCCCCGTTTTGGCGATTCTGGACACCAACTGTGACCCTGAGGATGTCAAAATCGGTATCCCTGGAAACGATGACGCAATTCGCTCAATCGAATTGCTAACCAAGGTAATTGCAGACGCCGCAGCTGATGGCATGGTTGCAAGGCACTCAAGCGGAGAGCAGGAAGCAGAGCCTCTAGCTGAGTGGGAGCGCGAGCTTTTGGCCCAGCCAGAAACTCCAGTGACGGAAGCAGAGACCGTTTCAGCAACTGAAACTGGCGACAGCCCTGTTGCAGAAACAGAAGAAAAGCCAGCTGAGAAGAAGGCTCCGGCTAAGAAAGCCCCAGCCAAGAAGCCTGCTGCCAAGACCGAAGAAAAGCCAGCCGCTAAAGCTCCGGCTAAAAAGTCTGAGGAAAAACCAGCAGCAAAAAAGCCTGCTGCTAAGAAGACCGAAGAAAAGCCAGCTGAGAAGAAGGCCCCTGCTAAAAAACCAGCGGCGAAAAAGGCTGAGGAAAAACCAGCTGCCAAGAAGGCTCCTGCTAAGAAGCCCGCAGCAAAGTCAACCAAAGAGAAAAAGGAAGCTGAGTAATGTCCAACTACACGGCAGCTGATGTCAAGGCCCTGCGTGAGCGCAGCGGCGCAGGAATGATGGATTGCAAGAAGGCACTTGATGAATCCGATGGTGACCTCGAAAAGGCCATGGAGGCATTGCGCCTAAAAGGCCTGAAGGGTGTTACCAAGCGTGAAGGTCGCGCAACCAGTGAGGGACTGATTGTTTCTCGTGTGAGCGACGGCAAAGGCTTTCTGATGGAGCTTGCTTGCGAAACCGACTTTGTTGCCAAGGGTGAGAAGTTCATCGAACTGGCAGACAGTGTTGCGGACGCTTTGGTTGGTAGCGATGCCACCAATGCCGAAGAAGCACTAAAGGCTCCAATGGGTTCTTCAACTGTTGGGGAGCAGATCACCAACGAGGCTGCAATCTTGGGTGAGAAAGTGGAGCTAAGAAAGTTCGCAGCAGCTTCAGCGGACAGCTTTGACGCCTACATGCACCGCACCAGCAAGGACCTTCCTCCACAGGTGGGTGTTTTGTTGGGCTACAGCGGCGGAGATGCAGATGTCGCTCATGACGTTGCAGTTCACATTGCTGCTTTCTCACCGATTTACATGTCACGTGAAGACGTGCCAGCAGATTTGGTTGAAAAAGAGCGCTCGATCGCCGAGGAAACAGCTCGCAACGAGGGAAAGCCAGAGCAGGCATTGCCAAAAATTGTTGAGGGAAGAGTTACTGGTTTCTTCAAGGAGAATGTCTTGCTCGACCAGGCATTCGCCAAGGACCCAAAGCAGAGCGTTGGACAGGTATTAGAAAGCGCAGGGGTGAAGGTCAGTTCCTTTATTCGCCTCCGCGTTGGAGCATAAATAGTTCTATCCTTAAATGGGCCCGGTTTCGCCGGGTCCATTTTTGTTTTCCCCCTAAACTATTCAAGAGCCAAGGAGGAGTTAACTTGCCCGAGAAAAACAGAAGAGTTCTACTAAAACTCTCAGGTGAAGCCTTTGGTGGAGGCGAAGTTGGGGTGAACCCAGATGTAGTTGCCTCGATTGCGAATGAAATCGCAGCTGGAGCGGAAAAGGCCGAGGTTGCAATCGTGGTTGGTGGCGGAAATTTTTTCAGGGGAGCCGAGCTAAGCAATCGAGGGATGGATCGGGCCAGAGCCGATTACATGGGGATGCTTGGAACAGTCATGAATGCCCTAGCCTTGCAGGACTTTTTGGAACAAGCAGGCGTGAACACACGTGTGCAATCAGCCATTTCAATGGCTCAGGTGACGGAGGCTTACATCCCATTGAGAGCAATTAGGCATCTCGAAAAGCAGAGAGTGGTGATCTTCGGAGCGGGTGCGGGATTGCCCTATTTCTCAACTGATACGGTTTCAGCTCAAAGGGCTCTTGAGATCAAGGCAGACGAAGTCTTGGTGTCGAAAAATGGTGTCGATGGTGTTTACACAGATGACCCAAATCAAAACCCCGATGCTGAGTTGATCGAGTCAATCAGCTATCACGATGCACTGATTCGAGAATTAAAGGTGGTTGATTCCACCGCATTTAGCTTATGCATGGATAACAAGATGCCGATGAGGGTTTTTGGAATGAACAAGCCAGGCAACATTACAGCTGCAATCAGCGGAGAACAAATTGGAACTTCGGTTAGTTAGAAAGGTAACTACATGACTCAGCAATCACTAGACACCGCCATAGAAAAAATGGACAAGGCGGTTAGTGCCACAAAAGAAGAATTTGCATCAATCAGAAGTGGTAGAGCTAACCCGCAGATGTTTAGCAAGATTATGGTTGACTACTACGGCACACCAACACCCCTGGAGCAGTTGGCAAGCCTTCAAAACCCAGAAGCAAGAACGATTGTGATTACCCCCTATGACAAGTCCNTTCTGGGAGAGATTGAAAAAACCCTCAGAGATTCCCCAAATTTGGGAGTGAATCCAACCAATGATGGAAATCTAATCAGGGCCAGCATGCCAGAACTAACCGAAGAGCGTCGCAAAGAGTATGTGAAATTGACTCGTGACAAAGCAGAGGCTGGAAAAGTAGCGATTAGAAACATCCGCAGGCACGCCAAAGATGAGTTCGATCAGCTCAAAAAAGATGGTGAAGCAAGTGATGATGATGTCAGCCGCGCGGAAAAAGAGCTCGAGGCAATTACCAAAAAACATGTCGATCAAATCGATGAGGCCTTGAAAAACAAAGAGGCAGAACTACTCGAGGTATAAGTGGAACCTAAGGCCAAATCTAAAACCCTTTTACCAAGGGTTTTAGTTGGGGTTGGCCTCGGGGGAGCTTTTTTAGCAAGCCTTTTAGACCCACTTCTATTTGTTTTTTTGGCCCTAATGGCTGCAATGGCAGGAACCTGGGAGTTGGCGTCAGCTTTGCGCCACGGCGGATATCAAATCAGTCGTTGGGCTGCGGCTTATTTGGCATTGCCGGTCATTGGCTTTAGTTATTTCGAGGGAGCGATTGGCCAGTGGCTGAGCGCTTTAGTGTCGATAGCACTTTTGTCAATCGTCACCCTGGCCTATGAGCTGTTTGAAAGACAGGGGACTAGAAGACAACTGCTTAGGAATCTCAGCGCAGGTGTGTTCGTGGTTTTCTATGTGCCATTGATGATGTCTTTTGCGGTTCTCATAGTTGCTGCCGATAACGGAATCGCAATACTTTTTTCAGTGGTTTTAACCGTTGTTGCCATCGATACCTTCGGTTATCTAATCGGTAGGTTTTTTGGTAAAACTCGATTTGCTCCCGGGATCAGTCCCAAAAAGACTTGGGAGGGCTTCATCGCAAGTGTTGTTGGAGCATTACTGGTTGGCATATCCAGTGCTTATTTCCTAATTGGAACCACTCTTTTGCTGGCAGTTGTATTCAGTCTTTCAATACTGCTATCAGCGGTCTTGGGAGACCTTTCAGAAAGTTTGATTAAAAGAGATCTGGGAATCAAAGACATGGGGGACATCTTGCCCGGCCACGGTGGGGTGATGGACAGGTTAGACTCGATGTTGCCCGCTGCATTTATCGGATATCTATTTATGCTGGTGTTTTTATAGGAGATCAATTGGAAAACAAGATTCCAAAAGCAATCAACGAAGAGATTGGTTACGAGCCATCAGAAGTGGTGGAACTGCTGTCAAACGCCAGTGACTGGAAAACAATTTCAGATCAGAAAATCTCTCTAGTTGCAGGTGGACTGGACATCGAAACAACCGACCGAGTCATCGATGCCGCCGTTGATTATCTGCAACTTAATCAAGGAGTCGAGGTCAACCAAGACCCTGAGGATATGCAAGACATGCTGGCCGGAGTTCTTGCTGAAAAGCCAGGAGGCAGGTTCCCACTGGTTGGAGTTTTCGAAAAAGGCTATGACGTGAAGACCGTTGATTCACTCTTGCTAATGATTGAGCATGAGCTGTTTGGCGGAGATCAGATTGACACCAAGCTTTTGAGGCCAGGGTTTATACCCAAGGTGCGGATGGGTTATCTGATGAGCTCAGTTGATGAGGTTTTCAATAACCTGGTTATTGGCATCATTGCCAGCAGAAACTAAGGGTTTTCTGACACTAACTCTCAATGTAGAGTTGAGCCTTTGGAGGAATTCATGGCAAGACACGCGTCACAGAAATCAGGACCTGGTCTAAGAATCGGCCTTGGTTTTTCCTTAGCGCTCGGTCTTATTGGCGTATCCGCTGTCTCTCCTTCGCTGGAACAGCTGTCAATTGCCGATAACTATGCACCAGATGCACCTTCTCAAGTTTTGATTAGCAACAACTCAAATGTTGATTTCGAAAGAGGTCAATATCTAATCATGAGTGGTCCAACTGCAACCAAGTTGCTAATTGGGGATGCAGAAAACCCAGAGCCGGGAACAGTTAAGCGCTATGCGCTGGATCAGGTTTTGGAATATGACTGGGATTACTCGGAATACTCATGTCTGGTAAAGCTTTGGGAAAGAGAGAGCAATTGGCGCCACACAGCCACCAACAGTTCATCTGGTGCCTATGGCATTCCACAATCTCTGCCCGCCGAGAAGATGGCTAGTGCTGGCAGTGACTGGCGAACTAACCCTGAGACCCAAATTGACTGGGGTCTGAATTACATAGACCGTAGGTATGGTTCACCGTGTGCCGCACTTACCCATTCTGACGAACACAACTGGTACTAATGGCAAGAGGAAAGCGTCGCAGAAGCGCAGCAAAAAAAGAGTATCGAGAGCTAGATTACGAGCTTCTGAAGATCTCAGCACCCAGAAGAGAAACTAAGCGGGGCATTGAATACGAGGTGCGCGGCACCAGTGGTCAGAGCGATGATCCAGCAAAGTTTTGGATTTGTCGCAACTGCTCGTTGGAAATTGAACCAGGCACCAACCACATGGTTGCTTGGGATGTTCATAGAGGCATAGAAACCCGCAGGCATTTTCACAATCACTGCTGGAAAATGTTTCAAGGAAGGTTGGATTGAGCGAAATTAGAGCTAGCACCGAGCTGCCAAGCATTCGAGAGATAGTTTGGTTGCAAACTGAAGATGGCGAGAGCCTAATCGGGGAGCTGGCAAAGGCTGAAAACCCAACTGGCGATGTCATTCTGTTTTGTCACCCTCTGCCGACCCATGGGGGTTTCATGGATTCACATATTTTGAGAAAGGCCGCCAACAGACTTCCAGCCATTACCGGAATTAGCGTATTCAGGTTCAACACCAGAGGCACCGAGTCTCCCCATGGAAAATCAACAGGTGAATTCGATGGCGGCAATGCGGAGAGATTTGACCTTGATGCCGCCTATAACTACCTAGCCGACAAGTTCTCGAGAATCTGGCTGGTTGGCTGGTCTTTTGGAACAGAGTTAGTTTTGAAATACGGTGCTCAATACCCAATCAGCGGAGCGGTTTTGCTCTCGCCCCCGCTTCATAGAACCAGTGCNGAGGAGCTTACGAGCTGGAACCAGAACCCGGCACCCCTGGTTGCTCTGATTCCAGAATTTGATGATTTTTTGACCGAGCAGCCAGCTCGTGAAAAATTTGCAGTGATTCCCACCATTGATATCCAAGTTGTTGAGGGTGCCAAGCATCTTTGGGTTGGAGAAACCTATACCCGTGAGGTTTTGAACCGAATCGTGGCTTTAATCAAGCCTGAATCATCGCCACTACCAACCGAGTGGGAATAATCAGCGCATTTGCTGTCTGGGCATCCAAACTTCACGCAGAATTATAATGATGCTGGCAGCAACTGGAATTGCCACCAATGCTCCCAGCACACCAAGAAGTGTTCCACCCAAAAGTGCCGCAATAACAACAATCGGCGCGGGAACGCTGACAGCCTTTTTCATGATTCTCGGGCTAATTAGATAAGCCTCCAATTGTAAATAAACCAGGTAGTAAATCACCAGAGTCAGAGCAGTTGTGGTGGAGTCGGTCAAAGAGACAAGAGTCACCAAGATTGCAGCAGTTATTGGTCCCACAAGCGGAATTAGGGCAAGGATAAAGCTCACACTGGCGAGAAGCAATGCGAATGGAGCTCCGATAATGCTCAGGAAGATAAATGCGGACAGTGCGTGAATGAAAGCTGTTGTGACCTGAGCGCTAACCCACTTACCAACGCTGCCAACAACCTGTTCTGTGATTTCAGAGAAACGGTCTCTTCTGCTGGCAGGAACCAACTTGTAGCTGAATTCTTTGAGTTGCTGCAGAGATGCCATCAGATAAAGCGTCAGGATGATAACGATGATTGCGCCAAAAACGCCATTGATGATTCCAAGTCCAATCTGTAAGACCCCACCAAGTAGATTTGACCAGTTTGAGGAGTCTGAGAGGTAATCAGCCAGCGTAGATAGTGAGTTTGAGACTACGCCTCCGAGTTGTTGATCGAAATCATTGAAAACTTCTACATCAATCAGGCCATCAACAATTTGGGGTGCAGCCAATATCAAGTTATTCGCCTCACGAATAACGGTAGGGATGATGTTGATCAGCAGAACGGTAATCAGCCCCACAAACCCAATTGCAACCAATGCAACCGATGCCCAGCGTGGCAGTCCGCGTTTGTCTATCCAATTGACTAGAGGATCTAGACCAAGTGCCACAAACAGTGCTGCAGCTATATAGGTGAGAATTGTTGCGGTTGTGGTCAAAGCTCCCGCAATTAGCAGAGCAAGCATCACTCCAAGCCCACCCAGCAACCCCAAATAGAAGGCATTGCCAAGCTTGAAGTTGCTAATCTGCATCTATCTCCCTCTCTTCTTCTATTTCAATACCACTGAGTTTTTGCTTCAAACTGCGGATATACTCTTCGATGCTATCGCTCTGCTGTTGAAGTTTGCGTAGTTTTTCCCGATGCTTCAGCTCGATTTCTCTAAATCTCTCACTCGCTTCCGACTCCATCTGAGCCGCCGCTAGCTCTGCCTGATGAACTATTGCCTCCGCTTTTTCTCGCGCATCATTAACCTGAGTTTGATTTTCGCTCACCGCAGCAAGCTCCAAGGTTTCAATCTCGAAGGCCAATCGCTTTTTAGTTTTTACTAAATCATCAACACTCTGCTGGGCAGTTCGCACATATTCTTCAGCCTCATGGATGGAGGCATCCGCGTTTTGCTTGAATGTTTTCTCGGCCTGAACTTTTTGCTCAGCAAGGCTTTTTTCTAAAGCGGCGATTCGTTTCTCACCAATCAACTTTGTCGCCAATTTTTCATCAAGCTGGTCTAAAAGGTCTTGCCTAATTGACGCAAGTTGCTTTTCGTTCTCTGCCTGCTGCAGAGCAATTTCCCTCTTTGCTCGCATTCGGGTTCCAGCAACCTCGGTTGCCACAATTCCACGCAGGCGACCCGCTTCTCTATTGGCTTCTTCCAGAATCTCCTGTGCTTGCTCTTTGGCGTTTTCAATAATCTGTGCCGCCTCCTGTTGGCTGGATTTCAGCCAGCTTTTTGCTCTTTTTTCGGCATCGGAGATTGTTTTTTGATACTCAGCCTCTAATTCGGAGCGACGTGATTCTATTTGCTCTTCAAATTCTTCTCTGGCGCTAGCTAGCTCCGCGTTTTGCTCGCTGACTAGTCTTTTCGCTATCTGCTCCGCATCAGAGAGAATTCTGTTTGCCTGAGAACCTAGTGAGGTGTAATCGGGGTTTTGAATCTCGTGCAGTCTTTGGGCTTTGTCTTTTTCGGAACTTTGAACCTGTTTTAGTTGCGCGGCAAGTTCCTGGTTCAAAGTTGACAGCCTAAGGATTTCGGCGTTTAGCCTTTTGAGCTCGTTGTCAACCTGTTGGCGGTCATAGCCACGAACGCTAGATTCGAATTTGCTGTTGGCCTGCGACAAGTTTTCACTCCTGGTTAGTAAAATGCTTCGAGCTAGCCAAAAGTCTAGCGGGAATGGTTGACAATGAGATTCTTAGCGAGTGCGCTTGTTTTTCTGATCTCTACTGTAAGCCTATTGCAGGGTGTGGCAATGCAGACAGTTTGGCTTCCAGAAACCGAGGTGCGCCAGTCAATTGCCTTCACTGAATCCTCTAGATATGCCCTACTGGAGCCTGAAATGCTGGCATCTTATGCAGACCGGGTGGAGCTAAGGATCTCTGGTGATTCTGAGATAAGACTTATCAGTGGTCGTGAGAGTGATTTAGTTGCCTGGCTGGATGGGGCCAATTGGTCAAAGCCCTCACTGCGAGTGAATCCTGACCTAGAGACATCCAACCTCATTGGCAGAAACTATCGGGGTGACAATCCACCCAACACCGTGACTGGTTTTGATGTTTTCATGACCGAATCAGTTGAGCAGCGCTTGCTAACTGCAACCATTGATTATCAACCCGGCATTGCCTATTTGATAGCCTCGGATGGCGTGAATCCCGTTCCCAGCAATCTCCAGCTCACTTGGCAGGTGGATCCTCCGAGTGTTGCATCGGATCCGTTTTTTGCAGTGAGTATTGCTGGTTACTTATTGAGCTTGCTGATATTGGTTAATGCCATCCGCAAACAAAATTTCAAACCTAGAAGACGTGGCCCCAAGGTTCCAAAGCCACCCTCAGCCAGAAAAGTCATGAGTGGTGGGTTAGCTAATCCTGCACCGAAAAGAAAAGGTCGCAGGGCTAAATTTGTTGCAATCGGCCTATCTGCTGGGTTATTGGCTGGCTGCGCACCGCAATATCCAGACCCGGCGCTAGAACCGAATCAGCCAGAAACGCAGGCGATACCGACTCTAAACACCACGCAGTTTGATTCAATTCTGGACTCCATCACTGATGTCATCAT
>PR_CR_10_Liq_1_inCRDRAFT_1001263_pt1 | contig 14455 bp, 22 predicted proteins | sample PRCRCaboRojoPR_3_FD_10241 | JGI IMG/M metagenome (IMG submission 10241)
AAGCGATAGAGCAGCCGTATTCCTGGTTCTGCGTCTGCATGCTCAGGATGTTGTCGGGGTCGCCGGTGGTCTTGCACACCCCAGCGCCCCCCGCCAGGGCCTGCCCTTTTACCTGGAGCCGAAAAGCAAGCCAGCAGAACGAAGGCATAAAACTTCATGGATGAGTGTTGCCCGGTTACAAAATAGGTTTGTTAAAATGCGCGGCGCACCTTGGTGCCGGCCGGCAGCCCCATGGTATTGCCCGCCGAGGTGTAGAAGTACTCCCCGATAGCTACGCCCTGCACGCCTGCATCGGCATGGTCATCGGCTTCCACCGCCGCGAATTCGGTATTGATGATATTTGCACCATTAGCTCCATTTGAAGTAATGCTAATACCGTCTCCCTCGACAAAACTTACAGTACCACCGTCTAAAACACCAACATCAGATAAGCTGACTGCAGCTGTTCCAGTCGCAACCCCAATAGAAAGTTCCTGTGCCTCGTTCGTGGCATCTCCATCAATAGTTACCGTGCCACCGTCGGTAAGGCTCAGGTCATTGCCAACCAGAGATAAATCCTGAGTATCTGTATTATCCAGATAAGGGCTCAAATCAATATCTACTGCTGAGTTCGTCAAACTGAGATCATTGCCAGTAAGCGTCAGGTCTTGAAGCTCGTCAGTGCCATTGGTCGGGCTTGAGTTCGTAATGGTAAAGTTGGGGTATGTGCCCGACACATTAATCCCTGTACCCCCTGTGATCCCTACCGTTTGGTCAGGGGCTGTGTTTGTAATTTCTATATTTCCGGATCCGTCATCCGCAATGTCGATTGCAGTACCTTCAACGATATCAACATTTCCTCCGCCATCGCTAAGGGTCACACGCCCGGTTGAAGCATTGGGGAAGGTGTTTCCCAGCGTTTGAAGCTCATCCGTAGCATTAGCAGGCGCGGTGTTGGTCACAGTAAAGTTTCCATTGCCGTCATCAGTAACGCTGATACCCGTACCTGCTGAAATACCTTGCACAGGAGCAATGTCCAAGATTGGGACGCTTACATCACCAAGATCAGTGTCAGTAATCTCGTCGTAAAGGTCAAAAACAAGGTTTGCCCCTACAACTCTAGGATTGTCCAGCCGGGTATCGGTGTCAATCACACTTGATAGAGGGACATCAGTCCACCGGTTCCCGGCCGACTGCGTTGAGTCGTACAGGTAAAGAATCTGGTTGGTATTGTCCCAGGCAACAACACACTCGTATCGAGCATCTTGGTCTTGCATGGCCGTAATGTTATCAGGATCGCTGCTGACAACACATACACCAGAGCCGCCAGTGATTGCCTGGGCAAATACACCTTGCCCACGAGCAATAGTGCAACAATAATGATTAGATTTCTCATGATTCTCTAAGTTTGTTTTAATGTGTTCGAATAATTAGGGCTCCCCAAGGCATACCCATAGTATTGCCTAAAGCAGCTTTGTATGGAGAACCCACAGGTACTCCATCGGCTCCAGCATCGACATGATTAAGGAAATAACCATAGATTGTTGCAGCCGTCAGTTCGTTGAGTATTTGATCGAGCTTTAACCAGTTAGAGGTTTCTAAAGATGCTTTGATGATTTGCGAAAGGCCATTCTGATTATCCGGAGTAAATAAATCAAAATTGAAATTAGGGGTAGCTTGCGTAATCTGGCCTTTTCCGAACGGCGCAGGGCAATTGCCTCCTATACAATCGACAGTAATGTTTGTAAGAAAAACGCTCTGCACGTTAATTGCAGTTACGATATATTTATTCTTATTGCCGTCAATAATGACATGGCCGACTGCAACATCACTTGCCGAGTATTCACTCCCTTGATCCGTAACGAATATGTCAAANGTATAGGTGTCCGAATCGACCGCAGTCACATTACCAAAAGTACACGTACCTGTCATTTCAGAGTAGAGCTTATCTACCTGGGCAAATAGTGATTGCGCAATTGAAACAGCAATGAATAAGAGTGCGTACTTTTGCATCCTGTCAGATTTAAAATTCTCCAATAACCGTCCAGTCGCCTCCAAATCCATTAAGGCCGCTGATGACCGATGTGGTAGCTCCCCCGCCAATGCCTGCATTAGGGCAAGTAACATTCCAGCCAGCACCCTGCACATCAAGTTGCTGGTTCAAAGTTGTAGTGCGCTCACAAGGGTAATATCAGGGATTACGGCATCGGCTTGTGAGGTATTGAAAGACACACCTACCCACTGAACGGTGATATTCATGTCGCCCCCGGCAGTCAAAAATGAGTTATTGCCATTCCATCGAAACCAATCCAGAATAGTCCCGGATGGAACGGTAATCGTCCAATTGCCTGAGCTGCCGGATAGGGTAGGAGCTGTACCGGTGTATTTGACCATGATAGTCGCGCCGCCTCCAGTGATTGAACTGATCGTAGGGGCACTACCGCTGCTGCCTGCCGAATAATCCTGAAAGCTCGGCGTACCGCTATTCCAGACCACGACCTTTTGCCCGGCTCCGGGTGTAGCATCCGGTATAGCGTATTTCCCTCCAAAAAAAGAAATACCTGAATTGCTCCTGAAGTCTAGAGGTAGGGTGGTAAATATTCTTGCGCTGTCGCCGGTAAAAAACAAGCCTGATGTATCTGCCGTTGCTTTTCGGCTGATTTCAATACCACCGGCAGAGACATTAACGATAGAAGGGTAAGAGTTATCAAGCTGTGAATACCTCATTGTGGCGGCTCCTGCTATATTTGTGTAGACGTCTGCTTTTACGCCTAATGTGTAGTTGTTCATCCGCATCGTCTGACCGGAAGGCTGAATAAGCAAGCTGCCTGTGGTACCGCCAAGTGTGTCCGTCTCTGCTAAAAACTGCCCTTGCAAATCCCTTACCCGATAATTCGTGAAAGTTTGCCAGTCCAGATTGAAATTAGCACCAAGTACCTCTGTGTTACGTTCCATCGTGCCGCCCAGCTCCACATCGACATCTGAAGTAGCGTCCTGATCATTAAGGCCATTTGAGGCGGTAACGGTTGCCCCACCGCCGCCTGTATTGATGGTCACGGTGCTGCCGTTTGTATCGGTAAAGGTGTAGGTACCGTCGCCGTTATCCACCAGCCCTATGTTGTCGATAGCGGTGCCGATAGCGCCGAGAATGACTTGGATATCCGTCCCGCTTGGGTAGGCGGTGCCGTTGATGCTGATCGGTACAGTTGTTTCTACGGTCCCTGCATTGACATTCACTGAAAAGACATCCTGATCGGTAGTGATGGTCAGTGCACTGCCGTTGTAGGTGAAGTTGGTAATGACATCGCCGCCACCGCCCGGCAGGCTGGCTGCCGGGACAATCTGGAAATTGCCGGGCCCGTCAGAAAGCAGGACGTAGTTTGCGCCTGGTGCCTGCTTGATGTTTCGGGGCGGATCGATACGCTGCTCCTGGGCAAAGCTCCAGGAGGCAGTCAGGCAAAGGGCAGCAAGAATAAAGAGTAGCTTTTTCATCGCGTAGATGGTATTTTCTGATGGATAATTATGCAGATCGAGGGAAGCGGACACCGATACGGTCGTTTGCTTTAGGGCCCACGAACTCGATAGCGTCCTGGATTGCCCCTGCGTTGCGTATCGGGTTCCAGTGGTCGCCAATCTGACTGGTTAAGCCATTGACATCCACAAAAATCTGATCGTCATCATCGGGCAGCTTGCCGTTGTTTTCGGTCAGCGGGATGGTCAGGGTGGTGCCAGTGAAGTTCGGGTCGATGAAAGCTTCCCATTCCGGATCGACCAGGTAGGTCAGTTCGGAAGGGTGAATCCTTACGACTTTCCCGTCGCTGGTTTCGATGACCAGCCACGCGGTGTTGTCCACGGTTACTGCCGGGTCATCGAGCTGGGAGGGTTTCTTACCTGTGATTATGCAAGACATCGCATTCGTTATATGTAGATCAGATAATGGTCGTCATCGACTTTGAGGAACTCGTTGTTGTGGGTCATTACGGCATCGGTATAGCCCACCACTTCTTCCACGCTTTCGTACCCGGCACAATCGGTGACTTTCATGCTCACCGTCTTGTTGTTGTCGATATTGAAGGCGGGGTCAAAGGCAGAAACGACGGTCAGGGTGCCGCCAACATTCACTTCGCTGGTGTTGCCGTTGCTGCCATCCACCGCGAGGTAGTCGACGTGGGAGATAGCATTGAAAGCTGCGATCTTGCCCGATACGGTGACGGTTCCGGTATTCCCATCCACGTCTGTAAATGTGAAGACTGCCTGGGCATTACCCATGCCAGAGCAGTTGGGGAATACAGGCTTGCAGTCTTGTAAGCTGATCAAGATCATAGCTATCAGGATACAGGCACGAACCCAAAGAGCGGTGTAGGGATGGTGTGGGAGTCCTCATCGAGAAGAATGAAGCCGTCATTGGATGTCTGCACACAAACCGTATCGCCATTTTCGAGCGGGCCAGTGATTGAAATTTGGTTGTTGCCGTTGTTGCTTTCCGCCGGTGTGGTTTCTATGACCACGCCATTGCGCTTGATGACCACCCGGACCTCATCGCCCACGCTGCCTGTTGCATCGACAGTACCGGTATCGTTATCCAGCCCGGCAATTACCGCATCGAGCGGATCCTTATTTCCGGGAGGCCAGATTCGGCTGAAATGACTGCATGATAGAGATGACATATAGGCTTAATTAATCAAAGCCCTACCCTGCATCTTTGGCGGACAAGGCTTCGAGAATTTCCATAATGTGGCGTGACTAGCTACTGATCGTTCGGCTGATCAATACGCCTGAGACAATGCCCAGGATAATGCCAGCGGCAATCAGTGTGCCCACCGCAAGCCCGAAATAATTCGCGGATTGCTTGTCCAGGCTGATTTCAACGTCGTATTGAGTTGGAATGAGATCGTTCATAGCGTTGCGTTTATACTTCTGTGTTGGCTGGCAGAACGCCATCAGCAATGAGCTTCTTTAGTTTCATTTCCTGATAGTGGTCTACGATAAGGCCTGCTATCACCGTAGCGATAACGGTGACGGTTGCCAGCGCAGCGTAATGTTTCCAGTTGTTCATGATCGTGGGTCAAATATTACGATGATATAATGCTTGATGAGTGCGGCCACCAGTGAGGCAACCAGGCTTATCACCAAAAATTTCTTCTCTTGTTCGGTCAGTGGCAGCATCAGGATTCGATTCGTTCCAGTTGAGTTTCCAGCAAGTCGCCGTAGTCCGTTCCTACGCTTCCGAATACCATGCACCCGGAGTCCCATGTTTTGCGCATGGCTTCGCGTATCGTCAGTCCGTATGCCGCTTCATAAGCGAAATTGAGCGCACGAAGCTGGTTCAGGTTCAATGCGCTCACCCGCCGGTAAGTATCACACCGCTTGCTGATGCCGAAGCCCAGCAGGTAGGTGGAGGTCAGCACATCGTGCAGCTCAGATACCCAGGGCTCTACATCGAAGTTCGTTACTGGGCCGTCGCCGGGATTGAAGTTGATGTCCTCCACATCAAACCGGACCGGCGGCTCATTTTGCGAGCTAAGCCCGAGTGATTTGCTGATTGCCTTCACCAGGAAGTAAATGACGAGCAATACCAGGATGACCACAACGCCAATCACGACAGGCTTCACCCACACGGGGCGGCCCCGGAATAGCTGGTTGTAATCATATGGCATTAGCTGTGTCATGCAATCGCGTTATTGTCGCAAGCAAGCTCTCCTATCAGCACATCCCAGTGAGGAAGCCCTACAGATGTTGCATAGGCTTTGATCTCCTGCTCGTAAAACTTAGCCCGGCTCTCGTTAGGGTAGACGTCGATCGCTTTGAAAAAGCCCCCGACAATACTGCCATTAGTCTGGCTGTCTCCCTTCAGGTATTGTTTTGCCATGCGGTTTAGGTCGCCGCTCGGAATAGCATCTGGATTCCAGGGCCCAAAGCGGTCGCGGTTGACACGAACGCACGGCATATTGCCCATTGCGCCCGGTTGGCCCGGTTCTACTTTGGGTTGCTGGTTTTGCATTACGTAGCCCGTCACGCCCAGGAGCACCAAAATGGCTACGATCAGGATGAGTGCTTTTGCAGTCTTGCTCATGGTGTAGTGAGGTTAGTTCAGGTAGGACATCGCACGTTCGACATTCGCCTTATCGGTTTCTGTCTTCACGCCCGTCAGCTTGCCGGTAGGATCATCCTCGATTCCGGCAGGAGTGCTGCCATTGCCATACTTGCTGCCGTTGACTTTCTTCTTCTTGTAGAAGTAGTAAGCTGCGATAGCAGCAATGATAACCACACCTACGATGATGTGCTTTTTATACTTCTTCAGCATGATCAGATTTTTTTGATCAGAGCAATAATGAGGACAAGCATGAAGACAAGGGCTATAGCCACCGCGACATTAGGCAGCGGCCAGCCCAGGATGTTCAATTTTGCAAGGGGACCGGCTGGGGCGTAAGTATTAGAGCATGCCAATTGCAGCTCATTTTCCAGCGCCATTCGGTTGCCATTCTGAACATGATACTCAAGGAGGTAGTCTGCCTGATCTCCTGCCAGGTCGATAGGTACATCTAGTGCCTGCAACGCGAAGTCTGTCCCATCCTGTTCCGGCAGTTCTGCCACCCGTTGGTGGATGACCATTTTCAGGTCTTCAGGCGAATACTCCCCATCCTCACGGATAAGTCCCAATGCTGCCAGCTTATCGCTGACAGCTAAGGGATTATTCAAAAGGATAGCATCAATAATTCCTGCGCCCATTATTCTCGCTCGGTTGAAAAAATAGAGTGTCTTGTTGAAGGGTTGGGCAAAAGCCCGCACCCTTAGTCACGCGCCCGGCCGATCATCCAGAATGTCAGGATGATATGCAGCCCGTGGTAGGCATAAAACTCCAGCGCTGTCTCCCGGTCGAAACGTGCCTTGCGGTCGGTCAGGGGGATGACACGCACGTCCCGGTCAAAGTTGCCAGGATCGTTAAAGTTGGACACCTCCAGCTCGCTCGTCATACGATCACGAGTGTTGAGGCTGTGGTAGGTCATCTTCTCCTGGAACTGGAGTTGAGCAGAGGCAGCAGCGCCAGCGGCAGCAGCTACGTCCATCTTGATACCTGCGAAGAGGTAAGTCCAGCCACATAGGCCGCCCACCCAGGAAGGGTAGAGGTTGTTAGCAGAAGAGCCAATGTACACCGAACCAGCCGGGTACTTGGAAGCAATGCCATTCGCAGCAGAGAAGAAGTTGCCTTCGTCAAAAAGAACGATGCGCTCCTTTGCCGGCGTCAGGCCCTGGCCAGTGAGGTCGATGTGGACCGTTACCGATTCTTCAACTGCCAGACCGTTAGGAATGGAAGTCGGAACAACAGGCTGTCCGGTAGGCACCTGCATGTTTACGTTTGCGCCACGTTCAGGAGTGACCACCTTGGATTGGGATGCGCCCTGCGCACCGAGACGAGATGCGACACCTGGCGCAACGCTACGCGCCACATAGCCAGAGGCTTGCTTTTTGCGCATATCCTGCTCCAGTGCCCGCTTCAGCATGTTATTCATCTTGGATGAAGTTTTAGTTTTCGATAGCTTTTGATAGCGTGAATGAGTCTCAAATCTATCGGAAGAGGAAGTGGGCAAAATCATGTTGAGCGGTGTTGGTACGTAAGCGCACGATTCGCAACGTGTTGTGCCGTTTTCGTTACACAGCGGGCATAAAAAAACCGGCAAAGCAGATGCTTTACCGGCTGGGGATGTTACGAGTACGAAAATTACATCTTACGTAGAGTCCTGCCAGCAAAAGACCAGTCGGACGTTTTCACCGGCTCTCTCCAATACCGTTTCTATGATGATTCGGGCTATCTCAGTAGTGACCTGTGTGCGATGCAGGTAGGGCTCATAGTCGTCCCAAAAACCTTCCACACTCTCTTTGAGCAATCGGATTTCGCTCATCCAATGACTGCGCCTGCCCAGATTAAGGACATCCCGTATTTCTTCTTTGTAGACAAAACTGCCATTGCAGCGCACTTTGATGATGCGCGGTTTGTCGTGTGCTCCCGAAGGTGCTTGTATTGGATTTTGCGGTTCCATCACACGTCGATTATTTCATGATATTGAACCCAGTTGTCCGTTGCAGGGGCCTTCAGGACACGCTGGTAGGCTTCCCAAAGCTGCTCGGCGCAGCTGTAGCGGCGGAACTGCCGGTATTCCAGCTCACGCTCTCCGGTTTTGAACAGGATGATCTTGGCAATCATATCTCCCCGGATGAAAAAGAGCGGCACCCGCATGATCTGGTGGCATACGTAGAAGACTTCCAGCCCGTAGTTCCGGTGGTTGTTTACGATGTCGATCTGCCAGTCCGGCGGGTTGGCCCGGACATAGGTGGTCCACTCATCAAAGACTACCATTCCGTTGCGGAAGTGCGCCGCCAGCATTTCGTGCATGTGCTGGATTTCCCTGCTTTTGCGGCAGACGTACGTAGTGCGCCTTTTTTCCATACCGGGTTGCCTGACGAGTCTTTGAGGGTAAGCAGTTCAAGCGGGTCTTCCAGGTCAAGCCCAAGTTGCTGACAGGCTTGCTCCACGGTAGGAAGATGCCGGAACGCCCGGCTAGAGCTCATATCATGGATGAATGCCCTGGGGTAAATGCCTTTGCAGTAGCTATTTTGGAAGGACTTCAAGTATTCTTCTACGAGGTCAATCAGCAGGGTAGATTTTCCCTGCCCTTTGCCCCCGATCAGCAAATAGGATTGGTAATCTCTCGCACCTGTCTTTTTCCGGTTGGCTCTTTTCCCCATCTGTTACACTTCGATTCCTGCCTTACGCACCACTGACCAGTCGATTGTATCAAGGTCGGGCTTATTCATTCGGGCTTCCACCAAGCTGCCCACAGCGTTTGCCTCATTCATGACCAGTGAGCCAATGACCGCCCACTTGGTGATATTGGACTGCCCACGCAGACGGCGTTTCCGGATTTCCAGCTCGATCAGCTTTGCCAGGGTTTCCCGCTGCTTATCCTTCCAGGCCAGACGGTCCAGGAAGTCATCGCGCATTTGTTCGTGCTTTTCGATGTAGCCCCACAACTGCTCCAACAGTGCCTGCTCTTCCGTGTTCCGGCTGTTTTTCATGGAAAGCTGCCGGGTAATCCGCTTAATGACCTTTAAGTCGCTGCGGCTCACCGTGCGGTTATAGACGAAAGAGTAGATCAGGTGGCGGGCTCCCTCAAAAGCAACGATAACCAGTTCGGCGTTGAGTTCGTCCTCCTCCAGCATGTCTGCTGCGGGGACTGTGCCGGGAGCGGTATCTCCCTTTGCTTCGGCTGCTTCCTTTTCCTGCTCTTCTATTTTCTCTTCCGCATCATTGAGAATGTCCTTTACATCACCGAACATATCGTCAATGATGTTTTCATTCACATCCGCCTCATCCGTCACCTCTTCGTAGTCGGTCGCATCACCAATTGGCGGGCGCTCAAAAGAAGGCTTAGTGATTTCGTCCTCGCTTACAGGTTTGGGCAACTCTTTAGGTGTGCCGAAAAAGTTATTTTTCATCTTCCTGGATTTCCATGCTATTGAGTGGCGGTATGATCTCGTGCTTTTCGAGCACCTTCAGACCAGGGGTCAGCTGTTCGCCGAGTTCGCCGAAGTTGTCGGTGATTTTGTGGAGGTTCTTCCGGATGGAGGCAATCACGCTCACGATAATATTGCCGGTGGCTATATCTTCCTCTTTCGATTCCGATTGTTTGAAATTGAAAGCTTTCATCACGCCTGAAATAAGACGGGAGCCTTTTATTGGGGATTTCTGAGCCATGCCCTTCTTCACTGCATCCACCACAAAGCCAAAGCGGCTGTAGATGCCGTACAGGCCATTTAGGAGGATGTCGCGCTCTTCCCGGACTTCGGTCAGGGCTTTTTCCAGCGTTTCATAGTTCGATTCCAGCTGCTTGATGTGTTCTGCCTGCCTTTCCAAAAAATCAGCATCAACGATGTAGACCTTATCTTCATTTAGGAGTTTGAGCGCAGAGCCCCGTTTGCCTGTATCGAAATCCCGCAAAAATGCCTCTACGTGTTCCGATTTTGTAGGGTTGTGCTGGTGAAAGGTCTTACCAGTTTTTCCTGTTTGTTTGGTTGTTGCCATGCCTTTTGTTGTTACTAAGTGTAAAAATTGCTATTTTCGCAACAAGTCACAACCTCCTTACTAAGGACAAAAAATTTATGGGGGTACTGAAAACGCTGCAAAATCGCGGCATTATCCGGAAAAGAGTCCGCGATATCAACTTCAAGGAAGTCACGACTAAGTATCACGCCCAGCGCCACCGCCGGGGGACTTTTGTTTTTGAAACCGTGCTCAAATACTCCGATGAAGAAGGGGAGATACGAGGTTATGAAACCATCATCAATTTTCAGCCAGACGACAGCCGGTACTATCTGCACAATCTTTTCCAGACCGAGGAAGGCAACCGGGCCCAGGCTATTAAGGAAGCCCTGAAAGCTGCGAAAGCATCGCAGAGCTACAACAAACTTACCGATGAAAGCCTATTTGATCCAGACCTGATGGACGAAATCAAAGGCACCTTTGTGCAGGCCCTCAATGACATTGAGTTGTGGGTAGAGAATCGGAACGGCTACCCCTTCAAAAAGCTCAAAGGCTTCGGTCGTTTCTGGCTGAACCTCCAACGATCCGTTTAGCATTATTTTTTAACTAAATAGGTATTTACAATGGACAATCAATCTAAAGAGCAGCTGGCCAAAATCGCCGCCCGCCGCAACGAACTTGCAAGCGAGCGCGAGCAGCTGACCAAAATCACCCAGGAAGAGCGAGACCTGGCCTATGAGGAATTTAAGATCAAGATGGGCTACACCGAGACGCTGGCAGAAGAAGCCAAGACGCTGGAAAACGAAGCGGTCGGTAACAACACCTTGAAGCTGACTGTCGAGTTTGGCAAAAAGAAAGTCGAGATCGACATGAGCAGAGCCACCACCCAAAAGGTAGCCGACCTGAGCAACATCGCTGAGAAGGTGGTCCGTGATCTGGCTATGTACCAGCGCCAACTGGGCAACGGCTTCCGCATGCTCCATACCAGCGGCAACGAGGTCCTGCAAGCGCAGTACAATGAGGAAAAGCGGAAGGCTGAGAAGGCCCGTGTCCGTGCCCGGGCTAAACAGATGGCTGAGGGCTAGGGGAGTAGCGCTTATTGATAAAGTGAGAAAGCCCGGGCGTGGATGCGCCTGGGCTTTTTAATTGCTGCCCTGAAAAAGGACAAGACTCCTATTGGTGTGGCCAGGTAGAGAAGAGTAAAATCTTCCCATTCATCGAATTCACCAAAACCCTGAAAGATCACTGTTATGGAATTAATAAGTTTTACTACATCTCGGTTAACCAATGGGATATTAGAAGGCATTAACATAAAGATCCAGCTGGCAAAAAGAAGAGCGAGGGGATACCGGAATATCAATAATTTTATCACTATGATCTATTTATTAGCAGGTAAACTCGACCTTAAGCACCCACACAATTCCGCATAGAGCCGTATTGGTGTAACAGCCCCCAAAGCGTACCGGAATATGGAGCCGCTGCTTACGATGCACCAAATACTGCAACACCAACAGCCACGCTACTTCCAGCGCTCGCGGCATTATGGGCTGCATGCAGGGCCAACCCATAAACGCCCGGAGGGCCGTTGACCCAGCATTGTGAAGCAGGAAGGAGCAACGGTGCGCACCATCATCCAGATACTGTGAATGCCTGCCTGAAAGTGCCGGGCAGTAAAATAGGGCCTTCGGACTTTGAGCGGTGCGCTAAGTTTGACAGGGGAGAGAAAAAAGTATATTTTACAAGCACTTTGTTCGGGAGGAAGGCAAGCGCGTTTCCCCTAAGGCAACCGGACAGCGAGGCAGGCTGGCTTAGTCCAACGGCTCGTCGTCAAAGGCTATGGCCGTCGTCGGCTGAAATGTCTGCGCGGGCTGGCTCGGATGCCTGGCGCTCGGGATGTGGGGCGCAGACATTGCTTTGAGTTAGCAGTAGTCAAATTGTTGATAACGAGTTGATTAGCCAAAAGTGACAAACTCTCATTGACTCTTTGAATAAAACTTATATTTGCATTTGATAGCCGTACACTCTTTGCATTAGAAAAGCATAAGGAATATGAGTAACAAAGATCTTTTTTTAGAAGGGTATATAGATAAAATCTCATCAAGTTTTCAGGTAGATAGAGATACTGCTTTTGAAATATTTTCAATTGCAGCTGTATTGGATAGGTCATTTCAAGATGTTTACGATGACACTATCATCAAGGGAAGTAAAGACGGTGGGATTGACGGTGTATACTTTCAAGAGCAAGGTGATTACTACATTATGCATGTTTTCCAATGTAAGAACTCGAATTCCTTAAAGCCAAATCAAATTGATAAGTTTAGAAATGATTTTAACGATATTTTCATTCATGGAAATCAGGTGGGGAAACCAAATGTAGAAGATCTTATCCCTAAGATCAATGAGTATAAGCAACTATCTACTTCAGGATATATAATTGATCCAAGACTATATTTTCTGTATAGTGGAGAAAATGATAACTCTAATTATGCTGGAAATACTCAAGCGTTCAATGCTTACCACAATGTAGATAATGGCTTTGAAATTTGGGATTCGAATAGTATTTACAGTAAGATAAGTGCGTTAATAAAAGCGCAAAATAGAAGAAATGATATTAGATTTGTATTCACACCTGAAAACTCTAATGTTGCGTTGAGGGATAATCAGGCATTATATAGTTATTCTATTCAAAATGTTAGGGCGACAAATTTTCGCATTAGTGCTCTACAACTCTGCGAATTAGTTGAAGAAGAACTAAATTCTAATTCTACATATGACTTTTTATTTTCCGAAAATATTAGGGGGTACTTAGGGATGCGAGCCAGAGCAAATAAAAAAATGTCCCAAACAATTGACGATGCTAACGATGCGATTTATTTCCCTTTCCTGAACAATGGAATAACAATTATTTGCGAAAAGCTAAGTTTACCTAATGGTCCTCAAGATGGAGAATACATAATTCCAACAACTAATCCAGTCATAGTAAATGGACTACAAACGACTAGAGTGATTTATTCTAAATTTAAAGAATCGCCAACCAAAGTTAGGGATATATTTTTAAACATTAGATTATACGAAACAGATGATCCGACTCTTATTGATAAAATTACGGATGCAACGAATACTCAGACACCGATAAATTTTAGGGATAAAGTTAGTAACAAAGATTTTAACTCTTGGACAAAAGAGTTGTTTGAATTAAATGACATTGCTTATATTACTAAAAGAGGAGAGACCTTCTCGAATAAGTTGAGTAAAGACGGTAAGGAATCAATAAATAGTGATACAGTAATTAAGTATTGGTATGCTACATTTTACGAAAAGCCAGAAATTGCAAAAAACAGTATATCAACAGTATTGGAGACAGTTTTTGATGCTACTAATTCTAATAATCCTTTAAATAAATTGTTCGATGGAAGCGAGGAGTCTCCTTTATATTCACAGTTATTAATTGCTTATAAAATATATAAAAAAGTGCAGGAAAAAAAGAAAGTTAAAAGGAATGAAAATCAATTTGTCCTGTACGCAGATGAACTACTATCATATGGAACTTATAAAAACTTGGAATCAAATTTAACTAAAGTTGATTCAAGTTCAGAATTAGATAGAGCCTATGAGGATGCCTATTCAATTGTGGAAAAAATCGTAAATGAAGACATAGAGGCACATAATAGAGTTAACAAGACTTTTTCATTTCCAGGATATTTTAAAAGACCTAAATCAAAGGTAGACTATAATAATAAATCCAATATTATAGAAGAGGAGGACTTGGTTGCTGACCTATTAGAGAAAAAATGATGCTGCTAATATTAAAGGCTGAAATGTCTGGTGCCACTGACATTTTTAGCCCCGGTTGACCGGGATTGAACGAAGCGGGGGCAGGGGTGTACGGCGCATCTTCCGGAAGTGTGGGGGCAGTATATGGAGGCAAAACCTGCGGATGAACTCCGTTCCGGGCAGGTCCATCTCCTTTTTGTGTGCGCCATCGGCATAATCCTGGTAGGCAAAGCGTACCGTGTCTTGGCCGATATCCAGGATGGACTTCTTAACTGGAGACTTCTGAAGTTAATTTGAGGCTTAGCAACCATGAAGGATGTCACATTCCCAAATGATTTACATTGTCAATCAAGGAAAAAGGCCTACATTTACGCACAACCCAAATGAAAACAAGAATTTTATGATTCGATTATTTAGTACTGCCCTGTTGAATGCTGTTATGCGCTTCATTGGCTCCTTTCAGTCAGTATACAAAGCACCGGTTTTGAAGGTGTTATTTTTGAGTATCGCTGTGCTATTTTTTTCTTCTGGCAGAGAGCACCATGTTTTAACCGGCAGTCTTGACACAAATATCAGCTCAGCTCCTGGCTGTTCTGCTCCTTTGTTAAACCCAGTACAGTATAATTGCGATGGGTCAGTAACGATAAGCTGGGCTTCGGCACC
>PR_CR_10_Liq_1_inCRDRAFT_1001264_pt1 | contig 14445 bp, 11 predicted proteins | sample PRCRCaboRojoPR_3_FD_10241 | JGI IMG/M metagenome (IMG submission 10241)
TCAGCCAAAGGCCTTAGTTTTTTCGTGTTGTGCGGAATTGTGCCCCAGGACCCCTTAGAAATAGCTAAGTTTTTGCATGACACAGAACTCAGCCCTGTCAAGATCGGAGAGTTGCTTGGAGAACCTCAGGAATTCAACAAGCAAATTGCAAAGCAATACCTCGAAGCTATTTCTTTTGAAGGCGAAAACTTACTTCAGGCTTTAACTAAACTCCTCAGCTTAATCAAGCTGCCACGTGACGGAATCATGACTGACCAAATCTTGGAAGTGTTTGCAGAGACTTACAAGCAGTACGACGAGTTCAACTTGGAAAAGGAGTCCCTGCACCACTTAGCACTGTCTATAGTGATGCTGGACTTTTCTCTACACGACTACACATCTTCGCCTTTGTCCAAAGAAGAGTTTGTCAACTCTATGACTTACGAAGAAATTCCTTCAAGTTTCCTGAGTTGGATTTACAATGTAGTGGAAATGAGGTCCATTAGGAGTGTGTTTGAAGAAAAAATCCAGGCAGTCTTTGAAGAAGTCAGGTACACGGGCCACTTAGCTTACAAAGCCAACGGAGAGTGGAAGGAAAGGTACTTTGTTATGAGTGACGGAATTCTCTGGTACTTCTTCAGCACTACCCAAGTAACTCCTTACGGGATGATTCCTTTAAGTGGCCTGCAAGTGCACTTCGACACTAGACTGTTGGGGTTCATTATAAGTGGTTACCCAGGGTTTAACTACGTGAAGTTTTCTGAAGACGGAAGTCTGCAGATCCAGAATGTAACTCAACTTAGGTTTAAGTCAGGAAACTTGAAGCTATGGCTAGAAGCTTTCCAAAAGTCCAGCAACATAAAACTAACTATACGTTAGGTAATTAAATTTTTGACACACACTCTAAACAAATCTCAACGTCACAGCTGCACTGGAAACTCCCTACCTTTTTAAAGTTCCTTTTGCACAGCAAACACCTGAAGTCTTTGTTTTGTTCTATGAAGTTCCAGTTCAAAGGGTGTCCTTTACTGCAGGTTTTGCTTTGGTCGACTACTGTCAAAAACAAGTGGTGGCAGTTCACACAAATGTCGCACCGGCACTTTTTGCACGAGTAAGGAATTTCTTTGAAGGTCCCTTTGCACATGTCGCACTTGAAAGAGTTTGCTTTGTAAGTGGTGTTCCAGTGCAAAATGTGTCCTTTCGAGCACCTGAACACTGGACTGTGACTTACTGGGAGCAATAAAAACTCTACACAACTGTTGCAGCAAATATACTGGCACAAGTTGCACCCGTATTGGTTCTTTAACTTGATTTGTCCACAAATTTCACAAGAAGACATTAAGTTTGTGCAAGATTTGATTTTATGGTTTCTGAGACACCTAAGTTGGGGTTTAGGAGAAGAGTACCCCAGTTTAAAACCACAAGGTTCGCAGCAGTCGTAGTAACAGTTTCTGCAGTGCCAAGTTCCTCCTTTAAGTTCTTTGTAGCACAAGTTGCACTTTTTAGACTTTAAAAAGGTTCTTTTGTAGTAGTAAAAAGAATCGGGGTACCACTTTAGTTCATGACGAGCTTCACAGAGAATCTTAGGTGCTGGGAAGCCTGAAGAAGTTCCACAGACTTCACAAAGGTTAGTTGTAATTCCGCAGATTGTGCAGCCCCAAGTGCCACTTTTCCTGATTGGAGAAGAACACAAGAAGCAAACAAACCTACTGCCAATACTTTCAGGTGAGTAAACGAACTCCCAGGTTCTTGTGCTTACCCAAGTCAGAGTGTGGTTTTTAGGGCACTCCATTCCAACTGCTTCTTTAGACTCCTCTGTAAGGTGACTTCCTAAAGTTGCAAAGAGTTCTATTTTGTTGTGTCTAAACCTAAACACTTGCATGTTTCTGAAAACTAGGTATATAAACCCTTTGTAGTAAATGCTTGGACTCAACAAGTTCACACTCGGAACTTGGCATCTCTGAGAAACTATTCTAGAGGCCATAGTGGCTTCCTCAAACTCAACAATGTTTCCTCCAGCTTCAAGTAAGTAGGCACAAGAGTCGTTTCTACACAAAAGTTTAGTTCCAAATGGACATCCAGTCAGGAACTCTAAGTACCTGTCTTCAAGTGTACTGTAGGAGTAAACTACTTGGCTATTGCTTCCAGTAACTATGATTTCGTCTTTGAAGCAAGTGCAAGTAATGTTCTGTAGTTTTAAGGGCAAGTCTGAAATCTTAGTCCAGTTATCCAAGGAAATGGTGTACTTGTAGCAGTTTTCCCCAAAAATGTAAACTGAACCTGACTTGTAAATGCAGGAGTTGAAGGCCAATGCTTCAGGAGACTTTTCGAGTGGTTGTTGCTTTTGAGTGTAGAGGTCAGTGATTGTTCCTTGGTTGTACTTAAAGCCCTCTTGAATGCCTCCGTGCCTGAACAAAGTGTATTTGGTTATGAGACACATGCTTGTTTCAAACCTTTTGTCAAACTCTAAGTTAACTTCAGAAACACTTTTTGTGTCTAAGTTGAACCTACTTAAAGTTTGGTTGTCAGAAAAGTAGTAAATTTCATTGCCTTCGTAAAAAAAGTCTGGAATTGAAAGGTTGAGTTTGTCTTTTTGGACACAAACTGAACTTAAGTCAGGTTCTTGTATTTCAAAAAAGGGGACTTTCCACTTTTTGACTATGCTGTTTAGAGTGGACAGGTCGCAGTCAAGCAGGTTCTGTACATCTGGAGTTTTGTTTGCTTCAATTAGAACTTTAAGGCTTTTACACTTGGCTTTAGCTTTGGTGAGCTGATCCATAGAGCCTTGGAAGCAGTCAGTTAGTTTTTGGAAGGCAGTGGACATGGCTGACATCAACTCCTTTTGGTTGAGAATGATGCTAGAAATGCAAGAGTCTAGGTTTTTCATAAGGAGTTCTTTAGAAGAAGGTTTGGAGACCAAGTGAGTTCCAGTGTAGTCAGAAGTGTGGAACTGGAGTTGGTGGTGGCAGTAAAATTCTTGGTTGCAAGAACAAAGGAACAAAGGACCTTCACAACCTTTAATTTCGCAGTACTCAGACATTTATACTTATTTGTTCACAGCAAAGCACAGGCGGCTTAACTCAACTGTCTAGCATTAAGCTTAATTTCAAAAAAAAACATTCCGTTAAAATAAAATGGAACTGGTTGAGCAAAGCTTAAGACAGGCCTTGTCACACTACGAATCACAATTAAAAGCTGAAGCAACTAGAAGAAACGAACTTGAAGAAAAACTTAGAAGTATACTAAGTGAATCAAGCGACTCCCAAAGCAAAGTACACAATAGAGAAAGTTCGTTACTGAAATTGTTAGAACAAAAAGACCTCGAGTTGAGCGAAGCACGTATTGAAATATCAAAACTCTACAGTTCTAACAGAACTCTAATTGGGGAGAAAGAGATTCTCCAGGATAAACTCCAAAAAGCCCAAGACAACTTTTCGTATGTGGAGTCTCAGAACCTCTACGACGAAATCAACATGCTTAAGAAGAACCTTGAAGAAACCCAAAGCATGAGGTCCAAGTTCGAAGCTGCTTTGACTCAAGCACAAAGCAACCCTGGCTTAAACTCTGACCTAGAAGCTGTGGAAAAAAGGTTTTTGGAGAAGAAAAGTGAACTGAAACTAACTAAAGAACTACTTGAACAAAAGGAAACTGAAAGCAACGAACTTAAAGACCAACTAGCTGAACTTAAAAACGACTTAGAACTCAGTAACGAAATAGCTGACCAGAAAGAAACCGAAAACCAAGAACTCGAAGAACAAATAGCTGAGCTTAAAAACGAACTAAACCAAGTGTACGAAAAAAATGCTATTCTGAACGAAAACATTGAAGAACTTGAACATCAAAAAAGCTCTTTGAAAACCCAAATGGAAAGCCTCCAAGATAAACTTTGTCAAGAGCAAACAAAAGTAGCACAGCTCTACGAAAAACAAACCTCAGCTTCTGAAAAAGAAACTTCAGAGAGCCAAACAGTGAACCAAAGCCTCAACATTTCTGTGGATTGTCTGAACTACTCTGGAATCGACACAATCATTTACAACACACTTAAAGCTAACAGGTTCTCAGGGACCTTTTCTAAGTTAACCGAAGGGTACTACCTCATCGACCACCAAAGAGTATACATAAGTCTACTTAACAGCAAACCAGTAGTTCAGTTAGGAAGTAGCTTAGTGCCTCTTGAAGATTTTCTGCAAGAGCCAGAAGCTCCCGTGCTGAGGTCCTCTCAAAACACCAACTTCAAACAAGAAAGTCCTCAAACACGCCGAAAGCATGCTTCCATGCAACATGATAGAAAAGACAGCTTATCAAGCGAAAACAAAGAGTCAAAACTGAACCTTTCTCCTAGCAAGCGCTTTCTGTGCTCGACTATCAGCAGTCAAAACAAAAAGTCACCCAATAAGAAGGAATCGCACAAACGGAAGTCTCGCTATTTAAACTTTTAAGTAACTTGCATTAAGTGTGTTTAATTATGGGTTTAGTTTATGTGGACTAATTGTTACAGTCGGTTTTATAAAGCTGCAGTATGATTTGTACAGTTTCCTGGTCAGCCTGGATGGCTACCTCTAAATTTAAGTAACGAGCGGCTAAGAACAAACAGGCATTTGCAAGGTTTTGTGGCGGCTTGCACAACGGAACAACTGTTCTGAAGGAGTCATTGGCAAAATTATTAGCGATGCGCAACAGTTTTTCACTCACAGCACTTTCGAGACCAAGCAAGTTGCAGGTTTCAGTGATGCTGGAGTAAGGAAGAGGAACCTCAACTTCAAAAGCCAACTCCTCAAGGATTTGGAACTCTGCAGACAAGATATGTTGCTTGAGGGAGTAAAGCATGGCTTTGGACAAGGGAGGGGCTTGCAGGCGGGGGTTTGCTTTGGCTTTAATGGCCATAGAAAGGTGGTAGTAGCGCTTGCACAGTGCTTCTAGGTGACGTGGTTGTTCTGCCACCTTGCCTGCGAGAAACACTGCTCCCCCCGCCATCAAAAGTGCGTTGAAAGCTCTGTGTTTCACAGCGAACTAAAGCTGTAGGTTACTTTTGAGAAGTAGACCTGGGCAGTAGCCACGACTTGCTGAGAGAGGCGGAGTGCAATGGCGAGGTCCCGAATCAATATTAGGGCTTCATTGTGGAACGCTACTTCTTGCTTCTCCTGCCTTTCCTCTCCTGAGTGGACCACTATTTCCCGGACACACACTTCCATTTTTAGTTTATAGCCGCTCGATTGTGTCCGGTACTTAGGTCTTCTAGGAAATTAGCACTCATGCCTGTTTGAACTAATTTTCTGTCCCGATGGAGTTCAAGGAGCACCAAGAAGTAGTTTCTGAGCTCTAGTGGTTTCTTTGGTGTTGAATTGGCTTTGAGGCTTTCCAAAGGTTTCTGGGACTTTAGGTTTAGGTTACAGTTGTTTCTCATCTTAACTAGTTACTCAAATGACTGAAAAATAAACTTAAACAAATGCAAAAAGTATCTGTGAGTTGGAGTGCTTAAGCCATAATTTAAAAAGGTACTTAAGCAGTTAGTCATTTAAGTTGAGTTTGTAAGTTTAAACTCTTCACTGCTGTCAAGAGTTTGTGCTGTGCTTCTATTCAGTCAGTTGGCCATATGAAGTAACAATTTCAAAATGGAAAGAAGAATGAACGAACCAACAACTTACGTTTGGGGCAAGAACAAAGACGGAGAACTGTCTATAGGCAGCAGCAAAAACATTTACTCGCCCCAAACCATCAAAGGCTTGAAGCGCAAAAACCTAGTCATGGTTACCTCAGGAGGACAGCACTCAGCAGCAATTGACTCATCGGGCAAACTCTACGTTTGTGGGTCTTACTTGCACGGAAAGTTAGGAATAGAAAACCTAACCACGGTCTCTGTGCTGGGGTTCTCAATAGTGCCTGCGCTCAAGGACAAGGTAGTTAGGCAGGTTGCCTGCGGAGACTACCACACTCTTTGTCTGTTAGAGAACGGACAAGTGTACACCTGGGGAGGAACTCTCCACAAAAAACTAGGCCAAAGAGGCCAGAGACAACTCAACAAACCTGGTTTAGTTACTGCGTTTGAAGGAATGGACATTGTGTATGTAGACTGTGGGGACTTCCACTCAATGGCTTTGACAAAGGACGGAAAGGTTTACTCTTGGGGAGGAGGAGGCAGTTTCTTCAATAGGGGCCAGTGCGGTCATGGTGACAACAAAGACGTAGAAAGTCCTCGAGAAATATCTGCTTTCAGAAACAAGTTCATAACCCACATTTCTTGTGGAGGTTACCACACGCTAGCTTTGACTGACACCAACGAAATTTACGCCTGGGGCAGTGGACTCTACGGAGAATGTGGGTTTGGAGAGTTCATAAACACCTCTTCGCCCAAACTAGTGCTTATGCCTTGGGTCAAGCGCAGGGGCGAAGAGCACTACGGACATGTTGCACAGATCTCAGCAGGAGGCCACCATTCTATGGTTTTGACTTCTAGAGGCTACGTGTTTTCTTTTGGATTTGCTTCTCACGGACAGTTAGGCATCCGCAGCACAGTTAACCAGTGCGAGCCCCAGTTAGTGAGTGACTTGAGGAACAAGCCAATTAAAATGATTGCTACTGGGTGGAACCACTCCTTAGTGCTTACTTACAAAGGCGACGTTTTTGTTTGTGGTTACGGGTTTTTTGGACAGTTAGGTTTGGGAGATGACGAAAGCCGGACTAAGTTTACTCACATAAACACTTTGGGTTCAAAAAAGGTGGAAAGAATATACTCAGGAGGAAACCACTCCTGGGCACTTTTAGACCCAGCTGAACCTATACGTGCTGACTACGAACCTCCCTCGCCAGTTCTCTCAGAGCCAAACAGTCCTGTTTTATCAAGGTCTTCTTCACCGGTTCCAAGCAGAACGTCTCCCAAACTAGACATTCAGCGTCCTGAGTATGTGCTTCAAGTTGCTTACTCTGACGTTCAGTACTGCCACAGGTTCGTGAGGTTTAGACTTAGAGAACAAACTTTGGAAATTGGCAAAGCCAAAGCTGAAGAGTACGTGCACGAGATGTACATGAGTGAACAAGGACTCCAGTACCACCGAATCCAAGAAGACGGAGAAATAGTAGAGGAAACAAGTGTTGGTCCACAAGTAGTAAGTGGAGGAGGTGCAAATACCTTTACATGTTTGTTGGTGTGCGATCCCAGCAAAAACGAACCTCCAGTTGAACCCAACGAAGAAGTAGAAGAACTTTCAGAAACGAACTTTATTCTCAATCCGCAACAGCTCAGGTCAGACCCAGTGCAGGCTGCGCTTTCTGAGTGGGTTAGGTTCTTTATGCAAAAAGTAGGGGAAAACTGCATATCAACTCCAAAGTTCTTTGAACTAAGGCCTTTCTCATATGCTTTGTAAAATATGGATTCACTTAAAGTTTTAATTGCAAAAAAGGAAGACTTGGACCAAAAAACCCTGGACTTAAAAAGTGCTTTGAAGTCTAAAAAAGATCATGCTTCAGCTTTGTCTGAAAGAGTCTTTAAGGTCAACCAGGAACTAAGTGACCTTGAAGCTGAACTAGAAAGTATCCAACAAAAAGTAGTACTTAACTTGGAAAGTCAAATAAACCAATACTCTGAGTACATCCAAAACTTAGAGCTAGAAAACCAAAACATACTCCACAACGAGTCGCTTTCCCAACAACACAGTAACTTACAACACGCCATCAACTCTTTAAACACCCAAATAGAAGTAGCAGAAAATTACTTAGAAGAAGCCCACTCTCGCTATCACACTTTAAAGTGCACTTGCTGCAGTAAACTTCTTTTAAGGTCGTGCTTCTTGTGCCATTTGACCTAAGTAAATTCCCATTGCAAACGCATAAAGTCTAGAGTCTATTCCACAGTTCCTTTCCTGTGAAATCTTGTTGAGCTCTTCAAGCAAGCAGTGCTTCTTCACAAGCAAGGCTTCAATTACTTCTAGTGGGTCTAGGTTCTGAGTTGGGTTTTGGTTCTCAGGCAGGTCATCCCTAACGTTGACTTGCACAAACTTAGACTTTTCATTGCTTTTCCAAGGGTCCACGTACACCAAAGGTCCTACTGCAACTACATCTTGGGGCAAAGCAGTGTAACCAGTTTCTTCTTTGAGTTCTCTAAGAGCTCCTTTAGTTCCGTCGCCTTCTTCGTCAATGCCTCCTGGAAAAGAAACCACGTAACCCCTTATAGGGTACCTGTGCTCCAGAACAAGTAACAAGTACTCTTCTCCTTGTCTTTTCAAAGTAGCTATTAAGTCTGTTCCTGACAAGTTCCAGCCGTGAGGAGGTCTACTTATCATTTCCCAGTTGACTTTCTCCCCTGCAGGGGTTTCGGCTTGTTTGAGGTGCAGGTGCAAGTAGTTTCCGTCGTACAAACACTCTTCAGCTACTAGTCTAGGCACTTCCATTTATAAGGCATTTGAATATAATAAAATGGCTCACCTCACAAATCCTTTTGGCCACTTAGAAAGTTCTTCGGGACTGCCTACCTTTGACCGCTTGGCAAAGATATCCTTGGAGTCTTCGACAGCGGACTACGGAATCAAGGCATCTTCAGCAATTGCTTCTAGTTGGCTCTCGCCTATTTGGAAGCAACTCCACTATTACTTCGACGTTACTAACTCGTACGTGGTGAAGAAACTCCAGTTGCTGTTAGTTCCCTTCTTGTTTGGAGGCGACTGGAACCAAGAGTTGGACACAGAAGGTTTGGCAAGATCTCCTAGACACAACTTGCACGCTCCAGACCTCTACATTCCACTGATGAGTTTCATTACTTTTGTGCTGTTGACTGGAATACACTCGGGCTCTAAAGGAGAGTTTTCGCCAGAAGTACTGGGACTTGCGTGTTCCACCTCAATCATTTTTATGTTTTTGGAGCTGCTTTTTGTTTACGCAGGGTTTTACTTCATGCAAAGTTCGTTGCCTGCTTTCTTCGACACCCTTGGGTACTGTGGCTACAAGTTTGTGGCTTGTGTTCTGAACTTAGGAGCAAAGATGACTTTTGGGGGCGAATTTTACTACCCAGTTTTTGTGTACACAGGCTGTATGCTTGGGATCTTCTTGACGAAAACCTTAAAAAGGTATACAGACTCCTTTTCGGAGTACGTGGACGTGTCAACAGTTACGAAGCACAGCTTTCTTTACGTAGTTGCTTTGATACAGTTCCCAATAATATTCTTCCTTGGGTTCTATTAAGTGTAAGCAAGTTATAATTAAAATGTACTACGGAAGCGACTCCCAGGAAATTCCTTCACCAGAGGGGAGTTTGTGGCAAAAGTCGGCAAAAAGCTTGTTTTACAACCCTAAACACTCTATCTGGAACATCCAAATACTAGGAGACATTGACGACGACATTGAAGGAGAAGACGAAACTTCAGTGGACATGTTTTTGGAAGACACTTTCGACTACAGGTCTTCAAGGGTTGAAACAGAGGAGTCCTTTGGCACAAGGAAACAGTGGTGCGAGTTGACTCCGCCTCCCTCCAAGGTTTCAAAACCAGTCCTTAGTAAACTAACTCCTAAGAAGGACCAGGAAGTCCAAGTTTGCTCAGACAACTCCGAAAGCACCTTTACAGGCGTACTTAAGTTCTTTTTAGTCAAGAAGCAGTACGGGTTCATCAAGTGTGACTCTGGAGGGGAAGACGTGTTTCTGTGCCAAGATGAGTTAAAGTCCTCCAGCATCAACTACAGAAACTTCAAAAGGAAAGTTCTCAAAAACCAGAACTTCAGATTTAGTTTTAAAAAACTTTCTTATCAAGAAAACGGAAAGGAAAAACTCAAAGCTACTGACATTAAGATCTTAACTTAGTTGTTTGTCATTGCGTAAAAAAGCCCTTTCTGAGCTATTAAGTTTTGTGGCGAGTCAAACTCAACAATGGTTCCTTTTTCCATAACAATGACTTTGTCGTAGTCAAGAATGGTGTTCATTCTGTGGGCTATTGTAAGCACTGTGCTGTTCTGGAACTTGTCCCTTATGATGCTTTGTATGAGTTGGTCTGTTTTGTAGTCAATGGAAGCTGTAGCTTCGTCAAGCACTACTATTTTGGCTTTTTTAAGGATTGCTCGGGCTATGCAAATCAGTTGTCTTTGCCCCAAAGAAAAGTTGGACCCGTTTTCTTTGACTTCTCTGTTCAGGAGTTGCTCAGGGCTTTCGTCTGTGAGTTGGGTGAGTTTAAGGCAGTCTTTTAGCTCTTCCAAACTCCACTCTTCGAAGGGGTCTAAGTTCTCTTTTAGAGTGCCTTCGAAAAGCACAGGGTCTTGAGGAATCACACACAGTCTTTTTCTAAGGGTGTCCAAGCCTACCTTTGCAATATCTACATCGTCTATTTTGATTGTGCCGCTGTAGGCTTCAACTATTCTGAAGAGTGACAAGCACAAGGAACTTTTCCCTGAGCCTGTCCTGCCCACTATACCTACTTTTTCTCCGCCCTTCACCACTGCTTTTAAGTTCCTAAGCACTACTTCGGTCTCCTCTCTGTAGCGCATTGAGTAGTTTTCGAATTCGATCTTCCCAGTTAAAGGCCACTCTCCAAGACTGCTGTCTATTGAGGACTGCCTTTCTGCTTCAGGCTTTACTTGGCCAATGCTATGGATTCTTTCTACTGAGACCATTCTGTTTTCAAGGTTAGAAGTGTTAAAAATCAAAAAGTATATGTGGAAAGGAAGGTTTATTGTGTAGGTCAAACAAGCCCCTGCAAGTCCAGGACCTATAGAGTCCCTCATAGCTACTACTGCAAAGGCACTCACAGCTAGCACTAAGTCAGCTACGAACTCTAAAACCACTGCTAGCCAAGAAGTGCAGGCTTGTTGTTGGAAGTAGAAACCTATGTTTGTGTTAATTAGTTCTGAGTTCTTCTTTATAAACCTGTTTTGGTACCCAAAAGCCCGGATAGTGGGGGCACCAGACACAGTTTCAGAGAAGTGCTGGATTATAGGGCTTCCACTTACACTTTCGAGTCTAGTGAGTTCTCTAGAGCTGTGTAAGTAGAACTTTTGGACTTTAACTGAAAGGTACAGAGCCACGGGAACTGCCAGTAACGCCCAAGGCACCACTAGTGCACACATCAGAACTACAGTTATGATCAAAAAGATCTGGACTGAAGAAGCACACACACAAATAATCAAATTGTTGTCCACAATGTTTTGATCTCTCGAAAGTCGGTTAAGCACTATTCCTGAAGGGGTCACATCGTAGAAGTTGTTAATTGGGGCATCTAGCAAAGCGTTGAACATTTGCTTAAACAACTTCTTTGCAGCTACTAAACTTTTTAGGATCAGCAAAGAAAGCCTCATAGTCATAAAGAAGACTATGGTAGAAGTGGCTAAGGTGAAAATAGTAATGTTTCTGGTCAAGTGAGTTCTTTGGTACTCAGCAGACTGCTGTGTCCAGTTAGCTAAAAACAAGTCGCTGTACATTCTTTGCACGCCCCAACAAACCATTATGGCCATGAGCATTCCTAAAGTTTTCCAGCCTCCCATGTACTCGAAGTAAGTCTTGTACACACTCCAACCGATGTTTCCCACAACTCTTTCTTCTTGCTGGGGTTTGTGTTCTTTGTGTTCTTGGGGTTTTTGGGGTTCTTCCTGTTTTTCTTTTTGTTCAAGTTTAGTAGTTTCTACTAGAAACTCGTTTTTGAAGTACCCGTTTAGTTCTACAAGTTCTGAGTAGGTGCCTTGTTCTATGATTCTTCCTTCGTGCATAACTAGTATTCTGTCTACGTAGGGAAGGAACTGCTGGTTGTTAGTAGCCATAACTCGGGTTGAAAACTTAAGGTACTCAGAAAAACACTGCTCAAAAATAGCATTGCCTACTTGGGGGTCCACAGCACTTAAAGGGTCGTCTAGAAGCAAAATGTCGTGTCCAGAGTATATGGCCCTGGCTATTGCTACTCTGGTTTTCTGGCCTCCACTTAGGTTAATTCCTTTTTCGCCTATTTGGGTGTTTTCTCCAGCTGGAAGGGCTTCGAAGTCTTTAGTGAGTTGCGAAACTTCAAGCACAGTTTTGTACTTCTTGTGTTCGTAAGCAGATCCAAAAAGTATGTTTTTTTTAATAGAGTTGTTTTGTATCCAGGCTTCTTGGCCCACCAAAGCTACACTTCCGTTCACAGACAAGTAGGAGTCTTCTAGTTTCTGCATGTTCATGTTTTGGATAATCGCCTGCAGTAAAGAACTTTTACCGCTTCCTAGCTTCCCGACAACTGCAACGAACTCCTCTTTTTTAACACTCAAATTAATGTTTTTCAGCACAGTTTTGGCTTCTTGGAGTTCCCCTGACTTTGAGTTTTTGGAGGTTTCCCAAGAAAAGTTACCTGAGTGGATGCACACTGCAGTGTCTTTCTGGGGGCTTTCCACAGCGATGTTTTGGACTTCTTTGCAAACCAGGAAGTTCTGGATTCTTTCTAAGCTCACTAGAGTGTTCATAAGGTTAGTTACTATGTCAGGCAACATTCTTACTGAGTTGTTGAAGATCTTGATTACAGTGATTCCTGCATAGATGTTGCCAGGCGTAAGTGTTTCCCCCATAAGCACCATAGTAAGAACCACACCTATGGTGATGTAGTCCCTAGCGCCCCAGTTCAGAGTGAAAGCTACTAGTCTGTATGTATTGTACTTCCACAAAGCCTTAAGTTCTTCTTTTCTGGTTTTTTTAATTTTCTGAGACACCTTTTTTTCCCAGTTGTAAAGTTTGAAAACTTTTATGTTGTTTAAGAGTTCGTTGCATAACTTGACTCTTTTGTCTTTTATTTGAAGAATCCTTTTTTGGGCTTTGCTGAGGAACTTCGAAACGGTGAATGAGGCCAAGAATATAAGCACCATTATTGCAAACCCTGAAGTTCCGGGCTTCCATCCCAGTGTGTAGTACACTAAGTACACTCCTAAAACCCACTGCACTGGAAGCACTACTCCTTTTAAGATGTAAAAGACTGCTAGGCAAATGTTGTCCAGGTCCACTTGCATTAAGTTAACTACTTGGCCGTAACTGAACTTTTCTGAGTCGTTTTCTGAAACTGCGTTGGGTGAGATGTAAAGGGACTTTCTGTAGATAACTGAGCCTAGACCTGCTTTAATATGGGCTCCAAGCACAGCTGAGTGGAATTTAAGCTGGTTGTCAGCTATTGCCTGGACGAACTTGATAAGTATCATGTAAGTGACAAGTGCAAAGCCTTTCCAAAGAGGACTGCTTGACATCAGAAAGTCTTCTAAAAACTTAATGAAAATAGAAGTAGAGTACTCAGTTACCATAGCCACTAGCCCCACCAAACACATAAAAACTACCTCTCCTTTAAATCTCCAAGCAACCGCTTTGAAAAGAGCTTTTTTGGAAGGGTTGCTTGTAAGGTACTTTTTGATACTTGCCTGCATTCTTTGGTACTGGTAATCAGCTGACTCTTCTTGCCTAATAGGGTCAACATCAGATGGTTCAATTGGCTCAGAGCGTCCTTTTTTCAGCAGAGGAAAAACCCAGTGCAAAATACACTTAGAAAACCAGTGTGCTTCTTCATAAGCGTTAGTTCTGCTTTCCTCAGTAATTTCTTGTTCCAGCAACTTGGCAGATGACTCGGTTCTAGGGAGTCTTTGTTTTTTGCGGAAAAAGTAAACCCACAACCACACCTGCAAACTCCAGCAAACCAAAAAAAGCATTTCAAGCACCTTACTGGGTTGCACTGAGCCTTTCTGGAGCTGTTGCGGTTTTCCAAAGTTAGCCCAGAATAACCCGAATTGCAATAGGAGCCAAAAAGGCCTGGAAAAAAATAAACCTTTAATTGAGTAGTACTTGGATAAACTCCAGCTTCCCAGTGAGTAGCTGCTGTTAATGCAGTAGCAAACCAAACTCCACAGAAAGATCTGAGTGGTATGAGAAACAACTCCAGCCACACTCACAGACTTGATTTCTAGTCCAAACAACAAGTAAGTAAGCATACACACCTGCACCACAACTATGCCCAGAGCTAAGCAATCCACCATTGGAGGCACTTTGTACTTATCCTTTTTCACTTTCCTAGTGAACACCTCTGCTAGTGTCAAAATGAACCAAAAGAGTTCAGGAATAAATGTCAAATAAAACTGGTTGAAGCAGTAATTTGAAAAGCTAGGTTCCTACTTAGGTGTTACTGTGCTGAACTCGCCACAAATTTCTTCCATTTTAGTAAGGCTAAAAACACTTAGTCCCCTGAGCAATTTAAAATGTCACAGAAAAACACTTTAGTGCTGCAAAACATAAGTGAAATAGGAGTCTACCACACAGAAAAAACTATCCAGGTAAGCGGCACAGTAGTTAGGTCAAGTGGAGTTAAGTCGCTTGCCATAAGTAAGCAGTTCAGGTGTGTGCTTTGTAATTATGAATTTAAACTGGAAGCAGACGTGACACTTTACTACAGCTTTGAAGTGCCTAGTGTTTGTCCTAATAAGTGCAAAAGCAGTTCCTTCGAAAGCTCAGAAGGTTCAGAGGAGTGGCTCGACTACAAAGAAATCAAAATCCAAGACACTTTT
>PR_CR_10_Liq_1_inCRDRAFT_1001265_pt1 | contig 14441 bp, 12 predicted proteins | sample PRCRCaboRojoPR_3_FD_10241 | JGI IMG/M metagenome (IMG submission 10241)
TTTCCCCGCTGCGGCCCGGCGATGGCCGCGATGACCCCGCCGGCACCGACCCCCGTGTGCTGCGCGGGGGCGCGTGATACATCGACTGGCCTCTCGCACGGGCCGCGTCCCGCTACAGCCTCCCTCCCGACATCTTCGGCAACGTCGTCGGCTTCCGGCTGGTGTTGTCCCTGGCGGATGCTGAATTCTGAGCTGCTGGTTTCTGGACGAGCTGTTTCATGGTCGCGTCGTGGGAGGGGGTCCGGGGAACGTGCAGCGCCCCTCTCCCCCGCGTGCGGCGGCGTTCAGGGCTCTGTAGTCCGCACTACGTGGCTCCCACAGGCGCCGTTCGTGGGAGCGGCCTCTGGCCGCGAAGGTGGGGTGCTGGTGCGCGCGGGGCTGTCGCGGCAGGAATGCCGCTCCCACGGGGCTCACTTCTCCGCGCTCAGTCACTTCTCGGCGCTCAGATAGCAGATCCAACCGGCATCGGCGTCGGCACGCTCGGCGGGCTCAAAGATCCCGTCCGGCTCGCCGTCCTCGGTCCAGCCCTGCCAGTAGACGATGACCCGGCGGAAGCCGGCCTCCGCCAGCAGCTCGCGGATCTCCGGCAGGGTCCAGAGCCGCCAGCGGTAGCTGAAGGCGCGCTTGAGCTCCGATCCGTCCGGCATGGCGAAGTCGATGTGGCAGTCCATCAGGCCGCTGATGGGGTCGTAGCTCGCCTGCTCCCAGCGGTAGGTGAAGCTGCCCGCGTCGTCCTCCACGGCGCGCTCCTCGATGATCTCGCGGAAGGCGTCGTAGCCGCCGTAGGCGTCCAGAAAGAAGACGCCGTCCGCGGCGAGCGCAGCATGCACGCTGCGGAAATAGTCCCGCAGTGCGGCGCGCTCCAGAAACAGCCAGTAGCTGAAGTTCATGGCCGCCACCAGGTCCGGCGGCTCGCCGGCGGGCGCCGCGCGCACGTCCGCCTGCACCAGGCTCATGCGCGCCTGCGACTCGGCCGGCAGCGCCCGGCGGTTGTGCCGCTCCGCCCAGGCGAGTACGGCGGGGTCCAGGTCGAGGCCCAGGGCATGGTGCTGCGGGTGGCGCCGCACCCATTCGCAGCAGACGGCGGCGGTGCCGCAGAAGTCCTCGCGCAGCCGGCGGGCGTCGCGCCCGCGCAGCAGCCGGAAGCGTTCCATGAGGAAGTCCACCTCCGCCTCCGGGCACTGCACAGCGCGCTCGTAGAGGCGGTGCGGGTCGGCCTGCCCGGCGTGGGTCGGAGCGGGGTCGGCGGCGCGTCGCGGGCCTGCGGCAGGCTTTGGAGACATGCTGGGTCCGATTGAAACCAGTAGCGGGTTTGGCTATTCTAGTCGGCTCGCGGTTGCCCCACGGCAGCGCAGCGCCCGGCGCCGACCCCCCCAGGGTCCATATCCCCAGGGTCCATCCCCCCAGGGTCCATGCTCCCGGTGTCCGCTGAAGCCCAGGCCAGCAACCCGCGTCCTCCGGAGAGGTGTCCGAGTGGCTTAAGGAGCACGCCTGGAAAGTGTGTATAGGTTAGTAGCCTATCGTGGGTTCGAATCCCACCCTCTCCGCCAATCCCCGCCTGACATGCCTGCGTTCCGCCTCCGACGCAGGCCCAAACGGGCTGACGCTGCCGTGCGCCGTTGCACCTGATCGCCGCTGCTGCGGCGCAAGCGGCCTGGAAGTCTCTCCGGACTTGCGCTTCCGCATGGAAGGCACGCGCGATGCGACCGAGCATGCCGCCCCTGCACCAGCCCAGCGTATCAGCCCAGCGCACCAACCCAGCGCAGGAGATCGACATGGCATCCAATTACGAGACCTTCTTCACGCTGGACAGCTTCGCTGTGGTCGGCCGCTCCGCCGCCAAGCCCTTTCCGCTGCTGAGCTATCGTGGGCTCAAGCAGCAGGGCAAGACGGTGTATGCGGTGGACCCGAGCACGGACGCCATCGACGGGGACCGTGCCTATCCGGACCTGGCGAGCCTGCCGACATCGGTGCAGGGCGTGATCCTGGAGGTGCCGAAGGAGGAGACGCGGGACTGGGTGGCCGCCGCGGCGGATGCCGGTGTGCGCGACCTCTGGGTGCACATGGCCCATGACACCCCAGAGGCCGTCGCGCTGGCGGCGGAGCGGGGCATCGACCTGCGCACGGGGACCTGTGCGGTGATGTACCTGACCCAGGGCTTCTCCTACCACAGCATCCACAAGTGGATCATGCAGGCGCTGGGCAAGTATTGAGGGGCCTGGTTGGCGGGTGACGCTGACGCTGCGCCGACCCGACGCTCTTGCCTCGCCGGCGGCCGCCGGCGGGCTCCGGCTGGCCGGACAGGGCGTCGGTGGGTGCTGTCTGCCGGCGAGGCATCGCAGCCTCAACCAGGCACGGCGTCAGCGCCCAAGACGTCAATCCGCCCGCGGTCGCCGCGTTGACCGCGCTTTCTCGTAGGCCTGTCGCACCGCATGCCCGGGTGGATAGGTCCGCACCCTGGCTCGGGTGACGTTGCTGATGTCCCCGGCGCTGATGTCCCGCAGCAGCCCCGCGGTCTCCATCGCGGTGTGTCTGGGGTAGCCGACGCGGCCGACACAGATGTCGATCAGGTCCCGCCCGGCCGCGTCGTAGCAGTTCGATGCACCACAGAGGCCCTGCGGGGCCAGCTCCGCCTGCACCTGCTCGATGCAGGCGGCCCACTCGGCCTCGGTGGCCTCGCGCGCGCGCCCGTCGGCCGCCGGCACGGCGCGCCCTGCCAGCAGCGCCACCATCAGCAATGCCGTCAGCATGCCCATCCCACAGACCTGTGCGCGATCCGCACGGCAGCGACCTCTGTGCTTTAAGTGTAGATGGCGAAGTCATTGCGCTGTGTCATCTGCACTGGTCATCGCGGCGGGATGCGACCGTTGCGTTGCAGTATGCTCGCCGACCGGCGCAACCACTGACGGCGCTGTCCGGGCATCACCGTGGATCACGATAATGCGCAACGCCACAAACAGGAGGCGCGGTGCGACGCATCCTCAGCATGGCGGCGGCCGGGCTCGCCGCGCTGACGCTCATCTCCCCGGTGCCCGCGCAGGACCCGGTGGTCCGCAACTTCTCGCATGTTGCGGCGGAGCGCATGCGCCTGGTGCTGGATGAGCTGATCCTGCGCTCCTGCTTCGGCACCGGCATCAGCTGGGGGCAGGGGGCAACGCTGCGCCTCTCGGCCGGGTGCGTGCTGTTCGGGGTGTCCTGCGTCATTTGAGCGCAGACTGGCCCCGCCATGGACCCTTCCATCCTGCTGTCCTCCTTCTCGCTCGTTGTCCTCGCAGAGATGGGGGACAAGTCGCAGCTGCTGGCGATGACCCTGGCGCATCGCTACCGGGCACCGGCGGTCATCGGCGGCACCTTCGCGGCCTTTGCGCTGCTGAACCTGCTGGGTGTCTTGGCGGGCGGGGTGCTCGCCGGGCTGGTGCCCAGGGCGCTGGTGCTGCTGGTCGCCGCGGGGCTTTTTCTGTACTTCGGCTACCGCTCCTGGCGGGAGGCGGATGCGGTGGACGATGGCGCGGCGGTGGCCGGCCCCGGCGGTGGCGGGCTGGTGGTCAGCTTTACGCTGATCTTCGTCGCCGAGCTGGGCGACAAGACGCAGTTGGCCATCGTCGCGCTGGCCGCGGGCACGGGCGACATCTGGGCAGTGCTCATCGGCGGGACCCTCGCGCTCTGGCTGGTGTCGCTGCTCGGCATCCTGTTCGGCTGCACGCTCCTGCGGCGGGTGCCGACGCACTGGGTGCATCGCGGGGCGGCGGTGCTGTTCATCGCCTTCGGCCTGCTGGCGCTCGCGCATCTGACGTTGAGCGGCGGATGAGGTGTGCCCGCGCCGGACATGGTGCAGAATGAGCCCAGACCAGGCGTGTGACCACCACGAATGCGGTCGTTGGATCAATCAGGTTTCTGAGTCCGAGTTGGCCGGGGCGGGCCTTTCGTAGGCCGGGCACCGCGCCGGCAGTCGCGCCGGCCCTGCGCTTCGCGGCAGGAAAGGTCAGTCACCTTGCATCCTGCCCTCTGCATTAACGGCCTGCTGGACGGGCTCTGCGCGACGCAGCCAGGCGCGGCCTTCATCGTGCACCGGCCCGGAGTCGGCGCGGCTCATCAGGATCTCCCCGGCGCGGCGCATGGCTGCCGGGACGCCGGCCTCGGCGGCCATGCGCAGGTATTCCAGTGCCATGTCTTCGCTGGGCGCATCGATGCAGCCTCCGACGGTATAGCTGGCGGGGTCATACAGACGTGCAACCTGCGCGCCCAAGGCACCATCTGCATCGACGGCGCTGGCGTACAGGATCAGCGCGGCGTCGCAGTCACCGGCTTGGGAGCGGCTCCCGGCGGCGGCGAGGATATCTTTCGGCGATGGGGAGGCCGCCAGCAGGTCGGCGGCGAAGGCGCGGCCTGTCAACGTCGGGTCGCCGGCAGTCGCGGACTGTGCCTGTCGGTGGGCAGGCAGCTCCTCGGTGCGCGATGCATACGGCGGCTCCATCCAGGGGGCAAGCCAACCGAGGTACCAAGCCGCCGCGGCGCCGGCCCCGAGCAGCCCCACGCTGAGACCCACGCCGAGCAGCAGCGGCCGGCGCGACCGGCGCCGGGACCTGCGGGCCCTCTGGGGCGCGTCAGGCTCATTCTTCGCAGCTGCGGTCACGGCCGGGTGCTCGAGTGCTTCGGTTGGCGGGGAGGGGCTGGCAGCGGCGGGCTCCGGCCTAAGCGCCGGCGTCCAACTCCTGCTCCAGCAGACGGACCTGGTTGAGCAGGGCATCGCGCTCGGCCTGCCTGCCGGACACGGCGCTGCCGAAGTCCTGGTCGATTTGCCGTACCCGGGCGTCCAAGGCTGCATTGGCGCTGCGCTCGGCGGCCAAGGTCTGCTTCAGGCGCTGCCAATTGGCCCGGGCGCGATTGTACGCGGCCTGCCGTGCGCGCAGGTCTGAGCGCACGTCGGCCTGCTCCGCTTCGAGGTCGGCGAGCAGCGCCTTAAGCGCCCGGTTGCGCTCCTGTTCTGCACTCAGCTCGGATTGGAGATCACGCTGGCGCTGCCGATAGGCACCGGAGGCGAGGCAACTGGTGTTGGAGAAGAAGTCTGCGCGGGTCGGGTCGCAGGCGCCGGGGGTCGTGGCGCAGCCCGATGCCAGCAGCGTGGGCAGCAGGGCTGATGACGCGATGAACAGGGGTCGGGTACGGATCATCGTCGATGGCTCCCTCAGGCGGCGACCGGGCTGGCCGCGATCTCTTGGTCGATGAGCTCGGCTTCGGCCTCCAGGGTGGCGACCTTGCCTTTGAGCTCGCGAATCTCGGCGTCGAGCTTGGTCGTGTCGGCGCCGGCGCCGCGCTCCACCTTGGCCGCCTCAGCGTAGCCCGCCTGCTTGTCCTTGATGCCGCCGATGGTTTCGCCGAGCACCCGGCGATTCTCCCTGACCCGCGCCAGCTCAGTGCGGGCCTGGGCTGCGGAGATCTCGTTGCTGCGGATCTTGGCGTTGACTGCCGCGATGCGCTCCTTGTCTTCGGCAATGACGTCCCGGGTGATGTTGATCAGACCGCTGATGTTGTCGTTGTCCGCGCGGACGTCCGCGATCATCGCGTTGATTCGGGCTTCAGTATCGCTGTACTCACTGCGCTTATTCTGCACGTACGCATTGACGGCGAAGCCGGCCGCACAGCCGCCGGCTGCGCCGATCAAGGCGTTGCGACCGCTGTCCCCACCCGCCAATGCCCCGATCAGTGCGCCCGCGGCGGCGCCCGCGAGACAGCCTTGCATCGAGGTCTTGGCGAACTGCTCCGATTCGCTGCGCAGCTTCCGCTCTGCCGGCGTATAGGAGGCCGGCGTGGCTTCGGGCGTACCCGATGGCAAGGTGGAGACACAACCGCTCAGGCCGCCCAAGGCGGCGATGAGCAGGGATGTCGGCAGGATGGCCGGAGCTGGTGCGTTCAAGAGCTTGGCTCGCTTCATCGTCTTTCCCTCATCGTCCTCATAGACGTACCGATGTCTGCTGCCGGCTGGCGCCGGCAGCCCCAGTGTCAATCCGTCAGCAGGTCCCGTCCGAGCGCGCGGCAGGCTTCACGCCATGGCGTTCGGCGCACGCGCCCAGCGTCGGTATAGTTGCTTACTTGCCCAAAAAACACCGTATTGTATTTGAATACACGGGGGTCAGCGCCGGCGGCGATCCGCTCGTCTTTGAGTGCGCCCAGCTCGGTCTGGAGCACGGCGAGGCTGTCCGGGTAGGTGCGCGAGGTCCGGATGACGGTATCCGCATAAAAATCGGCGTTGTCTTGGAATGCCTTGCGGTCATCGGCGAGTTGCCGATCATTGGCGAGACAGCGTGGATGCTCGGGTCCATAGGCCGGGTTTTGGGTGCACAGCTCAAGCCGCCGCTCGCGCAGGCTGAGATTGTGGCCTTCCATGGCCAGGCGCTGGCACAACAGACCCCCGAAGCGCAGCGCCTCGCGTGCGGCCCGAGCGCGCTGTTGATGCAGGCGTTCGGCGCTGGCGCGGATCACCCCACGCAAGCGTTCCAGGCGGGCCGCCATCGCGGCATCGTCGGCGACGCGCGCCAAGTGACTCAGCTCGATCATCGGGTCTTGGTAGGGCATTGCGCTCAATGCCGCTTGGGCCGGCGCGACCGCCCCCGACGTCATATCTGCCGACGCCGCAACCGGCTGCGCGGCCGTCGGCATCGCGGCCGGGTCCTCGGCACTCGTGCGCAGCGCGGGGTCGGTGCCGAGGTGCGACCAGGCTTCGCGCACGGCGGCCAGGCGCTCGGTGCTGGTGAGCACAGGCGCCGAAAGCACAACCCGCAGCCCGGTGTCGGCGGTGGCAACGGCCCCGCGGTCGTCGTAAATGGGCACCTCGCGCCGTAAAGACGCCCGCACCTCGCTGCGCCCGGAATGGACGCTGCCGCCGCGCACAATGTAGCCGCCGACTTGCCCATGGGCGCGGGTGAGGCGGCGCAGCTGAAACGGATCGAGCACGATCTCCTCGAGATTTCCCAGGATGTCATGTACGCCCGTCGGGCTTGGGGCGAGGACCCCGATGGGCCTGATCCGACCCTCGGCGCTCTCGCTGAACCAAACATAGCGCTCCATGCCCTCCGGCATCGGAAACCGCGGCTCGCGGAAATCGGCGGGGCTGACCTTGTCGCCGCCACGGGCCACGTACTCCCATTCCGCGTCCGTGGGCAGGCGGACGAAAGCGGCCTCACTGTCAACACGGGGCAAGCAGGGCTCGTGCGCTGAGCTGTCGGCGCAGTCGGTGAGACTGCCCGCGTGCTGCCGCAGCCAGAGCGACCAGGCGTGCGCGAAGTCGATGGCGTCATGCCAGCCGACACCACCACGCGGTATGCGTCCACGTCCTGAGGGCTCGGGGCAGGGGGCATCCGCCGCCACGGCCGTCACGGCAGCGAATTGCAGCGTACTGACCTCGTACTTGCCGATCAGGAGACTGCGGTCGCCGACGCCGGATGCGCTGCCCAGCTCATCGGCGCCGAAGCTGCCGGCGATCGGCGCCATGCGGCGGTACTCGGCATAACCCGTCTCTTCCGCGTCGCTGCCGAGCTCGACCACGCGATCGCGCAGTGGCCCTGTGCTGCTGCCGTCGCCGTCGATGCCGACGGCGCGAAAGGTCATGGCCCCGCCACAGGGCATGGGCACCAGCACATCGCCCTTGGCCGCATGTGGGTTGTACAGCTTGGTGGGCCAGTCGATGGGGCTTGCAGCGGCGGCGCTGGGACGGGCTCCGGAATGGGTTCCGGGATGGGCTTTGGGCGCAGCGGCGCCGGCCGATGGGGTGAGTGCCGCTGCCGTCATCAGTACGAGCGTGAATCTCATGGCCCACGGGCGTGGCGCAGCATGGCTCGCGGCGTCGTTCCAGTATGCTTTAAGGATCACGCAGGGCCTCCGCCGGTGCTACGCGCGAGGCGTGCCATGCCGCCGCGCTCGATGCAAGGATCGCGACCAACAACATTGCGGCCATTGCAGCGAGCAGGTTCCCCGCGCCCAGTCTCGCCGCATAGCGGGTGTCGCCGAGTGATGCGGCGAGTAGGCCGTTGAAGATGGATGCGCCGATGGCGAACACGCCGAAGGCGATCAGCAGACCGCCGACGGCGATGACCACGGCCTGCAGGACCGGTAAGGCCGCCACAGAGCGGCGACTGGCGCCGAACAGGCGCAACATGGCCACGGCGCGGCGCTTGCGCTCTGTGCTCACCCACAACGCTCCGCCCAGGGCCAGCACGCAGCCGGCGATGCCGATGCCGGCAAGCGCCTGGAACAGCAACGACAGGGTCCGCTCGAGCGCCTGCACCGCGGCGATGCGCTCAGCCTGGGTACGCACCTCGATGCCGTGAGCCCGCATGTGGCCGGCCAGACCCGCAACCGCGTCGAGGCTGCTGGCGTAAACGCGGGCGTTGGCGAAGGTGCTGCGACGATCCGCGTCTTCGGGGCGGATGGGCGGGTCGCCGTCGAGGTGCCGAACGCCGTCTCGGTAATCTTCCGCGGCGAGCAGGAGCGCCGGATGAGCAAAGATCGCGGGGCGGGGGAAATGCCGCTCCGGAACAATGCCGAGCACTTCCAGGGGGACGCGGGCGTGCTCGGCGCGGCCGTTGTGCCGGCGCTTGATCACGGCAACAACGCTGCCGGGTACACCCTCTTGGATGCCGAGGCGCTCGGCCAGGATCGAGCTGACGAGCACTTGGCGGGGCTCCCGTGGTGCGTTCAGCGCCTGCGGCAGCAGCGGGTCGCCGGGTCCGGTGGGCAGGACTTCCACCGCGGTATGCAGCCGCCGCTCGCGGTCCAGCAGATCCACGCTGGCGTTGATGGTGCGCGTCTTCGGGACCACAAACAGGCTGTCCTCGCGCGCCGCCAACGCGTCGAGCCACGGCCGCGACAGCTCCGAACTGCCGAAGACGATGATCTCCAGGTTACGTGGGTCCCGCAGCAGATTCTGCCGCAGGGTGTCGATGAAGCCGTTCTTCAGTCCCAACAGGAGCAATAAGGGCGCAACGATGGCGGCGACCGTCAGCACGAAGACGAGCACGGCGCGGCGGTCGTGCACGAGGTCGCGCCAGGCCATCCGCCAGGTCTCGGTGAGCGCGGTAACAAGGCCCGGGGTGGGGAACGCGGCGGCGGGGGTCATGCTGCCGGCTCCACGAAGCGCGCGGCGGGAGGGGCGTCATCGGCGGCCGGCTCCAGCTCTGCCGCGAATCGGCGCAACGCCAGGCTGCGTACGCGCCCTTGCTCGTGCGTCGCCAGCACGACAGCGGTTCCGCTGCGGCGGGCGAGATCGAGCAGCAGAGACAACACCCGGTCCGCCAGGCGTGGATCCAGGGCCGACGTGGGCTCATCGGCCAGCAGCAGCGCCGGCTGGTGAGCCAGTGCCCGACCGATGGATGCGCGCTGCTGCTGTCCCACCGATAAGGCGGCCGGCAGCGCGCCGAGCAGGTCGCCCAGCTCCAGGCTGTCCACAATCAGTGCCACGTGGTCGTCTTCCTCCGGCATCCCTAACAGCCGTCGGTTGATGAGCAGATTCTCGCGGACGGTCAGGAAAGGCAGCAATCCGCCCGTCTGCATGACGAAGCCGATGCGCGCCGCACGCAAGCCCGCCAGGCGGCGCTCCGTCCCGCGCTGCCAGAGCGCGACGAGATCCAGCGCGCCTTCGCCCCCGTACCAGAGGAAGCGTCCCGCGCGTGCTGGCGGTGCCGCCAGCCCGAGCACCTCAAGCAGCGTGCTCTTGCCGCTGCCGCTGGCGCCGGTGAGCGCAATGACTTCGCCGGTGGCCAAGCGCAGATCCGGCAGCGCCACGTGGTAGGCGCGTACGCCGTCGCCGCGCCGACAATGCAGGTCCTGGATATCCAGGAGCCTCCGTCCAGGCGCCGGTCGGCGCCGTGGAGATAGGCCGCCTCTTGTGGTGGCCATTTCGGCAAGGCCGGCTGAGCACTCCATCATGCCAGACATCCGACTGTGTCACGGGAGGTCGAGCAGAGGCACCGGGTAAACCTGCGTCCCTGGAGGACTGTCCGGCGCCAAACTCACCCAGCGGTCGGCATCGGCGTTGTAGATTTCGTACAGGCGCAGTTTTGACTTGATCCGTGCGATGAAGTCCTGCTGCTTCTGTACGCCCCAGCGGGACCAAGTGTCCAGATCCACCCGCATGACCTCGCTCTCATACGGCAGCCCCTCCAGATACTCGGCGAGCAGACCAAGATCTGCCAGCGAGCGGGCATCGGCCCTGTCAGCCAGGCGCGGGTCGCGCGTGTACTGAGCGGCGAGCGAGCGCAGGTTATCGAAGAAGGCGTCCGGCTCCAGCAGTCCGGCGTTGGCCGTGTCCAGGACCCGCTTGAGGATCTCGTGCAGTGTGCTCAGCTGGTTCTTGGTGAGCAGCACCCTGGCCTCGACCGTGCGCACCGTCGGCTGAGCCAGGTCGCGGTCGCTGATCCAAGCCTCGAAGACCTCCGGTGCGGCGGTACGCTCCCGGCGTCCGAGGTAGGCGAGCTGCATGGCGTGGCCGAGCCGATCGACGAGGTCGCGTACTCGAGCCGCCTCGTCGTCCGCCGCGGGTGTCGTGTCGCCTGCGCGCGCTGAGCGTGCCGGCGGGGGCGCGCCGCTCGCCGCGCGCTCAATCAGTTCCGTCACGGTCCCGGCCAGTGCCGCGACGGCCTGGCGGTAGCGGCCAACGGAGCCCGTCTTGACCGGAATATACAGGGAGTCCTGGATCGCCGGATTGTCGGCCAGGGTACGGTATTGTGTCTCCGCCCGGGCATGATTACCCCTGCCCTGGGGCGTTTTGAGGTGCAGCACAACCAGGGCGACATCCTTTGCGGCTGCTGCGGAGCGGACTTCTGCGGCGCGCAGGCCGGTGGTCGACGCATCGCCTTCGAGCGCACCGGCATCGGTGACCAGCACCAGAAAGCGGGCGTCAAACTGGTACCATGGAATCTCGTCCAGCGCCAGCTGCACGCCGGCAAAGGCATCCTCATCGAAGTGGTCGGTGGTGGTCTGCGCTTCGCGCACGGCTGCGGCCGCCGCCAGGAAATCCGCCGGGCTGCGCACACGAGCAGGATCGACAAACATCCGCGCCACGTACTCCAGCCTGCTGCTGCGCGCCGGGTCGTCGCTGGGGGCGCGAAAGGCGACCAGCCCGAACGTCACCCGATCTGCTGGACCCGAGTCCTGGACCTTCCGGTACACCTCCTCGACCGCTTCCCGGGCCTCGTCGATGTACCGCTGCATGGAGATGGTGGAATCGATGACGAAGACCACCGCTGCGCGAAACGGCGCGAGCTTGCGTACCTTGCCTTTGGCGTCAGCCGCGGACAGGCCCTTGCTCCGTGGCTGTCGCGGCGGCGTCTGCCGGTGCCCCTGCGGGGTGACCGACGCTACCTTGGTGACCGATGCGACCTTCAGGCCGCGGAGCAGATGTCCTGAGTCGGAGAAATACTCTTGGAAAGCGAGAATCGGCAGCAGGTAGAAGCGGTCGTTGATGTCGATGTGTCGGTTCGGCTCGATCGCGACTACGCGTGGGTCCGTGCCGCCGTCCACGAGGCGTCGGGTGAGCGGCCTGAGCTCGGACGCGGGGGCTTCCAGCGCCATCATCGCGGCGAGGCTGTCCCAGTCGTCGAAGAAGAGTGCGCGCTCGCGCGCGGCGGGATTGGTGAAAGCCACGACCAGCTGCTGCCGCCATGCGACGGTCTTGTCGGCCTTCACCCAGCCGGCGAGCCGGGCGCCCTCGGTATCGGCGCCGACCTCAAGCCATCGCGTGCCGGCCCGGTCCTGCTCACCGTACACGTACCAGCGTGTGAATGCGTCCACCGGCGTCCCACCGGTGCCGCCTGGCTCCACCACCAGCACAGCACCCGGGCGGGTCAGCACCCGTCGGTACAGGGTGTCTTTGCCGTCCTGGAGCAGCGGTGCCCGATTTTCACCGAAGCTTACCGCGGCATGAGCGGCAAGCAGCGCGACGAGCACCATGGCGACGAGCGGCTTGGTCATTGCTGCAACTCCTTGTCAATCGCGACTGCGGCTGCGAATCAGACTCCGTCCCGCGGCTGTCGAGCAAAGCGGTCGCGACCTCATACTCTTCAGCGGGACAGGCTTTGCGCCCCGGCGACCGCATGAGCCATCCCCCCGGTTTTCCCCTGAACTCTACCGAGGATCGATGCATGGACGCAACGCATATTCGCAGCCCTCCGGCGCTCGCCGGCTCGGCGCGGCTGTCGCCAGGCATACCCCGGACGCGCAGTGCTGGCTGGCGTTGCCCTGCCGGGCTACGCCGCGGCGGCCTGGCTGTTGTGCACGATCAGCACCTGCGTCGGGTAGGCGAAGGCGATGCCGGCCTCCTCGAAGCGGCGGTGGATGCCGAGGTTGATGGCCTGCTGAATGTCCCGGTAGAGCAGGAAATCCGGGCTCAGCACGTAGTAGACCACCTCGAAATTCAAAGAATAGCTGCCGAATTCCGTGAAATGGGCGCGATCGAAGCGGACCTGGGCAACGTCCTCCACCGCCGCCCTGAGCATCTCGGGTATCCGCTCCAGATCGCTGCGCGGCGTCCGGTAGACCACGCGGACCTCGAACACCACGCGCCGCTCTTCGAAGCGCTTGAAGTTGTGCACGCGGCTTGAAAGCAGGTCCGTGTTGGAGAGCACCACCTGCTCGCCGGACAGGCTGCGGATGCGCGTGGTTTTGACCCCGATGTGCTCGACGACGCCGAGCGTCTCTCCGGACATGATGAAATCGCCCACCCGCACCGGCTTGTCCAGCACGATGGCCATGGAGCTGAAGATGTCGCCCAGGATGTTCTGCACCGCCAGACCCACTGCGATGCCGCCGACGCCGAGGGCACCGATGAGGCCCGCAATGGGGTACTTGAAGTAGGCAAGCGCAGAGACGCCGACGACGATCCAGATGCCCACGCGCAGGAAGAACAGCAGCAGGCCGTAGCCGGTGGCCGCCGATGGGTCGCGCTGCTCCAGGCGGCTGCGCCGGCGCTGGAAGTAGTCCACCACGGCGGCGTTCACCCACAGGCCGATCTGCAGATACAGCGCCACCACCACCAGGGTCCACAGCCAGCTCTGGAGCTTGCCGCCGGCGAGGCCGGAGACGGCCATGGCGACATAGAAGGCGACGATGAGCACGAAGATCTGGCTGGTGTGGCGGCTGAGGGTGGACAGCAGCAGCCGCAGCCCGCCCTGCTGTTCCTCCTGCAGCCTGGGCATCCGGCGCGCGAGGGCGCGGCGCAGCGCCAGCTTGACGACCCAGGTGCCGGCGACGACGACGCAGAAGACGATGAGCGCGATGACGGCATCGCGCACGCGGATGGCCTGGTCGTCCACCACCAGCAGATCCGCCTGCCACCAATCACGGAGCTGGTCCTGGGCCTGCTGCCAGCGCATCGCGAGCGTGCGCTCGCGCACCAGCGGCTCCAGCTGCTCCTGCACCCGCCGCGCCAGTGACGCCAGCTCGTTCTGGGTCTCCAGCAGCCGCCGCGCCGCGCGCTCCACCTCGGCGGCCGCCTCCCGGCGCTGGCGCAGGGCGTTCTCCACCGCGGGCTTCAGCGTGCTGTCGGCGAGCCGGCTCGACAGGGACAGATAGGCCGTGCGGATGTTGTTGAGCTCCGTCTCCAGCACGCTGATGCTGTCCCTGCTCTCCAGGATGGTGTTGCGATTCGCCCCGAGCCAGGCGCTGACCTCGGCGCGGTCCGGATCTGTCAGCAGCCTATGTCTGCGCTCCCAGAGCGTGCGCATCTCGCGCAGATTCAGCACCGCGCGCTGGAGATAATCCACTGCGACGCGGGCGGCCTCGGCCTGCGCCTCGAGCGCCGCCGCCCGCTCGCTCAGGACGCTGCGCTCGGCGTCGGTCTGCGCCTGCTCCAGGCGCCGGCGGATGCGGTACAGCCGGGATTCCGCGGTGTGGCCGCGGCGGCGCAGGGAGTCGATCTCGGCGGAAAGGGCCTCCGCCCGCTCGCCGAGCGTGTCAAGCCGCGCGGCGAGCTGATCCTCGGTGAGCACGGCCCGCTCGCCCAGCAGTGCCAGCTCGGCCGCCAGGCGCTTCTGCTCGGTCTCGGCCAGCGTGGCCTCGGCGCGCGCCGCCGCGAGCTGGGCCTCGGCGGCGGCGTGATCCTGCAGCGCGAGCAGGGTCTCCAGACGTGCCACCTCCAGCGCGAGTGTCAGGCGCGCCCGGTCTGCCGTGTCGGCCCCGGCGAGGGCATCTCTGCCGTCGCGGCGCACCCGCTGCGCCTGGCGCAGTGCCCGCTCGGTGGTTTCCAGCTGTGCGCGCGCTGACCCGATGCGGCGCTCCGCGTGCCCCTCCTTGGCCCCTGCCAGGGCCAGCTCTGCCCGGAGCGCGTCAAGCACGGTGATGGCGATGGGGGCCTCGCGATCGATGCCTTCGTCTTGGATCTGCGCAAGCCTCGCCTGCTCGGATGCTTGGGAGGCGCGCGCCGTTGCCGCCTGCTCTACGAGGGCGGCGCG
>PR_CR_10_Liq_1_inCRDRAFT_1001266_pt1 | contig 14433 bp, 12 predicted proteins | sample PRCRCaboRojoPR_3_FD_10241 | JGI IMG/M metagenome (IMG submission 10241)
CCCATTGGGACAAGGTCGTCACGATCAAGGGTGAGGATATTGCCCCGGTCGTCACCTGGGGCACCTCGCCCGAGGACGTGCTGCCGATCAACGAGGTCGTCCCCGCCCCCGAAAGCTTCGAAGGCGGCAAGGTCGGCGCGGCCAAGCGCGCGCTGGATTACATGGGTCTGACCCCGGGCCAGAAACTGTCCGATATCGAGATCGACACGGTTTTCATCGGCTCCTGCACCAATGGCCGGATCGAGGACCTGCGCGCCGCGGCCGAGATACTCAAGGGCAAGAAGATCAAGGACGGCATGCGTGCCATGGTCGTGCCCGGGTCCGGCCTTGTCCGCGCCCAGGCCGAGGAGGAAGGCCTGGCCGATATCTTCAAGGAAGCCGGGTTCGAATGGCGCATGGCGGGCTGTTCCATGTGCCTGGCGATGAACCCCGACCAGCTGTCCGAGGGCGAGCGCTGCGCCTCTACCTCGAACCGCAATTTCGAGGGCCGCCAGGGCTACAAGGGCCGCACGCATCTCATGTCGCCGGCCATGGCCGCCGCGGCTGCGGTGACCGGCAAGCTGACTGATATCCGGGAGATGATGTGATGGAAAAATTCGACAAGCTGACCGGGATCGCGGCGCCCTTGCCGCTGGTGAATATCGACACCGACATGATCATCCCCAAGCAGTTCCTGAAAACGATCAAGCGGTCGGGCCTGGGCGTGAACCTCTTTGACGAGATGCGCTATGACCGGCAGGGCAACGAGATCGAGGATTTCGTGCTCAACAAGCCAGCCTATCGTGATGCGCAGATTCTTGTCGCGGGTGACAACTTCGGCTGTGGGTCGTCGCGCGAACACGCGCCCTGGGCGCTGCTGGATTTCGGCATTCGCTGCGTGATCTCCACCAGCTTCGCCGATATCTTTTACAACAACTGCTTCAAGAACGGCATCCTGCCGATCGTCTTGCCGCAGGAAGACGTCGACAAGCTGATGGACGATGCCGAACGCGGGTCCAATGCCGTTATCACCGTCGATCTGGAAAGCCAGACGATAACCGGCCCCGATGGCGGCGAGATCTCCTTCGAGGTCGACCCATGGCGCAAGCATTGCCTGCTGAACGGGCTCGACGATATCGGGCTGACGCTGGAAAAAGCGCCGTCGATCGATGCTTTCGAAGCCAAGATGAGCGCTGAGCGCCCTTGGGTTTGACACAATTGGACAGGGGCCGGTCACGTGGGCCGGCCCTTTTCCACGAGCGGGGCTGAACCTTTCTAGTGGTCCGCTCTCAGCCAGCCGCAACATCTAGACCCCTGCATTTCAATGCTCTGGAATGGTTGCATTGTCGCACCAGTCTTGCCGCAAATCCGCCCTGATTGCCTGCAACCAGAAACACAGTGTTGCGACACGACTGGGAAGTGGGCAAAATTATGGCAACAACAAGGCAGCCTGGCGCAAGCAAACGGGCACATGCGGAAACAAGGGAGCGGCAACGTATCGCTTCCGGCCGGATTGAGGATAGTGGGGCAGTGGTTTCTCGGATCGCAGGCGCGGTATTCCGCGCGGCATTGATGGTCATCATGGTGATCCTTCCGTCGCTGTTGGTGACGGGCACGAGCCATGACACCAACCAGACCGTTGCGCTGGTGGCGCTGTTGGCCGCGCTGTTCACCTTCGTGGAATACAACTCCGCCTATCCCAGCCTTGTGGAATTCCGTAACGCGCCGCCATTCAATCGCCTGCGCTATGGCGTTTTGTTCCTGATGGTCTTTTCCATGGCGATGATCGCAAAGGGCAAGACCGACCCCTCGACCATGACCGATCTGTTCTCGGTTTTCGGGGCGCGGCTGGCCGATTTCATGGACTTTCCCTATTCCCCGGTGCGCCTGGTTGTTCTGATGCTGCCCGATAACGCGCCGGCGGCACTGATCTGGGATGTGCGCACGGCCGCGGGCCTAAGCTATCTTATCTCGATCGTCGGGCTGATCGCCTTCATCTTGATGCTGCGGCTGAAGAACTGGCCGAACCAGCACGGCGCGGCCTTCAATGTCTGGATCAACCTGCCAACCTTCGACCCCACCGCTGGCGGCGACGTGGTGCAGAGGCTCGAACGGGACAGCCAGATTAACCTTATCTTAGGATTCCTTCTGCCATTCATCATCCCTGCATTCGTCAAGTTGGCGTCGGATATGTTCGACCCGATCAGCCTAGCGAATGCGCATACGTTGATCTGGACGATGACCGCATGGGCCTTCCTTCCTGCCAGCTTGATCATGAGGGGTATCGCCCTTGCCCGCGTGGCGCAGATGATCTCGGCACAGCGCGAACGGGCCTACCTGCAGGATTCCGAGGAAGGCGAACCCTCTACCGTCTGATCCTTGCGTTGGTCCTGTGCCTACAGGGCATGATAGCCACGGCCCAGGAGCGGATCCGCGTCGCCACCTTTGCCGCCCCCCTTAGTCGTGATGGCCCCGGCCTCCTCTTGCGCGATATCGGCAAGGGCGACGACCCGCAGATCGCGGCCGTTCAGGCGATTATCGACACGGTGGCGCCGAATATCCTTCTGCTGACGGATTTCGATCATGATGCCGAACTCGTTGCGTTGCGTGCCTTCAACGATGCCTTGGCGCGGCCCTTCGAACATGTCTTCTCGCTCCCGGGCAATGCGGGGCTTGCGACGGGTCTGGACATGGATGGCAATGGCCGATTGGGCGAGCCGCGCGATGCCCAGGGCTATGGACGTTTCCTCGGGGATGGGGGGCTGGCGCTGCTGACCCGCTTTCCGGTGATCACCGGCCAAATGCGCGACTTCACCACCCTGCTCTGGGCGGACTTGCCCGGCGCGGACATGCCGGTGACCGAGGCCGGGCCTTTCCCTTCGCCCGAAGCTCAGGCGGCGGCGCGCCTGTCGTCCACCGGCCATTGGGTGGTGCCGCTTCGCATTTCCGAGGACAAGACGCTGACCCTGCTGGCCTATTCCGCAACGCCGCCGGTCTTCGACGGCCCAGAGGATCGCAATGGCCTGCGCAACCGGGACGAGCTTCGGCTGTGGGTGCAACTGCTGGCCGGAACCTTGGGGCCTGTGCCGGACGATCCGCTCGTGCTGCTGGGAAATACCAATCTCGATCCGGTTGACGGGGATGGCTATCGTGACGCCATGGCCGGGCTGCTGGCGCATCCGCGCCTGCAAGACCCCCAGCCGCAAAGTATCGGGGCCGCATCAGCGCCTAGCCCGGGTCATAGCGGCGACCCGGCACTCGATACCGCCGACTGGCGCGAAGAAGGGCCCGGCAATCTGCGCGTCTCGTATGTGCTGCCCAGCCGCGATCTGGGTGTCGCCGGGGCCGGTGTGTTCTGGCCCGCACCCGATGACCCGCAAGCGGCCCTGCTCGGCGAGGACGGTCTTGCCGCCGGGCCGCACCGGCTTGTCTGGGTGGATATCATCCGGTAGCCCGGCCAGCATCGCCCTGAGGCCGAACATCGAAACGCGTGGCATCCCCAATTGGCTGACCGTGCATGAGGCGATGCGACAGACCCCGTGAATACGCCGGGTTTGGAATGCTCTGGCCGCCGGGCTGCCACCGTTGGTTTCTTGACCCTTCCGGGGGGACAAGCTAGGCGATGCGGGACGGAATTCTCGAAGGATCTGACCCGATGACAAACCCCTCTCTGCTTATCCTTGCCGGCGACGGCATCGGCCCGGAAGTCATGGCCGAGGTGAAAAAGATCATCGGCTGGTATGGTGACAAGCGTGGCATCAACTTTGATGTGAGCGAGGACCTGGTTGGCGGTTCTGCCTATGATGCTCATGGCACGCCGCTGCACGACAACACGATGGCCAAGGCGCAAGAGGTGGACGCGGTCCTGCTTGGTGCCGTGGGCGGGCCGAAATACGACGACCTCGACTTCAGCGTGAAGCCGGAACGTGGCTTGCTGCGCCTGCGCAAGGAAATGGACCTCTACGCCAACCTGCGCCCGGCCCAGTGTTTCGATGCGCTGGCCGATTTTTCCTCTCTGAAGAAGGATGTGGTCGCCGGCCTGGACATCATGATCGTGCGCGAGCTGACCAGCGGCATCTATTTCGGCGAGCCGCGCGGGATTTTCGAGGAGGGCAACGAACGTGTGGGCATCAATACCCAGCGCTACACGGAATCCGAGATCGAGCGGGTTGCGCGGTCGGCCTTCGAGTTGGCCAAGCGGCGGGGCAACAAGGTGTGCTCGATGGAAAAGGCCAACGTGATGGAGTCGGGTATCCTGTGGCGTGAAGTCGTCCAGCGGGTCCACGACACGGAATACCCCGACGTGGAACTGAGCCACATGTATGCCGATGCCGGTGCGATGCAGCTCTGCCGCTGGCCCAAGCAGTTCGACGTGATCGTGACGGACAACCTGTTCGGCGACCTTCTTTCCGATGCCGCAGCGATGCTGACCGGCAGCCTTGGCATGCTGCCCTCAGCCAGCCTTGGCGCACCCATGGCCAATGGCCGGCCCAAGGCGCTTTACGAACCGGTCCACGGCTCGGCCCCGGACATTGCCGGGCAGGGCAAGGCGAACCCGATCGCCTGCATCCTGAGCTTTGCCATGGCGCTGCGCTACAGCTTCGACATGGGGGACGAGGCGGACCGCCTCGAAAAGGCGGTGGAGCAGGTGCTGGCCGATGGCAAACGCACCGCCGACCTTCTGGGTGAAGACGGCGTGCAGCCCGTCACCACCAGCGAAATGGGCGACGCGATCGTCGAGGCGCTGAACGCCAGCCTCTAGGAAGACATTCTTGAAAAACGGGGCGGTCCAATCGGGCCGCCCCTTTTTTGTGCCGGGGTGTTAGTGCTAACATCGGGAAAATCAAAGGATCGCACCCATGTCCGCAAACCTGCGCGGCGCCTTGTTCGCCCTGATGGCCTTCGGGATCTTCGCTACCCATGACGTATTCGTCAAAACCCTCGGGGCCAGCTATTCACCGGTGCAGATCCTGTTTTTTTCGGTCCTGTTGAGTTTTCCGCTGGCCACGCTGATGCTGATGCGGGATTCCTCGCCGGGCACGCTTCTGCCCGTGCACCCCTGGTGGATGGCCTTGCGAACCATCGCGACGGTGCTGACCGGTCTTGGCGCGTTCCTTGCGTTCTCTGTCCTGCCGCTGGCCCAGACCTACGCGATCCTGTTCGCGGCGCCTCTGCTGATCACCATCCTTGCGATCCCGATGCTGGGTGAAACCGTGCGCCTGCGCCGCTGGATGGCGGTGATCGTCGGGCTGGGCGGCGTGCTGGTCGTCCTGCGGCCCGGCGCGACCGAGATCGGCATCGGGCATATCGCGGCGCTTGTCGCCGCCGTGGGCGGGGCGTTCAACTCGGTCATCGTGCGCAAGATCGGGGCCGAAGAGCGCCCGGTCGTGATGATGCTCTACCCGATGGTGGCGAATTTCGTGCTGCTGGGCGCGGCCCTCTACTTCGTCTACGAACCGATGCCGATCGAGCATCTCGGCCTTCTGGCCCTGATCGCGATCTTCGCCTTCATCGCCGGGCGGCTGATCATCGCCGCCTACCAGGCGGGCGAGGCGGCGATTATCGCGCCGATGCAGTATTCGCAGATCATCTGGGCCTCGTTCTACGGCTACCAGTATTTCGGCGAAACAATCGACATGCCGACGCTGATCGGCAGTGGGCTGATCATTGCATCGGGCCTTTACATCGTGCTGCGAGAAAGCCGCGGAGCCCATTCCCGGACAACCCCGGTTCTGCGCACCCGGTCCCGGCACGAGACCGGCACATACCTTCGCGTCGGCCCGTTCCTGCGCTTCATCGGCAAACATCCGGACAACAGAATCGGTCTTGCAAAAGCCAACCGGCAAGAGTAATCCGCCCCCCACGGTCGGAGTGTAGCTCAGCCTGGTAGAGCACTGTCTTCGGGAGGCAGGGGTCGGAGGTTCGAATCCTCTCACTCCGACCAATTAAATCATTGCGTTTGGACGAGGATTTCGACGGTTGTTCATGTACAGCCGTATTCTTGTCCGTCGCGATTAAGGCCAGTGATGCGCGCGGAAACGATTTCGCGAGCGATCCGTTTCGATACTGTCTGCCATTCGCTACGCCGGCACGGCTTCGCTGGGTGGCTCCTTGGCGCCGGTCATGAACGCGACGGCGTCTGACATGGTGTAATCCTTGGGGTCCACGACGCAAAGGCGGCGCCCGAGCCGATGGATGTGGATGCGGTCCGCAACCTCGAAGACGTGGGGCATGTTGTGGCTGATCAGGATGATCGGGATGCCCCGGCTGCGCACGTCGAGGATCAGCTCCAGCACCTTGCGCGACTCCTTCACGCCCAGTGCGGCTGTCGGCTCGTCCAGGATGATGACCTTGGAGCCGAACGCGGCGGCGCGCGCCACGGCAACGCCTTGCCGCTGGCCGCCCGAGAGGGTTTCGACTGCCTGGTTGATATTCTGGATCGTCAGCAGCCCCAGTTCACTGAGCTTCTCACGAGCGAAGGTTTCCATCGCAGGCCTGTCGAGTTTTCGGAACCACTGCCCCACGAGGCCGGGCTTCCGGATCTCGCGACCCATGAACATGTTGTCCGCGATAGACAGCGCGGGCGACATCGCCAGGGTCTGGTAGACCGTCTCGATCCCCGCCTCCCGCGCGTCGATGGGGGATTGGAAATTGACGGGCTTGCCTTCGACATAGACCTGGCCGCCATCCGGCTGGAGTGCGCCCGAGAGCGTCTTGATCATGACGGACTTGCCGGCCCCGTTGTCGCCGATCACGGCCAGGATTTCGCCAGGCATCAGGTCGAAGTCGCAGCTGTCCAGCGCCGTGACCTTGCCAAATCGCTTGATCAGTCCGCGCCCTGAGAGGATGGGTTCCGTGGTCATTGCGATACCTTTCTAATCCACTGGTCCAGCGACACCGCACCGATGATGAGGGCGCCGATCAGGAGCCATGTCCATTGCGGGTTCGCGCCTGCCATGCGCAGGCCAAGTTCGAATACCCCGACGATCAGGGCGCCGAAGAACGCGCCGACAATCGAACCGCGCCCACCGAAAAGCGAGATGCCTCCGATCACGACGGCGGTGATAGACTGGATATTGCCCATCATGCCCGTGGAGACGGCTGGCGACACCGAACCGAAGCGCCCGATCATCACCCACCCGGTCAGCGCACAAATGAAGCCCACCAGCATGTAGACCGACATGAGGGTTCTGTGGACGTTCACACCGGCAAGCTCGGCCGCCTCTGGATCATCGCCGACCGCATAGACATGCCGCCCCCAGGCGGTGGAGCGCAGCGCGTAGGCCAGCGCCGCCACAAGACCGACCATGAGAAGGACACCAAGGGTGAACGTCGCGCCGCCGGCCTGGAATTTGACCCCGAGCAATTGCAGGAACGCCGCCTCGGCCTCGATGTCCTGAGAGCGGATCGTCTCGTTGCGAGAGTAGAGATAGTTGGCGGCCAGCAGGATCTGCCACATGCCCAAGGTGACGATGAACGGTGGCAGTTTGACCCGGCTGACCAGCCAGCCGCTGATCGCGCCGATTGCCGTGCCGATGGTCAGGCCGAGCATGACCGAAACCGCCGGCGGAATCCCGTATCGGAACGTGAACTGGCCCATGATGACCGAGGATAGAACCGCCAGGGCGCCGACCGACAGGTCGATACCCGCAGTCAGAATGACAAGGCTTTGCGCCGCAGCCAGAACACCAACGATCTGCACCTGCTGCAAGATCAGCGTCAGCGCGAAGGGCGAGAAGAATTTCGAGCCGAGGGCGATGCCGAAAATGATGATCGCGGCCACCAGAACGATCAGGGGGACAAGCGACGGCGTTGCGTGGAGCATCTCCTGCAGCCGGCCGACAAAGCCCTTTTCTTCGCCCTCGAAGGAGGCAACGTCCTTTGACGCCCCTGTGAGCACGGATTCGTAGTTGTCCGCGTTGCGGTCTGTTGGCATCGGTTTTCCTCCCCCGAAGCGGCCAGTTGCGCCAAGTCCCATGACAGCTATTGCATCGCCGGCATGTGCTGTCGCCTGCATGTCCTGACGGGCGCCCGCGATCCACGGACGCCCGCCAGACGATCTAACGGATCAGCCCCAGCAGAGCTCCAGCCCCTCATCGGTGTCGATCGAGGGCACACCGTCGACAGGATCATCAGTCACCAGCGCGACGCCGGTGTCAAAGAAATCCTTGCCCTCGGTGGCAGCGGGCTTTTCGCCTGTCTCGGCGAAGTTGGCGATCGCCTCGATGCCCAGTGACGCCATCATCAGCGGGTATTGCTGGCTCGTCGCGCCGATCACGCCGTCCTTGATGTTCTCCACACCGGGGCAGCCGCCATCGACCGATACGATCAGAACCTCGTCCTCGCGGCCAAGGGCGCGCAGCGCCTCGTAGGCCCCGGCGGCGGCCGGTTCGTTGATGGTGTAGACGACGTTGATCTCGGGATCGGTCGCAAGCAGGTTTTCCATGCCGCGGCGTCCGCCGTCGGTCGCGCCGTCGCTCACATCATGGCCGATGATGCGCGGATCGGTTTCGTCGCCCCACTTGTTCGGGTCGCCCAGGTCGATACCGAAGCCATCGAGGAAGCCCTGGTTGCGCAGGACGCCGACGGTCGGCTGCGAGATGTTGATGTTGAGAAGGCCGATCTTGGCGTCCGCTGCCGCGTCACCGAGTTGGCCCGCAGCCCATTGGCCGATCAGCACGCCGGCCTGATAGTTGTCGGTGGCAAAGGTCATGTCGGCTGCGTCGATCGGGTCGAGCGGCGTATCGAGCGCGATCACCAGCACACCCGCATCGCGTGCCTGTTCAACCACTGGCGCGATGGCGGCCGGGTCGGAGGGCGTGAGCAGAATGCCGTCGGCGCCGTTCGCGATGCAGGTTTCGATTGCGGCGACTTGGGTTTCGTTGTCCCCGTCGATCCGGCCTGCATAGGTGTTCAGCTCGATGCCGAGCTCTTCGGCCTTGGCCGAAGCGCCTTCGCGCATCTTGACGAAAAAGGGGTTGCTGTCCGTCTTGGTGATCAAACAGGCGGATGTCGCGTGGCCCTCGGCCATCGCGGCGCCTGCAGACGTGATAGCGGCAACAGCAGTGCCGACCAGAAGCTTTCTCATACTATCCTCCCAGATATTTGGTTGGCAGAGCCTCCACTCTGCATTTCGACGACAGGCAAAACCAATCGTGTGCCCTAAGCAGGCCTGATTCGACCGGCCGTGTCAATTAATTAGTTAAGTTTCTTTATTAAAGGGAATCGACTATGATTACCTTCGGAGGAGTTCTAAGACTGTGCATATGGATGACGGGCTAGTCAGATCTATCAGCACCGGACTGAGCCAGCGTGGCGTTCGCGACCACAATGAACGACTATTGCTTTCACTCATTCAGCGACATGGCGGACAGCCCGCAAGCGACTTGGCGAAACGGGCGGGCCTGTCTCCGCCAACCGTGTCCAGCATCCTGCGCCGGCTGGAGATGGAGGGCATTGTCGTTCGGGGCGAGCCGGTGCGCGGCAAGGTGGGAAAGCCGTCGACCCCGATGTTGATCCATTCGGATGGCGCTTTCTCTTTCGGTTTGAAGATCGGGCGGCGCTCGGCGGAATTGGCGCTTATTGATCTGGGTGGCACCCTGCGCCAAGAGCGCAGCACCACATATTCCCGACCCTTGCCCGACACCGTTTTCGCGTTCCTGCAAGAGGGCATCTCCGAAATCACGGCGCAGCTGACCAGCGACCAGAAGAAGCGCGTCTGCGGTCTTGGGGTCGCGGTTTCCTTCGAGATCTGGAACCGGTCCGAACAGGCCAATGTCGATCGTACCGAATATCCTGAATGGCAGTCCGTCGATCTGTGTCAGACCCTTCATGGTCAGACGGGCCTCCCGGTCTCGATCCTCAATGATGCCACCGCCGCCTGCCAGGCCGAACACACGTTCGGGCGTGGCAAGGAATTCCAGGATTACGCCTATTTCTTCATCGGCGCCTATATCGGCGGTGGGATCGTTCTGGACAACGCCGTCTACGAGGGGCGGCAGGGCAATGCCGGAGCGCTGGGATCGCTTCACAGTATCGGTCCGAATGGCGAAAGCATGCAATTGGTCGACATGGCGTCTATCCGCCAATTGGAAACGCGCCTGAACGAGGTCGATATCGACCCCCGGCAGTTATGGGTAGACCCGGAGAGCTGGACCAGACTGACCCGCTATGTCGACCCTTGGGTGGGTCAGACGGCGCAGGAACTCGCGAAAGCGGCAATGTCCGTTTGTTCGGTCATCGACTTCGAGGCGATATTGATTGATGGCGCCTTCCCAAGCGAGATCCGGAATCAACTGGTGGAAAGGGTGCGGCGCTACGTCAGAACCCAGGACACGAGGGGGCTGATCTCCCCAAGGATCGAGGCAGGAAGCATCGGCGCCAAGGCGCGTGCCATCGGAGCCGCAACACGACCCATCGGCAGCCAGTTTCTGTTGTAGGGCGCTTGCCGGTTGGCGGTGGGTGCGTGACAAGCACGAGGTGCGATTCCGGCTTCTTGAAAACCTCCAATCGGCTGCCCGGTCTTCGGTCAGCACCTGACCGCGGGTCCTTGGACAGGCAAAAGGCCTTCGCGAAACCAGTTCAAGGCAGGGTCGTTGCGCGATCGGTGCGGCAGCCATAGGTCGCGGTCAGTTCACGGATCGTCGCCACCTCTGCCGCATCGTAGGGCGTCCCGTCCTCGTGCAGGAGGTCATGGAACCATATGTCGCGATCAGGCTCGCCGCCATGGGCACGGACAAGGTCATCGGGCCAGGGCAGCCAGGTCTGAGTGCGGCCCTTGACCAGTCCCCACTGAAAGCACCCGACGCCGCGATCATGGAACATCGACAGCTGGTCCGAGATGCGGCTGTCGACGGACCGGGCCATCCATTCGGTGCACAGGATGGGACGATCCAGAACCTCCAGGTAGTCGATGAATTGACCGACACGCTTGCGGTTCCAATACGCGTGGAAGGTGATGATGTCGGAGTGCACCAGGGCGCTGCGGTCGATCTCGGTCTGATAGGGATGGGCGTCATCATCCGGCAGCGGCGTGGTCCATGCCGCCACGGTCAAGGGGGCTTCGGGTTCTTCCATTCGCGCCCAGGCAAAGCAGTTTTCCATCAGCGTCAGGGCGTGATTTTCCAAACCCTTGTCGTAGCTTCCATAGCTTGCCTCGGAAAAATCCATGCGATTGCCGGGTTCATTGTAAAGATCCCAGAACAGCACCCGCGGGTCGCTTTGGAAGCTGCGCACCATGTCGCGGACATAGGCTTGCAATTCGTCGGTTCGGGTCTCGGACATGACGACAGCGCGGCCGGGCGAGGCGATTGCACGGCTGTTATGGACACCTGGCACCGGGTCGGGCTGCGGCCCCCAGACCGGTTCGGTGCCACCAAAGCCGCAATCATCGAAAAGGCAGGGAACGGTATCGATGCCATGGCGTTCCGCAATTTCCATGAATTGGTCAAGACGGTCCTTCAGCGCGTCGCCGTCGTGCAGCCAGCCCTGGAAGGGCAAGTTAACGCGGACCGCGTTGAAGCCGATCTCACCCGCCCAACCGAGTTCCCGGTCTATTGTGGGCGCATCGAATGTATCGGGGTGCCACATCTCGATGAAGTTGACGGCGGTCGAGGGCAGGAAATTGAATCCACAAACCCAGGGGCGCGCCTGCCACCATTCCTTTGCGCGGTTTTCGCTCCAGCGATCCATGTGACGTTCCGTATGGGATGGAGTATGGCCCCGCCGGTGTGCCGACGGGGCCTGTTCGCCTTGCTTTAGCGGTCCAGCAAGTCCTGCACTTCAAGCTCGGCGTCGGAAAGGGCGGCCTCAACCGGCTTGCCGGTCAGCCAGATCGCCTGCAGTTCGCGGTTGAGCACGTCCTGAATGGCGCCGTAGCGCTCGGACGGGGGCGTGTCCTTGGCGATGGCCGCCGTTTCCGCGTATTCGTCACGATGCGGCAGCGACTGGTAGGCGTCGCTTTCCACGACGGAATTGCGGACGGCCATGTGACCCGTACGCGCCCAGTCGATGTTGTGATCGTTGATGAAGGCCAGCACCTTCATCGCCGCGGCACGCGTTTCGCCGTCGATGGTCGAGGGCAGCGCCCACATGTGGCTGTCGGCCCAGGTCGCGCCGGTGTCGAACAGCGTCGGGAAGTCGGCGGCGTAGTAATTGTCCAACCCGACCTCTTCCTTGGCGGCCTCGGCGGCGTAGAAATCCACGACCCAGGTGCCGTTGACCAGAACCGCGGCTTCGCCATTCAGGAAGGCTTGCTGGCTGTCCGCGTAGTTCAGCTGAGGATTGGCCAGCCCGGCATCGAACAACTGGGTGATCGCGGTCACTGCGTTTGCGCCGGCCTCGGTGTTGATGGTGGCGGTGCCGTCCTCGGAGAAGATGTTGGAGTCCTGCTGCCACATCAGCGCCAGCACAAGGCGCACGCCGATCGGGAACTGGGCGAAGTCGGCGGCAAGGTAGTCCTGCCCGGTGGCGTCCTTGACCATCTGGGCATGTTCCATCAGCTCTTCGGGCGACGACGGCAGGATCGGCTCACCATTCTCGACCAGCCCGGCTTCGGCCATCAGGTCCATGTTGATGTGCCAGAGGTTGGCATGGAAATCCATCGGAACACCGTAGATGCCGCCCTCGTAGCTGACTGCTTCAAGGGCGTTCTCGGACCAGTCGGCGGGGTCGATGCCTGCCGCTTCCAGGTCGCCCGAGATTTCGGCCAGCGCGCCAAGCCCGGCGAATTCGGGAATACGGTGACGGTGCATCACGAACACGTCCGGCGGCGTGCCTCCGGCAAAGGCCGCTTTCACCTGGTCGTAGTAGTTGCCCCAGTCGGTCGGCAGGGTGTTGACGGTGACGCCGTCGATCTCGGCGCTGGCGGCATTGATGATCGACTGGATGATGCAGGGTTCGCCGACGCTGGTGGTGGTGTCGGACCCGGCGTCCTCGCAGGCGCCGAAGAAGCGGGCGAGCGTCACCTCTTGCGCCGGTGCGGCGCTGGCGAAGGATGCGGCGGCGGCCGCTGTCAGTAGCACATGTTTCATCGGTTTCCTCCCTTTGGATGTGCGGATTATCCCTTGGACCCGCCAGCGGTCATGGCTTGCACCACGTAGCGCTGGAAGATCAGGAACAGGATGACGACCGGAAGCGAGGCGATGACGCCCGAGGCCATGACACGGCCCAGCCCTTCCGATTGTGCGAAGTTGGATTGGATCGAGGCCAGCCCCAGCGTGATGGTGAAATATTCGCGCTGCTGGGCGCTCACGAGGGGCCAGAGATAGTCGTTCCAGGCGTAAAGGAATGTCAGGATCGCCAGGGTCATCATCGCCGGGCGGGCCAGAGGCAGCATGATGTACCAGAAGATGCGCAGCCAGCCGACTCCATCGAGGCGCGCAGCTTCTTCAATGTCCTGGGGAATGGCGCGGAAGAACTGCAGCATCAGGAAAACCCCGATCGGCACAGCCATGCGCGGCAGGATCAGCGCGTGATAGCTGTTGTGCCAGCCAAGGTCGGCGAACATCGTGTAGAGCGGGATGAACACGGCCTGCTCCGGCACCATGAGGCCGACGAGACAGATCACCAGGATGGTCCGCTTGAAGGGAAAGTCGAGCCGCGCCAGGGCGTAACCGGCCGTTGTGGACACCGCCAGAACACCCAGCGTCATCCCAAGCGAAACGATCAGCGAGTTCAGGAACCACCACGGTGTCTGCCCGAAGGTGAACAGTGCCGCGTAATTGTCGGCGGTGAAGGGCAGGGGCACCAGGCCAAAGGCCGTGCTGGAGGTCGTGCGCGCCAGAACGTCATTGGGCTGGAACGACAGCGAAACCATCCAGAGCGTCGGCACCAGCCAGATGAAGGCCGGGATCGAAAGCGCGATGACAAGCCAGTAATATCCGCGGTTCATTCGTCTTTCTCCCGGCCGATGATGAACTGGATCACGGAAAAGGCGCCCATGATGACAAAGAGGAAGACGGCCATCGCGCTGGCCCTGCCAAGCTCGCTGTCGCGGAACCCCGTCTGGTAGATGTAGCGCACGAGCACCTGCGTCGTGTCGTTCGGCCCGCCCTGTGTCATAAGGTGCGACTGTCCGAAGACCTGGAAATGCAGGATGATCTGCAACACGACGACCAGCGTGATCGTGCGCCGCAGGTTGGGCAGGGTGATGTACCAGAACGCCCGTGCCCCACGGGCATTGTCCAGCGCGGCCGCCTCGTAGATCTCGGACGAGATGTCCTGCAGTCCGGCGAGGAACAGGATCATGGCGATCCCCAGCGACCACCAGACCGTCGCGATCACGATGGCGGCCATGGCGAATTGCTGATCCGTCAACCAGTTGATCGGCGTGCCGCCCATGACCTCGGTGATATTCGCGATGAGGCCTTGCCTGGGCGAGAACATGATCTGCCAGATCAGGGTCACCACCGTGACGGACAGCACCTGCGACAGGAAAAACAATGTGCGCAGGAT
>PR_CR_10_Liq_1_inCRDRAFT_1001267_pt1 | contig 14428 bp, 10 predicted proteins | sample PRCRCaboRojoPR_3_FD_10241 | JGI IMG/M metagenome (IMG submission 10241)
CCTCGAACCATTGAACTGACGGCACCGTGAGTCGGAGAACTGAGTTAATGGAGAAAGTCCGCATGAACACTCTGTTACGGCTGCGTCAGGCCGGACTGTGGCTGTCGTTACTGGTGGCGCTGCCTGCTATTGCGGCCCCCACCATTGAAGATATTACCTTCAGCTCTCAGCCCGGGAGCAAATTTGAAGTGCGACTGCGCTTCAATGAGGCACCTCCGGCCGATATGGCCGCCTACACGATTGAGGACCCCGCACGCATTGCGATCGATTTCCCGGGTACCAAGAGTGCGCTTGAGCGCAAGCGTTACTCCTTGCCCTACGGCAATGCAACGGGGGTTTTGGTGCTCGAGGCGGGTGACCGAACGCGTATGGTGCTTAACCTCATCAAGTTACTCCCTTACGAGACAGTGGTTAGCGGTAATGAGTTGATTCTGCAGGTGGGTCAAGACAGTAGTGGCGAGTACATTAAACGCGCCGCCACAGAAGGGGTTTTGGAGCAGCAAATTAATCGGGTGGTTGATGTCCAATCACAGTTGACCGATCTCCAGTTTCGTCGCTCNGAAGAGGGTGAGGGCAGGCTGATCCTTGAGCTCAGTAACCCCTCTGTCGATGTCAATGTGTTCTCTGCAGGGGGCAACATCAACCTGGAGTTTCTGGACACGGGTGTGCCCGAATCCTTGCTACGACGTTTTGATGTGACGGATTTTGCGACGCCGGTAAACAACGTCGAAGTCACCACCACAGAGCGGGGTACACGGCTATTGCTGCGGGCCACAGGGCAGTTCGATTATCTTGCCTACCAGACCGGTAATCAGTACGTGCTAAGTGTTAAGCCGCTGACCGAGGAAGAGAAAGAAGAGCGGCTGAACGAGTTTAATTATGTGGGCGATCGAATCTCGCTCAATTTCCAAAACATTGAAGTACGCGCAGTGCTGCAACTGATTGCCGATTTTACCGAGCTCAATTTGGTGGCCTCCGACACAGTGACAGGGGGCATTACGCTGCGCTTACAGAATGTACCTTGGGATCAGGCGCTCGATTTGGTGTTGAAAACCAAAGGGTTGGATAGCCGCCAAATTGGCAACGTTCTTATGGTTGCGCCAGCGAATGAAATCGCCGAGCGTGAACGCCAGGAGATTGAATCGAACAAGCAAATTGCCGAGTTGGCACCCCTGCGCTCTGAATTTTTACGCATTCGTTACGCTAAAGCCGCCGATGTGGTGCAACTCTTTGAGGCCGGCTCCGAAGAGGGTGGATCCCTGATCTCCGACAGAGGGTCAGTGGTGGTCGATGAGCGCACCAATGCCATTATCGTGACCGATACCGCAGCCAAACTGGCGGAAATTCAGGCGCTGGTTGAGCGTGTCGATGTGCCCATCCGACAGGTCATGATCGAGGCCCGTATTGTTATCGCGAATACTAACCTCGATGAAGAGCTGGGCATCGAGTGGGGTGGCGGCTATATCAATCAGGATGCAGACGGCATTACGTCCGTGTCGGGTAGCCGTGAGCAAGTTGTGTCTCTCAATCAGGACATTATCAACGGTCAGACACCGACACTGTCCTTCCCTGCTCAAGGTGCTGTTGCCGGCGGTGCCGCTGGCGCTGCCGGGGGTGTACAGCCTGGGCTTGGTGCGGCGCTTGTGGACCTTGGTATCTCAACGGCAACCAGCGGCTTTGCGGTGGGCTTTACCTCCGATGACTTATTCCTTACCGCCGAGCTGTCTGCGTTAGAAGCCTCGGGCCAGGGTGAGGTGGTCAGCCAGCCTAAGGTCATTACCGGTGACAAGCAGCAGGCGAGCATTAAATCGGGTACTGAAATTCCTTATCAAGAGGGCGCTGCATCGGGTGCAACCACCACGGCTTTTAAAGAGGCTGTACTGAAATTAAACGTTACACCGAACATTACCCCCGATGACCGGATCTTATTGGACCTGGTGGTAAACCAGGATTCTGTGGGTGATTTGGTGCCCAGTGGTAACGGCGGACTTATTCCCACCATTAACACGACCGAGCTGACAACCCAGGTATTGGTGGGTAACGGGGAGACCGTGGTACTCGGTGGTGTATTCCGTAATGAGGAGCTTACCCAGGTGCGCAAAGTGCCGCTGTTGGGTGACATTCCTTACGTAGGGACCTTGTTCAAGAGCTCAGCCAACAAACAGAGCAAAAGCGAGACCCTTATTTTCATCACCCCACGGATCCTGTCCGAGGCATTACTCGACTAATTGCTCTGGTCCCTAGGTGAAAAGCAAACAACGTATTTTTTTGGTCGGCCCCATGGGGGCCGGCAAATCTACCGTCGGACGTATTTTGGCAGAGCGTCTTCAAGTGGCCTTTATCGATAGCGATGGGGAGATTGAGCGACGGACCGGGGCCGATATCCCATGGATTTTTGAAATTGAGGGGGAAGACGGCTTTCGTAAGCGAGAGGGCGAAGTTATTGCCGACCTTGTTACCCGCGTTCCGCTAGTGCTTGCCACCGGGGGTGGCGCTGTTATGCGCGAGCAGAACCGTGCTCTATTGCGAAGTCACGGTTACGTGGTGTATCTCAACGCGAGTTTGCGCGAGCAAACCCGTCGTACCGGTAAAGACCGTAATCGTCCTCTGCTGGCCGGGAAAAATCGCTCCCAGGTCTTAGGCCAGCTTATGGAAATTCGTGATCCTCTCTATAGAGAGGTGGCAGATTTAGTCTTACCCACCGACAATAAGTCGGCATCGGTGCTTGCGGATACGATTATCAGCGAACTCGCTTAAGCCCCACTATTTATCGCCGCCCTGTCGTGGCCCTTGTTCCAGGAGTTGTTATGTCCTCGTGCCAGACGACGCTGCATGTAGCGCTACCCCCGGATTCACGGGATCGAGGCTACCCAATACATATCGGTACCGATCTGCTGAATGATGCAGACTTGCTGACTTCGCTCATTGGTGATCGGCCGGTGATGGTGGTAACCAATGAAATCGTAGCGCCCCTCTACCTCGACGCCCTGCGTCGTGCTCTGGGTCGCGATCGACCGGTAACCGAGCTGTTGCTGCCCGATGGCGAGCAGCATAAAACCCTCGATTCACTCGCTACGATTATGACGGCGGCCTTGCGCGGCCATCACGAGCGGCGCAGTGTGTTTGTAGCACTGGGGGGCGGAGTGNTTGGTGATATGACGGGATTTGCGGCTGCCTGTTACCANCGTGGGGTCGATTTCTTNCAAGTGCCCACNACCTTATTGGCGCAAGTGGACTCTTCTGTGGGTGGCAAGACCGGCGTCAATCACAGTCTNGGCAAAAATATGATCGGTGCCTTTCATCAGCCTCTAGGGGTCATCATTGATATCAACACCCTTCGAAGTTTGCCTCAGCGGGAGTTTGCGGCTGGCATGGCGGAAGTGATCAAGTATGGCCTGATCTACGATGCNCCGTTTTTCCAATGGATCATCGACGCCGNGGATTCCCTTGCCAGTCGAGACCCCGAGGCGCTGATCTACGCTATNGAGCGAAGCTGCGCCATTAAAGCCGATGTTGTGTCGGCCGATGAGCGCGAGGGCGGGGTGCGCGCCATTCTTAATTTTGGACACACTTTTGGTCATGCGATAGAACACGTTCAAGGCTACGGCAATTGGTTGCATGGCGAGGCGGTCGCCTGTGGCATGCTCATCGCCGCTCGCATATCTGAAAGCAAAGGCAACCTTGAAACGGCTGCGGTTGCGGCTCTAGAGCAGTTGTTGCAACGCTTTCAGCTGCCTGTGGAAGTGCCCGCCGACATGGATGTGGACAGCTTTTTACGGGCCATGAGTCTCGATAAAAAAGTGGCCCATGGGCAAATTCGCTATGTGTTGCTGTCGACCTTGGGTCGGGCGGTGATTACATCGGATGTTGGCCGAGACGATATTGAGGCGGCGATAGGCCGATGAGCCCAGCGATTATATTGGTCATAAAGTGGCCAATTGTCCGCTTGTTCTTCGATGTGTAAAATGGCCGGCCTTTTGACTTGACCCTCTGCGCAGGGTTTGTCCCCGAGGCGCACTGCGCCATCGACAAGAGTGTGATCGATTATGACTCAACGTGTTGTAACGGGTGTCAGCGCCTCCGCGCCGACCCGCCCGCAGGGGCTTTACCGCCCCGAAGAATTTCGGGATAACTGCGGTTTTGGTCTGATTGCCCATATTCAAGGGCAACAGAGCCACAAATTATTACAAACAGCCATTGAGTCGCTGACCTGCATGACCCACCGAGGCGGTATCGCCGCAGACGGTAAGACCGGTGATGGTTGTGGCCTGTTATTACAAATGCCCGATGCCTTCATGCGTCAGGTCGCTCGTCAAACATTNAATACCGAGCTGGGTGAGCACTATGCGGTAGGTATGGTGTTTATGGCGCCGGAGACATCCCGCCAAGAGCACGCGCGTCTATCGATAGAGCGCAGTTTAGAGGCTAATGGCTTAAAAACGATCGGCTGGCGCGTTGTGCCTACGGCACCCGATGTCTGCGGTGAGATAGCCCTCGACCAATTGCCTCAAATTGAACAGGTATTCATTGCTGCCGATGACTTCGATCATGCCCAGTTAGCAGGCAAGCTATTTATGGCACGCCGGCAGGCGGAAATTGCCATGACTGCAGATCCTGATTTTTATATCTGCAGTCTGTCGGATCAGGTGGTGTCGTATAAAGGCCTAGTCATGCCAGCGGATCTGGCGCATTTCTACCCTGATCTTAACGACCCCAACCTCGAAACCGGTATTTGCGTCTTCCACCAGCGTTTTTCCACCAACACGCTGCCCCGTTGGCCGCTGGCCCAGCCGTTTCGTATGTTGGCCCACAACGGTGAGATCAACACCATTGAAGGTAACCGCAACTGGTCTCGGGCGCGCACGCCAAAATTAGCATCGCCATTGCTGCCGGATTTGCAGTCGGTTACGCCGCTGGTCAACACCTCGGGCTCTGACTCCTCCAGTCTCGACAACATGCTTGAGTTGATGACCACAGGTGGTGTCGAATTACCCCGTGCGCTGCGTATGTTGGTACCCCCTGCCTGGCAAAATATCGAGGGTATGGACCCCGATTTGAAGGCGTTTTATCAGTATCACTCGATGCATATGGAGCCGTGGGATGGCCCCGCGGGCATCGTGGTCACCGATGGACGATACGCCGCCTGTATTTTAGATCGTAACGGGCTGCGCCCCGCTCGTTGGGTCACTACGCGCGACGGTTTCATTACGTTGGCATCGGAAATAGGCACTTATGCCTATGACACCGCCGATGTGGTGGCCAAAGGCCGAGTTGGACCCGGTCAGATTCTGGTTGTCGATACCCAGGAAGGTAAAGTTCTTCACACCGACGATATCGATACCCTTTTAAAGCAGCGTCATCCCTACAAGCAGTGGTTGCGCAAGCACGCTAAGCACGTGGTGGGACGATTTGCGGGTGAAGTAGCCCCGGGCATTCCGGAAGCAGAACTGGACCTGTACCAAAAGATGTTTCAGGTCAGTTTTGAGGAGCGTGATCAGGTCCTGCGACCACTGGCAGAGTCGGGCAATGAAGCCGTCGGCTCCATGGGTGATGACACCCCCATGGCGGTGCTGTCGGGTAAAGAGCGCTCGCTGTATGACTTTTTCCGCCAGAAATTCGCCCAGGTGACCAATCCGCCCATCGACCCCTTAAGGGAATCAATTGTGATGTCCCTAGAGGTCGACTTGGGGGGCGAAGGCAATATTTTTGTGGAGTCAGAAGACCACGCCAAGCGTGTCAGTTTGACCTCGCCGGTGCTGTCTCAGGGCAAATTTAATACGCTGATTAATACCCAAGACGTCGGCCTTGAAGTGGCTGACATCGACGCCACCTACGACCCCGAGCATGGAGATTTGCGTGCGGCGGTTGAAGGCTTGTGCTTGAGCGCTGAGTCAGCAGTGCGTGAAGGGGCAACACTTCTGGTGTTGTCAGATCGCAATATTGCCGGTGGCCGGCTACCCATTCACAGCTTGTTAGCCACGGGTGCCGTGCATCATCACCTTATTCGCACCGGTTTACGTGCCGACGCCAACCTAATTATCGAAACCGCCAGCGCGCGGGATTCGCACCAATTTGCGTGTCTGTTAGGTTTTGGTGCAACGGCCGTCTACCCCTACCTTGCCTACAGCGTATTAGAGGATCAGCTGCGCTCTGGGGAGCTGTTGGGTGACCCCAGCCAGTGCTACAAGAATTACCGCAAAGGCATCAACAAGGGTCTGTTAAAGATCATGTCCAAAATGGGCATTTCGGCGGTCAATTCTTATCGTGGCGCACAACTGTTTCGAGGCGGTGGGTCTCGCTCAAGAAGTGGTCGATGTGGCTTTCACGGGGGTTGCTTCGCGTATCGCCGGTGCAGGTTTCACCGAGCTTGAGCGCGATATGTGGGCGGTAGCTGCCCGCGCCCGATCTCGGCGCAAAACCTTGGAGCAGGGCGGCTTATTGAAGTTTGTCCACGGTGGCGAGTATCACGCCTACAACCCCGATGTGGTGATGTCCCTGCAGCAGGCTGTCGTCAGTGGTGACTACCGGGATTGGCAGGTTTACTCGAAACTCTGCAATGAGCGGCCGGTGGCGGCGCTGCGGGATTTGCTCACCCTCGATCTGCCCGAGCAGGGTATTGATCTCGATCAGGTAGAACCTATTGAAGACGTGTTAAAACGTTTTGATTCTGCGGGTATGTCCCTGGGTGCGCTGTCTCCCGAAGCCCACGAAGCGCTGGCGATGGGCATGAATCGCATTGGTGCGCGCTCTAATTCAGGGGAAGGTGGCGAGGATCCCGCTCGCTATGGCACCAATCGTGTGTCCAAGATCAAACAGATTGCGTCAGGGCGGTTTGGTGTCACGCCCCACTACTTGGTGAACGCCGAAGTCTTACAGATCAAGGTGGCCCAGGGGGCAAAACCAGGAGAGGGCGGTCAGCTACCCGGCGGCAAGGTGAATGATCTGATTGCGCGTCTGCGCTACTCGGTACCTGGCGTCACCTTGATTTCACCACCGCCCCATCATGATATTTACTCGATCGAAGACTTGGCTCAGCTAATCTTTGATTTGAAAGAAGTGAATCCCGATGCTTTGGTGTCGGTGAAACTTGTATCAGAGCCAGGGGTCGGCACTATTGCGGCAGGGGTTGCCAAGGCTTACGCCGATCTCATCACGATTTCTGGCTATGACGGTGGCACGGCGGCCAGCCCCATTACGTCAATTCGCCATGCGGGTTCACCCTGGGAATTGGGATTGGCTGAAGTACAACAAACCCTGCGAGGCAATCGCCTGCGGGGTAAGATTCGCCTGCAGGCCGATGGTGGCATGAAGACCGGTCTCGATGTGGTTAAAGCCGCCATCTTGGGCGCAGAGAGTTTTGGTTTCGGCACCGCACCGATGGTGGCGATGGGTTGTAAATACCTGCGCATATGCCACCTCAACAACTGTGCGACCGGTGTAGCAACCCAGAATGCGATGTTGCGGCAGCAGCACTTCGTGGGTGACGTCGATCGTGTGGTGAATTTCTTTACCTTCGTGGCAACGGAAACCCGTGAGTGGCTTGCCAAGCTTGGGGTCAGCCGACTGCAAGACCTAATTGGCCGCACCGATTTACTTAAGCGCTTGCCCGGCAACACCGATAAACAGGCTGCTCTCGATTTAGCGCCGATACTATGGGTCGATCCCACCGCTAGCGATCAGCCCCAGTTCTGTCAGGTGGCCAGTAACGACCCCTTTGATACCGCAGAAAAAGCGAATCAGATGCTGGCGGATATGCTGCCGGCCATTGAGGGCTGTACCGGCGGTACTTACAGCTACGGTATAACGAATTGCGACCGCTCTATTGGTGCCCGCATATCGGGTGCTATCGCGAAGCGCCACGGCAATATGGGTATGGAAGAGAGTCCCCTGGTGGTGCAGTTGCAAGGGACAGCGGGGCAGAGCTTTGGGGTGTGGAATGCTGGCGGTCTGCACATGCGCCTTGAGGGCGATGCCAACGACTATGTTGGCAAGGGTATGGCTGGGGGTAAGTTGGTGATTTACCCGCCGCAAGACTCCACCTTTAAGAGCCAAGAGACCGCGATTATTGGTAATACCTGCCTGTATGGTGCCACCGGCGGTCGTCTTTTTGCTGCAGGTGTGGCGGGTGAGCGTTTCGGCGTGCGTAATTCGGGAGCCTTTGCGGTTATAGAAGGGGCTGGTGACCACTGCTGCGAATACATGACGGGCGGCTGCATCACCGTATTGGGCCCCACCGGTGTTAACTTTGGTGCGGGCATGACAGGTGGCTTTGCCTACGTACTTGACCAAGATCGCAGGTTCATCGATCGCTTTAACAGCGAGCTAGTCGAGATCCACCGTGTCAGTGGTGAGGCGATGGAAGCCCACCGTGAGCATTTGCAGGATAACATCCGCGAGTTTGTTGCCGAGACCGGTTCGGCCTGGGGCACCCATCTCTTGGAGAACTTCGAAGATTATGTCGGTCGGTTCTGGTTGGTGAAACCAAAAGCTGCAGATTTCAACCAGCTGTTATCCCGGTTGCGAGATACCGATTGAGCCGATTGGATGGACTTCGGGCTGATTGNCCGGAAAGNGCCATCTAGTGAGGGGGAAGCATTATGAGTCAACGTTTAGCTAACAACTTTCAGTTCCTTGATGTTGAACGGCAAGATCCACCCAAGAAGAACTTAGAGACGCGCACCGAGGCGTTTGTTGAGATCTACGATCCGTTTAGCTCTAGCCAGGCTGCGCAGCAATCGCACCGTTGCCTTGAGTGTGGTAACCCTTATTGTGAATGGAAGTGTCCCGTTCACAACTACATTCCCAATTGGCTAAAGCTGCTAGCCGAGGGCAATTTGTTTGAGGCGGCAGAGCTCAGCCATCAGACCAATACCTTGCCCGAGGTTTGTGGACGGGTTTGTCCCCAGGATAGGTTGTGCGAGGGGGCCTGTACCCTAAACGATGGTTTTGGTGCGGTGACGATCGGTAATTCCGAGAAATACATTACCGATACCGCTCTCGCCATGGGGTGGCGCCCCGACCTGTCCCATGTGATTGATACCGGTAAGAAGGTGGCCATTGTCGGTGCCGGCCCTGCGGGATTGGGTTGTGCCGATGTTTTGACCCGTAATGGCGTCAAGGCGGTGGTATTTGATCGCTATCCTGAAATCGGCGGCTTGCTCACCTTCGGTATCCCCCAGTTCAAACTGGAAAAGCAGGTCATGCAGCGTCGGCGTGAGGTGTTTGAAGGTATGGGCATCGAGTTCCGACTCAACACGGAAATTGGTGTCGATATCGAAATAGAGACCCTGCTCGCCGAGTATGATGCCGTGTTCCTCGGCATGGGTACCTACAAGGCTATGGAAGGCGGTTTCCCCGGTGAAGATTTACCCGGTGTCTACCGTGCCCTTGATTACCTCATCGGCAACGTCAACGAGAAAATGGGCTACCCCCAAGAGCTCGATGATTACATCGACCTTCGAGAGAAAACCGTGGTAGTCCTGGGTGGTGGTGATACGGCCATGGACTGTGTACGCACCGCAGTGCGCCAGCAGGCCGATCGTGTGTACTGTGTGTATCGTCGAGACGAGCAAAACATGCCCGGTTCTCGCAAGGAAGTTCAAAACGCCAAGGAAGAGGGCGTGCAATTTTTATTCAACCGTCAGCCGATTGAGGTGGTTGAGTATTTCGGTGAGGCCATTGGGATCAAAGTGGTAGAGACAGAGCTCGGTGAGCCGGGCCCCGATGGACGTCGACGTCCCCAGCCCATCGCGGGCAGTGAAACGGTTATCGAAGCGGATGCCATTATTATGGCGTTTGGTTTCCAGCCAAGTCCCGCGGATTGGTTTGCCGATATCGATGTTGAACTCAATGACTGGCAGGGTGTGATCGCCCCCGAGCATCAAACCTTTAAATTCCAAACGCGAAATCCGAAGGTTTTTGCGGGGGGTGACATGGTGCGCGGGTCCGATCTCGTCGTAACAGCCATCTGGGAAGGTCGTCAGGCGGCTGACGGCATTCTCGATTACTTAGGTGTGTAAACAGGATTCTTTATGACTGAGCTTAAAAACGATCGTTTTCTTCGCGCGCTGTTGCGTGAACCCGTAGATCGTACCCCTCTGTGGATGATGCGCCAGGCNGGGCGNTATNTNCCCGAGTATCGCGCTACAAGGCAGCAAGCGGGCAGTTTCATGGGGTTGTGTACCAATCCAGAGCTGGCCTGCGAGGTGACCATGCAGCCACTGCGTCGCTACGCCATGGACGCGGCTATTCTGTTCTCTGACATCCTGACTATCCCCGATGCCATGGGTCTGGGTCTCTACTTCTCAGAGGGTGAAGGCCCGCGCTTTGAGCGCCCGATCTCGAGCCCTGCCGAGGTAGCGGCTCTCGACCCCCAGCGTGCGGTGACTGAACTGCAGTATGTGATGGACGCGGTTGCCTTAATTCGCAAGGAGCTCGACGGCGCCGTGCCGCTGATTGGCTTCTCTGGCAGTCCCTGGACCCTGGCTACCTACATGATTGAAGGTGGTTCCTCGAAGGATTTTGCCAAAACCAAGGCTTTGGCCTTTAACGAGCCTGCGGTGATGCACCAGCTGCTTGAAAAGCTGGCGGAATCCGTTGCGCTGTACCTGTCTGCGCAGGTGGCCAACGGTGCTCAGGCGGTACAAATTTTCGATACCTGGGGTGGCGCACTGAGCCACGCGGCGTACCGCGAATTTTCATTGCGTTACATGCAGCGCATTATTGAACAGCTGCCCCGAGAGGCCGATGGTCGTCGAGTGCCGGTAATCGTATTCACCAAAGGCGGTGGTCAGTGGCTTGAGGCCATTGCAGAGTGTGGCGCCGATGCGGTCGGACTCGATTGGACCACGGACATTGGCGCGGCTCGCGCCCGTGTGGGTGATAAAGTGGCGCTTCAGGGCAATATGGACCCCGCCATGTTGTTTGCTAACCCCGAGCGTATTCGTGCCGAGGTTGCCGGTATCCTTGAGAGCTTTGGTTCAGGCACTGGCCATGTGTTTAATCTGGGTCACGGTATTACCCCCGGGGTTAATCCGGAACATGTGTCGGCCATGGTCGATGCGGTTATCGAGTTGTCGCCGGCTTACCACAGCTAACATCGACTAACACCAGCAGTGGGTTGCCCGCACACCCGCGGGCAACCACTACCGTATTTTCGTCGTTACCAGTTAGCGTCAGGAATAGCGTGATCCATATCCAGGGCAGGTGAATCACTGCTTGGACGACCCACTACCCGAGCCGGTACGCCGGCTACGGTGGTGTGTGGGGGAACATCGCTCAAGACCACCGAGCCCGCGCCGACTTTGGCACCTTCACCCACGCTTATGTTGCCCAAAATCTTGGCGCCGGCACTGATCAATACACCATCACCAATCTTGGGGTGGCGATCACCGTCTTCCTTGCCCGTGCCACCTAAAGTCACCGCTTGCAGAATGGATACCTGGTTACCGACAACGGCGGTTTCACCAACCACGAGACCCGTGGCGTGGTCGAGCAGAATGCCGTGCCCAAAGCGCGCCGCCGGATGAATATCGACCGCAAACTTCTGGGACATGCGGCTTTGCAGAAATAACGCCAGTGCATAGCGCCCCTGACGCCACAGCCAGTGGGCCACTCTGTGCACCTGAAGCGCGTGGAAGCCTTTGAAGTAGAGGAACGGCAGTTGCAGCTCGTGGCAGGCTGAATCCCTCTCGAGCACTGCGATGAGGTCATCACGGATCGCGCTCCGAATGACGGCATCGGTACGGAACGCCTCGAGAAAGACTTCCCGTAACATCATGGATGAGGCGCTGGGACTATCAAGCTGATTCGCCAGGTGAAAGCTTAGGGCGCACTCAAGTTCATCGTGATGCAGAATGGTGGCGTGCAAAAAGCTGGCGAGGATGGGCTCATCCGCGGCGGCTATACGGGTTTCATTGCAGATACGCTGCCAGACGGGATCCGGGTGATCGGCCTGAGTAATAGTGTCTGGCTGTGTTGCCGCCATGGGTTGATCTCCTATTGGCTTCAGTGTCGATTATGGCCGCGAAACCGCCAAAGTGCTTGTCCCCTTTGTGCGTATTTACGCTCAAACAGCGTCATTGGCTGCCAATCATCGGTTATGGCGAGTTGCTCTAACTGCCCGTCAATGCCGATGACCGAGCAGGCATGGCAAATTCTTCCACATAGATACGCCAGTTTGAGCGTAGTTCAATGGTTCCCCCCAGAAGTGCCAGCAGTGGGAAAGCGGGATGACCATGGATTCTGCGCTTTAAATGTTGTCCTTTGGGCCAGGGGTTTGGGTAGAGCAGCCAGTGTGCATCTAAGCGGTGTCGAGCTTCCACCAGAGCGCGCCAAAAGGGTTCACATTCCGCCCTCATGAGCCGGTAGTGTCCGAGGCCTGTGTCGTGTTTGCTGAGGCGATCGGCGGATTTATCGATACCAATAACGTACGCACTCGGATTTTGCTGCGCCAGATGCGCAGTGCTCATACCGGTACCGCAAAAGGAGTCGAGAATATGCGGCCCCGAAGGTTGACCCTGCCACCAGTCGAGAGCAGCTGAAGTGGCCTGTGCCGTATGCGCCGGTATAGGTTTGCGCCATGTGGTGTCCATGTGACGCTTTACCACCGCCACTAGGTCGGGATGAGGCCCTTGCTGGTCGGTTCGTATCGGCTCTTCATACCGGTTTGTTTGCGCTTGCTCAATCACATTGCGATCATACCTCGCCCCGCGCGGTACAACTAATGCCCGCTCACCCCCAATCGGATATCAGCGCCATTTGGCAAAGCACACTAAGGATGCGGTATGCGTGCAGATCTCAGGCCCTACTGGGTTAAAAAACTCTGGCTGAAGTGCCGAGACGGCTACACCGATTGGTTCCTAAGGCCTCGCTGTCGGTCCCTGGGACCCTACGCCATGATTATGAACCCCTGGTACGTCCGTATTTCAGGGGTCAACATTACCATCGGTCACTCGTTTACCGCCGTCGGGGAGCCCGGCAACCGGGTTGAGATCGGCGTTTGGGGACGAGAGCAAGGGAGCGGTCGTATTGTGATTGGCGACGGTTGCTTGATGAGCCCGGGTTCGCGCATTAGCGCCAGCGATGAAATTGTGTTGGGTGATGGGGTCATGTTGGCCAACGGTAGTTACATTACCGATTCCGATTGGCATGGTCTGTATGACCGCATCGATAGGGCTGAAACACCGACACCGGTCCGCTTGGCCGACAACGTCTGGATCGGTGATCGGGCGACCGTGTTGAAAGGGGTCACTATTGGGGAGAACAGTGTCGTTGCGGCAGGTGCGGTCGTCACCAAGGACGTCCCAGCCAACGTGGTAGTGGCCGGTAACCCTGCCAAGGTTGTTAAACAGTTAGACCCCAGTCAGGGCTATCGCAGTCGAATGGACTTGTTCGCTGACCCTGCGAATGCCGCCGCATTTTTTGATCACGTTGATCGCCAGCTACTGGGTAACAACCGCTTATGGTTCTGGTTGTTAACGCTCATTTATCCCAGAGCACGGGGACAGGATTGATTACAGTAATCGAAGTGGTGCTTCCTGCATGGCGCCAAGCTGCTCCCTTAATTCCAAGATATGGTCTGACCAAAACCGGCCTTGCTGAAACCAGGGAAAAGCCCTGGGGAAGGCTGGGTCATCCCAGCGCCGGGCAAGCCACAGGGCGTGCAACATAATGCGGCGGGTACGCAGTGCTTCAATCCATGCCACTTGTTTAGGGTTGAAGTCATTGAACTCAGAATAACCTTCGATCAACTCGGATAACTGCAATTCCCGCTGCTGACGGTCACCGCTTAAGAACATCCAAAGATCCTGTATGACCGGACCCGACAGGCAATCATCCAGATCGACAAAGTGGGCAATGTCGTCCCGCCACAGAATGTTACCGCTGTGACAGTCGCCGTGAATGCGTTGCCGATCTGTTTTGCTGTAATTCCCAAGCGCCGCGGTAACGGCGTCAATGCAGTGATCGACCAAACTCTCGTAAGCTGCACGCAAATCGGCTGGCACAAAGGACTGGAGTAAAAATTCAGCACCCTCACGCAATGTGTCGCCAGTGGTCATATCGACTCGGTGCTGGAAGGACTTTGCGCCGCCGACGCGATGAATACGGCCCAGGGTTCGACCCAGCACCAGCAGGTGATCAAGATTATCAAGCTCTGGTGCATGGCCGCCGCGACGGGGAAAAACACTGAAGCGAAACCCCTGGGCATGGTGCAAGGTTGTGTCGTTGCATCGCAAGGGTGGCACTACGGACAAGCCATGATCGGCTAGCTCTTCGGTAAAAGCGTGTTCTTCTAAAATTTGCGCATCGCTCCAGCGCTCTGCGCGGTAGAACTTCACCACCACGGGTTCGGCGTCTTCGAGCCCAACCTGATAAACCCGGTTTTCATAGCTGTTGAGGGCAATTTGCCGCAGATCGCAGGTATAAC
>PR_CR_10_Liq_1_inCRDRAFT_1001268_pt1 | contig 14427 bp, 10 predicted proteins | sample PRCRCaboRojoPR_3_FD_10241 | JGI IMG/M metagenome (IMG submission 10241)
TCGTGACGGAGCAGGGCACCGTCCGTGCCCCTGAAGTAATCGTGGCCGGCGGCGCCTGGACATCCCTGTTTCTGCGCGCCCATGGCGTGACGATCCCNCAGNTNTCGGTGCGGGCCACGGTGGCGGCGGTCGACGCCGATCCCATGGTCTATCCCGGTGGGGCCACGGATGACGGTATCGCCTGGCGACCCCGGCCCGACGGGGGATATTCGCTGGCGGCGGGGGGCTTTCATGAGCTGTTCATCGGACCGGACGCGTTCCGCGCCCTGCCGAAATTCCTGACCCAACTGCGCAACGATCCCTTCGGAACGCGGTTCAAGCCCTTTGCGCCGAAGGGGTATCCCGACGGCTGGGGCACGCCACGAGACTGGCGCCCGGACGAGGTGACACCGTTCGAGCGGATGCGTGTTCTGAACCCGGCGCCGAACCGGCGCAAGGTGGACCAGCTTGTCAATCGGTTCGCGGCGCTGTTTCCCGGCGTCGGCCCGGTGTCGCTGAAATCCGCCTGGGCGGGGATGATCGACACGATGCCGGACCTCGTGCCGGTGGTGGACCGGGTTGCGGCCCTGCCGGGACTGACCGTGGGGGCGGGAATGAGCGGGCATGGGTTTGGAATCGGGCCTGGGATGGGCCGGGTTCTGGCCGATCTCGCGACCGGTGATGCGCCCGGGCATGACCTGCACCGGTTCCGCCTGTCGCGCTTTTCCGATGGCAGCCGGATGGATCTCGGCCCGACGCTGTGAGAAAATCGTGTGGCTGCGCCACGCTGGCCTGTCTCGGCGCCGCCTTTGGCGCCGCCTGCGGATCAGGGGCGCTGCCCCTCTGCCTTCGGCATTCACCCCGCGGTATTTGCGACCCAAAGAAGCATGGGCTTGTCATCGGGGCGGGGGCATATCAGGTTTGCCGGGACCAGAGGAGATACCCATGCCCGTGAAGAACCGATTTGCCGAGATGCTGCCCGAGATCACCGCGTGGCGGCGCGACCTGCACGAGAATCCAGAGTTGATGTTCGACACCCACAGGACGGCCGGGATCGTCGCCGCGAAACTGCGCGACTTCGGCTGTGACGAGGTCGTGGAGGGGGTCGGGCGGACCGGCGTCGTGGGCGTGATCCGCGGCCGCGAGAGTGGGTCGGGCAAGGTGATCGGGTTGCGGGCCGACATGGATGCTTTGCCCATCGAGGAAAGGACCGGGGCCGCGCATGCCTCAAAGGTGCCGGGCAAAATGCATGCCTGCGGCCATGACGGGCACACGGCGATGTTGCTGGGGGCGGCGCGATACCTGGCCGAGACCCGCAATTTCGACGGAACCGTCGTGGTGATTTTCCAGCCGGCCGAAGAGGGCGGCGGCGGCGGCAAGGTGATGTGCGATGACGGGCTGATGGAACGCTGGGGCATCCAGGAGGTTTACGGCATGCACAATTGGCCTGGCCAGCCTGTAGGCAGTTTCGCCATCCGACCCGGCGGGTTCTTCGCCGCGACCGACCAGTTCGACATCCTGATCGTCGGGCGGGGCGGACACGCGGCCAAACCCCATGATACGGTCGACCCGGTGGTGGTCGCCGCGCAGATGGTGCAGGCGCTGCAAAGCATCGTGTCGCGCAATGTCGACCCTGTGGAACAGGCGGTTGTGTCGGTCACGTCGATGAAAACAGGCAGCGAGGCCTATAACGTGATCCCGCAGGAGGTGCATCTGCGCGGCACGGTGCGCACGCTGGATCGAAAGGTGCGTGCACAGGCCGAGGACCGGCTGATCGAGATCGCCCAGGGCACCGCGGCGGTCTTCGGCGCGCGCGCCGAGGTGACCTATCATCGCGGTTATCCGGTCATGGTGAACGCGCCCGAGCAGACGGAGTTCGCGGCGGGCGTCGCGCGGTCGGTCTCGGGGCAATGCGACGAGGCCCCATTGGTGATGGGCGGCGAGGATTTCGCCTATATGCTGGAGGAACGGCCCGGCGCCTATATCCTTGTGGGCAATGGCGACACGGCCATGGTTCATCACCCGGAATACGACTTCAACGACGAGGCGATCCCCGCCGGGTGCAGCTGGTGGGCGGGGATCGTCGAACAGCGGATGCCGGTGAGCTGATGTGGGAAGATCGCTATCATGCCGAGGGCGATTANCTGTTCGGGCGGGCGCCGGCGGCGTTTCTGACGGACAANCCCTGGATCGTATCCGGTATGCAGACCGCGCTTTGCGTGGCCGATGGCGAGGGGCGCAACTCGGTCTGGCTGGCCGGGCAGGGGCTGAAAGTGTCGGCCTTTGACCTGTCGCCCACCGCCATTGCGCGGGCACAGGCCCTGGCGGCGGATGCGGGCGTGCGGGTGGCCACACAGGTGAGCGACTGGGCCGGGTATGACTGGGAACGGCAGGTTGACATGGTGGTCGGAATCTTCGTGCAATTCATGGGGGCGCAGGACCGTCCCGGCCAGTTCGCCGACATGGCGCGGGCGCTGCGCCCCGGGGGGAGGCTGGTGCTGCATGGGTATCGGCCCGAACAGGTGGACTACGGCACCGGCGGGCCGCCCAGCCGCGACAACATGTATACCGAGGCGCTGCTGCGCGAGGCCTTCCCGGGCTGGCAGGTGGAACGGTTGGCCAGCTATGACCGTGACGTGGACGAGGGGCGGGGCCATTCCGGCCGCTCGGCCCTGATCGACCTTGTGGCGCGAAAGCCGGGCTAGGAGCGTGTGAGCGCAAAGAGGCAGAACAGATAGGAAAACAGCTCATGCAAGGTGACGAAGAGCGCGACGCGAGAAGCGCCATGCTTCGAGGACTCCGGCTCAGGTGCCCGTGTTGTGGACGCGGAAGACTCCTGTCCGGTTATCTCAAGGTGAAGGACAGTTGTGCCTGCTGCGGGCAGGTGCTGCATCACGCGAGTGTCGACGACGGACCGGCCTATTTCACTCTGATGGTCGTTGCCGCGATCATCTTTCCGTTGTTCGGCGTCATCTACGCCGTTGGGGAGCCCGAGCCGATATGGGTCGCGCTGTCGATGATGGTGCTTGCGACAGTCCTGGCTCTGCTGATCCTGCCCCGCGTGAAAGGTGTTTTCATCGGTCTGCAGTGGGCGAAGCGGCTTTTCGGTTTCTAGCGCCAGAGGCGGCTGGCGCCCGTCCCGGACTTCGGAACCGCTGTATATGGGAGTGACAGGGGCCGCCCCAGGCCTGACGCGTGCGCGTTACCCGCCCGTATGGCTCATGTGGCGGCTGACCTGTCCGTCGACGCTCTGGCGGGAATAGTCGAAATCATGGCCCTTGGGCTTCAGCGCGATGGCCTTGCGGATCGCGTCTTCAAGCACCGCGTCATCAGGGCTGGCCCGCAGGGGCGCGCGCAGGTCGGAATGGCCCTCTTGCCCGAGGCAGGTGTAAATCTCGCCGGTGCAGGTGATGCGCACGCGGTTGCAACTTTCGCAGAAATTGTGGGACAGCGGCGTGATGAAACCGATCTTCTGGCCGGTTTCTTCCAGCCGCACATAGCGCGCCGGCCCGCCGGACCGTTCGGCCAGGTCGGTAACGGTGAAGCGTTCTTCNAGNCGTGCGCGCAGGTCTTTCAGCGACCAGTATTGATCCAGNCGGTCCTCGTTGCCGATATCGCCCATGGGCATGACCTCGATGAAGGTCAGGTCCATGTCACGGTCGGCGCAGAACGCTTGCAGGTCGAACAGCTCGTTCTCGTTGAACCCCTTGAGGGCCACGGCGTTGAGCTTGACCCGCAACCCGGCCTCTTGCGCGGCGTCCAGGCCCTTCATCACCTGTGGCAGGCGGCCCCAGCGCGTCACCTCGGCGAACTTGGCCTCGTCCAGAGTGTCGAGCGATACGTTCACCCGGCGCACGCCGGCTGCATAGAGGTCCTTGGCGAAGCGCGACAACTGGCTGCCATTGGTGGTCAGCGTCAATTCCTTGAGCGCGCCGCTGTCCAGGTGGCGGCCCATGGCGTTGAAGAAGGTCATGATATCGCGGCGCACCAGCGGCTCACCCCCGGTGATGCGCAGTTTTTCCACGCCCAGCCCGATGAAGGTGGAACACAGGCGGTCCAGTTCTTCCAGCGTCAGAAGGTCCTTCTTGGGCAGGAAGGTCATGTTTTCCGACATGCAGTAGACGCAGCGGAAATCGCAACGGTCCGTGACCGATACCCGCAGGTACCGGATGGCGCGTTGGAAAGGGTCGATCAATGGTGCGGTCATGGCCGAAAACCTAGGGCTCGGCAAAGCTGTGCGCAAGGGCAATTCCCACTGGACGCGGGGTGGCGCCAAGCCGTAGCGTTCGGGCATGATACGCGTTCTCGTGATGATCTGTTTGCTGGCCTTTGCGGGCTGCGCCGCCTTTGAGGAGTCTCCCGCGCCGCAGGGTGCAGCGGCGCCGGACGGGATGCTTCGCCCCCAGCCACGCCCCGAGGCGCTGGACACCAACGCGGCGCCGGCCCCGCCGCCCGATGCGCGCACGGCCGAGGATTTCGACACCACCGACGAAGCCGCCCGTGCCGCCGCGGTGGTGGGGGCGCCGGAGGCAGGTGCGCGCCGTCTGGGCACGACAATTGGCGCGCTGGGTTCCGCCGCCGAGCCGGGGATCTGGATCAAGACNCCGCTGGTGACCGAGGTGACGCAGGGCCGGGCCGACTANCCCGCTGCGGGAACCAGCATCGCGGTTGAACTGCGCCCCTCGGGCGGCGTGCCCGGCGCCGGCAGCCAGGTCAGCCTGGCCGCGATGCGCTTGCTCCAGGCCCCCTTGACCGGCCTGCCAGAGCTGGTCCTTTTCGCGCAGTGATGGTGCGGCTGGGTTGGACACAGCTGCGCCAAGGGCTGGCCTATGCCGACGAAAAGAACGCCAGCCTGATCTCGGCGGGCGTCGCCTTCTACGCGCTTTTCGCGATTTTTCCGGGGATCGCCGCGACGATCTCGTTGTTCGGCCTGCTGGCCGATCCCGGCGTTGTTGCAGAGCAGCTTGAGCTGATGCGGGATTTCATCCCACCGGGCGCCTTTGCCCTTTTCCAGTCGCAGATCGACCGCCTGCTTGGGGCGGGGGGCACCACGCTGGGCTGGACCACGGTGTTGTCGATCGGCGTGGCGCTCTGGTCGGCGCGGGCGGGGGTTGCTGCGCTGATGCGCGGGCTGAACGCGATTTTCGGCCGGCCCAACCGCGGTGGTCTGCGGCATACCTTTGTGGCGTTGCTGCTGACCGGGGCGCTGGTCGGGATCGCCATCGTCGCGCTTCTGCTCGTCGTGGTGACGCCGATATTGTTGAAATTCGTGCCCGTGGTGGGCGGGCTGGCTTGGACCCTGGAGATCCTGCGTTGGGCCGTGGCCATCGCGGTCCTGGTCTTCGGGCTGGGGCTTCTCTATCGCTATGGCCCCAATGCCCGCGGCGAACGCCTGGCCTGGTTCACGCCGGGCGCGGGGGTTGTGGTTGTCTGCTGGTTCGCCATGTCGGCGCTGTTTTCGGTCTATGTCGCCAATTTCTCGAATTACAACGAAGTCTATGGGTCCATCGGCGCGGTCGTGGCGCTGCTGATGTGGTTCTATCTGTCGGCTTATCTGGTCCTGCTGGGGGCGGCCCTGAACATGGCGTTGCGCAACCGTGGCGCGAACGGTCCGGCGAAGTGAGTCTCGGCGGCCACACGTATTTTCCCCCTAGAAATAGCGATTCGTTCTATATATCGTGTCCGCAATAAAAATAAGCGGACCTGCTGAAGCGGGCCGCATTAGTGAGGCGGAGCGAGTAACAATGTCAGCGATTAATTTCGTTGTCCGCGACAGTGCGGGCAATCTTCAGCGCGGGTCCGTTGCAGGCGAGAACGCACCAAATTCCATCATCATCGGGGCCGGGGCGGATGTTTCGCTCAATCTTACGCGGGGGCAGATCGTGGCCTATACGCGGCAGGGTCAGGCGCTCGAAATCACCTTGCTGGATGGCCGGGTCATCGTCATCGAGGGGTTCTTTACCGCCGATGGCGTGGTCGAGAACCAGTTGTTTCTGTCGGCCGATGGCTATCTGGCCGAGGTCGAGCTGACCCAGGGCGCGGGCGAAGATTACTACGCCCATTATGCGGGCGTCGGTCAGAACGAGAAATTCGCGATCAACGACGATCTGTATTTCACGCGCAGTTCCGACGTGATGCTGGCGGAGAATTACGTGCCGGCCGATGATGAGGTCGGTATGCTCGGTCAGGTCTTCGCCGCAGGCCTCAGCCCGCTTCTGGGCCTGGGGGGCGCCGCGGTCGGAACGGCGGTCATCGCCGATGTCATCGATGGCGACGGTGGCGGCGGCAATGACGGCCCTGAGGTCGCGATCACGACGGGAACGTCAGGGTCAGATGACGTGGTCAATGAAGAGGACTACGCCGACGGGATCGAGTTGGGCGGCACCGCCACGCCCGGCGCCGAAGTCACCGTGGTTGTCGACGGGGTGACGCTGGTGACGACCGCCGACGACGACGGCAACTGGGAAGTCGTCTACGGCCCCGGTGATTTGCCAGATGGCACCTATGAGACCGGCGTGACGGTCACGGCGACCAATGACGATGGCTCTGCCACGGCGACCGATACGCTGATCGTCGACACCGAGTTGGACCTGACCTTTGACAGCGATGGCGTCGAGGGGGATGGCATCATCAACCTCGTGGAATCCGAGGATGGCGTAACGCTGACCGGCACGGTCGAGGCGGGGTCGGCCGTCGTCGTGACCATTGCGGGTGTCGATTACACCGCGACCGTCACCGGCGACACCTGGTCGGTCGATCTTGATCCCGGCGTGATCGGCGCGGGCGAGTATGAGCAATCGGTCACCGTCACCGCGATGGATGCGGTCGGCAACGTGACCTCGCTGACCGATACCGTGTCGGTCGATACCGAAACCCATGTGACGCTGGACGCCTTCACCGCCGGCATCGATGCGATCGTCAACGGCGACGAACATGAGGCGGGCGTGACCCTGACCGGCACCGCCCAGCCCGGTGCCAGCGTGGTTGTCACCCTCGGCGACCTGACCCAGACCGTGATCGCGGGCGAGCAGGGCACGTGGCAGGCCTCTTGGACAAGTGCCGAGCTGCCAACCGGCGAAACCGTCATGGACGTCACCGTCGCTGCCACCGACCCGGCCGGGAACGTGGCCCAGACCAGCGGTTCTGTGGAAATTGATACCTATGTCAACGAGTTGGCGGTCACCTCGGGTGATGTTGGCGGCGATGGCGTGGTCAATTTCGACGAAAGCGGCCAGCCCATCATCGTGACCGGCATGGTCGAGGCCGGGTCGGTCGTCATGGTCACGCTGCATGAGACCCGGATACAGGCCGATGTAGCCCCCGATGGCAGCTGGAGCGTGACCTTCCCGGCGGGAGTCTTGCCCGGCGGTGAATACCCGACGTCGATGGTGGTCGAAGCCACTGACGCTGCGGGCAACACCACCTCGATGACCGAGGCGGTGCAAGTCGATACCGTGGCCGGTGATGTGGCCTTGTCCTCGGCCCCGATCGAGATCGACGATGTGATCAACGCGACCGAGGCCAGCGACGGGGTCTGGATCAGCGGCACCGCCACGCCGGGCCTGCTGGTCACCGTGGGCTTCGGTGGTGCCGAACAGACCGTTTACGCCAGCGCCCAGGGCAACTGGTCGGTGAAATACGACGCCGCCGATGTGCCGGCTGATACCGGTGCGGCGCTGATCACCGCTTCGATCAGCGATGCGGCGGGCAACTTCAAGGAAGTCAGCGACACGGTCGCCATCGACACGGTGGTCGAGCCCTTCGCCTTCTCTTCGGCCCCGGTCGAGGGGGACGGCATCGTCGCAACCCCTGATGCGCAGGACGGGATCATCCTGTCTGGCACCGTCGAGCCGTATTCCGAGGTTGTTGTCGAATTCGGCGGTGAAAGTCATACGGTTGAGGCCGGGGCCGATGGCCAGTGGTCGGCAACCTTCTCCAGCGGGTCGGTGCAGCAGGACGAGTATTTCCAGACCGCGACCGCCACCGCCAAGGACTCCGCCGGCAACCTCCGCGAGATCACGATGGAGGTCGAGGTCGACACTATCGTCAACACACTGACCGCCGATGGCCCGGTCGAGGGCGACGACGTGGTCAACAGGCAAGAGGCGTCGGACGGGATCACCCTGACCGGGGCGGTCGAGGCGGGTTCGACTGTCTGGGTGGAGTTCAATGGCATCGCGCGTCAGGCAACCGTGACCGGCGACAGCTGGTCGGTGGAGTTCACCTCGGCCGAGGTGGGGGCCGATGAATTCGACGCCACAGTGACGATCACCGCCACAGACAGCCAGGGCAACGAGGCGCAGATCACCGACAGCTTCCGCGTGGACACGACCGCGCCGGATGTGCCGGGGGTCGAAACCGTCGTGTTGACGGCGGATGGGGTCCAATCCGTCGGGGTCGATGCCAGTGCCAACGATCTGACAGTGACCGAGATCGAAGCCGATGGCGCCACCGGCACGACCTATGCCAACGGCGACGACATGTGGGGGCAGACCTTCTTCGGTTTCAACGAGGAACTGCCCGACGGCTCGCATCTTGTCGTGACCGAGACCGATGCGGCAGGGAACGCCAATTCCACCTTCCTGATGCTGGAAGAGACCGGCCCCAACGCCGTAGACCTTTCCGGGCTTGACGGTTTCGATATCGGCGCGATCGACCTGAGCTTTGCCAAGGACACGACGCTGACGCTGGACGTGCAGACGCTGAAGGATCTGTCGGACGTGAATGACGAACTGATCATTCATGGCGACTACGACGACAAGATCACGCTGGATGGCGGGGCCGAAACCGGCACGACCACGGTAATCGGCGGCAAGACCTACGATATCTACACGATGGGCGACGAGGCCCGGGTCTTTATCGAGGACGGGGTCGATGTGACGACGGTGGTCTGATCCTTCGAAAGTACGCATGCGGAGGGCCGGCTGAACCGGCCCCCGCGACGACACGGACGGCGGTAACGGGGATACGAGTGGGACAGGGCAGCACAACACGGATCGGGGCGGCGCTTCTGAGCGGATGCCTGGCCCTGTCTGGCTGCATGAACCTGTCCGATTTCCCGCCCGGTCGGGACTGGACTTCCTGGCGCGGGATAGCCAGGCGGCGACGGTCGAAGACAGCGCCGCGCTTCGGCCCGAAATGGCCAATGGCGAACGCTCCGAACTGATCGACGCGCTGCTGAACCGTCAATCCGTGCTGGAAGAGGGCGCCTATGCACAGGTCTCGCGGGCGGTGCTGGCGGCCAATTCCCGCGCTGCCGAGGCGGATCTGCGCGCCGCAATGCTGCGCGACGAGGCGCGCGACCGCAACTGGCTGCCCACGCTGGGTCCGCAGGTCAGCCTGACCTCGCTTGGGTCGGTCGTCTCGACGCTGGTTGTGGACCAGGTGCTGTTCGACAACGGCGGCAAGAAGGCCGAGCGCGCCTTTGCCCGCGCCGATGTGGAAGTGGCCGCCGTGGCGCTGGCCCAGGACACCAATGACCGCGTCTATCAGGCGCTGTCGCTCTACCTGGATGCCCAATCCGCCCTCGCGCGGGCCGGCGTGACGCGCGGCGCGATGGCCCGGATGGAACGGCTCAACTACATCATGTCCGAACGGGTGCGGGCCGGGATCGACGATCGCAGCGATCTGCAATTCGTCGGGCAGAGACTGGCGCAGATGCGGTCTGACATGGCATCGGACGACGAGGCCGCGCAGACCGCCATGGCGGAACTGTCGGCGATGTCGGCCATGCCGCTCGCCGGGATCGAGGGGCTGTCCGAGGCCCGTGCCCCTGCCGCCAATGCCCAGCCTCTCAGCGTCATGAAGGCCGAGGCCGAGGCCCGCCGCGCCGTGGCCGAGGCGCGCGCGGCGCGGGCCGGTTTCCTGCCCGGCGCCACCCTCAGCGGCTCGGTCGGCAGCACCGGCAACAGCATGGGCGTCAATGTCGGTGCGGCCAATGGGCTGAGCCTCGGCATGGAGGCCGATATGCGCGCGCTGGAGGCACAGGAACAGGTCGCCGCCGCTCGCACTGGCCAGGCCCGCGAGGACGCGGCGCGCGAAATCGCCGGATTGAACAGCCAGTTGGCCTCGCTGCGCCGCCAACAGGCCGAGGCGCAGGGTCTGCTGGACCGGGCCCGCGCCAATTACGAGCTGTTCGAGGAACAATTGCAGGCCGGCCAGCGCAGCGTTCCCGAGGTGGTGGGCGTCTTCCAGACCCGCGTGAACGCGGAGCGCGACCTCGTGAACCTGCGCTATGACATCGCCCGGATCGAGTTGAAACTGGCCGCACTGCATGGCGCGCTCGTCGATGGAGAGAAGATTTGAGCGGCCCGGTCCTCGCCTTCGATATCAACGCCACGCGCGGCGGCAAGCTGACGCGTCGGGCGACGGATGCGGCCCACCGGACCGCGCAACCCGAAGCGCCCGCCCCGCGCGATGATCGCTTCAGCGCCCGGGCCCGCCACCGTGCCGAGCTTGCGGCGACCTATGCCGGGTTGCTGGGGGTCGACCTGTTGCCGACCGACCTGCTGGAACGCCTCGGGCCCAAGTCCGATGACGTGACCCCGCAAGCCCTGGCCGGGGTGCTGAGCGAGGCCGGGCTGGTTGCCGCCACGCGCCGGGTCAAGCGCCCCACGCCCGATCTGTGGCCTGCCATCGCCCGGATGACCAGCGGGCAGGTCGTTCTGGTGCTGGAGCAGTCCGAGGCCGGCTTCACGATCTATGACACCACTTGCGCCGACAATCGCGCCGAAGTGCCGGCGGCCGAGTTCCTGCCGGTTTTCGCGGGCGAGGTGCTGCGCGCCGACCGCGCCGTGTCGGACCTGGCGAAAACCCATGGCAAGACGAGCCGCAGCGCCCATTGGTTCTGGGGCGAGATGGTGCATTTCCGCCGTCAGATGCTAGAGGTCGCCTTCGGCTCCTTCGTGGCGAACCTGCTGGCGGTGGCCGTGGCGCTGTTTTCGCTACAGGTCTATGACCGGGTCATTCCGCATCAATCGACCGCGACGCTCTGGGTGCTGGCCATCGGAGCCGGTTTGGCGATGCTGCTGGAGGCGTTCCTGCGCATCGCCCGCGCCCGCCTGATGGACGGGGCCGGGCGCAAGATCGAGCTGCGGGTGCAGGCCCTGCTGATGGACCGCCTGCTTGGCATGCGGCGCGGCAAGGCGGGGCAGACGCCCTCGGGGCTGTTCTCGGCGGTGCGCGAATTCGGCGCGGTGCGCGAGTTCTTCACCGCCTCGACAATCGGGACTTTGACGGACCTGCCCTTCATCGTGCTGTTCCTGGCGTTGGTGGCCAGTATCGGCGGTCATGTTGTCTGGGTGCTGTTCATCGGCGGCATCCTGATGGTGCTGCCCTCTTTCTTCCTGCAACGGCGCATGATCGCACTGACCGAGCAGACCCAGGGCGCGTCGACCAAGGCCAACAAGCTGCTGCACGAGGTGATCTACGAGGCCGACACGATCAAGGCGCAGCGCGGTGAGGACCGNTTCAAGCGGCTGTGGTCGGAGCTTTCTGCCGTCACCTCGGTTGCCACGTCCGAACAGCGCAAGCTGTCCAGCACGNTGACNTTCTGGGCGCAGGGGGTGCAACAGGCCACCTATGTCGCTGCCGTGGTCACCGGCACCTTCATGGTCTTCATGGGTGAATTCACCGTGGGCACGATCATTGCGGTGGGTATCCTGACAAGCCGCACGCTGGGGCCGTTGACGCAACTGGCCGCGACCATGGCGCGCTGGTCCAATGTCAAGGCCGCCCTTGAGGCGCTGGACGAGGTCGCCCTTGCCGAACAGGACGAGGAAGCGGGCCGCCAGTATCTGCGCCGTGAAACCCTGCGTGGCGATTACGAGCTGCGCGAGATCGGCTTCTGCTATGACGAGAACAGCGGCCAGACGCTGGACATCCCGGGGCTGAAGATCACCGCCGGTCAGCATGTGGCGATCCTTGGTGCCAATGGCTCGGGCAAGTCCACGCTGCTGAAATTGCTGTCGGGCATCTACCGGCCCGGCAAAGGGCGCGTATTGATCGACGGCACCGATATGGGGCAGGTCATGCCGCGCGATCTGCGCCGGTCCATCGGCTATCTCAGCCAGGAAGTGCGCCTGTTTTCCGGCACCCTGCGGGAGAACCTCAACCTGACGCTTCTGGAACGCGACGACGACCGGCTGATGCAGGCGCTTGATTTTGCCGGGCTTGGCCCTTTCGTACGCAACCACCCCAAGGGTCTGGATCTTGACATCTTGGACGGGGGCGAGGGGCTGTCCATCGGCCAGCGTCAATCCATCGGCTGGGCAAGGTTGTGGCTGCAGGACCCGGCGGTCTGTCTGCTGGATGAACCCACCGCCGCGCTGGACCAGACGCTGGAAAAGACGCTGGTGAGCCGGCTTGAAACATGGCTGAAAGGCCGCACGGCTGTCATCGCGACGCACCGTGTGCCGATCCTTGAACTGACCGACCGGACGGTGATCCTGCAAGACGGGCGTCTGGCCGTGGACGGGCCGCGTGAACAGGTGCTTTCGCATCTGCAAACGGCGGGGGCCGGGGCGTAATGGCGACGATCGAACAGGAATTCGACAGCCGGATGCGTGGCCCCAGCCTGATGACATGGCTGGTCGGCGCCACGGTGTTGGTGTTTCTGGTCTGGGCGAAATTCGCCTGGATCGACGAGATCGTGCGCGCCCGNGGCGAGGTCGTCTCGTCCTCGCGGCCGCAAATCATCCAGAACCTCGAAGGCGGGATGCTGGCGGAACTGGCCGTGCATGAAGGCAGCGTGGTCGAAGCCGGCCAGGTNCTGGCCCGGTTGCAGGCCACCCAGTTCGAAACCAAGGTCGCNGATCTTCGCGAACAGCTGGTCGCCGCCGAGGTNCGNCGCCTGCGGCTCGAGGCCGAGATGGCCGGCCAGTTCGATTTCGAGGTGCCGGCGCAGATCGCCGAGTTCAGCCCCGAGATCGTCGCCTCGGAACGGACCCTTCTGAACGCCCGGCAATCCGATTTCACCAGCCGGACCGAGGGTGCGCGCCGCATCATGGCTGAAACCGCACGCGAACTGCAGGTCATGGAAGACCTGCACGCCCGCGACATCGCGGCCCTGATCGAGGTGACCCGCGCCCGAAAGGCCCATTCGGATGCGGAAAACGCCTATAACGAGATCGTCACCCGGGCCGAGCTGGACCGGGCCAGCGAATATTCCGACACCCTGCAGGCCATGGCCACCCTGCGGCAGGACCTGCGCCTGGCCCAGGACCGGCTGGAACGCACGATCATCACCTCGCCAATGCGGGGGGTGGTCAACAACCTGGCGGTGACGACGATCGGCGGCGTGGTGCGACCGGGCGAAGAGATCATGCAGATCATTCCGCTGGATGACGAATTGTTCATCGAGGCACAGGTGAAACCGCAGGACATCGCCAATGTCCGCACCGGGCAGGCCGCGACGATCAAGCTGTCGGCCTATGACTATACNATNCANGGCAGCCTGTCGGGCGAGGTCACGCTGGTCTCGGCCGACACGTTCGAGGACGAGCGCGACCCCAACGCCCCGCCGCATTACCGGGTGACGGTGCGGGTGGACCGGACCGACCTGAGCGACCGCCAGAAGGCCATCGAGATCCGCCCCGGCATGCAGGCCGACGTGGAACTGCACACCGGCGAGCGCACGGTGTTGCAATACTTGACCAAGCCGCTCTATCGCGGTCAGGAGGCGCTGCGCGAACCGTAGCGCCAAGGGGCTCGGGCTTAGCCGAAAAGAACTGGCTGCCTTTCATGCGCCTTCAGCAACTCGGGAATCTTCTTCTTGAACTTGAAGAACCCGGCCGTGGCGTGTGGCCATGCCATCCGGTCATGATCGCGCAGCATCCGATGCGTGCGCGTGCCGTCAAGGGCGGCGTGCAAGGCATCGGCGGTCGCACCCACCGGGGGATGGGGCAGGGCAATGGCCTCGAACCCTTCGGCCCAGCGGGTCACGTCCTCTGGCGTGGCAAGGCGCCGAACCGGGCCGATACGGTTGTCAAGATCCGCCAGAGCGTCCGTGACGAAGGTCTGCACGCTCTGGCTAACATGCAGCGGGCTGCGCAGGGCCGTGCCGTCGAAGACCGCCACGTCTGCCGCATCGACCCGGTCCAACAGCCAATCGGGCGACAGGTCATCCTCGGTCAGAAGAACGCCAACGTGGCCCTTTGGGGGCGCATCGCCTGTCGGAGGGTCCATCCGAGGCGGGGCCGGCGGGCCGTCCAGTGGCGGGGCCTCTTGCGCAAGGCCCATGGGCCGGAAGCGCCCGCGCGTGTAGGTGGCGATATTGTCGGGGCGCGCCAGGTAGGTCTTGCCCGGCGTCTGCAGCCCCGCAACCCAACGCCAGCCCAGCGTGTTCGAGGCCGGATCGCCGTCCAGCAGGTGCCTCAGGAAGAAGTCCGCGCCCAACTCCCATGGCAACCGAAGGGTGAACACCCAGATCGAGGCGAACCACATCCGGGC